>Ga0208849_1000345_pt1 | contig 44643 bp, 38 predicted proteins | sample NGESurdeep072012_10_FD_184470 | JGI IMG/M metagenome (GOLD analysis project Ga0208849, IMG submission 184470) | Arctic peat soil microbial communities from Barrow, Alaska - NGEE Surface sample 53-3 deep-072012 (SPAdes) | ecosystem: Environmental > Terrestrial > Soil > Wetlands > Peat ... | reverse complement strand
CAAGAAGATCGGAAAGCTTGAGATGGAGCGCGATTTTTTAGCGACACGGCCGGGGATCTCTGGTCACTCGACCAGAGACGAGCGATGATCGACCCCGACCACGAGCTCTCCATCGCCGAGCAGTGCCGGCTGCTCAATGTGCCGCGCTCCACCTATTACTACGAGAGCTGTGGCGAGAGCCCGGAGAACCTCGCCCTCATGGAACGCATCGACCGGCTCTACCTGGCCCACCCCGAGAACGGTTCTCGCATGATGGTGAAGGTCTTGGCGCGCCAGGGGGTCAACGTCAATCGCAAGCGGGTCCGGCGCCTCATGAACCTGATGGGCATTCGGTCACTGGCGCCCCAAAAGAAGACGACCATTGCGAACAAGGAGCACTTCAAATACCCCTACCTGCTGCGAGGACTACTGATCGACCGACCGAACCAGGTTTGGTGCGCCGATATCACTTACGTACCTTTCAAAAAAGGTTTCCTCTACCTCGTGGCGATCATGGACTGGCACAGTCGCAAGGTCCTCACCTGGCGCCTCGCCAACACCATGACCAGTGACTTCTGCGTGGCCGCCCTCGAAGAGGCCCTCGCCCTCTACGGCACGCCGGAGATCTTCAACACCGATCAGGGGTCGCAGTTCACCGCGAACCCCTTCGTGAAGGTGCTGCTCGACGCCGAGGTCGCCATCTCGATGGACGGGGTCGGACGAGCGATCGACAACGTGTTCATCGAGCGGCTCTGGCGCACGGTCAAATACGATCACGTCTATCTGAACCCCGCCAACAGCGGCAACGAACTGCGTGCCGGTCTCAACGTCTTTCTCAACTACTACAACGAGGAGCGCCCGCACAGCTCGCTCGGGGATATGACGCCCGACGAGGTCTACTATCGATCAAAGCTTCAACAGCGAGCGGCCTAACTCGCTGACAACGACCTGCTCATCGCTTAAGAAGGCTTCAAGGCTGTCCAAGAGATGCGGTCCACTTCAAAACTGACGCTACGCGCGCCGCTGCCTAAATACGGTAAATCAACCCCTAGGAGCCCTAAATCAACTCAAAAGTCCACTAAACGCCGAACGCTGAAGAAAAATATCCATTCAGTTCGTATCAGAGAACTGCCCCAAATAAGCAGTCTTGTCCATGACATTCTGACTCTCAATGACGCCCCATCCAATCACAAATTCGCCAGTCGGTAATTGTCGTAGCTACGGCAACGTCCAGGCGACTTTCAGAATGGATCGGTCCAGCTAACTCATGGCTCCAAACTCAGCGCGATATCACTGACCTTTCGCGTATAGCGAAGAACGCCATCGCCAACACATTGAACAAAGCCGTATTTCTCATAGAACGAACCAGCTCGCTCGTCGAGCGCGTCGACTACGACGTACCTACCGCCGACTCGATCGCTAGCGCCAACCGCTCGACTCAAGGCATCAACGAGGAGTTCCGCACCGAGTCCCTGACCTTGGTGCTTCGCATCAAGCGCCAGTCTGGCGAGAAGGATCGCGGGAATCTCATTAAGGTCACCGCGGCCTACCTTGTCAGATAGCTCCGCGCGACCAATGACGTGGGGCGCCAGCGTGAAGTACCCGACCACCTCAGTATCCTCCGCGCACCAGACGTATGTTCGGCTATTTCGCTTCGCGTCGGTGTTCCGAGCAGATTGTCTGAGCCACCGATCAAGTGATTCGACACCCGAATCAAAATGCTCAAGTACATGATGCTCCCCGAGGGGCTCGGAAACGAACACCAGTTAGCGCTGCGTGAAGCGAAGTTCGCGCTTGGCCACCACCGCCAGGGAATGAATCGCTACGGGCGGCTCATCCAGGGCCGAAAGGAGATGGTCAAAGTAGTCGCTCGGCACCGGCGTCCGAGTGGCGAGGACATCGTCAGCACGTCGCGACGCTGCACTCAACACAAAGTCAGTGAGCGATTCGTTCGACGCTTGGGCGGCCGCAAACAACTTGGCTTCGACCGTTTCAGTCGTTCGAAAATTGAGTCGCTTTTCTTTCGTCGTCACTGCAACATCCTTTCCTTGGTATGTACATTGTACATACACCCCAGCCAATTAGCAATTCCCGTTTTGGTACCGCGACTAGGGAACCGTGTTGAAATCTAGGGTCCCTCTGTCCCTCCATCGGGAATGTCAGTCTCCGCCGAGCCAATAAGTAAAAACTGCTCCAACGAATCAGCAGGCCAACCTCACTCGTTTCGTTGGCTTTTCAGGGGTACTCCACTCGTGGAGACAAATCATCCCTCATAAAAACCTCACTCGTGAGGGTTCTTTTGAGGGAAAGTGCGAATCCAGATCGTTGTCCTATGGAGTAAAACCCAATAATCACTTGCCTCTGACTGGTGGGCGCTGAGGGACTCGAACCCCCGACCTGCTGAGTGTAAATCAGCTGCTCTAACCAACTGAGCTAAGCGCCCGAGGACTTCAATCCTAGATGGTGCCAGCTCGCTGCATAAATGAGAGCAGTTCGTTCGTCGCCGCAAAGACTGGACGACGACGGACACGCTCTCTCGTAACGAGTTCTTGATTCTCGTATTCTGCAACCACGGCACCGGCCTCTCGAAGAATGAGAAGCCCGCCGAGATAGTCCCAAGGATTAAGCGTGGACTTTTGCGCCACGCTGTACACGTCGAGTGAACCGTCGGCAACGAGACAGATCTCCAAACTCGCCGAGCCCAGCGCGCGATACTGAGCCCAACCGAGGTGACGCGACGGCAGTCCCGAAAAGGCCACGATGGCCTTGTCGAAGTCGGTCTCCTTACTGGGCACGATGGGGGCGCCGTCGCGCGTCGCGCCGCCTCCCTGTTCCGCCTCAAAGATGGTGCCCGTTGCCTGATTCATCACGAGCGCCGCGACGAGTTCATTACCCTGGAGCACGGCGAGACTTGTCGCGAAAAATGGAATGCCTTGATCACAGTTCGTTGATCCATCGATGGGATCGATGACCACGGTTACTTCACCACTACCCGTGAGGCCCGACTCCTCACTCACGACTTGAAAGCCCGCGCCGTGCAGCACGCGCAGTGCCACGTCGTCAGCGGCTACGTCCAGGTGATACTGCGTCGCACGAAGGCCCGAGTAGCCCTCGTGTTGGCCCGAGCGCACGACCTCGCCAATCTCGTGCGCGCACGCACGAAGTGTCGTTAGAAACGAGTCGGTCACGTACTAACGGTAGTGGGGTTGGAGGCTATCCTGAGTAGTAATGGCCGCTATTGACGTTGCAGGATTCGTTGCTGACCTCAAAGACCATGCGGTGACGCACGGCTTTCACGTCCACGACGAACGGCACTTCGTCGAGACCTACTCACTGCGCCAAGCCTGGGAAGTCGATCTGCATCCCGAGGACGGTTGCGGCGGACCCGTGGATCTCCACATTGAACTCGACGTCGATCCAAGGACGCTCTTGGCTTTTGAGGACGCCGTGTTGGGACTACCCGATGAAGTCGACCCGCCCGATGAGTTCCATTTTCCCCTCGTCCTTACCTGGGGCCTGCCACCCATGCCCCACAGTCCCGATCTGTTGCGTCTCGCGATTGACTTAGCGCCTATTGGTGGGCTCGAAATGCCCCTTGAGGTCACCGCGACGGACGTCTTCGCGTCGCCCACCGAGAGTTCCGAGCGACGCATCTCCATCATCGCTCGACGCGCGATCTCGCTCAGCCAAGTTGCCAAAGGTGAAGATCCGCTTTGCGACATATTTGAGCGCGGACGCAGTGTGAGTGATTTCTTGCTGCAGTCCGCTGACTCGTGGCTCGGCTAACTCGGACCTTCGGCGTCTTCTCGGCACTCACGTTGGCGAGCGTGGTTCTTTCGTCGTGCGGAACCGGCGGCGCCGTCACTGACGTACGCCACAGTTGCGTCTACGTCAAACGCGCCCTCGCACTGGAAAAAGAAAGCGAACAAACTGATTTGAGCCAAGCACGGCGCTCGAAACTGCGATCTCACGCGCTCTCTCAGCTGCTGAAGGGCACACCTTCGGCCGCGGCCGCAACCTCAATTGACGGTAGTTGGAACCCTCTCATGACTGAGATTAACGAAGCCGAGCGTGTGCCAATTCCCAACCTCGCCGCCTCACTGACGCGCATGTGCAAAATCGCCGACTCGTCGACGCCGTACCTTTAGGGATAGACGGGCAGACGCTCGTGAAGCCACGCCAACGAGTTTGGCTCGAGCATGGCCTCTTCCCAGGCTTCAATGAGGTCTTCGAGCGCGGCGAGTGAGGGTACTTTGCCAATCACCACGACCGTCAGATCGTTGACGACCTCTCCCGATACCGAAAAATCTCCGAACATGTCTTCGGTGATCTGGGCCTCGGGCTCGACCATGAGGTAGAGCTCACCGGTCGCCTCAACCCACGAGAGTTCGTACTCGTTGTCGACGGCGTCGGTCCACTCGTTACCGAACTCAAACTCGGCACTTTCGCGGCGCGCTTCGTTCTGTTCGTAAAAGGCTTCGATGTCCATGGCCCCAGCCTACGTCGCGTCTATGTGCGTGGCGAAGTGCGCGGAGTCCTTCACTCTGATGGTTATGAAAAGTGCACTAACGAGTGGCGTTCGGTGGGTAGAGGCGACGTGCGCTCAGAGCTCTCTACTAGGCGTCATGACGACAAAAATAGACCTCTTAGGAAATCTGCGACTTGAATGGCGACGGGTCGGACGAAGTTCGAGCGCGCGCGAGTCCTGTGAACGACTCGCTGCTCGCTACCCCGAGCTCGAACTCGGAGTGCAGATCGATCTATACGACGTCGTCCTCCTGCTCGAGACCAAGAGTGGACGTAACGTCCTCGAGCGGGCTCAGATCGTGCGGGCGCTGCTGATCGAAGCGAGTGACCCCGACGTGCATCGGGCGCTGCTCCAGACTCTGCTCCCCGGCGTGGTGAGCGTCTGTCGACAGTTGCGTTTCGGTGAGGGCATCATCGACGAACCCAGCGACACGCTGTCCATGGCGGTGTCACTGCTCAGCGAACTCCTCGTTGACTGGGCGGGACAGTCACGCCAGTACGCCGCACCCGATCTCCTCTCGGCCCTTCGTGGTCGGCTTCGTCGATGGCTCTTGAAGGAAAAGGCGGCGCTGCGCGCGATCTCACGTTTCGACCAGGTTGACGAACCGGCCCGCGAGGCCTCGCCACTGCTCACCCGTCTCGAAGGCCTTCGCGGCGGCGAACATGACCGGCTGGCTCGTCTCACCTACGCGCGCGTTTTCGAAGGACGATCAATTCGCGAGCTCGCGACGAACGATCACAGCGCGCCGGTCTCGCTCCAGTCGGAACTTCAATACTTTGCTATTCGATACTTAATCTAGAAAACGTGCACGGCGCAAATGGCAATAAATCAACCTCGTCCACTTGCATTACCTTTGGAGTACGCGCATGAAACTGTCACGTTCCCTCAAGAGCACACATTGGGTGACGTGGTCGAGCCCTCTATTGCTGCTGGTCTTGGTCTTCACGCTCACCGCGACGTCAAAAGCGGCGCCACCCGTGGCGACGGCGCCTCCGATAATCACGACGTCATCCACAACGATCTCGTCGGCGATACAGACGCCTCCAACGACGACGACGCCACGTCGGGTCACGAAGGACGCGTCGACGCGAACGACTCCAACGACGACCTCCACACTGACCAGCAGTCTCGGTACCACGCTCACGCCGCCCGCAAGCAGCTCCTCGTCCAAGACCGACTCGAGCGTCAAGCCCGTCGCCGTCGCCTCCGGCGAGAACGTGACGAACGGGGAACTGTCGGGTCAGCTCACGCCATCCTTCGACGTGGCCGACGTGCCCCTCGATGGACCAGGAACCTGGACGCTCGTCACGAGCGCGCCCGCCGCGGCGACGCTGCAGTGCGCGAACGCTTCGACAAACGTGCAAAGCCAGATCGTCATCGCCGCCAAAAGCAGTTGCCAGTTCATCATCACGCCCGTCACTCGCTCGAACTCCCTCACGTGGCAACTAACACCCATCAGCTAAGACGTCCTTTCGCGACGCGAGTGCAGGGCGCCGCAATAGTCCTCTACTTCGCGCTTTTGCCCTACGTCGTAGTCTCGAAGTGGCGCCTCACCCAGACCGAGAGTCACGGCACGCTGCTTCGTTTCCTGCTGGTCATCCTCGCCGTTTTCTGGGTGGGGTTCCTTCTCCAGGTGGCGTTGAACGTGTGGCGGCTTCGAAGGGGACGTCGGACCCACGGTGGCGGCAGCGTCTGGTTGGCCGGTCTGGTCGTCGCGCTCTTCGCGCTAATGGTTCCAACGTCGAGCGCCCCGTTGAAACAGACGACGACGCTCAGCGTTCCTCATCAGGACGCGCTAGGAACGTCGCCCACCCCGCGCCACCATCTGCCCATTCCTGTCACGGGTGTTGGCGTGGTACCCCTGGCGCTCTTGGCCAAACGCCGCAGCGATCTGCTCCGTCAACAAGACGCCGCCGATGATTTTGACGTTGACGAGTCAATTGGACTGCTGCGCGCGCGCAACCCCGATCTAATCGGTCGCCTCGTCCAACTGACTGGTGACCTACTCGAGGGCGTACTCGACGTACGCGACGGCGATGTGGCGTCCGCGGCGTCCTCTCCCGTGTCGCCGGTGGTGGCTTGTGCGCTCGGGCCATCGACCGACGGAACCTTCGTCGCCTTCGCCCGCGAAGGCGGACAGCTCGCGATTCTTCCGACGTGGTCGAGCATCGACGTCGTGAACAACGTCGTAGCGTTACACGACGGGAAACTACTCTTCGCGCACAGCGAGGCGGAGCTGCTTCGAAGCCTCGCGACGCGCTCGCTACGTCAGCACGTCGTCATCTACCTAGGCGCGGTATCTGATCTCGACGATGAACTCGCGGCGTGCACTATCACCCTCAAGCCCTTCGTCGACCCCGCGCGCACGAGCGATCGTTACGCTCACCTCGCGCCCAAGGACGCACCCGTCTCGGGTGATCTGCGCGTCGAACTCCTGCGCGCGGATCCTCAGGTGTTGGGTCTCGTTGAACCCTTTATTCCGACGCTTCGTCGTCGCTGCGTCGAGATGGTGGCCTACCTAGCGCTGCATCGTCACGAACCGGTGACCGGCGAGCGACTTCGTACTCGCGTGCTCACCCACGCCGACGTCGACGCCTCACTTCGTACGCTGGCTAATACCGCGAGCGCCGTGCGGCGAAGCTTGGGCCTTGACGCGCGGGGCCCGCGCCTTCATCCAGTTACGTCGTCGGGCCTCTACGTCACGCACGGTCTCTCGAGTGACGTCGAGGTCTTTTCGACGTTGATCGCCCGCGCCCGCCAGCTCCCCGTCGACGACGCGGCGCCGCTGGCCCACCAGGCGCTCCTTCTAATAAAGGGTGAGCCGCTGGCGAGTGCGCTGCGCGGTTTTGAGTGGTTCTTGGCGGAGGGTCACGGTGCGCGTCTTGCGCGCGATGGCGAGTGGGCGGCGCTCGCGCTGCACCACAGTTCCTTGCAACGACGCAACTACGAGTTGGCCTTTTGGGCGTTGCAACAAGGTCTGCTGATCGATCCCTACAGTGACGCACTCACTGAGGCGCTCGCTCGAGTACCGCGACTACGCGAGTTTGGCGGCGATGGAGCCCGCCGAACGCAAGACCAGACCGTCCGCGCCGGCAGCGCTGTAGCGATGAGCTGGTCGTTCGCGCGCTTCACTCAACAGGTCACGAAGTAGCGTCGCGAACAACAAGGGTGGATTAACGAAGAGGTGTTTGGCGAGCGAACCCGGGATGGTGTTGATCTCGTTGACGAAGAGTTCGCTCTCGCTCGCCAGAAAGTCGACCCGCGCCACGCCACGCACGCCGGCTAGATCGGCGATGACGGTGGCGAAACGAACAATGTCGTCGTGTTGCTGCGCTGGCAGCGCGGCGGGAAGTTCACGCGGCGCCGAGACCATTCCCTCCCCCCCGACGTACTTGTCGCGATAGTCGAGAATTTCCAAGTCCTTCGAACGTCGCAGTGGTCGCTCGATGGCCGAAAGTTCGAGTAACGGATAGGTCCGCAGCGCGATCTGCAGATCGGAGAGATCACGACGAAAAGGTTCAATGACGCACCCGTTCGCCAGGTGCGGGTTCGTCGTCAGTCGGGCTTTCGCCGTTACGAGGTCCGCCACCACGTCGATGCCAATTGATGAGCCCCCAAAACGTGGCTTCAAAATGTACGGTCCCTCAAAGGACAACGTCGCCGTCGCACTCGAGAGGAGTACTCGTGGCAGCGTCGGCAGTCCCGCGGCGGCGACCAGCGCTCCAAAGGCCCACTTATCCATCCCGAGCGCCGCGCCAGCCACGCTCGGACCGCTGTAGTTGAGGCCCGCTAAATCCAACGCGCCTTGGAGCGTGCCGTCTTCTCCCGGTCCGCCATGGGTAGCGAGCACCACGGCGTCAATGTTGAGGCGACGTTCACGCCGGCCACTCGCGTAAAAACCGCCCTCGTCGCCAAGGCGCAGCGCCAACGCGTTCGAGCCCTTAGGAACACCGTCGAGAAAGACTTCAGCTTCGGCATCGCCGTCGAGGGCGAAGAACGATCCCGTTTTCGTCCAGTAGATGCCGGTGGCGTCGTGCTCGCTTCGACGAAGTTCGCGCAGTGCCTGCAACCCAGTCAGAATCGAGATGTCGTGTTCGGGTGAGGGTCCCCCAAAGAGCACTCCACTAGTCACCGATCACCTCGTAACGACGTCATTTAGACATTAAGGGTAGTGGTCGGGCAGGTCGTTGAGATACAGCACGCCGTCGTCCGCCACCAGTGAGGAACGAACCCACGCCACGGCTTCCTCGCGCGTATCAAAACGCGTCACCGGTTTTCCGTACGCACTCTCAAGGGCTACGACGTTCGTTCGGGCCACCACGACGAGCTCGGCCGGCACGGCGAGAACTCGAGACGCCAGTCGGAGGTTTTCGCTGTGTTGCTCATCTCCGAGTTCAACGAGTCCGGGGGTCACGACAACGCGACGACCGCTGAGAGAAAGTGACCCTAACGCACTAAGGGCGACAATCACACTCGCTGGATTTGCATTAAACGTGTCGTCAATTACGACGACGCCCGACTCCGCAGTCACAACGTTCAACCGATGAGCGACGGACGTTACGCGAATGAGTCGCTCGAACAGCTCTCTGGTCTCGACGCCCAACGCCATTGCCGCGCCGAGCGCGCAGGCCACGTTGGTCGGTTGTACGCCAACAATCTCATCAATCGTGCCGACGTTGACGCCATCAACGATCAACGCCCACCGGTGCGCTTCGCTCACGACACGGACGTCGGCCTCAGCATTGGTTGAGCCCGCGCTAATGACGCGCTTTCCCTCACTGCGCAGCGACGCGGGCCACGTCGAAAGTCGTGCGTCGTCAACGTTCACCACGACTGTCTGTGCGCGTTCGGTAATCTCACGTTTTGCGGCCTCGACGATATCCAGGGATTTCATGCGCTCTAAGTGAACGGGACCGATCGCGGTAACGACCGCGATTTCAGGCACGCACCACGACGTCAGTTCGCTAATCTCGCCCGGCCCGTACGTACCCATTTCCGCGATGAAGACACGTGTTCCGTCGGCCAGACTTTCGTTAATCGCGCGCGAAAGTCCGGCTCGATTGTTGTAACTGCGTGGCGACGCTACGACACCGCCGTCCCCGCGTAAGAGGTCAGCGAGATGGTTCTTGGTCGAGGTCTTGCCGTAAGAGCCAGTGATCGCGACCACGCGCGGGCGGACCTGCTCAAGGCGCCGCTGAGCCTGATGCACGAATTTTTTCGCCTTGCGATTTTCCGCGGGCCGCAGAACCCGCGTGACGAGATCGAGGACTGGCGGCACCGCGATGACCATGATGATGGCGCCAATGAAGTGCTCTGGCGTGAGAGCACCGAGGACCGTAATGACGGCGGCCAGAAGGAATGCCACGATCGCGACGGTGCGCAGTCGACGAGTCCATTCGAGGGGACTCGTTCTTCCGCGAATGGAAAGTCCTTGGGGGCAGAACAGTCCATAGAGCCCGCTCGCGACGGCGAGCAACGCGTACGCGCGCAAAAGAATCGTTCCCACTATCACCACGATGAGCACGTGGCTGAGCGTAAAGGGGCGCCGCTGGTGCGCCTTGGTACCGAGCCTCGTACCGGCCTTCGCGCTCGACCTGGCGGGCGAGGACCAGCGACCGAGGAATCGCAACATCGCTGAAGGGTCGTAGTGCTCGCGCTGGAGTACGCGAAGCCAGCGCGACATCTGCGCGGCGTAAGCCAGCGCGAGCAGTACGGCCAGGAACGACGCGCCGACCACGTTCACGAGTGGAGAACCTTCACCACCGCGCTCACTAGATCTTCCGGCGCTTCGAGCGGAAGGAGGTGACCAACGCCGACTACCACGCGCAACGTGTGATCGCTCTGCAGAAGCGACGCGGCTCGCGTCGCCACCTCGAGAGGAACGACCGTGTCGTTCTCGCCCCACACGAAGTCAACTGGAACGACGATATTTGTGAGTTCATCCTCGTAGCTTTCGTTCACGTTGGCGACCAGCACGTCGCGCATGACGCCCTGCGCCCGTCGATAGTCACTCGAGCCGTACTTTTGTCGAGCAGCCTCCATTCGTCTCTCGCTCACGAGTCCCTTGGCGTAAAGCCAACGAACGATTCGATAGCCCACGCGCGGCTTCGAGGCGGGGGCGAGACGAAGAAGCGGCACGCCCGAGAGCACCAGCGCGCGCACTGATTCGGGGTGGCTGCGCGCGACCACCACCGCCACGCGACCGCCAAAGGAGTGCCCGACGAGAACGAGCGGCTCACTCGATATCTCGCGCAGCGCCGGGGCGATCAACTCCGCGTAGTGACGTGCGCCTCCGGCGACGTCGGGCACGGGCGAAGCGCCAGAACCGGGAAGATCAAGCGTTACCGAGGCCACTCCCCGATCGGCCAAGGCACTCGCCGCGAGAACGAAGTCGTCACCTCGACGCGCCCAGCCGTGGAGCCACACGACTCGAACGGGCCCTTCACCGTAGGTCTCCCCAAACAGTTTCGAGTCGCCGTAGCTACGAAGCACGTCCTTCAGGTTAGTGAGGCCGACCACTTGGCTGAAACCACGTCACCCCCTACCGGTAGCGTCGTAAGCACCATGAGTGACGAGACGACATTCTCCAACGAGCTCCTCGTTGGCCTTACGCCCGAGCAGCGTGAAGCGGTGATGTCGCCCGCTCGTCGCCACCTCATTCGCGCCACGGCCGGCTCGGGCAAAACCCACGTGCTGACGTTACGAATTCAGCGTCGCGTTCAGGACGAGGAGATCGCGTCCGATCAGGTGCTCGCGATGACGTTCACGAGAAAGGCCGGCGACGAACTGCGCCGTAGGCTCTTTCGCGCAGGTGTCGGCGACGTGCGAGCTGGAACGTTTCACCGAGCCGCGTTGAATCTCGTCACGCAGTACCGCGAGGATCACCATCTACGTCCCCTCACTCTCGAACCAAATCGACGAAAGCTCGTGAGCGCCTTGGCTAAGCAACTTAGCGAGTCGGGCGCACTGAGACTCGAGGACTGGCAGCTGCCGCGACTCGAACTAGAGATTGGTTGGGCGCTGAGTCAGGGTTACAACGGTGCGCTCTACGCCAAAAACGCGCGCCGGCTGCGCCGCGACGCACCGCTCGCGCCCGCGCAGTTGGCCGACGTGCTCGATCGCTACGTGGGACTTTGCAAGAGTCGCGGCGTCGTGGACTTCGATCTTTTACTCAGCGAAGCCATTACCTTGTTGCGCGACGAACCCGACGTCCTCGCCTCGTTTCGTTACCGCAACCGCTCGCTCTACGTTGACGAGACCCAAGACATGAATCCGTTGCAGTTCATGCTGCTTCGCCAGATGGCTGGCGACGACCCTGATCTGTTTTGCGTGGGAGACCCCAACCAGTCCATCTACGGCTTTAATGGCGCGACCCCGACGTTGATCAATGAGATTCTCCTCACCTGGCCCGATACCGTGGTGCTCGATCTCACACGCAATCACCGTTCGACGGCCAACATCATCGCCGTGGCGAACACCTTGCTCGAAGAGGGTGCTCGCGGCATCATGCCCGCCAAGGACGAAGGTGACGTGCCACTGGTACGCAGTTACAACACTGACGAGGAAGAGGCCGAGCACGTCGCGACCTGGCTCGCCGCGAAACATCAGCCGGGTAGTTCGTGGAAGTCCATGGCGGTCCTGGCCCGAACCAACGCACAGCTTGAACTCGTCGCGAGCTATCTCGACGCCGCCAGCGTTCCTAGCGAACGACGTGGCCCCGAACATTCACCAGCGTCCGATCTTTCGGCGCCAGAGTTAACGTCGCGACGACTCGACGAGGCCGAACGCGACGCCGTCGCCCTTTCGACGATTCACCGAGCGAAGGGTCTCGAGTTTCAACACGTCGCGACCATTGGCTGGGCCGAAGGGCAGCTGCCGAACTACAACGCCACGACACCGGCCCAGGTCGCCGAAGAACAGCGACTCGCCTACGTCGCCGTTAGTCGCGCCGAACGATCACTACTTATTACGTGGAGCCGGGGGCGAAACGATCCTCGCTACCCAGACCGGTCGCCATCGCGATTCTTAGCGCCCATCGAAGAGGTCATTGGCGAGCTCGAGGAAAAAAATGCCCCACTGCGCGGTGACGCGCGCCGGGCGCGCCTTTCGGCCATTCGTGCCTCGCTAGCTAAGAGTGTCGAAGAGCTCGAACACGATCCCTCCTCGTCAAAGTAGAAACGGACCGCAGGTATAGTTCGCTGCGAGTGACGTAAGAAAACCAACAAGGAGTTCACGATAATGAACGGTGCGCACGCGCTACTGGCCACGCTGGACGCGAACGACGTCAACGTCTGCTTCTCCAATCCCGGTACTTCAGAGATGCACTTCGTCGCCGCCCTCGATGACGCACCGCACATGCGCGCGATCCTCTGCCTCTTCGAGGGCGTCGCCACCGGCGCCGCCGACGGGTACGCCCGCGTGAAGGGAACTCCGGCCGCCACGTTGCTCCACTTGGGACCAGGACTGGCGAACGGGTGGGCCAACCTGCACAACGCTCGTCGTGCCCACGTGCCTTTAATCAACATCGTGGGCGACCACGCCACGTACCACTCCATCTTCGACGCGCCGCTGCAGAGCAATATCGAAGCACTGGCCAGTGGCCTCGAGGGTTGGTACCGACGAACCACGTCGAGCGACGATCTCGCGCGCGACGCGGCCGACGCAATCAGTGCGGCCTGCGCGCAACCGGGGCGCGTCGCGACGCTGGTTCTTCCGGCGGACGTGTCGTGGAGCGAAATGAAGGCCGCGCCGCCGTCGTGGCCCCGTGCGACGAAGACTGCGCCACACGCCATTGACGACGCGACGTTCGATCGAGCACTGCGCGCGCTTACGTCGAAGCGATGCACGCTCTTCCTCGGCGGCAGTGCCATGAGCAACGTACAGTTGAACCTCGCCCAACGAGTGGCCGCGGCGACGTCGTCACGATTCATGATGGAGACCTTCGCGACCGTGATGGACCGCGGCCAGGGCGTCGCGAGTCCGGAACGACTTATTTATCTCAGTGAATTCGCGGCCGATCAGTTGAAGGAATCTGAAGCCGTTATCATGCTCGGCGCGCGCGAGCCGGTGGGCTTCTTCGCCTATCCGAACGTCCCGAGCCGCCTCGTGCCCGAAGGCTGCGAGGTCATTGATCTCGCCCCACCGGGCAGCGACACGCTCAGCGCCCTGAAGGCTCTCGTCGAAGCCCTTAAAGCTCCCGCGGTAGAGATCGAGCGCGGCGATCCCGCGAGTCCACCAACCGGCGAGCTCACGACCCACTCTTTTGCCCAGGCCGTTGGGGCCACACTCAAAGAGGGCGTCATCGTTGCTGATGAGTCCAACACCAGTGGCATTCACCTCTTTGGCGCCACCCGTCATTCGCCCGAACATCAGTGGATGACGTTAACCGGCGGGGCGATTGGCTACGGACTGCCCGTTGCGTTGGGCGCGGCGGTCGCTAGCGGTCGCCGGGTCCTCGCGCTCGAGTCCGACGGTTCCATGATGTACACGTTGCAAGCGCTCTGGACTATGGCGCGCGAGGGCCTCGACGTCACCGTCGTGGGCTTATCGAATCGGAGCTACGCGATACTCAACATGGAGTTAACCCGCGTCGGTGCGGTGCGCGAGAGCGCCACGAGCGCGCGCATGCTCGAACTCGACGACCCCACCCTCGACCTCGCCGGCCTGGCGAGCGCCCAGGGCGTGCCGAGTACGCGCGTTGAAACGGCCGACGAACTCGTTACGGCGCTCGAGCGTTCCTACGCGACGTCCGGACCCATGTTTATTGAAGCAACGATGCCCAAGGGCCTGGGCTAAAGAAACAATCACGTCCTTAGGTCTCGTCAGCGAGAATGAAAAACAGTTCAGTTTCGACGGCCACTTTTCCCTCGAGCGTGGCACGACCGAAGCCTTTTCCTCCACGCGCCGAGAGCTTGGTCATCTCGCACTCCACCAGCACCGTGTCACCGGGCACGACCTGACGGCGAAACCGCGCCTTCTCAACACCGCCAAAGAGCGGTAGACGCTTCGCGTAGCGAGGGTCGCTGAGCACCGCGACCGCGCCACACTGGGCGATCGACTCGAGGAGCAACACACCCGGCGTCGTGGGACGTCCGGGAAAATGCCCAGGGAAGAACCATTCGTCGCCGCGAAGGGTCCAGTGACCACTCGCGCGCAAGCCGGGCTCGATGTTCACCAGTGCGTCGATGAGCAAGAACGGGGGCCGGTGCGGCAACCAGTCCCGTGGGTCGAGTGAGAGTTCGCTCACAGTAGGGCCAGTTCGGCGATTCTTCGGTCACTGTCCACGGTAACGAGACGAAACGAGCGTTGGTCACCGCGATTGAGCACGTCCCTGGCGCGCGCGGGCGCTGGGGAGCCGAGCGACGTCGTCGGGGCGTAGCACTCCACCTGCTTGGCGCTCTTTAGCTGCACCTTGATGACGGCGCCGTGCGAGGTGAAGGCCGTCACTTCTCCTTGAAGGTGGGCGCCCACGCGGTACGTGTTGGTAAAGAGAGTGAAGTCGGCCTCGGGATTGACCGGTTGACGACCACGGCGTAGCGCCACCGCCGGCGGCGTCGCCGGCGGCGCGATCTTGGTGGCCTTCTTCGTGACCTTGGTCGCCGTCGCTTTCGAGGCCTTTTTCTTAGTCGTCTTCTTCGCCGCGTCCGTTACCTTCGCCGACTTCTTTATGGGCTTCGTCGGCGCTTTCGGCGCGACTCGCTCGAGCACCTTCTCTGGTTTCGTCGCCGCCTTCTTCGCCGGCGCGGCCTTTTTGGCGGCCTTCACAGGTGTCAACGTCGTGCCAATCGCGGGCTTGGCGCCACTCGCCAACGTGAGCGCCAACTTCTTAGCGGCTCGGGTCACTTTGACACTTCGAACGGGCAGTCGCGACGTGAAGACCCAACCCACACCGCGAACGGGCTTGCCGCCAATAAGTCGACCAACGTCGAAGAGCCACGGGTACTCGTCTTGAAACTCTTGGAAGGAGTCGTTACTCAGCACCACGCCGTCGATGCGATCGGCAATCTTCAAGATGAATGCGTCGCCACGTCCAACCGCTCCCGCGGGCGGAGTAACAATTTCACCGGCAAGCACGGCTTCGCTAAAACGACTTCGTTCGTTTGACGCGGCGCGATGTTCAAACGTCGCGTCCGCCACGACAATGATCTCGGCTGTTGGATTCTCCTCGTGAAAGGCCCTAACGGCTTCATCGAGTTGGTGGAGACTGGGCGTCACGCGACCTTCGGTGGCGAGGTTTGAACCATCAACCACGACGCGAAGTCGAAGACCCTTGCTCGGACTCACCCGATTGCTCGAACGATGAGGTCAGTTTGCTCGGCGGCGTGTACGAGTCCACTGCCCGTGGCCGGACTCGCTGACTCCGCGCGCGCGACGTGCGAGACTCTCACGTGACGTAGGTGATCGTGCATCCGAAGGTGTACGAAGGGCCACGACCCCATATTCTCCGGCTCCTCTTGCAGCCAGACCACTTCTTTGAGGTTGGGGTAGTTCGCCAGTACCCGTTCAATCTCATCGGCCGGCCAAGGATAGAGCTGCTCGACGCGCACCACCGCAACCTGGCTGGCCACGAGGGCGTCACGGCGGCCGAGCGCCTCGTGGGCCACCTTGCCCGACGCGAGCACGACGCGAGTCACGGCGTCGGTGTTCTCAACGTGATCATCGAGCACGGTCTGAAACGAACCATGCTCGAAATCGACCAGTGGCGAGCGAGTCTGGACCGCGCGCAACATTGACTTTGGCGTGAAGACAATCAACGGCGTGACGCGTTGGCGAAGAACTTGGCTTCTAAGAAGGTGGAAGTACTGCGCGGCCGTGGTGGGTTGGGCCACACGAATGTTGTTACGAGCGCTCAGCGAGAGGAATCGCTCGATACGACCGCTGGAGTGCTCGGGGCCCTGGCCTTCGTAGCCGTGGGGCAACAACATCACCAACGACGCGCGTTGACCCCACTTGTCCTCGGCGGCGACCAGGAAGTTGTCAACGATGATTTCGGCGCCATTTACGAAGTCGCCGAACTGCGCTTCCCAGGCCACCAACGTGTTGGTGGCTTCAACGGAGTACCCGTACTCAAAACCGAGCGCCGCGTACTCAGAGAGGAACGAGTCGCGCACCGTAAAGAATCCCGGCGCGCCCATACTCGCCAGCGGCACGAACTGTGCCCCAGTGTCGTAGTCAATCAACGCGGCGTGACGGTGGGAGAAAGTACCGCGACGAGTGTCTTGACCGGTGAGTCGAACATTCGATCCGGCCAGAACGAGTGAACCAATCGCCAGTGCCTCGCCAAAGGCCCAGTCGACTTCACCACCTTCGAGGAGCGCGAGGCGCTGGGAAAACCGACGTTCGAGTTTGGGGTGAATGGTAAACCCCTCCGGCGCGGTGATGGTGGCCTTCGCGATCGCCACCAGAGTGTCGCGATTGACACCCGTTTCTGGCGCGAGCGCGTCGAGCGGAGCGCTCAGGGCTCCGACGCCCTTTAGTTCGGGCACGGGAACGGTTCGCACTTCGTCGAGGACGCTCTGGAGGCGGGCGTTGAACTCATTGAGCGCGGTCTCGGCTTCGTCGATGGAAATGTCGCCACGCCGCACCAACGTCTCGGTGTAGACCTTGCGCACTGAGCGCATCTGATCGATGATCTTGTACATCTGGGGCTGGGTGTAACTCGGATCATCGCCCTCGTTGTGGCCAAAACGGCGATAGCAGACAATGTCCAGAACGACGTCGCGTTCGAAAGTTTCGCGGTACTCAAAGGCCAGTCGCGCCGCACGGGCGCAGGCCTCGGGGTCATCACCGTTCACGTGAAGGATCGGCGCTTGAATCATCTTGGCGACGTCAGTGGGATAGAAACTCGAACGCGCCGATTCGGGCGCCGTCGTAAAGCCCACCTGGTTGTTGATCACGATATGAAGGGCGCCGCCGACGCGGTAGCCCGAAAGTTGGGAAAGGTTCAACGTCTCGGCGACGACGCCTTGACCAGCGAAGGCGGCGTCGCCGTGAATCAAGACAGGCAGGTACGGGTGCTCGACGTACGTCTTCTCTGGGTTCGTACCGTCACTGGGGCGAAGGACGAGGTCTTGCTTCGCGCGAACGATTCCTTCGACGACGGGACTCACCGCTTCGAGGTGCGATGGGTTCGAGGCCATTGACACGTCCATCGTTTGGCCGCTCGCACTCTTAAAGACACCGCGGGCGCCCTTGTGGTACTTCACGTCACCGCTGCCTTGGACGCTCTCGGGGTCAAGATTGCCCTCGAACTCTGAAAAGATATCGCTGTAGGACTTGCCCACGATGTTCGCGAGTACGTTTAAACGTCCCCGGTGCGCCATGCCAATGACGGCTTCTTTGACGCCTCGATCGGCGGCGAGGTCGAGAATGGTCTGCAAGGCGACGATGGTCGACTCCGCGCCCTCGAGGCCGAATCGCTTCTGACCCACGTAACGAGAGTGCAGGAAACGCTCGAAGACTTCGGCCTCGCTCAACACGTTCAAGATTCGAAGCTGCTCTTCGAGAGAGGTGTGAGAGCTGACGCCTTCGACCCGCTCTTGAATCCACCGCTTTTGGGTCGGGTCCATGATGTGGCCGTACTCAATGCCCGTTGTGCGACAGTACGCGTCGCGAAGAATTGCCAGAATCGTCTCAAGCGACGCCTCGTGCAGGCCCGCGAGGCCGTCGACCACGAAGGAACGCTGAAGATCCCAAATGGTGAGTCCGTAGTTGGCCAAATCCAATTCCGCGTGCAACGGCGGCGGCTCGCTGCTCAAGGGGTCGAGATGAGCGTTGAGGTGGCCACGAACCCGGTACATGTTTATAAGGGCCTGCACGCGAATCTGCTTCAAGATTCGTTCGGTTTCGCCTTCGCTGGTGGAGGCGTTGGAGTCCTTGGCCCAACGTGCAGGTTCGTAGGGAACGCCGAGCGAGGCGAAGACTTCGTCGTAGAAGTCGTGACCGCCGGTCAAGCACTCGGCCACGAACTTCAAGAACAGTCCCGACTCCGCACCCTGAATGATGCGATGGTCGTAGGTCGACGTGAGGGTCATGATCTTGCCAACACCCAGTTCGGCCAACGCCCTCGGATCAGCGGCTTCGAAGCCCGCGGGCCACGCCAACGCGCCAACGCCAAAGATCGCGCCCTGACCGGGCATGAGACGCGGCACCGACTGAACGGTGCCGAGCGTGCCGGGGTTCGTGATGGACACCGTGGCGCCCGCGAGATCGTCCGCGCCGTACGCGCCACCGTGCACCTTTCGCACGAGGTCTTCATAGGCCAGGAGAAACGCACGAAAGTCCATCGTGTCCGCGTTTTGAATTACTGGCACGAGGAGCGTGCGCGTGCCGTCCTTCTTCTCAACGTCGACCGCGAGGCCGAGACCCACGTGCTCGTGGTGACGCACGCCCGGTGTCCCCTTGTCGTCAACGGCGTCGACGAAGGACGAGTTCAGCGAAGGAATAGCTTTGAGGCCCTTCAAAATTGCGAAGGCAATGACGTGCGTGAAGGAGACCTTCGCGCCGCTCGATCGCGCCAATGACTCATTGAGCGCTGCTCGATTGATCTCCAGAAGTCGAGCGGCGACGGTGCGCACGCTCGTCGCGGTCGGCACGGCAAGACTCGCGTTCATGTTGGAAACAATGCGCGCGGCGGCTCCGCGTAGCGGCGTCGCCTCAGCGTCGATGGCCTTGGGCAATGCGGCCGGCGCGGGCGACACCGGGGTCGCCACCGTCGGCAGCGCCGAACGTTGGTAGTCGGCAAAGAACTCGCGCCAACTTTCCGCTACCGACGTAGGGTCGGCCAGAAATCGGTCGTACATGTCATCCACGAGCCAGGCGTTGGGCCCAAAAGAGCCCTTCATCGAGCGAGACGACGAGGAATCTGGGGACGTAGTCACCCTTCCAGCCTAGAGGTCGTCACCCGATATTCGATGAGTCGGGGCTTGGTGATCCCCGGTAGGTTTTCTTCGTGACCTCTCCCCCGACGCCACTCGAGCGACTTCACTTCGTCTCAAACTCTCCCGTCGAGGGGCTCGCCGTCGCCGAGCGCCGCGTCCTCGACCCCGACGCCACCGTCATCTGTGTCCACGGAGGCCTCGACCGAGGTGGCTCCTTCACCCGTCTCGTTCGACGTCTCGAGACCTTTGACGTCGTCGCGTATGACCGAAGGGGCTACCAGGGGTCGCGCGACGTGGGCCCTCTCGACCTCGCACACCACGTCGACGATCTCACGGCGCTCGTGGCGCACGAGTCAAAGAGTGCGCCCGTAGTGGTCGTTGGCCATAGCTTCGGAGGCGTCATCACGTTGAGCGCGGCGATGCGCGACGCGTCGCCCATTCGCCTCATCATCAACTACGAGTCGCCCATGCCCTGGATACTTGATCGCCAGGACGCTCGAAACAATCTCACGACCGACGCCACCCTCGAAGCCGAAAACTTCTTCAAGCGAATGGTCTCAGAAGACGCGTGGGCGCGCTTAAGCGAGCAGGAGCGAGCCTCACGTCGCCTTGATGGTCCGGCACTTCTCAGCGATCTTCACGCGCTTCGAGGTAACGAAGCGCTCTTCGATTTGGGCGAACTGAAGACTCCTTTCACGTACGTCTATGGCGACAACCGTGATCGTCTCGAGCACTACCGCGCGCTCAGCGAGGGCCTCGTGGTCATCAATCCTTCAATTACAACGATCGAGATGGTGCACGCGCCTCACGGCGCTCACTTAAAGAACCCCGACCAACTCGCCGCCATTATCCGTCAACAGTGGCAGCTCGCGTGCGCGTCGCTCTAACTGGCGCGTCGGGCCTCATTGGCCGCTCGCTCGTCGAGGCCCTGCACGAGCGAGGCGACACTACGGTGACGTTCGTCCGCCCTACGACCAAGGTGTTCGCCGGCAGCACCGTGCGCTGGGATCCCTCGCGAGGTCTCGTCGATGAAGACGATCTCAAACGAGTTGGCAACTTCGACGCGGTCGTCAACCTCGCGGGTGCAGGAATTGGCGATCGGCGCTGGACCGCTGCACGCAAAAACGAAATCCTTCGCTCGCGCGTTATCGCCACGACCCTCTTGGTGAGCACCCTTGGCGAACTTGCCAACGGTGGCGGCTTTCTGGCGAACGCATCCGCGATTGGCTGGTACGGATCGCGTGGAGACGAGAGCCTCGACGAGTCGTCACCTCGCGGCGCGGGCTTTCTCTCGGACGTGTGCGTTGCCTGGGAACAGGCGACGACGTCACTCGAGGATCGTGGGATGGACGTTGCCCACTTGCGCAGTGGCATCGTCCTCAGCTCGAGGGGTGGCGCGCTCAGAAAGCAACTTCTTCTCTTTCGCTGTGGACTCGGGGGCTACCTCGGCACCGGCGATCAGTGGATGAGCCCTGTCTCTCTCTTCGACGAAGTCCGCGCAATCCTGTGGACTATCGACCACCGTCTCGCGGGACCCGTGAATCTCGTAGCCCCTCAAGCGCTCACGAATAGAGAGTTCACTCGCATTTTCGCGCGAGCTCTCCATCGAAGCGCTCCGCTCAAGGTTCCCAAGGCGATCATCAAAGCAGTGCTCGGCACGGAGATGGCTGACGAGCTCGTCCTCGCGAGTCAAAAGGTGAAGCCGGAGAAACTGTGTTCTTCGAACTTTCAGTTCGAACATCCCGACACCGTCTCAGCGTTGCAATGGGCGTTGAATAAAAGGGATTAAGAAGAATAGCCGCGGTGATCTGCGTGCTCGTGACGCCCCAGAGCGCATCGAGCGCCACTACAGTTTGAACTAAACCGTAGGGGGCCGGCCTCTGATCGTTGCCACCGGGGTGGCGCTGGGACTTAATTCACAATGCACTTTCAAGGCAGATTTCGACTGCACATCGTTCTTGCGGTTGCACTCAGCGCACTAGCGCTGACCATGTCGGTGCCGGCGATAAGTCAGGCCGCAACCTCGAGGACTCTCACCTTCGCCGAGGCGCCCGGTGCAAGTCCGGACTACATATTTCCTTACGCCAGTTGCCTTTACGATGCGCCCAACAACATCGGTCAGTTTCAGCAACTGATGTTTCGCCCGTTGTACTGGTTTGGCGTGGGGTCCGCGGCGGGCGAGAGTGCGGCACTTTCATTGGCTAACCAACCCGTTTATAACAAGACCAACACCGCGGTGACCATCTCGATGAAGGGTTGGAAGTTCGCGGACGGTCAAATCGTCAACGCGCAGTCAGTGAAGTTCTTTCTCAATATGTACGTTGTGAACCCTCTCGGGTTTTGTGGCTACGAGCAAGGCCTCGGAATTCCTGACCAGGTTCGTTCCGTGACCTCGGCTGGCAACACGGTTCACATTCGTTTCACTAAAGCAGTAAACCCGACCTGGATGACGGACAACTTCCTTTCACAGATCACTCCCATGCCCACCCGTTGGGATCGAGTCTCGGCGAGCCAACAAGGACATTGCTCCACCGGCGCCTACGGCGCGAGCTCGACGATTGCGTCGTGCAAGTCAGTTGAGACCTACCTCAATAGTCTCGCCACCAGTATCAAAACTTTCACGACCGCGCTGTGGCAAGGGGGTGACGATGGCCCGTGGAAGTTGACGACCATTGACAACACGGGAAATGCCACGTTCGAAGCTAATCCGCACTACTCCGGTCCCCAAAGGGCTCAGGTCAAATACCTGAAAGAGGTCGCCTTTACCTCGTCTGATCAAGAAGTGACCGACCTCAATAAAGGAACGATTGATCTGGGCTACGTCAACCCTCTGACGCTGCCCTCGAGAGCGACGCCCAAGAAGCCCGGCCCGAACATCGCGGCTCTAAGTTCGACGTACAACCTCGTGGTCGGCTCCTCGTGGGGCTTCAACGACGCGGTCTTCAACTTCAACGAAACCAACACCAAATCTGCCGCTATCGCCGAGCTTTATATTCGCCAAGCTCTCCAAGAAGCGGTCAATCAGTCTTCGATAGTGACGAACGTAATCAATGGTTACGGCTACGTCACCGACAGTCCTCTGCCTCTCGCTACGCCCACGAAACTCTCCAAAGCTGTCGCCGACCCCTATCCCTTTAGCCTCGTCAACGCGAAGACACTTTTGACGAGCCACGGCTGGTCGGTGGTGAACGGCGTTATGACCTGCACGTCACCAGGCACGGCCACTACCGAGTGCGGTGCCAACATCAGCGCGGGATACACCCTCAATTTCAATGTTGTCTTACCCGGTGGTTCACCGGAGCTGAACGCCGCGTTCAATCAAGAAATAGCAAGCTGGGCTCAAATTGGTGTTCTCGTTGCGCAGACCTACGACACGCCCAACAACGTCGTGAGCGACTGTTCAGCGACGTCGATCTATCAGCTCTGCGTGCTCGAGACGGGTTGGAACTACGCAGAAAGTTACTTTCCCTCGGGTGAGGAGCTTTTTACGCCCACCGGTATGGCCAATTTTGGCGCGTACAGCGACGCGCACATGACGGCCCTGATTGAAGCGACTACGTCCGGAGCTGCGACGTTAACGAGCTACGCCTCGTACGCCTCACGCGACTTGCCCGTTCTATATCAGCCCCAGATCGATCAAACAATTGAAGTATTAAAGACGCTCAAGAGTTCAATCGGATTCTCGCCGAGCCCTCTCGGGAACTTTACGCCCGAGTACTACCACTTCTAACGAGCCCCTTCCTTCACAGCACGCGACGTTGCTCGTCGGCGAAGCAGCCAAGAGAGAACGCCGCCGAATCAGTCGAAAGGTCGACGCTCGCTTCGAAACTGGGGACTATGGGAGCCCACTTCGTGAGCGGCGCGAATGAGAAAAGTCCCAAAGTCAGCGAATATTGGCCCTCGGCGCCAAAAACTTGGGTCGTCATTGACCTGAGTTCGACGCCCGTGAAAGCCAGCAAAGGCCAATTAAAATATGGCCAACGGGCGCAGAGATGTCGTTTGGAACCAAACTCTCGACTATTGCAACAGTGTTATTTCCTCCTTAGGTGAACTTGTCTGTCCTCTTACCCTCCAGTACAGTGTGGCCAGACCGCCGACAGGGGCGGGTGTGTGATTATTGTGACCACTTCGGTGGCACTGGGAGGCATTATGTTTCGAAAAGGCAAATTACGCCTTGCGCTGACCCTCGGGTTGGTTACCGCTGCGGCATCGCTAGGGCTCATCATCCCAACAATAAGTGGCGCCGCTGCGCCAACGGGGACGATCACTATCGCTGAAGGCGCGGGCGCTAATCCGAACTACATCTTCCCCTACTACTCGGGTCAGTTCTGCTCCGTGGCGAATACGTCACAGTTCCAAACATTGATGTACCGCCCGTTGTACTACTTCGGACTCGGTAAGAGCGCGGCACTCCAGCCCAAAATTTCCACGGGCAACCTCCCCAAGTTCTCTAACGGCAACAAGACCGTGACGATCAAAATGAAGGGCTGGAAGTTCGCGGACGGCCAAACGGTCAACGCCGAATCAGTGATGTTCTTCTTGAACATGGCCAAGGCGGTTCCCGCAGACTTCTGTACCTACAGTCCAGGTCTGGGAATACCTGACCAGGTTGCCAGCGCAACCGGACACGGCAATACGGTGACCATTCACCTAACGGCCGCCGTGAGTCCGCTCTGGTTCACCGACAACGAGTTGGCAATAATTACGCCAATGGCCAACGCGTGGGACAAGACCAGCGCGACGCAGACCGCTAAATGCGCGTCGGGCACGTACGGGGCTGCTTCGACGAAAGTGGCTTGTACGAACGTCTACAACTACTTGAACACCGTAGGCGCGAACCTGTCGACCTTCACCAACAAGATGTGGACGAGCGGTACTGACGGCCCGTGGAAGTTGACGAAGTTTGACGACTTGGGTAACGCGACGTTCGTCCCCAACAAGACCTACTCGGGTCCTCAGAAGGCTCAAGTCGCGACCGTCAAGTTGGTTGCGTTTACCTCCACGACCGCCGAAGAGAACCAGTTACAGGCTGGCGCTATTGACGTCGGCGGCGTTGACCCCTCAATTTTAACGTCGGACGCGCCCGCACCGGGCAAGGTCGGCGCCAACTGGGGCCAACTCTCGACGCGGTACAACTTGGTGACAGGACAGTCGTTCGCGGACAACGAGATGAATCTCAACTTCGGGAAGAATCCTGGCTCTGTCTTCATTAATCAGCTCTACGTGCGACAAGCGCTGCAGTCCTCGATTGACCAAGCAACGATCGACAAGGTCGCCTTCAAGAACTACGCCGTACCCACGTTCAGCGCCGTACCGTTGTCCACGCCAACGTCGGAATCCGCCAAGTTCACCGCGCCGTACCCCTTCAGCATGAGCGCCGCAGAGGCGTTCTTGACGAACAACGGTTGGACGATGAAGAGCGGTTCAGTCGTGTGCACGAGCCCGGGAACGGGAACGGGTGACTGTGGCGCTGGCATCACCAACAACGAGAAGCTGACCCTGAACGTACAGTGGAGCTCGGGCGTTCCGTCAGAAAACACCGAGATGGCCGCCGTTATCGCTGACTGGCAGACCTTGGGCATCAACGTCAATCAGTCCCAGGCAACGTTTAACAACGTCATCTTCAACTGCACGGCTGAGTACAACCCGTCCACCACCCAGGACATCTGTAACTGGGGCGGCGGTTGGCTGTACGCACCGGACTACTACCCTTCGGGCGAGCCACTGTACCTAACGGGTGCTAGTTCAAACTACGGTGTCTACTCCAACCCCACGATGGACTCACTGATCAAGGCAACGTTGTCGAGCAACACGACCTTGACGGCGTACGCGAAGTTCACGGCGACGAACCTCCCTGACCTGTGGGACTCACTGAACATGGGGACCGGAGAAATCGTCAAGACGCTGCACAGCAGCATCGGCTTTAGCAGCGTTCTCCTAACGCTGACTCCGGAGTATTACCACTACTAAGCCTGTCCGAGACGTACGCAACGCCAGCGAGCGTTGCAACAAGAAAAGGGGTCCGCAAGGACCCCTTTTCTTGTTGGCGAAAACCTTTCTGAGGGAATGAGATGGTAGCGTTACAGGGTGTTCTCGTATATTTTGCGGCGTCTCGGACAGTCAATCGTCGTTTTGTTCATCATCATCGTCCTTACATTCACGCTGCCCTACTTTCAACCGCACGGAATTCTCGCACCAGCGTTCGCCGCACTCGGGAGTCGAAGTAGCAACTACAACGTGCATGTCTGGGCCGTGCAGCACGGGTTGACCCAGCCATATCTCGTTCGACTTTTCAAGTACGTATATCAGTTGTTCTTCCACTTCAACCTGGGCTTCTCATATAAGGAAGGGCTCTCGGTTCGATCAATTATTTCTATTTACGTGCCTCGTACTCTGTGGTTGGCCTTGAGTGCATTGATCTTTACGATTGTTATCGCGATTCCTCTGGGGATTTTCCAGGCTTCGAGGCGCAACACCGTGGCTGACTACGCAGCCACGGGCACGGCGTTCGTGCTCTACGCGATGCCAGCGTTTCTGCTCTGCCTACTCGCCATTGACGCGTTCGGTTTCCACTTTCCACATCTGCCAATTGAGCCCGTTTCGGGTATCGCTCCGTGGGCGATCTTCACCGACCCTAAATCCTTCTTGCTGCCCGTCGGATGTCTGACGCTGCTGTCCGTGGCGGGTCTGAGCCGCTTCATGCGCGGAACGGTACTCGAGGTCCTGGTGCAGGACTACGTTCGAACCGCCCGAGCCAAGGGCTGCGGCTCTCTTCGAGTGTTGTGGCGCCACGCTTTTCGAAATGCCTTGGGTCCGATTGTCACGATACTTGGGCTGGCAATTCCTGGACTTTTCGGTGGAGCCCTCATCATCGAGTACGTCTTTAACTACGCAGGACTAGGTCTTCAAACCTACAGCGCCGCCCTCAACGTCGACGTACCGGTCGTGCTCGGCATCACGATACTCGTGGCAATCTTCACCCTCATCGGTAATCTCTCCGCGGACGTGGCGCTCGGACTCATCGATCCGCGAATTCGTATTGAGGGCTCTGCCAAATGACCGCCGTCGTCGACCCTCTTCTAGAACTCAGCGCTGACGAGCGTCCTCCAGTACCGATGTGGCGTCAGCGTCTCAAGATTTTCATGTCCAATAAACTCGCGATTGCTTCCTGCGTGTACGTCATTCTCCTAGCGCTGGCCTGCTACCTAGTCCCGCATATTCATCCAACGAATCAAACGAATCAGGCCATCGCGTTCGCCACCCCGGTAAACGAAGCGCCCTCGAGCGCCCACTGGCTCGGCACCGACAGCAATGGTTTTGATGAATTAGGCCGAGTCTTCTTCGCCGGCGAGTACTCGTTAACCCTCGGCTTTCTCGCGGGCTTCATCACCATTGTCGTAGGAACTCTTTACGGCATGATCTCGGGATTCTTCGGGGGTCTGGTCGACACCGTCATGATGCGCATCATCGACGCGTGCCTCTCAATCCCTTACATCTTCCTGCTCATCTCGCTCATTACGATTTTTGGCCGATCCACGATCTTTCTCATCGTGGTCATCGGATTGACCGGTTGGTGGGGAAACGCACGCATCATCCGTGGTGACGCACTGCTCATTCGACATCTGGATTACGCGAACGCCTCAACCTCGATGGGAGCGAGTAAGTGGCACGTCATTCGCCGCCACGTCTTTCCGAACTCAATCAGCAACATCGTCACCGTCGCCACCTTCTCGGTCGCTGACGCCATCTTGTTTCTCTCTGCTCTTGGTTTCCTCGGTCTGGGGATTCAGACCCCCCAGACCGACTGGGGAACGATGCTCCAGTCGGGCACGGAGCAGATTTATAACGGCTTCTGGTGGGAAGTGTTCCCGGTCGCCATTGTGTTCATTCTCGTTGTTGTCGCGATCAACTACATTGGCGACGCGCTGCGTGACGCTTTCGAAGTCCGCCTTCTCGAGCGCTAATTGGGTGTTCGCTTCGCAAGCGAGTCGATATTTCGGGTCCTGTGGTTTGGTAGCGAACTAGCTACTCGTCCCTGGCGCAACCTAGGTTCAGATAGAAATTGAAACAGGCGTTCTCAGCGGAAAATGGCACGCCGCTTGATGACGGTCGCCGTAGTCCAGCATCGGAGGCTCGACATTCGCGCACAGATCTTGCGCGCGCGGGCACCGAGTACGAAAACGGCAGCCGGAGGGTGGGTTGATCGGCGAAGGCAACTCGCCACGCACCTGTTCGCCACGCTTACTCCGAGCTTCTCGCGGGTCAGGAATTGGCACCGAATCGAGGAGACCTTGGGTATAGGGATGCACGGGCTGGCGAAAAACGGACTCCGCGTCACCAATCTCCACAATCTTGCCAAGGTACATAACCCCAATTGAATCGGCCATGTAGTACACCACGGCAAGGTCGTGACTGATAAAGACGTAGGAGAGCGTATGAATTTCTTGCAGGCCCTTCATTAAATTCAAGATCTGCGCCTGAACAGAAACGTCGAGAGCGGACACCGGTTCATCGGCCACGATAAGTCGAGGATTAAGAGCCAGGGCTCGCGCCAGACCAATTCGTTGACGTTGACCACCCGAAAATTCATGCGGATAGCGATTAGCCGCGAGATGATTCAGTCCGACAATGTCAAGTAATTCATATACCCGACGCTGTTGGTCGACCTTGGACCCTTGTCGCTGAACGAGGAGGGGTTCGCCGATAATGTCGTTGACCGTCATACGCGGATTCAGCGATGAGTAAGGGTCTTGAAACATCATCTGGCGATCGCGATGGTCGTCTTTGGTGGTCTTGTGGTTCTTCTCGGACACCAACTTGTCATCAAAGAAAATTTTCCCAGAAGTGATGGTTTCAAGCCCGACCAGCATGCGCCCTACGGTCGTTTTGCCACAGCCAGATTCGCCGACCAAACCGAACGTCTCTCCTTCCGAAATCGAAAAACTGACGTTCGAAACTGCGTGAACCGCACCTACTTTGTGGCGAATCACGCCTGCCTTAATGGGGAACTCTTTAACCAACTCTTCGACCCGAATGATCTCTTTCTTCGATCGCAGTGCGGCCACACGCGCGTCGCTACGAAGAACAATTGGCTCGGGACCATTGACGGGATAGAAGCACGCAAAGGAATGATTGCCCTCAGTGGTGAGACCGGGGTCCTCGATTCGGCATCGGTCCTGCGCGTGGGCGCAGCGTGGCGCAAAGGGGCAGCCAATAATGGTCCTCGTAAGGTCCGGTGGCATTCCAGCGATCGAGACGAGTTCGTGCTTCGTCGCGTTCTCCAAATTGGGCATCGAGGCCAGAAGGGCCTGCGTGTAGGGGTGACGCATCGAATCGAAGAGTTCGGTCGTCGGGGCCGCCTCGGCCTTTTCGCCACCGTACATAACGACGACGCGATCCGTGCGCCCGGCGATGACGCCCATGTCGTGGGTAATCAAGAGAAGACCCATGTTGAGTTCAGAGCGAAGTCGATCAATGATGTCGAGAATCTGCGCCTGAATCGTGACGTCGAGCGCCGTCGTTGGCTCGTCCGCGATGAGCAGTTTTGGCCTACAGACCAACCCCATGGCGATGATGACACGTTGGCGAAGACCACCAGAGAGTTCAAAAGGGTACTGATCTAAGCGTTCCTTTGGTCGAGGCATCTCGACCATATCGAGCACTTCGAGAGCTCGCGTGCGGGCTTCCTCTTCCGAGGCGCCCTCATGGATGCGCAGCCCTTCACCTATCTGTCGGCCGATCTTCGTCGTCGGATTGAGCGAACTCATGGGGTCTTGGGGAATCAGCGCCACGGACTTACCGCGATAGTGGCGCATCTCTTTTTCGCTCAGTGTCGACAAGTCCACGCCGTCAAGGACCACGGTGCCTTCGACGATCTTGCCGTTACCCGGTAACAGCCGCATAATTGCGAGGCCCGTCGTTGTCTTGCCACACCCCGACTCGCCGACCAACCCGACGCTCTCGCCGGCGTTTATCGTGAGGGAAAAGTCGTTGACCGCGGTGGCGAAAGTGTTTCTGGTGGCGAACTGAACCTTCAGACCGTTGACCGAGAGCAGCGAAGACATAACTAATCAATCCTAGTCTTTTGGATGGCAACGTTCGTGGCCATGACTCCCCACATTGACCCCGAAGTCCCCGTTCATTTCGAACTCCTAGGGGGTAAGGACCACGACTGACGGTGATGAGGCGAAGGTCCATTTCTCCGTAACGCTTCGAGATGGGCGGGCGCCCCGTAGCCCTTATTAGCGGCCCACCCGTACGCACCACTCTCGGCGTCGAGGGCGACCATCATCGCGTCGCGATGGACCTTGGCCAGCACCGAAGCGGCGGCGATGGTGGCGCAGCGTTGATCACCCTTAACAATCGTGGTCACCGGTAATGAGCCGTAGCGAAGCTCCGGCCCTAACTCTTCGCCGAAGGCAACGTTCGCGGGGGCCCGCAGCAGATTGAAGGGGCCGTCAATGAGCGCGTGGGTCGGAACGAGTGACAGAGCGTTTAGCGCGCGCGTCGCGGCTACCGCGAGCGCCAGGCGAAGTCCCCACGCATCAATTTCGCAAGCACTGACTGAGCCAAGGGACCACGCGGCCGCCCACTGACCCAGCGGCTCCACCAGCGACTCTCGTCGGACCCGAGTGAGAAGTTTTGAGTCGTTCAGTCCCTCCGGCGGCGCTTCTTCGCGACAGATGGCCACGGCGCCCACCGTCATCGGGCCCGCGAGAGCGCCTCGACCAACCTCGTCGATGCCGACCACGATCTCACCTCGTGCCAGTAACGCTCGTTCGAATTCGAGCAGATCAGAGGACGTGACGCTCACCTAAGTAAGGGTACCCAGGCAACCGCCACGTAGCATGCACCTCTATGACCGAGGCCATTGTTGTCCCCCTGAAACGATTCGACCTCGCCAAAGATCGACTTCGACGAGACGACGACCTCGACGTCGCCAGTATCGCCAGGAATCTGGCGCAGGGCGTCATCGGGGCCAGCGCGCCGCGTCAGGTCATTGTGCTAAGCGAAGACTCCGAGGTCTCTGACTTTGCGACGTCGTTGGGCGCCGAAGTCTGGCGCTCCGATGCCACCAGCCTCAATGAGGCCGTCCAAGACGCCTACCAGGGGCTTAGAGAGCGCTTTGTGCGCCTCATTGTCGTCCACGGCGACCTGCGACGACCCGGAGGGCTGGGTAGCGCCGAATTCGAGCCTGGTATCACGCTGTTCGCGGATCATCACCTAAAGGGCACCAACGTTCTGGTCTTACCCACCGGACTGGACTTTCGTTTCGCCTATGGATCGAACTCGCTCGCGAGCCACAGCGAACAAGCTGAGCGTCTCGGCGTGGCTCACCGGATCGTTACGAACAGCCCCTGGCGCTTTGACGTCGATGAACGAAGCGACCTCGACGGTCCCTAAAGAGCACTCGAGGGGGCCGTAGGGCCCCCTCGAGAACAAACTCTCCGAAGAGAAATGACTACTTCTTTTTAGCGGCTGCCTTCTTTGCAGGAGCGCGCTTTTTAGCAGCCTTCTTCGCAGCAGGACGCTTCTTCGCGGCCTTCTTTGCAGCAGGACGCTTCTTCGCGGCCTTCTTCGCAGCAGGACGCTTCTTCGCGGCCTTCTTCGCAGCAGGACGCTTCTTCGCGGCCTTCTTCGCAGCAGGACGCTTCTTCGCGGCCTTCTTTGCAGGGGCGCGCTTCTTAGCGGCCTTCTTTGCTGGAGCCTTTTTGGCTGCAGCCTTCTTCTTCGCGGCTGGTGCCACTTTCCCTCCTTGGGACTCAACGTTGAATCAAATTGGGACCTCGAGGCACCGCAATGGCGTTCTCAAATCAGGTACCGCATTGATATCGCGTGTACTCGGCCATGTACCACCCAACCTCACGGCTGTGCGGCGACTGATCGCAGTGCACGGTCCTTGCGCGACGGAGCTCTGTACTTCGCGTCGTAAACAACGCTGAGTACAACATGAACCTCCTCCGCAGAAGGACAACTAAAAGTTCAGTCGTTATTCACACCAATGTCAAGTATTTAAAGATTTATTCCGACCGATGGTTTGACGTGCTTTCGACGTCGGGAATCTACTTAGGGCGCGGTGCACGCGGTGACGCAATGAGTGGGCCCGAACGTTCAACACTCGTGTTAGGTCCAACGCGCAGCGGAAAAACTTCTTCGATTATTGTTCCGAATCTCCTGATGACAAGTGATGCATGCGTAGTGACCTCAACGAAGAACGACGTCGTTGAACTCATGGCGCGAACACGTCACGATGGTGCGACATTGCTCTTTGATCCATCGGGAACAGTCACTACTCCGCCCGGAGTGCATCGAATCGGTTATTCACCTCTAAGACAATCTTTAACTTGGGATGGCGCGGTTTTAGCCTCGCGGAGCCTATTAGACGTCGCGCGACGCGGTCGCGTTGATCGAAGTGACGATCACTGGAGTGAACGAGCTGGTGCATTAGTCGCGCCGTTGATGCACGCGAGCGCGCTCCGAGACGAATCACTCGGTCAACTTGCGGCGCGCGTCGACGAACGAAAGTGTGACGATCTACTGATCGAGTTGAACGAACGCCACGGCGATCGTCACGCATCCGTAACATTGTTACGCGGCGTCTTGGCGACCGAAGATCGTGAACGTTCGAGCATTTGGTCCACAACCGCGGGTCTCTTCGCCGGCGTTCGCACCGAGGCCGCGCGAGCGGCGGCGCGCGAGGCGCCACTCGACGTTGATGAGTTCCTTCGAGGCCCTCATCAGCTCCATATCGTGGCACCCAGTCGACACCAAGCGGTCTCGATCCCGCTCGTCGTGGGTCTGATCGAAGAACTCGTTCACGCCACCTACGACAAGCACCGCGAGGGCGCGCGACTGCTCCTCGCGCTCGATGAACTCGCGAACGTGGCTCCCCTCCCGCGTCTGGCGAGCATCGTTTCAGAAGGCGGGGGTCAAGGCGTCCTGACGCTGGCGTGTCTCCAAGACCTCAGCCAAGCGCGGAGCAGGTGGGGAGCCTCCGCTGAGGGATTTTTGTCCCTCTTCCCAACGACGTTGGTCCTGCCGGGCATCGCCGATCGCGCCACCCTTGAGTTGCTCCAACACCTCGCTGGCCGAGAGCTCGCGCCCTCGCCCAACGTGCAAAAAGACGTTAAGGGGCGAGCGCTCGGGCACTCGGTTAGTTGGGTCGAACGCGACCGCGTGACGATGAGTGAACTCGCCCGAGGGCGTGAGGGACACGCACTCGGGCTTGACCCACAAAACCGCCTCCGGTGGGTTGAACTGACGCCCGCCTTTCGTGACGCGCGCTTTCGCCCCTACCTCGATCGATCGTCGCGCGATCGATCCATCTCGCGCGAGCGTTGACGCCAAGCTTCGAAGTCCCCTCGCTCCAGCGGTCGTGGGCCGAGTGCTCGCAGCGGTCCCATCATGCGCGCCTGCGCTACTCCAATTGTCGGTTCGTGGACTCCTCCACGACCCAACAACGCCGGATAGAGTCCGTCCACCGACTGGACGAGCGTGCGCGGATCTTGACCAAAGGTGGCGGCGTTCGCCCACGCGGCGAGGACGTGGCGACGGGCGACGTCGTGGCGCCCCTCCAAGGCACCAGCGAAACGATGCTCATCGAGAACGTCTCGAGCGTGCGTGGGCGCGTGCACGAAGCCGATCGGTTCGTACTCTTCGAGGTCGCGCGCCCACGAAGTCAACGTTTGTTCACGGCTCCACGCCAGCTTCTCTCCCCGATCGCTGTGATACCCACCCCATAGCGCGCGATGACCTTCGTCAAGTCCGACCACGTGCTCGATCCCTTCAAAGGATCGCCACGCCGACCACGGCGTGCGCTGGGCGAGTTCGAAGCGAAATGACGCGCGATAGAGGGCGTCGGCGCTCGGTGCGTGGGCGTAGAGGGCGCGCGAGTCGAGAACGTTTGACGAATGCTCTGGTCGCGCGCCCACGAGCACGTGGTCGTGTAGGTGAGGCTCGCCGTGTCGATTGAGACCGTGGGTGAAGCTCACGACGCTCTCCCATCGAGCGCTGCTCTCTCGCGCAACACCACCTCGCTGCTCTCGAACGACGAGGGCGCGATCTTCTAAGTACGACACCGCCGCGCGAACGGACGCGCGATGGGCTTCAACGACACCCGGCGCGTGCTCAGGATCGATCGCGAGCAAGATTGAAAGTGGCCGTGGCGCCGCAATGATGAGGTCGTAGCCTCGAATCGCCGAGCGTTCACTCGTCACGAGCACTTGGGCGACACGAGAGGGATCACGCGTGTCGCCCTCACCGCGAAGCCACCAACCCGCGGTTCCCTGACGGAGCCCATCGAGTTCGTGCGCGGGGTCGTTCGTAAAGTACGTGACGTCAGTAGAACGCCGGGGAAGTAGACGAAGCACGGGCACCTCTTTCGCCGTCCCAACGGTCGTCTAGAGCAGTGCGGCGATCCTTCGAGCGAGGGCGTGTCCGGCTTTGGCGTACTTGGTGGTAGCCACCACCGCGCCCGCGCCGGCCCGCAACATCAAATGATCAACAAAAAGGGCGCCAGAGGCTCGGAACTTGACCGCCAGGCGCCCGTCATCGAGCGCGAGCCAGGTGGCCCCGGGCAGAGGCTCAAAGAGCCAACGATTATCAGCTTGCACGATGACCACGATCTCGTCACCTTCCTCGCCCACTTGAGTCAGCCAGTTCGCTACCCGGTCGACGGGTCGCTCGCCGTCGCCCGACGACGTCGCCACGACCGCGTTGATGCGGTCGACGCGAAACGTCCGCCAGGCCTGGCGCGTGGTGCAGTACGCGCGAACGTACGTGTGACCGTTCAGCACCTTCATTTCTCGGGGTTCGATGGTCCGAGTCTGAGACTCGTCACTGACCCCGGAGGTGTACTCAATCTTGATCTGCGAATGGTCTTCGATGGCTCGCTCAACTTGACCGAGCAACGACTCATTGGAGGCCATCTCCAGCTGCACCGGGATGCTCGTGGCCTTCTCAATTTTCTCGATGGCGGAAAAGATCGCCGGATCGGTGTAGAGACGAGAGGCCTCGCGAAGAGCAATATTCAGTTCAAAGAGATCGCGCCACATGAAGGGCGACGGATCGTCGACGCCTTCGGGCAGATCGGAGAAATCCGCTCGGTAGGTGGAGTCGTCGTGCGCCTCGTCATCCCAGTCGTCACAGTCTTTTATCAAGTGCGCCGGGAAAGTGTCGGTGCCGTCGGTGGATTCAGCCAACGGCTCGAGCGAGACGAGTCGATCCATAATCAGTCGAACGTGATCTGGTGAGAGAGAGAATCGCCGGGCTAGCTCGCCAATGCGTAGTCCGTCCTCACTCAGATAGACGGCGTGGAGCAACTGCAGGGTCTGACCCAGTACGTCGTTCACGGGTGACGAATCGAAGGTGAGACTCTCGACCTTTGGGCTTTGGCCTCGATTGACGTCCTTTAACCACGCCGCGAGCTCACCCTTCAGCGACTTTGGCGACTGGAGTCGAACTCGATCGGCACTGTCGAGGATAAAACGTAAGGCCGCGCGAGGATGATCAAAGGTGATACCAATCTCGACGACACCGTTGCTCTTTCGAGCGGCCAATGACTCGGGATACTGTCGTGCGAGAAGATCGGCGTAGTTCTCGTTCGTGGCCACCACGACGTCGACGGGGCGGAGGGATTTAGAAAAGGCCGGTCGCCACGCGCGAGCCGTGGCGACCGTGGCGTCGTCAACTTCGAACGTGTCGGGCAATACCACGGGCATCGAGGTCATACGCGTAAAGCGATACCCCTTGATTTCATTGGTGTCCTTCACGCGCGCTACGAGGTACGTCGCGCCCTGAAAGACGTCGATGACGAGTGGTTCGACGAGCCGAGATTTCTTCGTCGCCGAGAAGTAGTCGAAGGCCAGCGCGCGCCTGAGGTTGTAGGCGCGCAGCACCGGGGTGTAGTAGTTCGATGACTCTAAACCCCCGTCACTCGCGGGCACCTCGTTAAAAACGCTGAAGGCGCCCGATTTGCCAAAACCGCAGAAGGCCAACGCCAGTTTCACCACACGCTCTTCTTCGGTGCTGAAGTAGATGGGCGGCGCGTACCCACTGGAGGGGTCGATCTTGTAACCCACCGTGCCGTCGTCGTGAGGAACGGTCTCGATCTCAAAACCGAGCTCTCGAATGCGAGCCTTGTCCCGCTCAAACTTCTGTCGCACCGTGCTCTCGGTGCCCTCATAAGCGCGGATCTTGCGAGGTCCCTTCGCCGCGACGGGGTACTCATCGATTGTGAGATCGCGCAGAATCTCGTCTTGGGTGAGGGTGCCGTACTGCCAGGCGCGCTGGAGCAGCAGGACGAGCGCGACGAGTCGTTCACGACTCTGCTCGACGCCCCCTCGAATGGTGCTCATCTCGCTCCCGTTCTCATTGGCTAGAGGGTAGCGGGCAATCTCGCGAACTCTCCGGCTTGACGAGACTAGGGCGTCGACGAATCGTTGGCCGCGGGCGCCTCTTCGCGGCGCCAGTTGCCCGAACGACCGCCCGACTTCTCCCAGAGCGCTACGTTCTCTATCGTCATCGTCCGGTCGCTCGACTTACACATGTCGTAGATCGTCAGGGCCGCGACCGTGACCGCGGTCATCGCCTCCATCTCAACGCCCGTGCGGTCGATGGTGTCGACGCCCGCCTCGACGTCAATGTGCGTGTCGGCGATCGTGAAGTTCACGTAGACGTTGCCCACCAACACCGGGTGCGACATCGGCAGCAGCGTCGAGGCCTGTTTCGCCGCTTGAATACCCGCCACGCGTGCCGTGGCGAGGACGTCGCCCTTGTTAAGCGTGTTGCCCGCCACCGCGGCCGTCGTCTCGGCGAGCATCGTGACGCGACAACGCGCGAGGGCGCGCCGAGCACTGACCTCGGAGGGACCTAGATCGCGAGGAAACGCTGCGCCGAGAGGGCTACGTCGAAGTTGGTGGAAGTCGTCCACCCCGCCATGTTACGCCAGGATTGACGAATCTTTCTTGCCCGGTACACTGCTCTAGTTACGTTGTCCATCCGGAGCCATTAATGCCCACCTACGAATACGAGTGCCAGACGTGCCACGAGCGCGTCGAGGCCGTGCAAAAATTCTCCGAACCCTCGTTGACTATTTGCCCGCTGTGTGGAGGCGAACTTCGCAAGGTCTTCTCCGCCGTGGGCATTGTCTTTAAGGGCAGTGGTTTCTATAAGAACGACAGCCGTCCCTCTGAAAAGTCGCCGTCGAAGACGAGCGCGAGCGCTGAATCGACGCCATCGACGTCAACCGCGCCGACGCCGGCGCCCAGCCCGGCTCCGAGCGCTACGCCAGCGCCCACGCCGACGACGAAAACACCCAGCACCGACTAAGCGCCCGAAACGGCGATCTCCTCGATCGCGAGCGTCTGACCGGCCGCGCTGCCCGGCAGCCACTCGACGTCATTGCCCACGTGGCTCAAGTCCAACAGCATGCGTTGCAGCGTCGAAGCCACCGTGAGTTCACGAACCGGTTCGGCGAGTTGACCATCTCGAATCATGAGACCCGTGACCCCCACGGAGAAGTCGCCCGAAATCGGGTTCACGCCCGAATGGACACCCATGAGCGATTGCACGAACACGCCGTAACCGACGTTCTTGAGGATGGTCGCCTGATCCTCGCTGCCCGGTGCCAGCTGTAACGCACGACACCCCGCCGAGGGAGAGCCGGCAATCCCGCCACGAAGCGCACTCCCCGTCGAGGCGGTACCGGCACGTCGCGCGGAGTACGTGTCGTAGACGAAGGCCCGGAGCTGACCGTCCTCTATCAAGAGGTTCCTTCGACAGGCCAGTCCTTCACCGTCGTGCGAACTCGCGGCGAAGTGCCGCTCGTCCGTGGGATCGTCCAACAGGCTAAAGAGTGGCGACGCCACCATCTCGCCGATTCGATTGGCGAAGAACGAACGACCTCGAACCACGGCGTCACCACTGAGGGCGCCACCAATGATGGAGAGCAGCGTTGCGGCCGTTCGCGGTTCAAAGACCGCCGTACACTTCATCGACGATGGTTTGACGGCACCGAGCATGCGCGTCGCTCGCGAAATCGCGTCGCTCGAGGCCTGCTCGAGGTCGAGGTCTCGCGGCGCGCGGCCCACACTCAGACCCCAACCCGTCTGATCGTCTCGGCCGTCGCTCGCGATCGCCTCCACCGAGAGAAAGGCGCCGCTGCGCGAGTACGAGGCCCGAATTCCCGCCGTGGACACTATGGCGGCTTCTGCGACGAAGTCGGAGTAGTTGGCCGAGTCGACTTGGCGAATGCGTGAGTCACCGCTTCGCACACGGCGTTCAAGTTCAATCGCTATGGCAATCTTCTCATCGAGCGGCGTCGTCAGCACTGACTCATCGCGCAACGTCAACGACATCGGGTCAACGCCGTCGGGGCGCGCGAAGGCCACGTACTCATCCTCTGAGGCAAAGCGAACGTTGTCACGGGCTTCGCGCAACGCTTCGCGTACGGACTCGTCGTCCAGTGACCCCGCCCACGCCGTGCCGACCTTGGCACCGCTGGGACCGTCACGCAGAACACGAACACCAACGCCCGAAGAGCTGGCGCTCGATAGATTCTCTATCGCACCCTGGTACGCCTTGACTTCAGTCTCGACGCCGCTTGAGACGTAGATCTCGACTTCTTCGTCACCCTTAGCGGATTCGAGGAGTCGATCGGCCTGTTCTAAGAGTGCGCTCACGCCGCCGCGCCGCCGATGGTGATGCCACTGAGACGCATCGTCGCTTGGCCACAGCCCACCGGCACCGACTGGCCGTCCTTGCCGCACGTGCCGGGCATCATTGAAAAGTCCCGTCCCACGGCGTCAACTCGCTTGAGAATCTCGGGTCCGTTGCCGATGAGGTTGCAGTCGCGAAGCGGCGCGGTGATTTTGCCATTCTCGATTAAGAACGCCGCCGTCATGCCAAAGACAAAGTCGCCGGTTGCGGTATTGACCTGACCGCCGCCCAATTGAGCGACGTAGACACCGTAAGGCGTCTGGGCGACGATCTCGTCAGCGTCCGACTCGCCCTCTAAGAGGTAGGTATTGGTCATGCGCACCATGGGCAAGTACTGATAGCTCTGGCGACGGCCGTTTGCCGACACGCGACCGTCTTTGCGCGCGCGCAGGTAATCCCACATGTAATCGGTGAGCACGCCGTTCTCAATGAGGACGTTGCGCGAACTCTGGTGTCCTTCGTCGTCAATGGCGAGATATCCCCACTCGCCGCTGACCGTGCCGTCATCAACCAAAGTGACGAGTGAACTGGCGACCTGTTGGCCGACCTTGCCCGCGTAGACCGACGCATCCTTCATAATGGCGTCGGCCTCGAGACCGTGACCACACGCTTCGTGGAACAATATGCCACCCGATCCGCTGGCGAGAACGACGGGCAAGTCGCCCGACGGTGCGGGTCGCGCGTCAAGTTTCGTGATGGCCTGGCGTGCGGCACCGCGGGCCGCTTCTTCAACGACTTCACGACTCAATAACTCAAAGCCCCTCGTGCCCGCGACGGGACGGTACCCGGTCTGCATACCGGTGTCGCCCGTCGCGACACAGGACACGTTGAACCGTGTGCGCACTTGGTGATCCGAAGCGTAAACGCCCTCAGAGTTGGCTACGACGAATCGACGAGTTGAGTCGCCGATCGCCACTTGCACTTGGGTGATGGAAGAACCCTCTGACCTGGCGACGTCGTCGGCCTGGAGGAGCAACTCAATCTTCTTCGACTTGCTGACCTCTCCCGGCTCTGTCAACGCCGTCGACGGATTCGCCCGCAGCACGTCGAGGGCAACTTTTCGTACCCCGCCCCCGCCCGCTCGGGCAACGGCCGCCGCGGCCTGAGCGGCCGCGTGCAGACCCTTCTCGCTGAGGTCGGCCGTGTGCGCGAAGCCCGTAGTTTCGCCGATAACCACCCGAATCCCCGCGCCGCGGTCGCGGCCAGAGCTGAGTTCTTCTACCCGACGCTGATCGAGCATCGCCGAGGACGTGGTGCGATCCTCGACAAAAACTTCTGCGAACTCGCCACCGCGACTCAGCGCCTCGGCGAGTGTGCTCTGAAGAACGTCGGCCTCTACCAATTGGGTACTCATAAAACTCAGGTTACAAGCCAATCTGCTCGGACTCTTCGCTCCACATCGGCCCCGATAGGCTTGACTGCGTGATTCTGCCGTCGATTGAAACTCCCGCCGACCTTCAACCGCTTTCCTACAGCGACTTACAAAAACTCAGCAAAGAAATTCGCGAATTCATCATCCAGAACGTCACGAAAACCGGTGGACATTTGGGCTCGAACCTGGGTGTTGTTGAACTCACCATTGCGTTGCATCGCGTTTTTGAGTCACCCAAAGACATTCTTCTTTGGGACACCGGTCACCAGGCCTACGTCCACAAACTCCTCACCGGTCGTCGCTACGGGTTTAAGAACCTGCGCCAGCGAGGTGGGCTCTCGGGCTATCCGAATCGATCCGAGAGTCAGCACGACTGGATCGAGTCGAGCCACGCCTCCACGGCACTCTCCTACGCGCACGGTCTTTCGGTGGCGCTCCAGCAACGACACGAACTCATTGGCCGCGGTGGCAAACGCCACGTCGTGGCAATCGTGGGCGACGGTTCGCTCACCGGCGGCATGGCTTACGAAGCGCTCAACAACTTGGGCCACTCGAACCAACGCGTGGTCATTGTTCTGAATGACAACGGACGAAGCTACGCGCCCACCATCTCGAAACTCTCCGCCTCACTGACAACCCTGCGGCTCAATCGAACGTACTTAACGTTGCGCGACCGCGTGCGCCGACTCTTGCCACGCCTGCCGGGCGTGGGCAAGGCCGCCTACCTCGGCATCGATGGTTTCACGTCCGTCGTTCGTGAGATGGTGACTCCGCACACGTTCTTTGAGAACCTGGGTGTTCGCTACGTTGGCCCCATCGACGGACACAACATCGAGGCACTCGAGAACGCGCTGAAGAGTGCCGCGGAGTGGGACGGGCCGATTGTTATCCACGCGCTCACCGAAAAGGGCCGAGGGTACGAACCGGCCGTTAGCGACGACCTCAAGATGCATGACTACAAACTCCCGCCGCGTGCCCAGAACAACGGGAAGCAAACCAAGTCCTTCGCGCAAGCGTTCTCGGACTCGTTGGTCAGTCTCGCGACCGAGGATGAGAGAATCGTCGCCATCACCGCCGCCATGGCCGGGCCGACCGGTCTCTTAAACTTCGAGGCTCGATTTCCCGATCGATTTTTTGACGTCGGCATTGCCGAACAACACGCCGTCACGGCGGCGGCCGGTATGGCCATGGGCGGTCTTAAGCCCGTCGTCGCGGTCTACGCCACGTTCTTCTCTCGCGCCTTCGATCAGGCTCACCTGGACGTGGGCCTCTTGAACTTGCCAGTCGTCTTTGTGTTTGACCGAGCGGGCATCACCGGTGACGACGGTCCTAGCCATCACGGTCTCTTGGACATCGCGCTCTGTTTGGCCATACCGAACATGACTGTTTTTGCGCCATCGACGGCGGAGGAGGTTCCGGGCATGCTCGAGACCGCGTTGTCGATGTCCACGCCGACGGCCCTGCGCTATCCCAAGACGCTGCCGAAGCCCTTTGACGGCGTCGTGGGCTCGGGTCTCGACGCCAGAGAGGTCGTACGCGGTGACGGGTCGCTGTGCGTGTTGGCCGTAGGAAAGATGGCGCCCGCGGCCTACAGGGCCCTGGAGCTCCTTGGTGAGGACGCCAGCGGTGTCACGCTCTATGACGTGCGCGTCTTGCCACCCGACATCGCCATGATCGACGACGCGTTGAGCCACGAACGAATTATCACCGTCGAAGACGGGACGCGCCACGGCGGCGCCGGCACGTTGATGGTTTCAGCCGTGCGCTCCAGAGCCCAAGAGCTTGAGCGTCCCTTTCCCATGACGCGAATCCTCGGCGCGCCCCGGGCCTACCTTGAACAGCACCAGGCCGATGAACTATTGGCCGAACTCGGTCTCGACCCCGAGGGTCTCGCCGCTTCCTTCGCCCGGCTCTTGGCGAACCAGCCCGAGTTCCCACGAGTACTGCCCGAGGCCCCCCGTCCGAACTACTTCTAGGTGGTTCTTAGTGGGCACCAATAAAATGGCGTCGTGAACTACGAGATCGAAAAGACCGAAGAGGAGTGGCGAGACGAACTCTCCCCCGAGCGCTACGCCGTTCTACGTAAGGCCGCCACCGAGGCGCCCTTCACCGGTTCGCTGCTCCACGTTGACGCCGACGGCGTCTTTAGTTGCGCTGGCTGTGGCCAAGTGCTCTTTAGCAGCGCTCAGAAGTTCGACTCGGGCTGTGGGTGGCCGAGTTTTGACGCTTGTGAACCGGGCACGGTCATCGAGCGCACCGACGCGTCGCTCTTTCGAGAGCGCACCGAAATTCTCTGTTCGAAGTGCGGCGGTCACTTAGGTCACGTCTTTAACGACGGACCCACGCCGAGCGGACTGCGCTACTGCGTCAACTCGCTCTCGATCGACTTCGACGCGGCGAAAAGCTAAACGTCGAGGAATCGGCGAATGGCAATCGCCGACCCTACTGAGCCAATCACGACGCCCACAATGAGAACGACCAGATTCGTCCCGACGAGTGCGCTGGTGTTGAGCCGAAACTCGTTATGCAACGGATACCAGGTGTGCAGCGCGGTGACGGCCAAGATGGCGACGACCGAACCGAGTAGACCCTGGATAAAGCCTTCGGTGATGTAGGGGATGCGAATGAACCAGTTCGTCGCGCCCACCAACTTCATCACCGAAACCTCTCGACGTCGCGCGAAGATGGCCATACGGATGGTATTGAGGATTAACACCGTCGCGGAGAGCAACAACACGCCCGCCAGCGCCAGGAAGACGATCTGCAAGACGCGAATGGCGCGGTTCATCGAGCGAATCTGTTGATTAGGCCCAGTTACTTTATAGACGCCCGGCTGATGCGCGAAGGTCGACTCGACAATGAACGCGTCGGAAGGAACGTTCGGCACGCACTGGAACGAGGAGGGCATTGACGACACGGTGAGGACCGACCACTCGTCTTGGGGTAACAACACTCGCGCCTGTTTTAAGTCCTGGGCCTGGGTGTAGTAAAGGCAACTCTTCACGACCGGCAAATTGGCGAGTTGGCCTCGAATGTCATCGATCTCGCTGGTCGAGGCCGTAGGTTGCATCCAGACCGTCACGCGCGTTCCCTGTTGCCACTGCGCCGACGCTTGCGCGGCACTTTGCTTCAGGAGTAAGGCCGATCCGACGAGTGAGAGCGAGACGGCCACGGTCAAGACTGCCGCGATCGTCATCATGCGGTTGCGCCAAAGGTTGCTGAACGTCTCTTTAAAGGCGTAGCGGAAATACACGCGCATTAGATGGACGCGCCTTCGTCAATGCCGTACACACCGCGCACTTGGTCGCGAATCATCTCGCCCCTATCGAGTTCGACCACGCGACGACGCATCCGGTCGACGAGGGCCTTATCGTGAGTCGCCATCACCACGGTCGTGCCGGTGCGATTAATTCGCTCCAAGAGCGCCATAATCGACTCAGAGTTCGAAGGGTCGAGGTTTCCGGTCGGTTCGTCCGCCAAGAGAATGAGCGGCCGATTAACGAAAGCTCGCGCAACGGCGACGCGCTGCTGCTCGCCACCGGAGAGTTCGTGGGGCAGGTTCTTGGACTTATCGGTAAGGCCCACGAGCTCCAGAATCTGAGGAACCTGCGACTCAACGGTCGAGCGCGGCCGACCAATGACCTCTAGGGCGAAGGCCACGTTCTCAAAGACTGACTTATTAGGCAACAGGCGAAAATCTTGGAAGACGCATCCAATATTGCGTCGCAGGTACGGCACTCGCCACTTGGGTAACTCACCAATGTCGCGACCCGCCTCGAGAATTCGACCTTGGTCGGGGTGTTCTTCACGAAGCAACAGGCGCAAGAAAGTTGTTTTACCTGAACCCGACGCGCCAACAAGAAAGACGAACTCGCCCTTTTCAATATCGAGTGAGATGTCCTTGAGGGCCGATGTGCCGTTCTTGTACGTCTTGGAGACATTCTCGAAACGAATCACGGCAACACCCCCTCGGGTTTTTTGGTAGATGTGCGACGAACGGGCACGTTGACGTATCTATTCTAGTTTGGCGAACTCACAGATTCGCACCACGAAAACCAGTCAATCGTTGTACTTCGCAACATTTATGATGTGGAACGCTGTCGTCGTAGCTCGGCTTCCATAAAGTCATCGAGGTCTCCGTCCAAGACTGCGTCAACGTTGCCAGTCTCGAAATCGCTGCGGTGGTCTTTTACGAGTTGATAGGGCGCTTGGACGTAGCTACGAATCTGTGAACCCCACGCGTTATCACTTCGACTACCACTGAGCGCGTCCATTTCAGCTTGGCGCTGGGCTCGCTGTCGTTCGGCCAATTTCGCTTCCAAGATCTGCATCGCGCGAGCACGGTTTTGGTGCTGCGATCGTTCGTTCTGACAACTCACGACGATGCCGCTCGGCAGGTGCGTGAGGCGAATCGCCGAGTCAGTCTTGTTGACGTGCTGTCCTCCGGCGCCCGACGAGCGGTACGTGTCGACGCGAAGGTCCTTCTCGTCAATCTCCACCTCGCCCGCGTTGTCGTTCAACAGCGGCGTCACGTCGAGACTGGCGAAACTTGTCTGGCGACGAGCTTGTGAATCAAAAGGGCTGATGCGCACGAGGCGGTGCACGCCTCGCTCCACCGAGAGCCACCCGTAGGCGAAGCGACCCTTGACGATAAACGTTGCCGACAACAGTCCGGCTTCTTGACCCTCGGTGGCCTCATCGATCTCCACGCCAAAGCCGCGCCGCTCGGCCCACCGCGAGTACATGCGCAACAACATCTCGGTCCAGTCCTGCGCGTCGGTACCACCGGCACCGGCGTGCAGCTCAACAATCGCCTCGTTCTCGTCGTAGGGGCCGCTGAAGAGGCTCTGCGTCTCGAGCGCCGCGATGGCGTGCGCGAGTGCGTCGACGGAACTGGAGAGTTCATCAAAGAGCGACCAGTCGGCTTCGCCGGCGCTGAGCGACTCGCGCGCGAACTCGGCCAGGACCGTCACGTCGTCGAGCGAGTGGCGAAGGGCGTCAAACGACTCGAGGTCGTTGCTGAGGCGCCCGAGTTCGGTCGTCACCTGACGGGCGTTGTCTTGGTCGTCCCAGAGATTGGGGTCCTCGGCGAGCGCCGCGAGCAGCACGTGACGGGCTCGACTCGCGTCAATCTTCAGGTACTCGCTCGCCGCTACCCACCTGGTCTC
>Ga0208849_1000344_pt1 | contig 44649 bp, 36 predicted proteins | sample NGESurdeep072012_10_FD_184470 | JGI IMG/M metagenome (GOLD analysis project Ga0208849, IMG submission 184470) | Arctic peat soil microbial communities from Barrow, Alaska - NGEE Surface sample 53-3 deep-072012 (SPAdes) | ecosystem: Environmental > Terrestrial > Soil > Wetlands > Peat ... | reverse complement strand
GAGCGGAACACCCCCTCCACCAGCTTCGCTGGTCCCCCTCCCCCTACGGTGGAGGAACTTGAACGGTAACGCCGGCTAAATCGATGCGATCAGCTCGGAAAAAGCTCTAAGTTAGCCGGACAAATCTTACGACGGCGCCGATGCAACAGGTGACGGTGCATGCCGCCAAGACCAACCTCTCGAAGCTCATAGAGGCGGCGCTGGCCGGCGAGGAAGTCGTGATCGCCAAGGGCAGGAAGCCCGTGGTCAGGCTCGTGGCGATTCCGCAGGGCAAATTCAAGTTCGGACTACTCAAGAAGGAGCTCGCCGGCCCGGTCCTGGACTTCCTCGCGCCGATGGACGAGAGTGAATTGGCCTTGTGGGAAGGCGGCGATTGAAGGCGGTTCTGCTGGATGACGGGAGCGGCCCGGTCTCGATTGGGCTTCGGATTTCTCGCGGTCATCGCGGTGTGAATTTCATCCCCGATCGACTGTAGATTTGAGAACTCGATCGTCAACGACGAGTTCACATCGGCCATTCGGATAGACTGGGCCTTCCGGGCGACGTGAAAGTGGCGTTGGCGCGCCTCAGATCGGCATGCGGTAGCCGTAGAATTCGTGATCCTCGTTGTAACCGCCCTGGCCGGCGCCGAGATGGGCGAACTCGTGCACGAACTCGATCCTGCCGATCCATTTGACCATCTTGAAACCCAGTTCGTTTTCGCAACGCAGCCGTAGCGGCGCGCCGTGCAGCACACTCAGCGGCTTTCCATTCATCTCGTAGGCGAGGATGGTCAGCCGATGGCGCATGTTGTGTATTTCGTGGACGTCGTAGTAGCCGCCCCCCGCGGCGCCTTCGCTGAAGGAATAGAAGACGGCAAAGCGCGCCTCCGCCGTCGGCCGCACCAGATCGAGGATATCGCGCATCGGAACGCCGCCCCACTTGGCGACGCCCGACCAGCCCTGGATGCAAAAATGCGTGGTGATCTGTTCCTGCTTCGCCATCGCCTTGAGGTCGGCGAAGGAGAAAATGCGCGCCGTCTCGACCAGGCCGTCGATACGCAGGCGATAGTCCGCGAACTGGCCCGCCACCAAGGCTTCGAATTCAGCGGAGTCGGGCATCGTGCCGTTGGGCCAGAGGTACGGAGAGATGTCTTTTTCCGTCAATTGGGCGTTCGGATCCCACCACTCGGCGAGGGCCTTGAACCAGCCGACCATGAACTGTCCGATCCGCTGCACCAGGCGGGCGTGCCGGATGGTAAACGGCGAGGCGATCCACCACGCCAGCCCCACCAGGACCATCGCCAGGACGAAGGGAGGGAACCCGGCCCAGGTTTTATCGTCGACGCCGGCGAACATGTGATTGGTGTTTTGCCTAAGGCCGGTGATGAACACCATGACCCCGTGCCCCAGGATAAAGAACACGAACCAGCAAAACGAGATGAAATGGATGGAGCGCGCCGCCTGCCGGTTCAGCACCTTGCCAACCATGCCCAGCCTGTTGGAGATCGCCGGGCTCTGCATCAGGCCGGTCAGAATCGAAACCGGCGCGGCGATGAAGATGGTGACGAAATAGCTGAGTTGCTGCAGGCCGTTGTAGCGGGTCCAGCTGGACTCGACGGGGAAGTTCAGCGAGGCGTACTGGATACCGGTCGATAGCGCGCTGGGAAACACTTGCCAAGTGAGCGGCACGACGCGCAGCCATTGCCCGGTCGCGAACAGCAACACGTAAAAGATGACGCCGTTGATCGTCCACAAGAGGACGATCGAGAAATGCCACCAGCGGGCGAGCCCGATCGAATGGCGGATGCCGGGGATGCCCAGCCATTTCGGGATCGTCACCGAATCATCCTTGGACGTCCACACCCGATCCTTCGGCACTGGGCGCTGGAAGCGGAACCACTCGGAGCCGGGGGTGCAGTCTCGGCGCCAGTTCAGCCTTGGAAAATCGGCCAGGATCTGGATCCCGGCGCGAATGATGAACATCATGAACAGCATGTTGAGAAAGTGCTGCAGTTGCAGCCACCACGGAAAGCCGGAATCGACCGACGGCGCGGCCTGCGCGATTCCGGGGTAGCGCTTGATGAAGGCTTCGACGCTCGGAAGCGCCCGCAAGCTCTGAGCTATCGCGATCAGCAGAACGAGCGCCGCGGCGCCGATCGGCAGCCCCCACAGGACGCTGATCCAGCGCTTGCCGATGCGAATGACCGGAACGATGCCTTGCCGCGGCGGCAGCCAGTCGCTCAGCACGAGGCGATCGTCCGCCGACGTGAGCGTCGGCGTGACGGGGCGGTGTTGCGGCGGTGACACCTTTACCGAATCCGTCATTGCCCTAGCCTTGTTGGAAGCCACGAATTGGCGCGCGCTCTTATCCGCGCGCCGCGCGTTTCGCCTTTGTCATCCGTCCCAACAGAAAGTCCCGCAGCACGACCGCGTCGTTGTGAACCTCGTCGTGCGCCGAATAGACCAGCGTCAGCGGCCCGTGTCTGGCCAGGTCACGCAGCTTGCGCAGGGCGCCCTGATGCTCGCGCACCTCCGCGGCGTAGCGGATGCGAAACGCCGCCCAGCGGGCGGGATCGTGGCCGAACCATTGGCGAAGCTCGGTGCTGGGCGCGATCTCCTTGACCCAGTCGTCGAGGGCGGCGTCGGCCTTGCCGACCCCACGCGGCCACAGCCGGTCGACCAACACCCGAACGCCATCGGCCGCGCCCGGCTTTTCGTAGGCGCGTTTCAGTTTGACGTTGGCCGCCGGGATGGTCCCGCTCATGTCGCCGCCATCCTTCTGGCGAACTCGACATCGGCGCGCAGGCCGTCGAGATCGCGGGAAATGATGCCGACGGCCAATTTCCTGCCGGCGCGCGAATAATCGATCGTGCAGTCGCGCGCCTCCAGGCTGCCGTGGATCCTGGCTTCATCCCATCCTTCCGCGTGGCCGACATAGCCGACGCCCAGATCGTACTGGATAGTCCAGAAGAACGGCACGGCGTCGAACACCTGCCGCCGGCCCAGCATGTTGCACGCCGCGACCTGTCCCTGCCGCTCGGCGACCACAAAGTGCTCGACGCGGATGTTTTCGCCGGTGAGCCGATCCGGCCAGCGGGCGATGTCTCCGGCGGCGAAGACGCCCGGCGCGCTGGTCTGCAGATACTCATTCACCGTGACGCCGCGATCCATGGCCAGTCCCGCTTGCTCCGCCAAGGCGGTTGCTGGTTTCACGCCGACGCCGATGACCACGAGATCGGCCGGCAGGACCTCTCCGTTTTTCAGCGCTACGCCCCGCTCGTCGATCGTCGCGGCGGTCGTGCCGAGATGGAAGGTGACGCCGTGATCCTCGTGCAGTTGGCGGATGAAATTGCCGACCTCCGGCCCCAGCACCTTCTCCATCGGGATTTTCTCGGGCGCCACCACGTCCACCTCGATGTTCCGCGCCCGCAGCGAGGCGGCGACCTCCAGGCCGATGAAGCTGGAGCCGATCACGACAGCGCGCTTCGATGTCAGCGCCTTGGCGACCAGGGCGCGGCTATCGGCGAGTGTACGCAGATAGTGGACGTGCGGCAGGTCGTCGCCGGGGATCTCCAGCCGCACCGGATCGGCCCCCGTGGCCAGGAGGAGCACGCCATAGTCTCGCCGGCTTCCGTCGGCCAACTCTACTTGCGAGGCCGCCACATCGATCGCCGCGACGGGCGTGTTCAGAACCAGCCGGATGTCGTGGTCGTGGTAGAAGCCGCCCGGCCGCAGGACCGTCGCCTCTTCTCCGTCCGTGCCGGCGAGGTAACCCTTCGACAGCTTGGGGCGATCGACGGGCGCCGCTTCGTCGGCGCTCAGAATGGTGATCGGGCCGGCATACCCCTCGCGGCGCAGCATCTCCGCCGCGGCGTTCCCCGCGGCGCCGCCGCCGACGATGACGACGGATTTCGGAAGGCCGGCCGAGGCCGGGAGCGAAGGCGGCGCCGCCCGTGCCGATTTCGCGCGAACATAGACCACGCCGGCGCGCGCACCGGTCGGCGTAAACTGGCCCGCTGAGTCGCGCACCACCTCGACGTCCCAGTGGGAAACCGGATCCAGCGCCGGCGCCCACACCGCCTCGCCGCTGCGCAGGCTGAAGCAGGCGTGGTGCCACGGGCAGCGAACGGTCTCGCCGACCAGCAGCCCCTCGGCGAGCGGCGCGCCATAGTGGGTGCAGATGGCCCCGATGGCGAACACCTCTTCGCCGCGCCGCGCGAGCAGCACCGGCTCGCCCTCGGCGTGGCCCAGCAGCATCGTCCCGTCCGCAATGGTCGAGAGTTCGACGCCCTTGGTCAGATCAGGGCCGCTGAATTTCGGAGCTTGCTCGCTCATTGGAACCGATCCGAGGCCGACAACGCGGGGCGCGGGCGGCTTTGGAAGTCAACCACCTCGGGCTGAGATGTTTGGGCGGTGATGACCACCGAGCCGTGATTTGCTCGCAAAAGGATCAACGTCGGCTGGAACCGCGGGTTCCAGATGCGTCCAAGGCAGGTTCCCGGGATCCTCGCCCCTGTTCATCCGCGCCATCCGCGGATCGGATGTAAGCGGCTCAGCCGCCGGCGTCCGGTCGCCCTGAGCGAAGGCCATGCTCGCCTTGCCTTCGGCGGCCGTTTCCCCTATGCAGCGCGGCTTCGACACGGAGCGGCCTGGCCATATGGCATGCCAGGGCGGCTCGTCATGCTCACAGACAAGGACGGGGCTTTCCGACGCCCCGATGCAAAATGCCGAAACTGAAGACCAAATCGGGCGCCAAGAAGCGCTTCAAGATCACCGCGACCGGCAAGATCAAGGCCGGCGTGGCGGGCAAGCGGCACCGGCTGATCAGCCACTCCGCCAAATATATCCGCCAGCAACGCGGCACGAAGGTGATGAGCGAGGCGGACGCCAAGACCATCAGGCACTTCCTGCCCTACGGCCTGTGATTCGAAGGAGTTCGATAGACCATGGCGCGAGTAAAGAGGGGCGTCGTCAGCCACGCCCGGCACAAGAAGGTTCTCAAGCAGGCCAAGGGCTTCTGGGGACGGCGCAAGAACACTATCCGCGCCGCCAAGGCGGCGGTGGACAAGGCGGGACAGTACGCCTACCGCGACCGCAAGGTCCGCAAGCGCTCGTTCCGCTCGCTGTGGATCCAGCGGATCAACGCCGCGGCGCGGGTCGAAGGCATGACCTATTCGCGATTTAGTCACGGCCTGGAGCTGGCCGGGATCGACATCGACCGCAAGGTTCTCTCGGAGATCGCGGGCAACGATCCAACCGGCTTCAAGGCCATCGCCGACAAGGTCCGCGCCGCGCTGGGCTGAGCGCGAAATGGCCCTTCTCCCCTTGCGGGAGAAGGGCCATTGATCGAACCCGTCCCATGACCGACCATTCCCGTCTCCAATCCGATCTTCTCGCCCAGATCGCCGCCGCCGCCGATCCCGCCGACCTCGACGCCGTGCGTGTGGCCGCGGTGGGCAAGACCGGCGCGGTCTCCCTCCTTCTGAAGTCGCTCGGCGCGATGAGCGCCGACGAACGCAAGGTTCAGGGTCCGGCGATCAACGGCTTGCGCGACCGGGTGGCCGCCGCCATCGCCGAACGCCGGACGGTTCTCGAAGCGGCTGAACTCGATCGTGAACTCGAAGCCGGGCGTCTCGACCTCTCGCTCCCCGCCCCGCCGCGCCGCAAGGGCGGCGTGCATCCGACCATGCAGGTGATGGACGAGATGATCGCCATCTTCGCCGAGCTTGGTTTCGGGGTCGCCGAGGGTCCGGACATAGAGGACGACTTCCACAACTTCACGGCCCTCAATTTTCCACCCCGCCATCCGGCGCGGGAGACCCACGACAGCTTCTTCCTCCCGCCGGGCGCGGACGGCGAGCGCAAGCTGCTGCGCACCCACACCAGCCCGGTCCAGGTGCGGACCATGCGGCGGACCAACACGCCGCCGCCCTCGTCGTGGATCGCCGGCGGCCAGACGCCGCCGATCCGGATCATCTCGCCCGGCCGCACCTATCGCCGCGACAGCGACGCCACCCACACGCCGATGTTCCATCAGATCGAGGGCCTGGTCATCGACCGCGGAATCCACATGGGCCACCTCAAGTGGACGGTCGATCAGTTCATCGCCCGGTTCTTCGAACTCGACAGCGTGGTGACGCGCTTTCGTCCCCATCACTTCCCGTTCACCGAACCCTCGGCGGAGATGGACGTGCGGTGCGACACCTCCGGCGGCGAGGTGAAGATCGGCGTTGGCGACGAGTGGTCGGAGATCGTCGGCTGCGGCATGGTCCACCCGACGGTATTGCGCAATTGCGGCGTCGATCCCGACGAATGGCAGGGCTTCGCCTTCGGCTTCGGCGTCGATCGCCTGGCGCGGCTGAAGTACGGCATGCCGGATCTGCGCGACATGTTCTCCTCCGACGTCCGCTGGCTGGCCCACTACGGCTTCTCCGCCTTCGCCGCGCCCAATCCGGCCTCGGGCCTGAGCTAGGGAACGGGCGATGAAATTCACCCTTTCCTGGCTGAAGGAGCACCTGGAGACCGCCGCCGGCGTCGCCGAGGTGGTCGAGGCCATGACCATGGCCGGGCTCGAGGTCGAACGGGTCGCCGATCCGGCCGCCAGGCTGGCGGCGTTCACGGTGGCGCGGGTCGTCGAGGCGGCCCAGCACCCCAACGCCGATCGCCTGCGGGTCTGCCGGGTCGAGACCATCGACGGCGTGAAGGAGATCGTCTGCGGCGCGCCCAACGCCCGGGCGGGCCTTTTCACCATCTACGCGCCGATCGGAACCTTCATCCCCGGATCGGGGATCATCCTGGAGCCGCGAGCGGTGCGCGGCGTGGTCTCCAACGGCATGCTCTGTTCGGCGGCCGAACTGGAGATCGCCGAGGAGTCCGACGGCATCCTGGAGTTGGGCGAATTCCCGGTGGGAACGCCGGCGGCCGAAGCCCTGAGCCTGGAGGCGGTGATCGATTTCGAGGTGACGCCCAATCGCCCGGACTGGCTGGGCGTGCACGGCATCGCCCGGGATCTGGCGGCGGCGGGCCTGGGCAGGCTGATCGACTCCGAGCCGGCGCCGACGCCGGGCGCCTTCCCATGCCCCGTCGATATCCGCCTGCCGGCTCCGGAAGCCTGCCCGGCTTTCGCCGGCCGGCTGATCCGGGGGGTGAAGAACGGCCCCTCCCCGGCCTGGCTTCAGGCGCGGCTCGGGGCCATCGGCCTGCGCCCGATCAGCGCCCTGGTCGATATCACCAACCTCGTCACCCACGATCGCGCCCGGCCGCTCCACGTCTATGACGCGGCGAAGATCGCCGGCGGCTTCCTCGAGGCCCGGCTCGGCCGGGAAGGTGAAAGCGTCGCCGCCCTGGACGGCAGGACCTACGCCGTGAGCCCGCGGATGTGCGTCATCGCCGACGGCTCGGGGGCCATTGGGCTGGGCGGCGTGATCGGCGGGACCTCCACCGGCTGTTCGGAGGCGACCACCGAGGTGTTCATCGAGAGCGCCTGGTTCGATCCCCTGATGACCGCCCAGACCGGCCGCGACACCGGCATCCTCTCCGACGCCCAGTATCGCTTCGCCCGCGGCGTCGATCCCCTGTCCCTGGTTCCCGGCGTCGAGCTGGCCACCCGGCTGATCCTCAATCTCTGCGGGGGCGAAGCCTCGGAGGTCGCCTTCGCGGGCGAGGCGCCGGCGCCCCGGCCGCCCATCGCCTTCGATCCGGCCTATGTCGAGCGCCTGTCGGGCCTGGCGGTGGCGCCGGAGCGGGTGTGGAATATTCTCGCCGATCTCGGCTTCACCCGGGCCGGCGGCGCGGTCCAGGCGCCCTCTTGGCGGCGCGACGTGGACGGCAAGGCGGACCTCGTGGAGGAAGTGGCGCGGATCGTCGGCTACGGCGCCCTGCCGGCCGAGCCCCTGCCGCCGGCCCCCAGAGCCGTCGGCGGTGTCCTCACCCAGCGTCAGGGCCGGATCCGCGCCGCCCGCCGGGCGCTGGCGGCGGCCGGCTACCAGGAGGCGCTGACCTGGTCATTCGTCGCCCGGCGCGTGGCCGTCCTGTTCGGCGGCGGCGATGCCCGCCTGGTGCTGGAAAACCCCATCGCCGCCGATCTGGACACCATGCGGCCCTCGGGTCTCCCCGGTCTCATCGAGGCGGTCGGCCGCAATCAGAAACGCGGCTTCGCCGACTGCGCCCTGTTCGAGATCGGGCCGGCCTTTTCCGGCGACGAGCCCGCCGACCAGCGCACGGCGATCACCGCGGTTCTCGCCCCCCACGCCCGCAGACGTTGGGACGGCGGCGCGGCGGAGGATGTGTTCGCCCTCAAGGCCGACCTCATCGCTCTGCTCGACGAGCTGGGCGCGCCCGGCGCTTCCCTCCACACCGACCAGACCGGGACGTCGCCCTGGTGGCGTCCGGGCCGCTCGGCGCGGCTGCGGCTCGGACCCAAGGTCGTGCTGGCCGAGTTCGGCGAGATCCATCCCTCCATCCTCGCGGCGATGGACGTCGAGGGACCCGTGCACGCCTTCGAGATCTGGCTGGAGAGCGTGCCGGAGGCCAGGCGGAAAGGGGCGAAGACCAGACCGGCGCAGCGTCTGTCGCCATTCATGCCGCTCACCCGCGACTTCGCCTTCGCAGTGGACGCCGGGATCGCCGCCGGCGACCTCGTCCGGGCCGTGCGCGGCGCCGATCGCGCCTTGATCGTCGAGGCGCGGGTGTTCGACGCCTATGTCGGACCAGGCGTCCCGGAGGGCGCGAAATCCCTGGCCGTCGAGATCACCATCCAGCCGCGCCAGGCGACGCTCACCGAGGGGCAGATCGAAACCCTCTGCGCCGCCGTCGTCGCCGCCGCCGCGAAGTCCGTGGGCGCCAGGCTGCGGGCCTAGGCCCCCTGCCCCAGCGCGCGCCGCAGGTCGCCGGCGGCGGGCGCCAGGAGCGACCACGGCTCGACGAAATAGCGGATGAACAGGCGCCCGGGGTCGGCGGCGAAGCGGAACAGCCATTCGAGGCCGGCCCGTCCCGCCCACCTCGGCGGGGCGAGCTGGACGCCGGCCTCGTAGTCGAAGGCCCCGCCGACGGAAAACACCACGCCTTGCCGCAGCCCGGCATGGTTGGCGGCGATCCAGCGTTCCTGGTGGGGCATGCCCAGACCGACGAAAATCACGTCGGGCGCGAAGGCGTTGATCGCCTCGACCACCGCGCGGTTCTCGCCGGAGGCGGTGTCCTGGTCGAAGAAGCCCTGGTGGACGTCGATCCGCGCCCCCGGCCACCGGCGGGCGATGGCGGCGGCGGCGGCCTCGGCGACGCCAGGCGCGCCGCCCAGGTAGAAGACCCGCCAGCCCCCGTCCCGCGCCATGCGCCAGAAGTCCTCCCGCCAGTCGAGATAAGTGGCGCGATGGCGCGGCTCCAGCCTCAGGCCGAGAAGGCGGCCCCAGGCGATCAGGGGCATGGAATCGACCTCCACGACGTCGGCCATGGCGTAGAAGTCGCGCATCGCCGGATCGCGCCGCATCAGGGCCAGGCTATGGGCGTTATGGTTGGCGACGATGGCCTTGGCGCCGGCCGCGATCCGTCCGGCCGCGAACCGCAGGACCTCCTCGCCGGTGACGAGGTCCACCGATCCGCCCATCAGGCGCACGCGGGCCGGCGACGTCGAAGCTTGGGTCATCGTCGAAGGGTTCACCAATCTGGAACAGGCGGCGGGCGCGGCGAGGTTCCGCTTGCACGGTCCATGCCCTAAACGGGGCCATGTCCGTCCGACTCATCAGGCCCCGGCGGCTCGCCGACGCCCGGGGCTGGTTCTGCGAGACCTACAGCCGCCGAACCATGGCGCGGATGGGGATCACGATGGAGTTCGTGCAGGACAACCATTCCTTCTCCCGCGCCGCCGGCGCGGTGCGCGGCCTGCACTTCCAGCGCCCCCCGCACGCCCAGGCCAAGCTGGTGCGCTGCGTGCGCGGCGCGGTCTGGGACGTGGCCGTGGACCTGCGCGGGGCCTCGCCGACCTATGGAAAGTGGGCGGCGGCCGAACTCGACGCGCGCGGCGGCGCCCAGATGTTCATCCCGGCCGGCTACGGCCACGGCTTCGTCACCCTCGAGCCCGAAACCGAGATCGAATACAAGGTCTCCGACTTCCACGCCGCCGACCACGAGGGCGGCATCGCCTGGAACGATCCTGACCTCGCCCTGCCCTGGCCGCTGCCCCCCGGCGCACCGATCCTCTCGAACCGGGACCGGGGCCTGCCCGCCTTCGCCGGCTTCGTCTCGCCGTTCGACTATGACGGCGTTCCTCTGACCGCGCCCGAGCCGTGAGCGCCAAGCGCATCCTGGTCACCGGCGGGGCGGGCTTCATCGGCTCGGCCCTGGTCCGTCACCTGATCTCCGCGACCCCCCACGCGGTGCTCAACATCGACAAGCTGACCTATGCCGGCGACCGCGCTTCTCTGGCGACCGTGGACGGCGACCCGCGCCACCGGTTCATCCGCGGCGACATCGCCGACGCCGACCTGATCGGCGCCGCGCTCGCCGATTTCCAGCCCGACGTGGTCACCCATCTGGCCGCCGAGACCCATGTCGATCGCTCGATCGACGCCCCGGCGGCGTTCATCCACAGCAACATCGTCGGCACCCATGTCCTGCTCGCCGAGACCCTGGCCTATTGGCGTGGTCTCGACGCCCGGCGCCGCGAGCGGTTCCGATTCCACCACATCTCCACCGACGAGGTGTTCGGCGCCCTGGGGGCGGAGGGGATGTTCACCGAAGCCACCGCTTACGATCCGCGCTCGCCCTATTCGGCCTCGAAGGCCGCCTCCGACCATCTCGTCCGCGCCTGGGGGCACACCTATGGCCTGCCGGTGCTGATCACCAATTCGTCCAACACCTACGGCCCCTGGCAGTTTCCCGAGAAGCTGATTCCGCTGATGATCATCAGGGCGATCAGCGGCGAGGACCTGCCGGTCTATGGCGACGGCGCCAACGTCCGCGACTGGCTGCATGTCGATGATCACGTCCGCGCGCTGATCCAGGTGTTCGAGGCCGGCGCGCCCGGGGCGACCTACATCGTCGGCGGACGCTGCCAGCGGTCCAATCTGGAGGTCGTGCGGGCGCTCTGCCGGGGGCTCGACCGCCTGGCCCCGCGGATCGACGGGCGGGCGCACGAGACCGCCATCCGCTATGTCCCCGACCGGCCCGGCCACGACCGCCGCTACGCCGTCGATCCCACGCGGCTGGAGCGCGACTTGGCCTGGCGCGCCGCGGTGACCTTCGAGGCCGGCATCGAAGAGACCCTGCGCTGGTATCTCGACAACGCCGCCTGGTGGCGTCCCATTCTCGACAATGGCGACGCCGGCCGGCGGCTCGGCCTGGAACAGGCGGCGGCGCGATGAAGGGGATCGTCCTGGCCGGCGGCGCGGGCACGCGCCTGCACCCCGCCACCCTGGCGATCAACAAGCAACTGTTGCCAATCTACGACAAGCCGATGATCTACTATCCGATGTCGGTGCTGATGCTGGCCGGCATCCGCGAGATCCTGATCATCTCCGCTCCGGAATACCTGGAGAACTACCGCCGCCTGTTCGGCGACGGCGGCGAGCTCGGACTGGCGGTCGGCTACGCCGTCCAGCCGGCTCCCGACGGCATCGCCCAGGCCCTGCTGATCGGCGAGGCCTTCATCGGCGGAGACGATGTCGCCCTGGTGCTCGGCGACAACGTCTTCTTCGGGGCCGGGATGAGGGCGCTGCTGGCGCGCGTCGCGGCGCGCGGACGCGGCGCGACGATCTTCGCCTATCCGGTCGAAAACCCCGGCGACTACGGCGTCGTCGAGTTCGATGCCGCGGGAAGGGTCGTCGGTCTTGAGGAGAAGCCCTCGCAGGCCAAGTCCAATCAGGCCGTCACCGGCCTCTATTTCTACGACCGCCAGGCGGTCGAACTGGCCAGGACGCTCGTTCCCTCGGCGCGCGGCGAACTGGAGATCACCGATCTGAACCGCCTCTACCTGGAGCGGGGGGAGCTTTCCGTCGAGACCCTGTCCCGCGGCTACGCCTGGCTCGACACCGGCGCCCACGACAGCCTGCTCGAAGCCGCCGAATTCGTCCGCGCCCTGCAGCGCCGGCAGGGCCTGTTCATCGCCTGCCTCGAAGAGATCGCCTACGCCAACGGCTTCATCGACCGCGAGCAGCTCCGCGCCCGCGGCCAGTTCTTCGCCAAGACCGGATACGGCCGCTATCTGCTGGAACTCGCCGACCGGGGTCCGACTTCCTGATATGATTATCAGGACTTGGCTGTCTTCGAAGATTTCGACTTGCCGGAACTGTTGAGGGCGACGGCCCGGCGGACCAGCGCCTTGAAGGCCGACTCGTCGATGTCTTCTCCTTCGTGGATGTCGATCGCGCGGCGGACGTTTCCGTCGAGACTGGAGTTGAAGAGACCGGACGGATCCTGCAGAGACGCGCCCTTGGCGAAGGTAAGCTTCACGACCTTCTTGTAGGACTCGCCCGTGCAGATGATGCCGTCGTGCGACCAGACCGGAGTGCCCATCCACTTCCACTCCTCGACGACGTCCGGGTCTGCTTGCCTGACCAGCTCGCGCATTCTGCCGAGGGTTTGTCCGCGCCAGTCCCCGAGTTCGGCGATCCTGTTCGAGATCAGTTCCGATGCCGATGCCGACTGGTCCGGGCTCGCGTCCGACTTTTTCATGTTCTCTCCATTGAACGTTCCAGATGCGTGGATTGCCAGAACGATCCGCGGATCGCCAGCCGGGGGCCAACCTGCCGACTCCGCCTAGAAGCGCACCCGCAGCCCTCCGTACGCCGCCAACAGCGCGGCGGGGCTCTGGAAGCGGGGGTTGGCGGCGGAACCGTCGGGCACGCCGGGGGCGCCGACGCCGGTAGGATCGCCGAGGACGCCGAAGGTCGCGTATTTTGCGTTCAGGGCGTTGTCGAGCCCGGCGAACAGCCCCGCCCGGCGGGTCAGGTCGAAATTCGCGCGCAGGGAGAGGACGGCGTAGCCGGGCAGCGGGGCGAGCTGGTTGCTCTCATCGCCGCGATAGAATTCCGAACCGACCACGGCGACGCTGGCGCCCACCACCCAGCGGGGCTCCAGATGATAGTCCAGTCCCACCTTCAACCGCCTTCGCGGAATGCCGGGCAGCCGATCCCCCGGGCGCGCCTCGATGTCACCATTGGCGTCGGCGAATGGATGGGCCGGCGATGACAGCGTGAGGCTCGACTGAAACGTCGCGTCTATGAGGCTATAGCTCGCCCAGGCCCGCAGTTTCGGCCCGCGCCAGACGAGGGCAAGTTCCGCCCCCTGGCGCCGCGTGCCGCCGATGTTCTGGAAGAAGCCGGCGGAGAGCGAGGTGGCGACGCCATAGATGTCGTCATCGACGTCGGTGCGGAACAGCCCGGCGCTCCAGGTCAGGTGACCACCGTCCGGTCCGACCGCCGCCCCGCCCCGCACGCCCGCCTCCCAGGTGTGCGACACCACCTGCTTCAGGGTCGGCGGATCGCTGGCCAGAGACGAGGGCAGCAGGCACGGCAGGAGCGGGTTGGAGCACTCGATCTCGCTGGGAGTGGGCGCGCGGTTTGCCACCGAATAGCCGGCGTAGGCGGCCAGCCACGCGGTCGCCTTCCAGGTCGCGCCGATCGCCGGGTTGAGATGGCGGTAGGCGCCGCCGCCGTCGAGGTCGGTCCCGTGTCGGTCGGCAAGGCCGATGCGCGCGACGTTGTACCGGGCGCTGGCGGTCACCGACAGGCGCGGGGTCACATCGAAGGTGTCGGTGGCGTAGAGGCCCAAGTAAGTCGAGACGGCGTTCAGGTCCACCGGCGTCGCGGTGAACGCCGTCCCCTCCGGCGTCGCCGGAGTGAACCCCGAGACGGCGACCTGGAGCGCGGCATCGATCACCCCTACCTGGAGGCTCGAAGCAAAACCGGTGGTCGCCCGGTCGATGGCGGCGCCGGCCGTGAAGTGGTTGCCGCGGCCGAACACCGGCGCCGTGGAGGTCGCCTGCAGCGATCCGCCATAGCCGTTCGAGCGAACCGCCTCGGCGTCGTTCTCGCCGATCGGAACCGCGCCCCCCAGCGAGATATCCGGGATGGCGCCGTTGCCGACCGCGGCGAGCGGGGTCAGGCCGTCGCTCTGGCAGAGCCGGCCGATGTCCGGGACCCTGGCGCAGGCGACGTAGCCGGTGGCGTTTCCGTTGGCGACGGCCTGGCGGAATCCGCGCCAGTAGAGGCTCCCCTGCAGCGAAAACGTCGGCGTCGCCGCATACGATCCGTTCAGGGTGACAAAGGCCAGCCGATCGAGATTGGATTGCGGGCCGGTGAACACCAGGGCGCGGTCGATGGCCAGTTCCTGGACCGGCGCCGCGCCCTGGCCGTCCAGCGCGTTGTCCGCCCCGGTGAAGCCGAGGTCGAGGGTCAGTTTGTCCGTCCGCAGGCTCGCGGCGGCATAGATCTGCCGCACCCGATCCGGCGACAGCCGCCGCCAGCCGTCCTCGTCGGCCGCCCGGGCGGCGAGGTAGAAACCCAGCACGCCGTCATCGGCCCCGTATTGCGCCGACTCCTCGCGGCGGCCGAAAGCCCCACCGAGCAGCGTCGCCTGGCCGCCCGGATCGGTGAAGCCGGTCTTCATGGTCGCCACCATCGCCCCGCCCAGCGCATTGAGCCCGAACACCGGATTGGCCCCGACGACGTCGATCCGGGCGATGGCGAGGTCGGCGATCAGGTCCCAGTTCACCGTGTCGCCGAAGGCCTCGTTGATCCGCGCCCCGTTCTGATAGACCGCCAGGCCCTGCGGCGTGCCGACCACCGGCGAGGCTTCGAAGCCGCGATAGAGCACGTCCGGCTGGAAGGGATCGTCGAGGTCATCGTTCAGGCTGACGCCGCCCAGTCGCTGGGCGAGGGCGCCGGTGAGGTTCGGCGATCCGCCGGGGGCCAGATCGGCCGCCGACAGGGTCCGCACGTCGCCGGGGATTTTGTCGATCTCGACCCCCGCCCCCGGAAGCGGACCGACGCCGATCACGGTCACCGGCGATACCGTGGAGGGCGCGGCCTGGCCGCGAGCCGCGCCGGGCGCGAGCGCGATCGCCGCGATCAGCGCCAGCGCCGCCGCCTTGCCGCTCCGCGCGCCAGCGGCTAAGGCGCGGGCATGGCGAAGGTCGAAGATCTGATCGATACCCTGGCGCTGGAGCGCATCGAGGTGAACCTGTTCCGTGGCGTCGCGCCCACCGGGCAGGGGCCGAGAATCTTCGGCGGCCTGGTCATCGGCCAAGCGCTGCTGGCGGCCTACCGGACCGTGGAGACGCGGATCTGCCATTCGCTGCACTGCTATTTCATCCGCCCGGGCGATCCGTCGATCCCAATCCTATACGACGTCGATCGGGCGCGGGACGGCAAGACGTTCACCACCCGCCGGGTGACCGCCATTCAGCACGGCGCCCAGATCTTCAACCTCGCCGCCTCCTTCCACGTCGATCAGCCGGGCGCCGAGCACCAGGACCCGATGCCGAAGGTTCCCGCGCCCCACGACCTGGGTGACGACATCGGCGACGGCGACTGGCGCCGGGCGATCGAGATGCGCTGGATCGACGGCCGTGATTTCGACAACCCGGTCGCCGGGCCGCCGACCCAGAATGTGTGGATGCGGGCGATCACCCCGCTCCCCGACGAGATCGCCATCCAGCAGGCGGTGCTGGCCTACGCCTCGGACATGTCGCTGCTATCGACCTCGATGCGCCCCCACGCGATGAGCTGGCGCACGCCGGGCCTGCAGACCGCCAGCCTCGACCACGCCATCTGGTTCCACCGCCGCTCGGACTTCAACCACTGGCATCTCTATGCTCAGGTCAGCCCATCGGCCTCCGGCTCGCGCGGCTTCAACCTCGGCCAGATCTTCAACGCCGACGGCCGCCTGGTCGCCTCCACCGCCCAGGAAGGCCTGATGCGCCAAACCGCGCCGGGGTGAACCTGTCCACGCCGGGATTGCCGGGTCTCGGCGAGAGGCGTAAGGTCAAGCTCGGGATAAGCGAGACAGCCTTTTCCCCTGGGGAGGACGACATGAAACAGCTTGGAATTGTGCTCATCGTGCTTGCCGCCAGCGCCGGTTCGGCGATGGCCGCCGACAGTCCCTTCGCCGGGACCTGGAAGCTGAACATGGACAAGAGCAAGGTCACCGGCACGACCTTCACCTACGCCAAGACCGCCGCCGGCTACCACTATTCGAATGGCGCCACGGTCGCCTACAACTTCGGCGTGGACGGCAAGGACTATCCCACCGTCGCCGACCGCACCACCGCTTGGACGAAAAACGCCGACGGCGGCTGGGACTCGGTGGCCAAGGCCAACGGCGTGGTGCTCGCCAAGAGCCACCGCTCGCTTTCCGCCGACGGCGCCAGGCTGATGGTTTCGACCACCGTCTATCGGGCCGATGGGACCACGGTCGATGAGAAGGATGTCTTCGACCGCGTGTCGGGCGCCAAGGGCCTGGCGGGAAAATGGCGGGACGTCAAAGCCTCGGGCGGCGCGGACACCATGACCATATCCACGCCGTCTGCGGGCCGGTTCGAGATCGATGACCCGATCGACAAGGAGACCACGGCCGGGCCGACCGATGGCACGCCGGTCGAGGTCAAGAGTCCCACCGCGCCTCCGGGTCTGATGGTCAGCCGCAAGGCGGTCGGCGCCCACAAGTGGGACACCGTCACGACGCTGAAGGGCAAGGTTTACGCCCATGGGGTGATGACCGTCTCGGCCGATGGCAGGACGCTCACCGACACCTCCTGGGTCCCCGGAAAGGAAGCCGAGAAATCGGTCGAGGTCTACGACAAGCAGTAGTCCACTGGCTGACGGCGCCCCGCCGGACGCCGGCCGTGGATCAGACCAGCGCCCCCGCCGCCAACACTGGGGAAGGTTCGCTCACCGCCCCGGCGCGACCAGGATCTTGATCTGAGTCTTGTCGGTCTGCAGCCGGGCGAAGGCGGCCGGGGTTTCGTCCAGGGAGACCACCTGGGTGACCGTCTCGGCATAGCGGGTCTGGCCTTCGGCGAGGCGATGGAGCGCGGCGGCGAATTCGTCGGGGCGGTAGCCGAGGACGAAGCGCAGCTCGAGCTCCTTGGTGATGAAGGCGAGCGGCTCGATGGCGTCGGTCTCCATGCACACTCCGGCCACCACGATCCGGGCGCCCGCCGGCGCGTCCCGGGCCAGGGCCTGAAGCATTCCCGGCGCGCCGACGCACTCGAAGATCACCGGCCGCTTCACTGCCCGGCCTTCCATCGCCGCGGCGAACGCCTCGGCCCGCGTCGCCGGCACGGCGTAGTCGCTCCACGAAGCGTGGCTGGAGATATCGGCCGGATCGACCACCCGGTCCGCCCCCATCCGCTCGGCCGCCGCCCGCCGCTCGGCGGAAAAATCCCAGGCGATCACCGGCCCCAGGCCGCGGGCCTTCAGCGAGGCGATCACCGCCAGGCCCACCGGCCCGGCGCCGATGACCATGGCCACGTGATCGGCCTCCATCGCCGCCATGGCCACCGCGTGGTCGCCCACCGCCAGCGGTTCGGTGAGCGCCGCGTGTTCGGCGGCAAGACCGTTGGGAACCTCCAGCAACAGGGCCTCGCTGAGCACGATGGTCTGCGCGAAACCGCCGGGGATGCGGCTGGAATAGCCCACCGTCTCGAAGCCGGTGGGCGTGATCAGGCCGGGGATCGACACCACCCGCGTCCCGGCCTTCAGCCGGCCCTCCGTCCCCGGACCGTTCTCGATCACCTCGCAGCAGAACTCATGGCCGAACACCGTATCGGCCCCCTTGCGCATATGGCTGAAGCCGCCGAGGCGCCGGGTGAGATCGATCATGTGGTCGTAGTGGTCGAGGGCGTGCAGGTCCGAGCCGCAGATGCCGCAGACCAGGGTCTTGCACAGCACCTGTCCCACCTCCGCCACCGGCGGCGCCATCTCGTCCACCACCAGCGCCCCGCCCCGCCTGATCACCGCCCGCATGATGTTGCTCTCCGCCGGTTCACGCTTCGGCTTCAACCATAGCGGTCCGCGCCGCACTGGCCCAAGAATTCCTCCGCTCCTTCGCGCCGCGCCGAAAGTCGCCAAGCAGAGAATCGCTGGGTTCCCAACGGATGGACGGAGTTTGCGGCCGGGCCCCCTCCGTCCGTCCGCCTCCGGGGGCCAGCCACCTCCCCCGCTGCGCAGGGGAGGAATGCCCCCTCCACCACCTCGTCCTTCGGCGAGGTGGTCCCCCTCCCCCGCGAGAGGGCGGGGGAGGATGGGGAGGACTCGACTTTTCTCTATCCTCCCATTCGAGCGCGGCGAAGAGGGGGAGGTGGCGCGGCGCTCTCTCTCGCGCCGTGACGGAGGGGGCGTCCTAGCGTTGGGCGCCCTTGAGAAGCCTGCTTAGCTGGAACAGGCGTCCGTATCGCGCAGCAGCTTCATCAGCGCCAGTTCCGCCGCCCGCCCGTCCGCCGCCAGCCGCCGGGAAAGTTCCCCGGCCTCGAACGCCTCGAACACCGCCGGGTGGATGTAGCAGGCGCGGCAGACCGTGGGGGTGTTGCCGAGGAGGCCGGCCACCGCCTTGACGCAGGTGACGACGGTGCGTTTCAGGTCCGTCGCGCTCTCCGGCGGCGGCTGCATGGCCAGCGCCCGGGCGGCGGAGAGGGTGCCGGCCCAGGTGCGGAAATCCTTGGCGCTGAAGGCCTCGCCCATGGCCTCGCGCAGATAGACGTTGACCTCGCCGCTGCCGATGGCGTGACGGACGCCGGCCTCGTCGGCGAACTGGAAGAGCCGCTGGCCGGGCAGGCTCTCGCAGCCGCGCAGCACCCGCGCCAGCCGGCGGTCGTGGAAGGCGGTGCGGTGAGTGATCCCGCTCTTGCCGCGGAACTCGAACACCGCCCCCGCTCCCGAGAGGACGACGTGCCGCTTGCGCAGGGTGGTCAGGCCGAAGCTCTTGTTGGCGCGGGCGTATTCGTCGTTGCCGACCCGGATCAGGGTCAGCTCCAGCAGCCGGATGACGGCGGCCAGCACCTTCTCGCGCGGCAGGCCGCGACGGGCGAGATCGGCGGCCAGACGCGCGCGCAGCTTCGGCAGGGCGGCGCCGAAGTCGCACAGGCGCTCATACTTGGCTTCGTCGCGCGAGGCGCGCCAGCTGGCGTGGTAGCGGTATTGCTTGCGGCCCCGCGCGTCGCGCCCGACCGCCTGGATGTGGCCGTTCGGGTCCGGGCAGATCCACACCTGGGTCCAGGCCGGCGGGACCGCCAGGGCGTGGATGCGGGCCAAGGTCGTCTGGTCGCGCAAGGTCCGGCCATCGGCGGTACGGTAGCCGAGCCCGCGCGGCTCGATCACCCGCGCGATGCCTGGATCGTGGTCGTGGACATATGTCAGGCCTCCGGGTCCCGCGGTCTCACTCGCCATGTCCCTGGCCATCGCCGTCTCCCGACCCACGCGCGTCTTCGCAACGTGCTAGGGAGCGGCCCGTTCCCGCTGTCGTCATGTCCGAGGACCATGAACTATCGCCACGCCTTCCACGCCGGCAATTTCGCCGACCTCATCAAGCACGCGGTGCTGACCCACCTGCTCGACGCGCTCACCGCCGAGTTGGGGGCGCTGACGGTGATCGACACCCACGCCGGGGCCGGGATCTACGATCTCGCCGGCGAGGAAGCGCGGCGGACGGGGGAAGGGGCGGCGGGGATCGGGCGGCTGATGGCCGATGACGCGGCGCCGGCCGCGTTCGCCGGCCTGCGCGCGGCGGTGGCGGCGGTGAACGGCGGCGGCGGGCTTCGCCGCTACCCGGGATCGCCGCTGATCATCGCCGGCGCCCTGCGGCCCGGCGATCGGCTGATCGCCTGCGAGCTGCGCGCCGACGACCATGCCGCCCTCGCCCGCGCCCTGGCCCGGCGGGCCGGAATCGAGGCGCTGAACGCCGACGGCTGGCAGACGGCGCCGGCCCGGGCGCCGGCGGCGGCGATGCGGCTGCTGGTGCTCATCGACCCGCCCTACGAGAAGCGCGACGATGGGGCGCGAGCGCCGGCGCTCTGCGCCGATCTGCTTGGCCGCAACCGCGGCGCGGTGATCGCCATCTGGGCGCCGATCAAGGATCTGGCCAGTTTCGACGCCCTCCTGGTTCGCCTCCGGGACGCCGCCGGCGCCGCGCCGATTCTGCTGACCGAAGTCCGCTTGCGGCCGCTCGATGATCCGACCGCGCTGAACGGCTGCGCTCTCATGGTGATCAATCCGCCCGAGCGGATCGAGGCGCCCGCCGCCGAGGCCGCCGCGTGGGTCGCGCGGGCGCTGGGCGAGGCCGGAGCGACGGGCCGGACGTCCCGCCTCTGAGGTCGCGCTGGATTGTTGCATGTGCGAGCATTTTCGGTATATCATGCTGCGACGCAACATGGCCAAGCTGGCCACAACCCTTGAGACGAGGAGACCGGTAATCATGACCTGGTGGTCGGACTATGTGGGCGCGGACGCGTCGCGTGACCGCGCCGCGAAGGCGCTGAGCCTGCCGGTCGGCGTGGCTTCCCCCCTGTGGTTGGCCTTCGGCGCCGCCGCCAGCGTCGGGGTGACCTGGTGGTGGATGACCCGCTGGACCCGGGCGGTGAATCTCGAGGCCCTGAGTGTCGAGGCGCCGGCGAGCGCCGTCGCCGCGCGGACGGCGGAAGCAGCGAAGTCCATCGTCGCCGAAACCGTCGCGCCCCCGGCCGCGCCTGAACCCGCGCCCGAGCCCGCCCCGAAGCTCGTGGCCAAGCCGAAGGCCGAGCCCGAGCCAGAACCGGTCCTGGAGTCCGACGATCTCACCCGCCTGGTCGGCATCGGTCCCAAGCTCGCCGACGCCCTGGCCGCGCGCGGCGTCGTGCGCTTCGCCCAATTGGCCAAGTGGACGGCGGCGGATCTGGCCGAGATCGACACCGCCCTCAGTCTCAAGGGCCGCGCGGTGCGCGACGCCTGGGTCGCCCAGGCCAAACGGATGGCCGCCGCCTAGAACCGAGGCCGATCGCTTGCTAGGGTCCTCGCGCGACGCTCCATGTCGCGCGAGGACGCCATGGCCCGTATCCCCTATTTCGACACTTCCCTCGCCACCGGCCGGGCGGCGGCGGCCTACGAGAAACTCCCCGCCCTGAACATCTTCCGGATGATGGGCCATTCGGGCGAACTCATCGATGGTTTCACCCGGCTGGGAACCCAGATCCTCAACTTCTCCAGCCTCGATCCGATCCTGCGCGAGATCGCCATCATCCGGGTGGGCGTGCTCAGCGGCGCGACCTATGAGGTCTTCCAGCACGAGCGGATCGCCCGGCGCCTGGGGATGTCCGAGGCTATCGTCGCGGCGATACGCGAAGGTCCGGCCGCCGCCGCTATCGACGATGCCCAGCGCGAGGTGATGGTCTTCACCGACGACGTGGTCGCCAACGTCCGCGCCTCCGACGCCACCTTCGAACCGCTCGAGAGGCGCCTCGGCTACAAGGCGCTGCAGGAGCTGACCATCACCATCGGCTACTACATGCTGGTCTCCCGCTTCCTCGAAACCTTCGACGTCGATATCGAGGAACAGACGCCGGAGAGACCTTGATAGGCCTGACCCTTTCCGTTCAGGAATGAACCACGAACCTCACGAACTCCACGAACAAGGCGAGATTGTCCGCAGATGTCGCAGATGTTCGCAGATGCAAAACGGAATGAAGAATTGCGCTTCGCGCGAAGCGCTAAAATTCTCATCTGCGCCTTCGTCTGCGTAATCTGCGGATAGCTCTTGTTCGTGAAGTTCGTGAGGTTCGTGGACGAGTTTACTTACCCAACTTCACCCTCCTGGGAATAGCCCAGGTCGCGGTTGAGTTCTTCGAGGATAGCGGCGGCGGCGTCGGCGATCACCGTGCCGGGGGGGAAGATCAGGCGGGCGCCGGCGGCTTTCAGGATTTCGAAGTCGCCCTTGGGGATGACCCCGCCGACGACGATCATGATGTCCGACCGGCCGAGCTTTTCGAGTTCGGCCTTCAGCTGCGGAATCAGGGTCAGGTGGCCGGCGGCCAGCGAACTCGCGCCGACCACATGGACGTTGCGCTCCGCCGCCTCCCGTGCGGTCTCCGCCGGGGTGGCGAACAGCGGGCCGACATCGACGGAAAAGCCGAGGTCGTCGAAGCCGGTGGCGATCACCTTCTGGCCGCGGTCGTGGCCGTCCTGGCCCATCTTGGCGACCAGGATCGCCGGCGTCCGGCCGTCGGCCTCGGCGAAGGCGGCGATCATCGCGCGCGCGCGCCGCGCGCTCGGCGCGGGGCCGACCTCGGCGGCGTAGACGCCGCTGACCATCTCGGGCTTGGCCTGGTGGCGGCCGAAGGCGCGCTCCAGCGCCAGGCTGATCTCCCCGACCGTCGCCTTGGCCCGCGCCGCGGCCACCGACAGTTCGAGCAGATTGGCCTTGCCGCGCGCGCCGGCCTCCAGGGCGCTGAGCGCCGCCGACACCGACGCGCCGTCGCGCCCGGCCTTCAGCGCCTTCAACTTCTCCAGCTGATTGGCGAGGACGGCGGAATTATCGACGGTGAGGATCGGGACGTCGTCGGGGGTGTCGGAAAGATAGCGGTTGACGCCGACCACGATCTGCCGGCCGCTGTCGATGCGCCCCTGCGTCCGGGCCGCCGCTTCCTCGATGCGCCGCTTCGGGAGTCCCTCGCCGATCGCCACCGCCATGCCGCCCAGCGCCTCGACCTCGGCGATGTGGCTCATCGCCCGGACGGCCAGATCGTGAGTCAGGCGCTCGACGAAATACGATCCGCCCCAGGGATCGATGATCCGGGTGAGGCCGCTTTCGACCTGCAGGAACAGCTGGGTGTCGCGCGCGATGCGGGCCGAGAAGTCGGTCGGCAGGGCCAGGGCCTCGTCCAGGGAATTGGTGTGCAGGCTCTGGGTCTGGCCGGCCACCGCCGCCATGGCCTCGATGGTCGTGCGGGCGACATTGTTGAACACATCCTGGGCCGCCAGCGACCAGCCGCTGGTCTGGGTGTGGGCGCGAAGGGACAGCGAGCGGACATCCTGGGGACCGAACTGATCCCGCATCAGTCGCGCCCACAAGAGGCGCGCGGCGCGCTGCTTGGCGACCTCCATGAAGTAGTTCATGCCGGCGTTCCAGAAGAACGACAGGCGCGGGGCGAAGTCATCGACGCTCATGCCGGCGGCGATGCCGGCGCGGACATAGTCGATGCCGTCGGCCAGGGTGTAGCCCAGCTCCAGGTCGAGGGAGGCGCCGGCCTCCTGCATGTGATAGCCGCTGATCGAGATACTGTTGAACTTCGGCATCTCGCGGGCGGTATAGGCGAAGATGTCCGAGACGATCCGCATCGAGGGCGCCGGCGGATAGATGTAGGTGTTGCGGACCATGAATTCCTTGAGCACATCGTTCTGGATCGTGCCCGACAACGCGGCGTGAGGGACGCCCTGTTCTTCTCCGGCGACGATATAGAGCGCCAGGATCGGCAGCACCGCGCCGTTCATGGTCATCGACACGCTCATCGTACCCAGCGGAATGCCGGAAAACAGCGTCCGCATGTCGAGGATCGAATCGATCGCCACCCCCGCCATGCCGACATCGCCCCGCACCCGGGGATGGTCCGAATCGTAGCCGCGGTGGGTGGCGAGGTCGAAGGCCACCGACAGGCCCCGCTGCCCGGCCGCCAGGTTGCGCCGGTAGAAGGCGTTGGAATCCTCGGCCGTGGAGAAGCCGGCATACTGGCGGATGGTCCACGGATTGGTCCGGTACATGGTCGGATACGGCCCGCGCACGAACGGCGCGAAGCCGGGCAAGCCGCCGAGGAAATCAAGCCCGTCGATGTCGGCCGGCCCATAGGCGCCACGCACGGCGATCTGCTCCGGGGTGATCCACGGCTCGCCGACCGGCGCGGCGGGCGCCGCCGGGGCCTGGCCGAGCGCCAGGGTGGCGAAGTCGGGGAATCCGGTCATGTCGCCAGCGCCTCCAGCCGGATGGGGGTCAAGGCCGGGCAATGGCTATCGGGGCCAGGCAGTCGCGGGCTGGGCGCGGGGACGGGCTCGACCGGCGTCGTCTCGACGTCGGGGATGCGGTCGAGGGCATGGCGGAAGTGGGTGACGCCCACGATCCTGGTTTCGCCCGAGGCCAGACGCGCCGCGATGGCCGCTCGGCCCGCCTCGGCCTGCCGGGCGATCAGGCCGCCGCGCAAGGCCTCCACCAGGCCGCCGGCCGCCTCGATCGTCCTGAACGCCTCCCACGCCCGGCCCGCGAGGTCGGCCGAGAGCGCCTCGAACGCCCAGGCCCCGCCAGCCGGGTCGATCGCCGCGCCGATGTGGGCCTCCTCCATCAGGATCAGCTGGGTGTTGCGCGCCAGGCGACGGGCAAACGGCGTCGCCCGGCCGAGCGCGTCGGTGAAGGCGCCGACCACGACGACGTCGGCGCCCCCGGCGGCGGCGGCGAAGCCGGCCGCGGTCAGGCGAACGAGATTGGTCCACGGATCGCCTCCCGCCAGCATGCGCGATGACGTCCGCGCCTCCAGCGAGGCGGTGGCCTCGACGCCGCAGGCCCCGGTGATCCGCGCCCATAGGACACGCGCGGCGCGAAACTTGGCGAGCGTGACGAGGACATCGCCGTCGGCCGCGAGGCAGAGGGTGACGCGGGAGAAAGCGGCCTGCATCGAAAGGCCGGCGTGGACCAGAGCCCTGGCCCAGGCGACCGCCGCCGCCGCCATCACCGCCAGTTCCCAGGCTTCGCCGCCACCCGCCTCATGGACCACGCGGCCCGAGGCGAGGCAGAAGCGCGCGGCGGGATGGGTCTGGGCGAATTGCGTGGCGAGTCCGGCCCCGGCGATCAGGTGAGCCTCGATCGGACCGGGACTGGCGCCTGTCTCGGCGAAGGCCGAAAGGGGGTCGAGATGGAAGGCGAGGCGGGCGGAGGGCGAGGCCTTGGCGGCGGCGGCCAGCCAACCGGCCGCGTGGACCCCGAGAAAACCCGCATCGAGCGCCACGGCGGTCTCTTCCAGCGACACGTCTTCCAGCAGCGTGGCCAGGGCTTCGGCCGAGCCGGCGGCGACTCCCGCCTCGCCGGTCGGGTCGATGCGGACGAGCAGGGAGCACGCGCCGCCGGCCAGAGCCTGGGCGATCCGCGACCGCGCCTCGGCCGGCGCCGGGCAATCGATCGCCTCGCGAATGTCCCAGGGCGCCTCGCCACCGCGCGCCGCGGGTGCGAAGGCGAGGGGAGCGGTCGCGTCCTCGGCGGTGTAGAGCGGCCGCAGCCGCAGACCGTCGGCGCCGTCGCTGACCAGAGTATCGGCGCCGGCCCCCTTCAGGGTCCGCTCGACCAGCGCCAGCCATTGCGCCCGCGACGCCGACGCGAAACCTTCGGCGAGGGGCATGACACCCTGGTTCATGTCCTAAGATCGTCTCCGGCGCCGCGAACGGTGGTCCGTCGTCACCTTAGCCGGGAAGCAAACGAAAGGGGAGGCGGAGCGCGGCCCCCACGGCCGGGACGTCAGGTTAACGCGGAATTCGCGCGTTTTCGACATCAGCGGCGGTCGCCGCGGGACCCGTCGACGGGATAAAATCCCGCCCGATCAAGGTGATGGGACCGGCGCCGGACGTGGTTCGCGGATCGATCGGCGGCAAAGTTTTCGACAGTTTTCGACAGTTTTCGACAGGTTTTTGGTCGGAAAACGACCCGAAACAGCCCGTTTTCGGCGCCCTGACGCACCTTTTCGACAGGTTTTCGCCTCGCCGAGGGCCGCCGCACGCGCCCATGGGCGCTGACGACGCCACTCGCGTCGAAGGGGCGAAAGGCATTGCCGGTTGGCGCCGGCAGCCGGCGCGACGCCGGCGGTCCAGGCAATGACAACGCCAAACCTGGCGCGCATGGACCCGGCGCCCGGCCCTGGCCGCCGGCGAAAGGAACGTCGATGAGGATGGCGTGCATATTGCATTATGTAACTAATCGAGGTGTCATTGTCAATATGCGACATTGATGCCCGTGGCCGGAGGAGGCGGTGAAGACCCCACGCGCCGAAAAGAGCGGGCTGACACCAATCGCGTCAACCCGAACCCTGCCCTGGAGTGCGACGCCGCCCTCCGCCTGGATCCAGGTCTAGCGCCAGCACACCCGGTGATGGTGACGCCAAGCGCAGTGACGGTGACGGCGCCACCCCCAATGGTGATGATGATGCCAGCCGGGGCCCGGGACCATCGCGGCGCCCGGGGGCGGTCCGGGCTGGGCGGCCGCGCCGACCGACACGCCGCCAGCCAGGGCAAGAACGATCGCGAACACGGCGAACTTGCTGGGCATGTATTTCCTCCGAAGCGGATTGATCCGGCGAGCAGACCATTTCCCGAGCCTCGCCACAACGGCCAGAATCGGGCGACCCGGCGAGCCTGGATTTCTCATCGATGGGCGTTCGACAGCGCCGACGCCGAGGATTTTGGCTCTCGGCGGCGGTGGTGTGGGGGTCTTGTCGGCTCGGTGATCGGGTTTTCAGGCGATCGGACGGAATGGACGCCGGTCTCGGCGCCGGATCGTCATCGGCATGGCGAGGCGCGCCGGGAGGCGTTGGGGCGGGCGTGCGAGCGGGCTGATCTTCAGCCGGAACCGAAGGCGAGCCGCAGATCGAGATGGGCCATTTCGAACTCGATCTGGTTGGGGCAGCTTGAGGCGATGGCGAAGTGGATGCGGCGGACGCTGGTGCGCACCTGGGCGCCGAGCTTGAGGAGTTTCAGGCGAATGGTGTGGACGGCGGCGTCGGCGAACTGTGTGTACTTGAGCGCGAGGCGGCGCGGGGTGTCCACGAGGACATTGGCGAAGCCTGAGAACATCAGGCGCAGCTGGCTGCCGGCCATGGTTTCACGGAAGGCGCGGTCGGCGAACAGTTCGAACTGCTCGCCGATGCGGTTCTCGCACTCGCCTCTGGGGCAGTAGAGGGTTTCGTAGAGCGCGCGGGCCTTCCACGCCGAGGTCTTTAGGGAGGTGACGACGAAGCGGGGGTTCGAACCCTGCGCAGTGTGCTCGGCCTTGCCCACGACCCGGCGCTCCCGGCTCCAACTGTCGAGCGTCCGCTGGGATAGGTGACGAGGGGTGGCTCGTCGAAATCGAGGCAATTGCTACGGCCTTGGTTTGGTGACGCGACGAAACGGGCTTGCTTCTGAACGCGCAAGGACAACTGGCGCTCGTCCATCAAACCACGGTCTTCGGACAATGCTCGGTTCAGCGCGGAAATCTCACCGCACTTGGCTTCATCGGCAAGGCCAAGCCGTTGGCGACATAGGCGGCGGTTCGATAAAATCCGCAGAGGAGCAGAACAGAACGCGGCCGGCCTGAGGGAGAAGGGTGGAGGCCAAGTCACCTTCGCCACTGAGAATCTCAGAAGTCGGCTCGCAACTCGACTCCGTAGAAGCGAGGGAGGCCCGGCACGGCGGTGTTTACACCGAAGGCGGAGCCGACCGGTAGGCCGCCGGCATAGTAGAGCTTGTCGAAGGCGTTGTTGACGAAGAGGGCGACGGCGAAGCGGGAGCCGGCGACATGCGACCAGTTCAGGCGAAAGTTCACCAAGTCGTAGCCGGGGATCTTCGAGCCGGGATTGACCGTGTTGTTGAGGTTGGAGAAGTAGAAGCTCGACTGGCCATAGAGGTCGCCGCGAAGGCTCAGGTCGCCCATGCCGGGGGGAACGACGGGAAGGGCCAGCTCGGCGAAGACCGAGCCGCTCCAGCGCGGCGCGTCGGCGTAAGGGCCGAAGGTCTGGGGCTGGCCGAAGGTGACCGTCCGGCTGCTGGTGAAGCGGGCGTCCTGGTAGGAGGCGTTCGCCCCCAAGGTCAGCCAGGGCGTGGCGCGCAATTCCGCGTCGGCGTCGGCGCCGGTGACCTCGGCCCTTGGCACATTGATGGTGAAGGCGGCCGGCCCGGCGCCCGGAGGCGTCAGGTAATAGACGCGCTGGATGTCGTTGATCCACTGGTTGAAGACATCGACGTTGAGGCGGAACGGAAGCTCGGCCAGGCGGCCGGAGAACTTCGTGCCCACCTCGACGTCCTTGGTGGTTTCCGGCTTGAATCCCACGCCGCCGTCCTGCAGCAGGCCCGGTATCGGCGGCGCGTTGACGTTGAAGCCGCCGCTGCGCCAACTGCCGCGCTGGGTGACATAGAGCAGTAGATCGGGCCGCACCTGGTAGTCGAGGCCGACGACCCAACTCGGGTCGCGCATCCGGGACGACAGGGGACGGGTCGGCTCCGAATCCTTGCCGCCGAGGGCCACGGGGTCGATGAAATTGAGGAAACTCGATCTCGAGCCCTGGGTCACATAGATCTGTTCCCAGGTGTAGCGGAAGCCGCCGGTGAAATGCAGGCCCTGGAGGCCTGTAACGGAACCCAGATCGTAGGTCCCCTGGAAGAAGATCCCTTCGTTACGATCGAGTTCCTTGTTGTCGTAGGTGGTCGTGCTGAGGGCGCCCGAGGCCGGATTGAAAGCGAAAGAATCCGGCGTGAGGATGAATGCGTCCTCCGGAATATAGTATGATTTCTCTTCGTAGCCGTAATAGGTGCCGAGGATGTACGTCAGATTGTGATCCAACGCCTTGCCCTGGAGCTGGAATTCGTCCGAATACTGCAGGGTCTTGATGGTCTCATGGTCAGAATGAGCTTCGGTTCCCCATTGATATATTGGGAAGGGCGTGCCATCGACGTCGGTGGAATCCTTGGTAAATCCGAGGCTGTAGCCGAATATGTTCTTGACCAGCAGGTCCGGATTGAACGTGTAGGTGGTTTCGTTGGTGAACACGGGATTGCGCCCCTGGTGGCCGGAAGCGTTGTTGAAGTCCACCAGGTAGGGGCCGCGCTGTTCCTGAAGCAGCCCGAAGGCGGCGAGACCGCCGGCGGGAACGCCTGGATGGGCGGCGACGAAATCGTTCCAGAACTTGGCGCCGGTGGCGATGGCGACGGCGGCGGGGTCACCGGCGGCCTCGAGCGCGCCGACAATGAGGGGGGAGCCGGGACTATACAGGGCCAGGGCCTGGCCGTCGGCGTAGGGCGCCCCGTAGATCGGACCCCCGAGGTTGGTGCCGCCGGTCGCGGTATATTCGAACATGGTCTCGTTCTGCAGATTGTCCGTGGGCCTCAAGAGAAGTGTGGCGCGAACGGACTTGGTGTCGATGTCCCCCAGCCGCGAGTTGTCGAAGAGGTTGCGGACATAGCCGTCGCGCCGGTCGTAGCTGCCGGCGATGCGAAGCACCGCCTTGTCTCCGGCCAGGGGCAGATTGACGTCGCCCTGGGCCTCGACGTCGTCATGGTTGCCGAAGCGCACCAGGGCGTCGGCCCCGAAAGTGTCGCCGGGCTTGGCGGTGGTGATCAGCACCGCGCCGCCGGTGGTGTTGCGGCCGAACAGCGTGCCCTGGGGTCCCTTGAGAACCTGGACCGAGGACAGGTCGTAGAATGACGAGGGGCTGTTGGCGTCGCTCTGAACTTCGTTGATGTATGACAACACGCCCGGGGCCGAACTGGAGTAGGAATCCACGGACTGGCCGCGGATGGCGAAATTGAGCTGATTCTGGAACAGGCTCTGGCGCACCAGCAGGCCGGGAACCGACCTCTGAAGGTCGGCCTCGGTATTGACCGAACGCTTCAAGAGATCGGCCGAATTGAGCACCGACACGGTCGCCGGTACCTTCTCAAGATCTTCCGAACGTCGTCTGGCGGTGACCACCACCTCGGCCAGGGTGGCGCTGGGCTGGGCCGCGGCGACTCCCGGGGCCGGGGCGTCTTGCGCGCTCGCCGGCCCCGCGGCGCTGACGAGCAGGGCCGTCCAGAGGGCGGAGGTCGTGGCCAAGGCGATCCTGAAATCGCGGCGGCCGGTGATGGCGCGCGCGCAAGACATACCGTGCATGTTTCCCCCGGAACGATTTTACTTCGCCGCGATCGGCGGATGTTGGGCTCAGCTTGCCGCCAGCCGGACCAATGCGGCTATAGCTGCATCGGAACCCGATCTTGTCTCCAGGTGATATGCCCCCGGATGCGCGCCTCGCGGCGGCGTTGATTGGGCAGGAAGTCGCCATTGTCCCATCGGGCAGACGCCGCGGCTTGCCATCGAAGAGGCGCGCCCGGCCCTGTAGTCTGGGCGACGACCAGCCACGCCCGGGGGACGATCCATGGATTTCACGGTGAGCCGGCAGGACGAAGCGTTCCGCAGCGAGGCGCGCGGCTTCATCGCCGCCAGCCTGCCCGCCGACATCGCTCGCCGGGGCCGGCATGACTATCACAGCGCCCGCGACGACGTCCGCCGCTGGATGCGGATCCTCAACACCAGGGGCTGGGCGGCGCCACACTGGCCGCCGGCGTTCGGCGGCCTCGACTGGTCGCCGCTTCGCAAATACATCTTCCAGGACGAACTGCGCCGGGCCCGCGCGCCGGTGCTCGACCGTTGCGCCCTGGACCTGCTCGGCCCGGTGCTCGGCGCCTTCGGATCGGCTCGGCAACAGGCGCGCTTCCTGCCGCCGATCCTGAACGGCGACGAATGGTGGTGCCAGGGGTTTTCCGAACCGGGCGCCGGCTCGGACCTCGCCTCGCTGCGCACGCGCGCCGACCTCGACGGCGACGGCTACATCGTCAACGGCCACAAAACCTGGACCACCGAAGCCCACTACGCCGACTGGATCTTCGCCCTGGTGCGCACCGACCAGGCGGCCAAGCCGCAGGCCGGCATCTCCTTCCTGCTCATCGACATGACCTCGCCGGGGATCACCCGCCGGCCGATCTGGACCATCGACGAGGGGTTGACATTGAACGAGATATTCTTCGACGACGTCCGCGTGCCGGCGGAACATCTCGTCGGCGAGCCGGGAAAGGGCTGGACCTACGCCAAGTTCCTGCTGACCAACGAGCGAACGACCTCGGCCGTGGTCTCCCACAGCAAGCGGGACGTGGAGCAGATCCGCCATCTGGCCGCCCACGCGCCCACGCCGGACGGCCGGCTCATCGACCAGCCCGCCTTCGCCGCCAGGCTGGCCAGGCTGGAGGCCGAAACCATGGCGCTGGAATGGGCGGTGATGCGGGTGCTGCACCCCGCGACCAGTGACGCCGCCGGCAATTCGGTGGCCTCGCTGCTGAAGTTGCGCGGCTCCGAAATCAGCGAGCGCGCGGCCTTGCTGGCGGCCGAGGCCCTGGGCGATCACGGGCGGGCGGCGATGGCCGATCCCGAGGGCGGACACCGGCTTCACGACGATGGCCTGGGGCCGGACATCGACGACGACGAGGCGATCGGGGTCGCCAACCGGGCGATGTTCCGGCGCGCGACGACGATCTATGGCGGCGCCAGCGAAGTCCAGCGCTCGATCATCGCCAAGACCATCCTGGGCCTGTGAGGCGGTCATGGACTTCGTACTGTCGTCGGAACAACAGGCCCTGGCCGACAGTGTCGAGCGATTCTGCCGGCGCCAGTACGGCTTCGAGGCGCGAAGAGTCGCGCTGGAGGAAGCCGACGGCTTCTCGCGCGCCAACCTCGCCGCCTTCGCCGATCTGGGCTGGTTCGGCGCGGGTCTTCCGGAGGACGCCGGGGGGTTCGGCGGCGGACCCATCGAGACGGCGATCATCATGGAGCGGTTTGGCCGGGCCCTGGTGGTCGAGCCGTTCCTCAGCTGCGCCGTCCTCGCCTTGCAGACCCTGGCCGCCCTGGGGTCCGGCGCCGACCGCGACAGGCTGATCGAAGGGATCGTCGCCGGGGAGATCCTGGCGAGCCTGGCTCATGGCGAGGCGGCCGCGCGAGGCGACCTCGGCCACGTCGAGACCCGGGCGGAGCGGGCCGGCATGGGCTGGCGGCTGACAGGACGAAAGTCCCTGGTCGAGGGGGTGGCCAGCGCCGGCGCCCTGCTGGTCTCGGCCCGGGCGGACGCCGGGATCGGCCTCTTCCTCGTCTCTCCAGACGCGCCCGGATTGCGCGTCCAGCCTTATCGGACGCTCGACAATCACCGGTCCGGAGACCTGTGGCTGGAGGGGACGCCCGCAAGCGCGATGCTCGCCGCCCCGGGCGAGGCGGCGCCCGCCATCGCCGCCGGCGCCGACCACGCCCTGATCGGAGTCTGCGCCGAGGCGGTTGGGGCCATGGAGACGGCGATCTTCGCGACCCGCGACTATCTCATCACCCGCCGCCAGTTCGGCGCCCCGCTCGCGGGCTTCCAGGCTTTGCAGCATCGAATGGCCGATATGCTCGTGGAACTCGAGCTCTCCCGCTCGATCCTCTATCAGGGGATCGCCGCCCTGGACGCGCCGGCCGGCGAACGCGCGCGCGGGATCTCGGCGATGAAGGCCGTCGTCGGTGCCGCGGCCTTGTTCGTCGGGCGCAACGCGGTGCAGCTGCACGGGGCCATCGGCATGACCGAAGACTGCGCCATCGGCCACTACTACCGGCGCCTCTACGTCATCGCGTCCCAGTTCGGCGACGAGAGCCATCATCTCGCGCGTCTGGCCGCCGGCGGCGTCGGGTTCTGGCCGGACATCGTCGAGCCGCCGCCTCAAGCGGCCTGATGGCGCTCGTCCGGCCCCGCCGCGTCGGAGAGAGGCGCCTGCCGGGAGGCGTGCTGCGCCCGCAGTTCCTTGGGGGAGCAGCCATAGGTGGCCTTGAACATGCGGCTGAAATGAGCGGCGCTCTTGAAGCCGGCCGAGAAGGCGATCTCATGGATCGGATAGTCGCGCATGGCTTCCGAAGTCAGCCACTCGCGCGCCATCGGCAGGCGCTGGCTCCAGACCAGATGGGAGAAGGAGGTGTTGTTGGCCTTCAGCACATAGCAGAGGTAGCGCGGCGAGATCCCACAGCCGGTCGCCACCTCGTCATAGTTGAGATCAGGGTTGGTGAGGTTGCGCAGGATGTAGGCCTCGATGTCGGCCAGGCGCTTATCGACCACGGTCTGGCGATGGACGGCGCCCTCGGCGACCTGGCGGATGCTGTCCGAGACCAGCTCCAGGAAGGCGGCGACCAGGGGTTCGATGGCGTTGCGGCTCAAGTGATCCCCCTCGCCGAACATCAGATCGAGCAGCTTGGCGATGACCTCGCTCTCGCCTTCGCGGATTTCGAAGGTGGAATAGAACTTGGCGGCGACCGGCAGGTGGGTGAGGAACAGATGCGCCGGAATGATCGCCTGGACGGAGTCGAAGACCCCTTCGGCGCTGGTCGTCGCGCGGGCATGGAACGGCGCGCCGGAGTCCAGCAGCACGCACTGGCCGGCCTGGGCCACCGCCACGCAGGAGGTTCTGGAGCGCACGATGCGCAATGACCCCTGGCGGATGAACCACAGCACCCTCAGGCCCACCTTGTTGGCGCGGATATGGTTCCAGGACCGGCGGAACGAGACTCCCGAGCGCATGACGAACCGGGTCAGGGTGATGGGATGGGCGATCGCCTTCTGGATGGTGATGTCATAGTTTTCGGCGGGATCCAGTTCGAGGTCGCCGTCGTAGAATTCCTGACGCACGATCTTGTCGTAGGACCGGCGCATCTCCTCCGCGTCGCCACCCCGGTAGGAATATAGCGTATGCATCGTTTCCTCTGGCGCCCGGCGTCGAGGTGGCCCGCCTTGACGCTCGGCGCACTCTACGGCGACGTTCGGGGGATGTCGACAGGCGGCCTGGGTTCAGCTGGGACCCAGCCGCACGGCGCCGTCGAGGCGGATGACCTCGCCGTTGAGCATCGGATTGGCGATAATGCTGGCCACCAGCATGGCGAACTCCTCCGGCTTGCCGAACCGGCTGGGGAAGGGCACCTGACTGACGACCGACTTCTTCAGATCCTCCGGAAGGCCCGAGACCATCGGCGTCCAGAAGGCGCCTGGCGCGGTGGTGACGACCCGGATGCCCAGGTGAGCGAGGTCACGGGCGATCGGCAGGGTCATGCCGACCACACCGCCCTTGGACGAGGCGTAGGCGGCCTGGCCGACCATGCCGTCATAGGCCGAGACGCTGGCGGTGTTGATGATCACGCCACGCTCTTCGCCGAGCGGCTCGCACGAGCTCAGCCGGGCGGCGAACTTGGCGATGACATTGAAGGTGCCGATCAGGTTGATCTCGATGACCCGGCGGAACTGGTCCAGGGGGTGGGCCTGGCCCTTGGCGTCGACGGTCATCACCCCGATGGCGATACCGGCGCAGTTGACCAGCACCCGGGCCGGCCCGTGGGCCGCCTCGGCGGCGGCGACGCCTTCGGCGACGCTGGCGTCCCCGGCGACGTCGACCTTGAAGAACCGGCCGCCAATGGTGGCGGCGTGGGCCTCGCCGGCCGCCTGGTCGAGATCGAAGATCGCCACCCTGGCGCCGGCCGCCGCCAGCATCGTCGCGGTCGCCCCGCCCAGCCCCGAGGCGCCCCCGGTGACGATCGCGGCCACACCCTTCATCTCCATCGTTCGATCCTCTGTGTCGACTTGGTAGACAAATAAGTCATCCGCAGATGTACACAGATCGTCTTACGTCCAGTAGAAGCCCATTTACACTCGCGTAATCTGTGTCATTTGCGGGTAAACCGCATATCGATTCTTCAAGAAGCCAGCTCGGACTAAATCCGGTCAAAGGCGATCTCCAGGCGGTCGGGGCCATAGACGAAGAAGTGCGAGCGCCAGGAGACGCCTTCCTGGCCGCGCGCCAGCCTGATGTGGCGCAGGCGCGCCAACAGGCGGGTGAGCGCGATGCGCAGTTCACTGCGGGCGAGAAGATTGCCGATGCAGAAGTGGGGCCCGCTGCCGAAGGCGATATGCCGGCGCGCGTTGGGGCGGTGGAGGTCCATGGCGTCGGGATCGGGAAACTGGCTCGGATCGCGGTTGCCGGCCCCGTAGCGCACGATCACGATCGAGCCTTCGGGGATGGCGACGCCGGCGATCGCAGTGTCGCGGGTGGCGCGCCGGAACAGCCCCTGGACCGGGGCTTCGAGGCGCAGCACCTCCTCGACGAAATTGGGGATCAGGGCGGGGTCGGCCCTGAGCGTCTCTTCCATGCCCGGCCGGCTGATCATGGCGTGCACGGCCAGGGTGATGGCGTTGCCGGTGGTTTCGCTGCCGGCAGCCAGCAACTGGGCGAACAGCGAGACCAGTTCGGGCATGCCCAGGCGACGTCCATCGACCTCGGCATGGACGATGTCGCTGAGGATGCCCTTACCGGGCGTCCGCTGGAATTCCTCGGCCTTTTGCGCCAGATAGCGCTGGAATTCGCAGATCGTGCGGGTGACCTCGATCTGGGTCGCCTCGTCGTTGTTGGGATCGGCCTCCTGGACGATGGCATCGACCCAGCGCTTGAAGTCTTTGAAATTGTCGCGCGGCACGCCCAGCTGGTCGGCGATGACGTAGAGAGGCACCTTCATGGCCATCTCCTGGTAGAATTCGACCTCGCCGCGATCGATGAATTCATCGATCATGCCGTCGATGACGCTCTCCAGATAGGTTTCCATCTCGCGCACCCGCGCGGCGGTGAAGATCTTGTCGAGGAGCGCGCGATGGAAGGTGTGGACCGGCGGGTCGGTGACCACCAGGGTGCTGACCGGCGGGAATCCTTCCTCGGCGTAGATGGCGCCGATGTTTTCCTGCCCGGGTCCCTCCTTGACCAACAGCAGACCGGTGACGCTGGAAAACAGGGCCGGGTCGGCCGCCACCTTCTGGATCTGCTCATAGTCGGTGACGATGAAAAAGCCGGTCTTCGGATCGTGATAGACCGGGCCGCTCTTGCGGACTTCGGCATAGGCGGCGAAGGGACAGCGCTGGACGTCCGGGTCGGTGAAACTGATCGCGCCCCGGGCGATGGATCCATCCTGCGCCATCACGTCTCTTCGCCCCGCATGTATTTGTAATACTCGGCGAAGAAGTGGCGAATCCGGATCTCCTGCTCGCTGTAGACCGCGCCCTTGAACCCCCGTGAATGTAAGCCTTGCTGGACGCGCGGATTGATCAGCCGATCCTGCTTGATCACCGGACCGAGGTTTTCCAGGTCGTCATCCTCGATATAGGTTCTCGGCAGAACCCGCTTGCCGCTGAAGTCGGCGTTCTCGACGGCCATGAATGATGGAAGTTCGCCGATGCCCGGCACGGCATAGACCTGGACCTGGTAAAAGCACTTTTCCGGATCGGTGGGATGGGGCAGCCAGTTCTGGAGGAAGAAGCCTTCGGGATGCAGGAACATCTCGGTGGTCGGGAAGACGCCCAGATTCCAGTCATCGACGAGCTGGCCTTCGCTGAACTTCGAATAGTCGATGGCATAGTCCTTCTTGGCGAGCTTGGCCTTGATGATCGCCTGGGGGACCTCGCTCCAGTGGCGCGGCCATTCGGTTTCCGGAATGCCGGCCTCCCGCAGGAATATCCGGTTCTCCTCGCAAAGGCCGTCCGGCATCCGCGTGGGCTGGTGGGGCGGCGGGGCCGGGCTCATGAACTGGTAGACGCTGTGGCCGTGGCCATTGTCCAAGAGGTTGGTCTGGGCGTGATAGGAATCGACCGCCGCCAGGAGCTGGGGATGGGTCGCCTGGACGTGGTAGCCCTCGAGGAAGGCTTCGTGCGCCGTCTTCCAGTTGACCGGCCACTCCTGCTGGACGTCGCGGATACGCAGCACCTTTTCGAAGTCGTAGGCCCTGGCCAGGTCGATGAATTCCTCGCCGAGCCAGTCCGCGAGAGGGGCGGCGTCGTCATCGAAGGTGACGAACACCCAGCCACGCCAGACCGCCGACCTGACCTTGGGCAGATCCAGGCCATGACACAGCGACTCCTCGCGGAAGGTTTCGCGATCGGTGATCTTGAGCAGTTCGCCGGTGTTGGAGAATTCCCATTTGTGGAACGGGCACGTGAACTTCGTGGCTGAGCCGAAATCCTGGACCACCAGACGCGTGCCGCGATGCTGGCAGACGTTGTACATCGCCCGGACGGTGTCGCCCTCGCCGCGCACGACGAGGATCGATTCTGGGCCACGATCGACCTTCATGAAGGCGTTCGGCCTGGGGATGTCGCTCAGATGGCCGACCAGCAGCCAGACCCTGGTCCACAGCCGGTCCCACTCGCGGACCATGATCTCGGGTGAAAAGTAGGCCGCCTTGTCCTCGTTGCGCGCCGTGCCGAGCTCCCGCGAGGGCCGCTTCCGGTAGAGACCTCGGGTGTCCTTCCATTGCGGCAGGACATAGCTCTGGCGATAGGGCTCGAAGTCGATCGGCGCGTGCGGTTCGGCGAAGCGCAAGCCGGCGTCGCCGGGGGGACTGTCGTTCATAGTCTGGCGTCCATCGATCCTGCGAGCCCAAGGCTCCATCCCAAGGGCGCGACTCTCCGCCCGCCGCCCGGCGCGGTAAATGGCTCGACCGGTAGGTGACCTTGATCCTGGCTGCACTGGCGCTTCTTCGCGCTGGCAGGAGCAGGCATTCTCACCGTTGGTCGCGCGCGGCTGTGGCGGCGGCGAGAACCTCGGGGCCGCCGAGGGTCTCCATTTCCAGGGCGAGGGAAAGCTCGAACGCGGCCCCGAAAGCGTCGCGGGCCAAGCGGGAGAAGGCCCGCTTGGTTCCCTGCACCCCGCCCCTGGGCAGGGCGGCGATGCGATCAGCGATGGCGCGGGCGCCGGCAAGCGCCTCCTCCGGCGTATCGACGAGATCGCTGATCATGCCCATGGCGCAGGCCTGTTCGGCGGTGAGGCTGTCGCCGGTCAAGAGGTAGCGCCTGGCGCGCATCATCCCCACCGATCCGGACCAGCCCATGACGCCGCCGTCGCCCGCCACCAGCCCCAGCCTGACGTGCGGATCGACGATCCTGGCGCCGCGCCAAGCGACCACGATGTCGCAGCAGGTGATGATCGTCGCGCCCAGGCCGATGGCCGCGCCCTGCACGGCGGCGACCACCGGGCAGGGCAGGGCCAGCAGGCCCTCGATGATCGCCGCGCCCTCTGCGGCCAGCCGCCGGCGCATCGGCGCCAAGGCGTTGGCGCGCAGCATCATCTCCAGATCGCCGCCGGCCGAGAACGACCGGCCCTCGGCCGAGAGGATCACCGCCGCCAGGTCCTGGCGCCCCAGCTCGGCGAGCGCCGCCGGGAACTCGGCGTGCAGTGGCTCGTCGAAACGGTTGTGCAGATCGGGGCGGGTGAGGCGCAGATGGGCGACGGGGCCGTCGGCGGCGATCGTCAGGCAGGCGTAGTCGTGCATGGAGTATCCTCGCTGGTGCGCCGGTCAGGCGGGCGCCGCTTGCCTGACGCGGGGCGCGGCGGCCGCGGTGTCGAGCGCCGCGATCAGGCCGGGAAGTTGGGTGCGCCAAGCGGCGAGGCTCGCCTCCTTCACCGGGCCGAAGCCGCGGATGTCGCCGGCGGCCGCGGCCAGGACGATGGCCGCGTCGAGGTTGCCCGCGTCGAGCCGGCCGGCGACCTGGCGGATGAGGGCGCGGTATTCGTCGATCAGCGCGCGCTCCGCTCGCCGCTCGCGGCTCCAGCCGAACGGGTCGAAGAGTGTGCCGCGCAGTCCCTTCATACGTCGAAGCACGCCGAACAGCGGAACGATCCAGGTCCTGAAGGCCATCTTCCTGGGACGTCCGGTCCTGGGATCGGCGCGGGTGAGGAGCGGCGGGGCCAGATTGAAAGTCAGCTTGTAGTCGCCGCTGAATTGCGCGGCCAGCGCGGCGCGGAATGCCGGATCGGTGTGCAGGCGGGCGACCTCGTATTCGTCCTTGTAGGCCATCAGCCGGGCCAGGGTCAGGGCCACCGCGCGAAGAAAGGCTTCGTCCGCTTCGACGCGCCTGGCGGCGACGAGCGCCTGGATCTCGCCCACGAAGGCGCGATAGCGCGCCGCGTAGGCGCCGTCCTGGTAGGCGGTGAGCAATCGGCCGCGGCTTTCGATAATCCCCTCAAGGGTGGCCAGGCGCGCCGCGGTCTCGGCGGCGGGATCGGCGGCGCCGAAGGCGGCGGGTCGAAATGCCGCCAGGCGGCCCAGCGCCAGGGTGCGCAGATTGCCGGCGACGTTGGCGCCGTTGAGGTGAATGGCCTGCTCGATGGCTTCCAGCGACACCGGCAGCAGGCCCTTCTGCAGGACGTAGCCAACCATCAGGAAGTTGGTGGCGATGCTGTCGCCGGTGAGCATGGTGGCCAGGTGCGTGGCGCGCGGCATGAACGCCTCGCCGCCGCCCAGCGCCTCGCCGATCAGCGCTTCCAGCCTGGCCGCCCCCAGGTCGAGGTCGCGGTTGGTCTGGAAGTCTCCCGTGGGCGTGACGTCGGCGTTGAGCACGGCCGTGGCCGAACCGGGCTTCAGGGTCTTCAAGACATCGGGATGGGAAGCGACGATCATGTCGCAGCCGACGAGGAGGTCGGTCATGGCCACGTCGAGACGGGCGGCGTGGATCTCGCCCCCCGCCGGCCCGACGCGCAGGTGACTGGTCACCGCCCCTCCCTTCTGAGCCATGCCGGTCTGGTCCATCACCGTCACCGCCTTGCCGTCGAGGTGCGCGGCCATGCCGAGCACGGCGCCGACCGTGAGCACGCCCGTGCCGCCGATGCCGGTGATCAGGATGTTGTAGATGCGGCCCTCGCCGGCGAGCGCCGGCGCCGGCAGTTCGGCGATCTGGGAATCGAAGGCGGCGGCGTCCACCCCGCGCCCCTTGGCGACGACTCCCCCTTCGACGGTGATGAACGACGGACAGAAGCCCTTGAGGCAGCTGTAGTCCTTGTTGCACGACGACTGATCGATCAGCCGCTTGCGGCCGAACTCGGTCTCCAGGGGCTGAATGCTGACGCAGTTGGACTGCACCGAGCAGTCGCCACAGCCCTCGCACACCGCGGCGTTGATGAACACGCGGCGGTCGGGATCGGGATAGGCGCCCCGCTTGCGGCGACGGCGCTTCTCGGCCGCGCAGGTCTGCACATAGACCAGGGCCGAAACCCCCCTGACCTCGCGGAGTTCGCGCTGGACCTCGTCGAGACGGTCGCGGTGGAAAATCCGCACGCCCGCTGGTGGCCGGCCGGCGCCGCGGAAGTCTTCCGGCTGGTCGGTGACGATGACCACCGGCGAGACGCCCTCGGCGATCAGCTGGCGGACGATATCCAGGGGGCTCGGCTGGCCCTCCACCGGCTGGCCCCCGGTCATCGCCACGGCGTCGTTGTAGAGGATCTTGAAGGTCATCACGGCTTTCGCCGCCACCGCCGCGCGGATCGACAGCAGGCCAGAGTGAACGTAGGTGCCGTCGCCCATATTCTGGAAGATGTGCGGCGTATCGACCAGCGGCCCGGCCGAGACCCACGGCATGCCGTCGCCGCCCATCGGCATGGGCATCAAGGTTCGGCGTTCGGGCATGAAGGCGGCCAGGCCATGGCAGCCGACGGCGCTCATCGCCATGCTGCCGTCCGGAAGGCGCGTGCCGAGGCTGTGCGGGCAGCCCGAGCAGAAGAAGGCCGGACGGATGCGCTCGCCGCCGCCGATCCCCCTGGCCCGGGCAGCCGCCGCCTGCCAGCGCCGGGCGGCGGCGGCGATTGCCTCGTCCGCCAGACCGAGCGCTTCCAGGCGTCGGAAGATCGCCTCGAGAACCAGGCTCGGGGTCAGTTCTCCGACCGAAGAGAGAAGCAGGCCCCCATCGGCGTCACGCTTGCCGGTGAGGCGCGGCCGCCGTCCGGACGGCAGTGTAAAGAGGATCGCGGCGACCTGTTCCTCGATCACCGGCCGCTTTTCCTCGACCACCAGGACTTCCTCGCTGCTCTCGGCGAAGGCTGTGAGGCCGATGGGTTCCAGCGGCCAGATCAGGCCGGGTTTGTAGAGCCGCACCCCGAGCGCCGCGCAGCGGTCGGCGCCCAGTCCCAGGTTCTCCAGGGCCTGGCGCACGTCGAGAAAGGTCTTTCCCGCCGCGACAATCGACAGTCTTCGCTCCGGAGCGTCGAGCACGACGCGATCGACGCCATTGGCCAAGGCGAAGGCCCGCGCGGCTGGCAGGCGATGGTTGACCGTCAGCGCCTCCTGCGCCAGCGGCGAGCGCAACTGCCTCGGGCCGAGCCCGCCAAGGGGAATGGAGAAGTCCTTCGGATGGACGGCGGCGGCCAAGGCGTCGGGCAGTAGCACCGTCGAAGAGAAATCGAGGGTGTCGGTCACGCACTTCAAGGCCACATAGAGCCCGCTGTAGCGCGACATCTCCCAGCCCTTGAGGCCGAACTCCAGGATCTCACTCGAATCGGCCGGATAGAGGATCGGGATCATGGCCGCGATCAGTGCGTGATCCGACTGGTGGGCGCTGGCCGAGGACTTGCCGCCCGGATCGTCGCCGGCCAGCACCAGCACGCCGCCGTCCGGCGCCGCGCCCTCGAGGTTGCCGAGCTTCAGCGCCTCCATGCCCCGGTCGACGCCGACTCCCTTGCCGTACCAGAGGGCGAAGACGCCCCGCCGGTCGGAGCGCCCGAACCAGTCCAGTTCCTGCGTGCCGCGCACGCTGGAAGCGGCGAGTTCCTCGTTCAGCCCGGGAAGAAAGCGGATGTCGTGCGCGTCGAGACGCTTCTGGGCGCTCCACAGCGCCGCGTCGTAGGTCCCCAGGGGCGAACCGCGATAGCCGGAGATGAAACCGGCCGTCCGGCGGCCGGCCGCCCTGTCCCGGCGCGCCTGGTCGAGGGGCAGCCGAACCAGCGCCTGAATGGCCGACATGAACACCCGTCCCTGGCTTTGCTCATACTTATCGTCGAGGGTGGCGGCGGTGTAGGTCAATGGCTCTTGTCCGCCCCGGGAAGGACCGTCGTCACGGGTGGCTCCCAGGATATCATCCCGGCGCGCGATCGGGATGGTTGCCGAAGCAGTTGACCTTGCCGCTCGCTGCAGCCGCGGCTGGCGATCGTCGTCGGTCAGCGCTTGCCTCTGACGGAAACGCCGCTTGATCCTTCGCCGGCGAAGGTTGCCATGGGGGCCGGCGCTGTCGCCAAGATCGCGCCGTCACGGAGAGGATGAGCGCCATGTCCGCGGAACTCGATCGGCTGATCGCGCGCGCCGAGATCACCGATCGGCTGCATCTCTACTGCCGCGGGGTCGATCGCCGCGATCCCGAACTGCTGCTGGCGAGCTTCTGGCCGGATTCGAAGGTCGAATTCGGCATGTTCAGCGGCGGTGGCCAGGAGTTCGCGCGATCGCTCGTCGGCTGGTTCGCCGACGGTGGGGTGGGGGTGACGGCCCACATGCTGGGCAATGTCGTCATCGCCTTCGACGGCGAGGCGGCCTTCACCGAATGCTATCTGCACGCCACCCATCGCCTGCGCGGGGAGGACGGAACGGAGTTCGACAGCATATTCGGCGGTCGCTACCAGGACCGCTTCGAGCGCCGCGACGGCGTCTGGCGGATCGCCTTGCGCCGGCTGGTGTTCGACTGGTTCCGCGAGCACCCGGATAGCGGCGACTGGTCGGTGGGATCGATGGGCGTCAACGCCGGCAACGCAGTCCTGGGACGGGCGGGCGCGGACGCCGGCTGGGACGATCACCACGCGGCGCTCGGCCGCCTCGCGGAGGGCGCGGCTCGGGCGGGAGCGGATCGGTGAGCGGGATGGATCTCTGGGCCTGGGGCGAAGACGCCGAGCAGCCCCGCATCCTCCATTCCATGGTCCGGGTCGGCGACCTCGATCGCGCAGTGGCCTTCTATCGCGACGCCCTGGGGATGAATCAGCTCAGCCGGATCGATGTGGAAAGCGGCAGGTTCTCGATCGCCTTCATGGGCTATGGCGAGGCTTTTCACACCGGGGCCATCGAACTCACCCACAATTGGGACCATCCGGCCAACACCGAGGGCTACACCCACGGCAGCGGCTACGGCCACGTGGCCATCGGCGTGCCAGATGTCCACGCGACCTGTGAGCGGCTGCGCGCCGCCGGCGTGGCCATCACCGTGGAGCCGAAGATCCTGATCGAGGGCGGCCCGGCCCTGGCCTTCGTCAAGGATCCCGACGGCTATTCGATCGAACTGATCCAGACATCCAGACGCCCGGCCGGCGCGCCGTGATCCCCGCCACCGCCGCCGACCAGGATCTCATCGCCGAGGTCCGCGCGATCGTCGGCGAGCGCGGCGTGCTGACCGGAGAGGATGTCCGCGGTCGCTCGTGCGACCCCTTCCGCGCCGTCCCCCCTCTGGGTCCGATGATCGCGCGCCCGGCGAGCACATCGGAAGTCTCACGGATCATGGCGCTGTGCGCGCGGCGTGGACAGCGGGTGGTCACCCACGGCGGGCGCACCGGGGTCGCCGGCGGGGCCTACGCCGGCCCCGACGAACTGGTGATTTCCCTTGAGCGGATGGCGAGGATCGAGGAGATCTGCGACATCGGCCTGGTCGCGGTGGTGGAGGCCGGGGTGACGGTCGAGGCGCTGCAGAACGCGGCGGCGGCGCGCGGCCTGCTCTATCCGGTCGATCTGGGCGCCAGGGGCAGCGCCACCATCGGGGGCACGATCGCCACAAACGCGGGCGGCAATCGCGTGCTGCGGTGGGGCATGACGCGGCAGAACCTCCTGGGGCTGGAAGCGGTGCTGATCGACGGCACGGCGGTAAGCGCCATGAACCGGCTGACCAAGAACAACACCGGCTATGATCTCAAGCACGTGCTGGTGGGATCTGAAGGCACCCTGGCAATCGTGACGCGGGCGGTGATGCGGCTCGTGCCGGCCCCGTCAAGCCAAGCGGTGGCCTTCGTATCGGTGGCCGGACATGAGGCTCTGCTCGCCCTGCTAGGATTGGCGCGGCGGCTTTCCACCCTCTCGGCGTTCGAGGTCATGTGGCCCGACTACTACGATCTGGTCTCGGCCAGCGGCGCCGACCGGCGTCCCGTCGAGCCCGGCCGGGGCCCCTGCGTCCTCATCGAGGCGATGGGCTACAGCGCGGTGCTCGACCGGAAGATTTTCGAGGACTTCCTTGAGGGCGCCTATGAGGCGGGCTTGATCGCCGAGGCGGTGGTGGCGGCGTCGGACCGCCAGATCGCTGAACTCTGGCGGGTGCGCGAAGCCTCCGAGGTGATCGTGCGCGAAATGAGCCCGTTCGTATCCTTCGACGTCAGCGTCGATGTGCGCCACGTCGAGGCCTTCGTCGAACGCGCCAAGACCCTGCTCGGCGCGGCCTATCGCCTCGTGCGAACCGCGACCTTCGGACACCTGGGCGACAACAACATCCACATCGCCGTCCACGTTGGCCCTGGGACGGCGGCCGAGGAAACCAATGTCGAGCGCCTCGTCTACCAGGCGCTCGGCGAATTTTGTGGCGCGATCACCGCCGAGCATGGCATCGGCCAGCTCAAGCGCGCGTTCCTGCCCGATCACAAGAGCGCCGGCGAAATGACCATGATGCGCCGCTTGCGCGACGGCCTCGACCCCGATCGCCTGCTCAACCGTGACGTCCTGTTCTAGTCGGCCGCTTCGACTAGTCTGAAGGGATACCGATCTTCACCGCTCGATGCCTGCGCCAAACTCAGCACCTACGACACCTTCAATTTTGATGAATCGGCCGACCAATAATAAGCGGGGATTCGTTGGATTGCCAACGGATGGACGGAGATTGCGGCCCAGGCCCCCCGTCCGACCGCCTCCGGCGGCCAGCCGGGAAAGAGGGGGAGACCTTCCGCGGCGCCCCGCCCGCCGCCGCCGGCCGCGCCCCGCGACCCGGCCCTCGCCGGCGCCCATGCGCTGGAATGAGGCGCCGGCGACTAGAGCTTTCTCCGAGCTGATCGCATCGATTTAGCCGGCGTTACCGTTCAAGTTCCTCCACCGTAGGGGGAGGGGGACCAGCGAAGCTGGTGGAGGGGGTGTTCCGCTC
>Ga0208849_1000342_pt1 | contig 44844 bp, 50 predicted proteins | sample NGESurdeep072012_10_FD_184470 | JGI IMG/M metagenome (GOLD analysis project Ga0208849, IMG submission 184470) | Arctic peat soil microbial communities from Barrow, Alaska - NGEE Surface sample 53-3 deep-072012 (SPAdes) | ecosystem: Environmental > Terrestrial > Soil > Wetlands > Peat ... | reverse complement strand
TTCGAGACGCATCGCTTCGCGATGCTCCTCTGGATGAGGTCTGAGACCCTCATGGTGAGGAGCGCGCCTTCGCGCGTCTCGAACCATGAGGCCTCGGGACAAGCAACCATGATTCGAGTGAACCGGAAAACGCCTCAGAGCGAGCGGCTGACCGTGAGCGGCGCGATGTGGCGCGGACCCGGCGCGGCGCGCCGTCCGGCCGCGGTATAGGTGTTGGGGATATTGCGGCGCTGCATCTCGGTGTTGACGCCGCGCACAATGCTCTCGGAAACCGCGTGCGCCGTCGCCAGCACCGTGAGATTGACCTGCAGCATCGAGCGAAACAGGTCGTGATGGCGGTGCAGCGTGGTCAAGAGTTCTGGAGCGGTCTCCGCCAGGTACTTCTGGCTGGCCTTCAGATACGCGATCGCGCCGGCATAGCGATGCGACAGCTCCGTTTTCTTTGCCACCGACGCCATCGCTTCGCGGACCTTGCCGGCGCGAACCAGTTCGGTTTCGCGCTCGATGACGCCGAGCAGGGCACTCATGACCTCCATCAGGGTCTCGGCGAGCTGGCGTGCCTCGGCTGGCGTCGCCGCCATCGGAATCGGTGGCGTCGCCGGTTGCCGCTGCGGATGCTGGTTCATGTCGGTTTTCCTTGGGTCTGGCCGGATGTTTTGGCTTGCTGCAGAATCAGCTCGCGATAGACGTCCTTGGAAATTCCGATGCCGCCGGCCTGGGCGAAGGACTTGGAATATTGTTCGGTCAGCATCGAGCGCCACACGCCGGTGCCGGGCGTATCGCCGAACGGGCCCTCGCCCTTGAGGCCGCTGGTCATCTGGGCAAACATCGAATTGAGAAACACCGCCTCGAAATCGGTCGCTGTCGTCTGCGCCTTGGCCTGCGCCTGCGGCGAGACTTTCTTTAGCGCCTGCGCGAGTTCGAGATCGGGGCGTCCAGCATAGCTTGGGATCGCGCTGTTCGCGACCGGGCGGCTGGAGATGCTGTTCACGCCGGTCTGCATCACATCACCTCGATATCGGCCTCAAGGGCGCCCGCGGCCTTGATCGCTTGCAGGATGCCGATCAGGTCGCGCGGCCCGATACCGAGTCCGTTGAGGCCGTCGACGAGCTGTTGCAGTGACACGCCGTTCTTCACCAGCGCGAATTTCTTGCCGTCCTCGGTCACCCCGACACGCGAATTCGGCGTCACCACGGTTCGTCCGCGCGACAGCGGATTGGGCTGGCTGACCTGCGGGCTTTCGGAAATCGTCACGGTAAGGTTGCCCTGGGCGACCGCCACGGTGGCGACGCGGACGTCGCGGCCCATCACGATGATGCCGGAGCGTTCGTCGATCACGATCTTGGCCGCGAGGTCCGGTTCGACCTGCAACTGCTCGATCTCGGTCAGGAAGGCGACGACGTTGCCCTTGAATTCCGGGGGGATGGAGAGCTGCACGGTGGAGGGATCGATCGGCTCGGCGCTCTTGGCGCCGAGATAGTCGTTGACCGCGGAGGCGATGCGCTTGGCGGTGGTGAAATCGGCGTTGCGCAGCGCGAGCCGGACATTGGGCAGGCGGTTGAGCGCGAATTCGATCTCCCGCTCGATGATCGCGCCATTGGCGATACGGCCGACCGTCGGCACGCCGCGGACGATCTTGGCGGCTTCGCCCTCGGCCTGAAAGCCGCCGATCGCGACCGAACCCTGGGCCACCGCATAGACGTTGCCGTCGGCGCCGAGCAGGGGGGTGACGAGCAAGGTGCCTCCCTGCAGATTCTTGGCATCGCCAAGCGAGGATACCGTGACATCCATCCGGGTGCCCTGGGTGCCGAACGGGGGCAAATTGCCGGTCACCATCACGGCGGCGACGTTGCCGGTGCGGATGGTGGCGCCGCGGATGTTGACGCCCATGCGCTCGAGCATCGCCTGCAGCGACTGCTTGGTGAAGGGAATGTTATTCAGGGTATCGCCGGTGCCATTCAGCCCGACCACCAGGCCGTAGCCGACCAGCTGGTTCTGCCGCACGCCTTCGATATTGGCGAGATCCTTGATCCGTGAGGTCGCGGCCGCCGGAACGGCGGACACGGTCCACGCCAGCAGCACGGCGCAGACCACCTCGAACACTCTCGCCCGATAGACGCTTGACATCCTCTGCTCCCCGCTGAGGTTTGGCCCGGATGCGCGCCACTCCCATGACAGCGATCCGGCGTTAACCATGCGAAACCCGTGCCACGCCGTCTCCCCGCACATCTTATTGAATTTATGGGATAAAGATCTGCGGGGGACTGTTGCCGGAGACTGCCGCAGCGGCGAAACTGCCCTCGGCGGCAGATTTTGCCGAGCTATTTACACTCCATTAACCATAACCGGGCGAAGCTGCCGCATATACCGCGAGAACCAACGATGCGCATTTACGGACCCAACGGCGCCACTCTCGGGTCTCCCGCGACCACCGCCCGGCGAACCAGCACGACCGGCTTTGCCCTGCCGGACGATGCGGCATCAATCCCCGAGAGCCGCGGCCCGAGCGCGCCCAGGGCGGCAGCCAATATCGACGCGCTGCTGGCCATGCAGGGGGTCGAGGATCCGCTCGAGCGCCGCAAGCGCTCGGTGCAGCGCGGCAAAGGTGCGCTCGACGTGCTGGACGACCTCAAAATCGGCCTGCTGGCCGGGAACCTGCACACTTCCACCGTGAGTCGGCTGCGGGACGCCGCCGCCAACCTCAAATCGACGTCGGGCGACCCCGGTCTTGACGCGGTGTTGTCCGAGATCGAGTTGCGGGTCGAAGTCGAATTGGCCAAGGCTGGCCAGTTCTGACCCCCGTCCGGGCATCCTCACCGGTTCCTGCGGGAAAACCGCGGCGGTGCACGGTTTCCGGCCCAGGGCCCGATATTGTGTGTCACAACCCGCCGCTATATAAGGCCGGCGCGGACGGACCCTTTTCGTCCGCCTTGCACGTACAGATGGGCTGGCCTTGGAAAAGTTGAAGACTTATCGACCCTCCGAAAAAGAGCCTTTCATGAACGACCGCCAGCGCGATTACTTTCGCGCCAAGCTGCTGGCGTGGAAGGACGAGATCCTGAGGGAATCGAGGATCACGCTGCAGACGCTCCAGGAAGAGAACGTCAATCATCCCGACCTCGCCGACCGCGCGTCCTCCGAGACCGATCGCGCCATCGAACTGCGCGCCCGCGACCGCCAGCGCAAGCTGATCTCCAAGATCGACGCGGCGCTGCAGCGGATCGAGGACAATACCTACGGCTATTGCGAGGAGACCGGCGAGCCGATCTCGCTGAAGCGGCTCGAAGCCCGCCCAATCGCGACGCTGTCGGTGGAAGCGCAGGAACGCCACGAAAAGCGCGAAAAGGTCTACCGCGACGAGTAGACAAGGAGCACCGGCTGGCTTGGCCGACCGTTCCGGCCCGTTGTCAGCCTTGATCCAGTTCGCGCCTTGCCAGGGTTGTGCCGTCTTCGCTTGCAATGGCAAAAAAGCGAATCGTTTTCAGGTTGTTGGCGATTCCATTTCATGTAACCGGAGATGCCGAAAAGTCGGCCGGGTGTTCGGGCTCACCGCTCGGGATGAGCGTGAACCAGCGCCGGCATTTGTTGAGGAAACCGTGGCAACCGTCGACAGATGAACAGGATTTCCGGGGCCGCCCGGCTCATCGCCTCAGCCCGCCGCAACCGTGCACCGCTGCGCGCGCTGCCGGCCGGTCTCGCGCCGCCGGACGAGGCCGAGGGATACCGCACCCAGCGCGCCGTGCACGATCTGCTGCTGCCGCATTGCGGCGCCATCGTCGGATTCAAAATCGGCTGCACCAGCGCGGTGATGCAGCAATATCTTGATATCCCGCATCCCTGCAGCGGCGGGGTATTCGCCAGGGGCGTTCACGACAGCGGCGTGTCGCTGCGGGCCGCCGACTACGTCCGCGTCGGCGTCGAATGCGAGATCGCTGTTCGGCTCGGGCGTGATCTTGCGGCACCGCATGCGCCGTTCACGGCCGACCATGTCGCGCCGGCGATCGAGGCCTATCTGCCCGCGATTGAAATCGTCGATGACCGCTACGCCGATTGGCAAACCCTGGGCGCGCCGACGCTGGTCGCCGACGATTTCTTTGCCGCCGGCTGCGTGCTCGGGAAACCCGTCGCGCGTTCCGCCGCACCCGATCTGCTCGATGTCGTCGGCCGTGCCGTGATCAACGGGGCGGAAGCGGGGCGGGGCAGCGGCGCCGACGTGCTCGGCCACCCGCACCACGCGTTGGCATGGCTCGCCAATCATCTCGCCGCCGAGGGCAGGGGCCTGCATGCCGGGCAGATGGTGCTGACCGGAAGCCTGGTGAAGACCGTCTGGCTCGTGGCCGGCGATGCCGTCGAGATCGAGTTGTCGGGGCTCGGCAGGGTGTCGGCGGAATTCCGCGCCTGATCTCGCGCCTAAAGCATGATGAGATTGGATCGATCTGTAACGGCAACGGGCCCCCTCTCCCTTGCACCATCCGTCATCGCCCGCGGAAGCGGGCGATCCAGTAATCTGCGGCGTCCGTGATCAAACCGAAAGGCCGCGGCGTACTGGATTCCCGCGTTCGCGGGAATGACAGGGAAGGGTATGGCTACGGCATCTGCGGTCATTTGCTTGGCGGGCAGCTCTTGGGGTGAGGGTTGGGTGAGGGCTAAGGTCTATCGTCGCAGCGTCACCTCCGATTTGCTGCGCAAATCGACCTCTCCCTTGGGAGTCCCATCGGGAGAGGCGTACGGAACCTGCGGATCGACCGATTCATCCAACGCCATCATTGGCGCCGAATGGCGACTGGCCGCCTTGACCTCACTTCGCGATTGGCGAGCCGAAGTTAGGGTAAAGGTAGCCGCAGCAAAGGCCGCGACGAGCGTTCCCAGCATGGTCCAGTTTTTGGCTGTCATATCACTTGAGTTCTCTTCGGCAGCTATTCAAAAAGATCGACGATGGAATTCGATAAACTGGAAAACTCACGTAGCGTCGCGATCACCGGCTTGTTATGGGCCGGCCCAACTTCGCGGAACGCCACATCGACGGCTATATTGAGTTCCACCTCGGGGTCCGCGTCGTAAAATATACACGGCTTGCCAGGATAGGGGCTCGTGCTGGGCCCCCAAATGGCAAACCGTCGCACATAGCCACCGCCGCGCCCTTCTTTAGCGGTTTCAACGATATCTCTGGGAGCACTGAATATCGTGAGCAAGTCGTGATGTTTGTTCTTGACGTTCAGCGCATGGAGTGCATACAGCAGGTCATTCCCTCCCTGGTATGGTTTGAGACTCTCGATGGCCGCGCGATCGAGAGAGGATAGCTCCCTGATTTTCTTGCTGGTGATTGACTCGCGGAAGATCGCTTCGCTTTTGCTAATCGGGAAATAAACGTCATTTGGTCTTGTGGCGCCGTTCTTCTTCGCAAGCGCGGTTGCTAGAAGATCGAGGCTGTCCCTCTGGGGTGCTATCACCGCTCCGATCCCGGTGCTGATGATGTCGGGGATTTGCCCTGTTTGGTCCAGCACGTAGTACCTTATGCCTGGCTCGGCATCGGGATGATCCACCGAGATAGCGTAGGGCTTTTCTTTGAGGAAACTCTGGATTTCAGCATCTAAGACGCCGATCTGGCGGTCAGCCCAATTTAGCTTGGCCCGCGCTGCGGAAAGGTCTGATTTCCGCAATGTCACTGAGTTGCACTCGGCGCGATGACGAGGCTGATCATGTTTCCATCGTTGCCGATGGTGAATTTCGTATCCGGCGGCGGAGCCATCATCCCAATTACCGTCCGGTGTTCGATGCGATAGCCGTGCGAAACCAAATAAGCCCGATATTGCTCGGCAACTTGCTGATCCCGGTTAGAGCCGACGGTCTTTAGGTCGATGCCGCGGTCATGAGGCAAGCGACGCTCAAGTTCCTGAGCGGTCATTTCAGAAAATTCAAGGCGCTGCGCTCCGTTGAAGTTATTGATTGTCCCGTTGTTGATGCCGGCGCTTCCTGCCCCCATTGTCACGCCGCCATTGATAGTCGACGAGTTGCCAGACGGCTTCAGGAAGTTGAGTAAGCCCCAAATCGAGGTACCAAGGACTGCGACGACGGCGATCGCGATTGTGATGCGCCATTGCCAGACGGTCTTCGGATGAGGGTGCTGGGCAGTCTCTGGTTCCACCTAGGAAACCTATCCAAGGTTGAGTGACCTTCAAAGCCGGAAAACCTCCGTTTCCCGCGATTTCTCATAATCAACGGCAAATCTCATGGCCCAAGAACGACCTTGCAAGTCGCACGTCGCTAAATCTCTCGTTTTTATTGAATTTTCTGACGAAACCCGAAAAGTTGCGGCCTCCGCCAGGGGAGCTGGCGGAGGCCGCGTAGAACATCTCACTGCGCCTAGGTTCGCGGGTGAGATGTGGGAGCTCGTTGGGCGAGGATCAGAACGGCAGCAGCACGTCCATCACCTGCGAGCCGTAGCGCGGTTGCTGCACGTCGGTAATCTGGCCGTGGCCGCCATAGGCGATGCGAGCCTGGGCGATCTTGCTGGAATCGATGGTGTTGTCGCTCTGGATGTCTTCCGGGCGGACGATGCCGGCGACGATCAGCTCGCGCTTTTCGAAATTGACCCGGATCTCCTGCTTGCCTTCGACCACCAGATTGCCATTCGGCAACAATTGGGTGACGACGGCGGCGATGTTGGTGGTGAGGCTTTCCTGGCGCTGGATCGAGCCCTTGCCGTCATATGCATTAGTGGCATCGTCGGTCAAAAGGCGCCCGGGCAGGGCGGTGGCCTTTCCGGTCAGCAGGTTGCTGCCGAGGAAGGCGGTAATGCCGGAGTCTTCCGTGCTGGTGCGGCTGCGCTGGGTCTCGTTGGCGAAATTGGCCTGATCGGTGATGTTCACGGTAACGGTGAGCAGATCGCCGATCTGGTGCGCGCGCTGATCCTTGAAGAACGACCGCGAGCCGTTCCGCCACAACGAATTGGCGTTGTAGGAAACCGCTTCCGGTTTCGGCATCGGCATCTGCACCGGCTTGTAGCCGGGCTGCGCCGTCGGGTTTTCGATCGCCGACAGTTTCGGCTGCTCGCCGATCTGGGAAAGGCGGTCGATCGACGAACAGCCGCCCGCGACGCTGACGATGGTCAGCAAGGTGCCGGTGAGGGCGATACGATTGATACTTGACGTGTACATGGAGGTTACTCGGCTTTTGGAGCGACTGGCGAAGCGTTGCTGGCGGCGACTGAAATGGACGCGGTGTCGGCTGACCCGACCGTGGATGGGTCCGCGGCTAAGGGAAGCCGCGGCGTTGCGACCGTAATCGCCACCTGTCCGCGGCCGATCACGACCCCGGATATCGTGCGCTTGGATTGCAGGTTGAGCACGCTGACGGCGTCGCCTTCGGCGCCGTTGTCCAGCGCCTTGCCGCGGATGGTGAGATAGAGCCCGGCGGATTCGTAGATCAACGTGACATTGTCGTCGCGCTGCACCAGATCGGGTTTGGCGAGATCGGCGGCCCGCAGCGCCTGGCCGGCGCGAAGCTGTCTGCGCATCTGCATTCCGACCACTTGGCCGCGTGCCGCGGGATCGCTGCCGACCTCGGCTTTCGGGCGGCGCTCGGTCATCACGTCGGAGGATTTCAAAATCTCGTTGCGTTCGACGTTGTGGGTCAGCACCGCGGCTTCCACGGTTTCGATCGCGGTGCCGGTAAAGCGCAGTTTGGCCGGCGTCGCGTCGTTGGCAATCTCGAAGCTGACGTCGAAGCGGCCGTTGCGCGGCTCATATCGCGCCGAAACCGGCTGCAGCGGGCCGGTGTTCGAGGCGTCGAGCTGGAGATCCTGGACATCGCGATCGAAGGTCAGGCTGAGATTGGCGGCATCGCCGAGGCCGTTGCGGTGCTCGAGCGCACGGGCAACCTGGAACCGGATTTCGCTGGCCTCGATGGCGCGCGACAGCCGGGTCACGGTGACCGCCTTGATGTCTCTGGTATCGACGCCGATCACCTGGTGCGCCTGCAACGCGGCGATCACCTGCGCGGTCGGCAGCGAGCCGGTGGTGCCGAGATCGGGCGCCCGGTAGATCGCGATTTGCGCCGATGTGCCGGCATTGTCGATCATATCGCCGATCCGAACCACGTCGCCGGCGACGGCGACGCTGGCGCGAAGCACGGGAACGGTGATGGCGGCCTCCCGGCTCTGGGCCAATGCGGTCAGTGGGGCGGTCAGCAGCAGGGCGGTTGCAAGCAGAACGGTGCGAACGAACATGGTTAGCTCCCTCACCGGAACAGCGCGGCGGTGGTTTGCAGCATCTGGTCGGCCGCGCTGATCACCTTGGCGTTCATTTCGTAGGCGCGCTGCGCGGCGATCAGGTCGGACATCTCGGAAACGACGTCGACATTCGCCTGCTCGAGGCTGCCTTGCGTGATGTTCCCGTAGCCTTCGGCGTTGGCGAGGCCGTCCTGCGGCGGCCCCGATGACGGCGTTTCCTGATACAGGTTATTGCCGACCGGCAGCAGCCCAGCCTTGTTGATGAACCGGGTGAGGCCGATCTGGCCGATGATGGTCGATGTCGTCGATCCCGGCAGTGTCACCGAAACCTGACCCTGGGCGTTGACGGTCAGGCCCGAGGCATTCTGTGGAATCGTGATCGCGGGCTGCACCAGATTGCCTTGCGCATTGACGATGCGGCCCTGGTTGTCCATCTGGAAAGTGCCGTCGCGGGTGTATTGATAGGTGCCGTCCGGCATCTGGATCTTGAAGAAGCCCTCGCCGGTGATGGCGAGATCGAGATCGTTGCCGGTCTGCGAAAGCGTTCCCTGGGTCATCGACCGTGGCGTTCCCACCGTCTTGACGCCGCCGCCGATATCGATGCCGACCGGCAGGATGGTGCCCTGGTCGGACGACTGCGCGCCGACGCGGCGGATGTGCTCGTAAATCAGATCCTGAAACGCGGCGGTCTGTTTCTTGTAACCGGTGGTGCGCAGGTTCGCGATGTTGTTGGAAATGACCTGAACGTTGAGTTCCTGGGCCGCCATCCCGGTCGCTGCGGTATGAAGCGCTTGCATGTGCTATCTCCCGAATGGGCCTCAGGTTGGAACGTCGGCGAGTTTTTCGATCGCGGATTTGTGCAGGTCGCTTTCCTGCTGCAGCATCGTTGCGATTTGCGTGTAGGCGCGGGTCACCTCGATCATGCGGCTCATCTCGGTGACCGCATTGACGTTGGATTTCTCGATGTAGCCCTGCTGCAACTGGGACGTGGTGTCAGCCTGGGCCGCGCCTTCGCCGGCCGAATAGAGGTTTGAGCCCTCCTTCAGCAGCTTCTGGGCGTCCGCGAAGCTCACGAGCCGGAGCTTGCCGCGCACTGAATCGGTCCGTGTGGTGCCCTCCACCACCGTGATGGTGCCGTCGGGCGATACGTTGACGTCATGATCGGTCGGCTGCAGCACGATCGGCCCGCTATTGCCGAGAACCGGATCGCCTGTGGCCGTCACCAACTGGCCCTGGTTGTTGAGCTGCAGTCCGCCATCGCGGGTGTAGCGCTCGCCGGCGGCCGTCTGCACCACCAGAAAGCCGTTGCCCGAAATCGCGAGATCCAGCGGATTCTTGGTTTCCGCGACGGGGCCCTGGGACATGTCGCGGAAGGTGCCGCGGTCCTGCACGTAGCTGACGCGGCGGTCGCTGCCGACGAAGTTGTCTTCGTGCGCGCCCGGCATCAGATATTCTTCAAACAGCGACGTATCGGCCTTGAAGCCCGACGTGTTGACGTTCGCGATATTGTTGGCAACGACATCGAGCTGTCGTTCCAGGATCGTCTGCCGCGAAAGTCCGATGAGAAGCGCGTTCTCCATCGATGGTTCTCCCCTGAATGATCCGCAAGCCGAAACCCTCCCAGGCCTGTTTTGCGGATCCTGCGAACCGCCAAAGCTCTCCCAAGCCGCGGTTCGCCGATCATCTGAGCGAAAGCCGTGCCAGTTTGGAAAATATAGATTTCGTAATGACTTGGCTGTTCGGCGGGGCGTCGGCCGGGCGGCAATAAGGTCTTGTTGACCATGTTTGCCCGGCAACTTTTTCCTAGTTCACGGGCAAACGAAAGATTCCGTTAACCATTATTCCCTTAGCGTCCGCATCCAGTGAGTGCGTGTGCGCTGGCGGCATTGTTTCGCGTTGGAAGCCTGCCCGGCGGCATCCATTTCATTCGGAACCGGGGTGGGCGATGGCAGATAAGGACCAGGCAGAAGACGAGGCAGCCGAAGCTGCGCCGGCCGCACCCAAAGGCAAACTCAAGCTGATAATCGCTGCCGCCGGAGTCCTGCTCATCCTCGGCGGCGGCGCCGGCTGGTTCTTCCTGTTCCGTCATCACGGCGAAGAGGTGCACGCGGAGGCGCCGCCGCCGAAGCCGCCGGTTTTTGTCGAGGTGCCGGACATGCTGGTCAACCTCGTCGGCGCGCCGGGCGAGCGCGTGCAATACCTCAAGGTCAAGGTCGTGCTCGAGGTCAAGGAAGAGAAGCAGGCCGAGGCGATCAAGCCGACGATGCCGCGGGTCGCCGATATCTTTCAAACCTATTTGCGTGAGCTGCGGGCGAGCGACCTCAACGGTTCTGCGGGCCTGTTCCGCCTGAAGGAGGAATTGACCCGGCGCGTCAACGCCGCGATATCGCCAAGCCAGGTCAGCGCGGTGCTGTTCAAGGAAATCGTCGTTCAGTGACGGGGCGGATCTAGCATCATGGCAGGCAACGACCAGGTCGACCAGGACGCCATCGCGGCGCAATGGGAAGCGTCGCTGGATTCCGAGGACCCGGCGCACGCGGCGGAGGCGGCAGCCGCCAATGAGCTCTCCGGTACCATGGCGCTGCAATGGGCCGCCATGGTCGAAGACGGCGGCCGCGACTTCGGCGGCGGCAAGAACAACGGCGAACGGGTTCTATCGCAGGAAGAAATCGACAATCTGCTCGGATTCAGCGTTGGCGATGTCAATGTCGATGACAATTCCGGCATCCGCGCCATCATCGATTCGGCGATGGTGTCCTACGAGCGTCTGCCGATGCTCGAAATCGTGTTCGACCGGCTGGTGCGGCTGATGACCACCAGCCTGCGCAACTTCACGTCGGATAACGTCGAAGTCTCGCTGGACCGCATCACTTCGGTGCGGTTCGGCGATTACATGAACTCAATTCCGCTGCCGGCCGTGCTGTCGGTGTTCAAGGCCGAGGAATGGGAGAATTTCGGCCTCGCGACCGTGGATTCCAGCCTGATCTACTCGATGATCGACGTTCTGCTGGGCGGTCGCCGCGGCCAGACCTCGCTGCGCATCGAAGGCCGTCCCTACACCACCATCGAGACCAACCTCGTCAAGCGGCTGGTCGAAGTGGTGCTGTCCGATGCCGAGCAGGCGTTCCGGCCGCTGTCGCCGGTGACCTTCAGCATCGACCGGCTGGAGACCAATCCGCGCTTCGCCGCCATCAGCCGCCCCGCCAATGCCGCCATTCTGGTGCGGCTGCGCATCGACATGGAAGATCGCGGCGGCAATATCGAGCTGCTGCTGCCCTATGCGACCATCGAGCCGATCCGCAACGTGCTGCTGCAGATGTTCATGGGCGAGAAATTTGGCCGTGATCCGATCTGGGAAGGCCATTTCGCCACCGAGGTCGCGCAGGCCGAGATCTCGGTCGATGCCGTGCTCTACGAGGCCGATATCCCGCTCAAGCAGCTGATGAAGCTGAAGGTCGGCGACACCCTGCCGCTTGAAATGCGCGCCGACGCGCTGGTGGCGGTACGCTGCGGCAACGTGACCCTGACCGAAGGCCGAATGGGCCGGGTCGGCGATCGCGTCGCCATTCGCGTCACCAAGCAGCTGCGCAAGCCCAATACGACCTTCGCGATGTTCGAGAAGGCCGACGAACAAACCAAGTTGATGGAGGCCCAATGAGTCATTCATTAGGACTTGCGATCGAGAGCCTGGTGGCAATCTTGCTAATGGTTACGATCGGTTATTGCATGCTGCTGAACAAGCGGTTGAAGCGTCTGAAGGCGGATGAGAACTCGCTGAAGGCGACCATCGCGGAGTTGATCACCGCGACCGAGATCGCCGAGCGCGCCATTGGCGGCCTCAAGCACACGGTTCGCGACGTCAACGTGAATCTGGGCGAACAGCTCGAAGCTGCGGGCGAGATGTCGCTGGAGCTGAAGAAGCAGCTCTCGGAAGGCGAAAATGTCGTCCGGCGGCTATCCAGAATCGCGCTCGCCGCTCGACCTCCTGCTGACGCGGAGCCGAAGCCCGCGGTCGCCACGATATCGCCGGCCAAGGCGGTGGCCGCGGCGGCACAGGCGTTTTCCGAGCGCAGAAGGACTAATGGCCTCGCCGCATGAAGTCCGTCCGTGACATTCGCGTCATTCCCGTCGTGGTGGTCGCGATCTTCGGCTTCGCCGTTTTGAAGATCGCCGGCCTCGTCATCGACGGCGGATACGTATTCGATTATCAGCCGGACACCAGCCAGCGCTCCTGGGCCCAGAACGCCCTCAACTTCCCGACCGGCAAGGCCGACCCCGCCGATATCACCGGCTCGCTCGATGAGAAGAAGGAGCAAGCCCCCAAATCGGAAGCTGCCAAATCGGAAGCTGCCAAGTCGGAGGCGCCGAAGCCGGCCGCACCGGCGGTCGAAGCGGCGAAGCCCGACGGGGTCATGGTGTATCCGTCTCCGCAGCAGCCGGTGTCCGCATCCGAGCGCGCGATCCTGGAGCGGCTGCAATCGCGGCGGCAGGAACTCGATGCGCGCGCGCGGGAAATGGATATTCGCGAAAGCCTGCTCAAGGCCGCCGAGAAACGCGTGGAATCGCACGTCGAAGAACTGAAGGGCGTCGAATCGCAGATTTCGACCGCGACCGAACAGAAAAGCCAAGCCGAGGTTGCGCGCTTCAAGGGCATCATCACCATGTATGAGGCGATGAAGCCCAAGGATGCCGCCAAGGTGTTCGACCGGCTCGAGATGCCGGTGCTGTTTCAGATCGCTTCACAGATCGCGCCGCGGAAGATGTCCGACATCCTCGGCCTGATGTCGCCGGAGGCAGCCGAACGGCTGACGGTCGAGATGGCGCGGCGGGCCAGCCCCGACAAATCCGCGTCCGCCGAGCTTCCCAAAATCGAAGGCAAGATGCTGGCGCAGAAGCCCAACTGACAGGGATCTCGAACCAGCCATCGCCGCGGATCGGCAAACGGCGCGATTTGTTAGCTAGCAATTTCCACCTCAATGGCTTCATCCTTCGAGACGCATCGCTTCGCGATGCTCCTCAGGATGAGGTCTCACACCCTCATGGTGAGGAGCGCGTCTTCGCGCGTCTCGAACCATGAGGCCTCGGGAGAAGCAACAATGATTCGAGCGAACCGGAAACCGCTCGATCCCTACTTGGCCACGCGTAGCCTGGAGATCGAAGTAAAGATCTGCGCGAATGCGGCCGAGATATCGCTCGGCTTGGTGAGCATGAAGAAGTTGCTCGTTCCGCTGGCGCAAGAGGGCAGTACGGCTGACGGTCCGGCGCCGTCGGTGTCGATCTGCACGGCATAGACGGTAACGCCGCGGGGATCGTTCTTGATATTGTTGCAAAGCGCTGTCATGCGCGCATCGACATCCGGGCTTTGGTTGTCATAGTCCCCGTACCAGCGGTCTACCGTGTTCAAGCCGTCGGTGAACAGGATGATGATGTGCTGGTAGCTTTGGCCCGACGTCTCCGGCGGCGCGTTGAGCGGATCCTGTTGCAGCAGCGAAAACCAGCCCCATTGCAGGCCGATGGTCTGGTTGGTCGAGCCGTTCGCGTACATCGAATCGATGGCGCCGTTGATTTGCGACCAGTTGTAGGTCAGCGGGAGGATCGTCGTCTCCGGACAGAATAGCTCCTGGTCGGCGATGAACAGCGTAGAGAGATTGCCGGAGGATGGTACGGTGGCGTTGACGTCGTAGTCCTGGTCGCGGTCGGTCACACAGCCGTTCCATTGCTGATGGCCCGGAGAGCCGACCTTGTGATTCCAGGAATACCCGTGGTCCTGGCATTGAGCCAGGGTCTCACTCCAGCCATCGTCGCTGCACCAGGTCTGCTGCGAACTGGAATAGTGCCATTCATTGGGATCCCAGCGATCCCAGCGCAGCCAGGGCGCGCTGACGTTCGAGGTGCCGACATTGACATCGGTTTCGAACGGAATGACGGAAACGTAGACGTCTCCGTTGTTCGCGGCGAGCCCCGCCAGCTGGGTGACGAGAGTCTTGGCGGCCGTCTTGAGCGCGCCGATCTTGTTGTAGTCGTTCATCGAGTTGGTGTTGTCGAGGACCAGGGCGATGCGGAGCAGGTCCGCTCCCCAGGTTGTGGTCGAACTGACCTTGAAGCCCATCGTGGGGTAGCCGGCGAGACCCATGAAGTCGGTCGTAATCGCGCCCGAGCCGTTCAGCAGAATGGTCTGGCCCGCGCCGGAGCCGCCCGGCGTATAGGTGGCGTTGATCGAAACCGACTGGGCGTCCGGATTGGTATAGAGCGCAGCAAAATAGGCCTGCGCCGTCGAACCGATCTGCGATGGCGTGATGGTGCCCGATGCCAGGTCCCTGGAAAGCATCAACGCGGTCGAATCGAGTGCGGCCTGCATCGCCGTGCGCGCCAAGCTGGCTCGGCCATAGTCGATGGCCGCGCCGATAAAGGTCAGGGTGGGAATGAGCGCGATGACAAATGTCACTGCGATATTGCCGCGCTGGGCTACGAGAAAATCAGCGGCATGGCGGCGCAATCGTCGTAGCCATGAGACAGGCTGCATCGCATCTTCCGAAATCATCGAACGGTCGCTTGCGCGGAGGCGATCAGGACGATCCTGCGCGTGTATCGAGTAACTAGCTCTACCTTAAGGAGCAGCCCCGATGTGGGCCAAGCGGTTTTGCGTAGAACGTCACGTATGAACATCATGACGGTCGAGGCGACGTCAGAGACGCGCCCACGCGCACCAAATGCAGAAAACGAACGATCAGCTAATGATCAAACGACGCGCCGGCAGACGCCGGGATCCACCGCATCCAGCCCCCATTTCCACGCGGTGTAGGGGACGTTCCGGATCGACATCCCCTTGGGTGTTCGGCATCGAATAGGTCAGGATCAGCAACACATGGGGCGTCGACCGGTGACCGCCCGGTGACCAGGCGGCGCGTAGGACCGGTGACCGCCCGCCCGGTGACCACCCGGTCACCGCCCCGGACACCGCCCGGGCATTCCGGGTCAGGGAATGTCGTCTTTCATGCGACCGCCGATCCCGTAGGGCTTGTTCAGGAAGAACTCCCGGTTGCCGAGCGCGGCCTCGGCATATTGATCGATCACTTTGCGGTCGGCGGTTTGCGACCGCGCTTAAGACCCAACCGCTGCAACTTCGCGCAAACGGCGCTACGGCTGCAATCCAGTTGGATTGCGATCTGTCCTGCGCTATTGCCCGCAGTCCAGAGCTTTTCGAGAAGTTCGATTTTGGTTAAATCCCACATGGGTTATGCCCTTGCGTTCTGCCGCGGCGAGACGCTGGACCGTTGCCGTGCGGCGCGGAAATCAACCAGTTGGCGTTAACAAATCCTTAATTTGCCAATTCTAGATTCACCTGCGCGGGCGAGGGCGTCCCGCTGCCGATCGGATCGGCGAGCCGAAAGACCCACCGAACAATGGCGCGAACGGTTGCCGCTGGATTTTGGTCGCGAGTTCGCGCGGAGGCGCGGACGGTCCGGCGTTGGCTGCTCCGCCCGTGGTGGCTTGCGGCGGCCCTGCTGCTGATCGGAACTTGCGGGACCTGCCGGGCGGATCCGGTCAAGGGCGAGGCCACGCTGTCCGCGACAGGAGGCTATGCCCGGCTGGTGCTCAAACTCGCCGACGATGTCGAGTCCGAGGTCTCCACGGCCGGCTCGATCCTCGTGATCCGCTTCAAGCAGCCGGTGGATATTCCGGTCGACCAACTGTCCGACGCCGTGCCCGATTATGTCACTTCGGCGCGGCGCGATCCCGATGGTTCGGCGATCCGGCTGTCGTTGGCGCGCCGGGTGACCGTCAACACCATGTCGGCCGGCGAGCGGGTGTTCGTCGATCTGTTGCCGGATAGCTGGCGCGGTCCGCCTCCGAGCCTTCCCGCCGAGGTGATACGCGAACTGGCTGAACGCGCGCGCGCCGCCGAACGCGCATTGCGTCTGCAACGCGCTGCGGCGGCGGCGCAGAAGCGTCCTCCAATTCGCGTCCGTGCGTCGGTGCAGCCGACCTTCGTCCGCTTCGTGTTTGAAATGCCGAGCGGCGTCAACGTTTCGTCCGTACTCAACGATCAGAAACTCACGCTGCAGTTCAACGCCGCGCTCAATTTCGATCTCGCCGACGCCAAGGTGGCGGCGCCGCCGAACGTCGCATCGATCAATCAGAAGATCGACGGCGAATCCTCCGCCGTCGAAATCGGGTTGATCGGCGATGTCGATGTCCATTCCTTCCGCGAGGACAAGAACTACATTATCGATGTCGCGTTCCAGCAATCGGGAAAATCCTCGGCGCTGTCGCCTGCCGCGGCAGCGTTGAATGCCGCTGCGGCCATGGTGGCGCCCGCTGCCGCGGCCACGGCTGCGCCCGGTTCGGGCGCGCCAGCGGAAGCCGCGCCGGCCGCGCTCGAGAAACCCGGCGGGGAAAGGCCGGTGCCGCAGAAGTCCGGCGAAGCTGCGCCGCCGCCGGAGAAAATGGCCGAAACGGCCGACATCGCCGTCAAACGCGAAGTGGCGCCGCAACCATCGCCGGCACCGCAAGCAACCGAGCCGGAGACGCCGAAGCCTGCGCCGGTCAGCGAAACGCCGCAGGTTCCGGCGCAGCCGCCGCCCAGGATCCTGGCGGCGTCGCAGCCGCCGGCCGAAGCAAGGTCCGGCGACAACGCCGTCTTGGTTCGGACCGAGCGCGACAGCGACGGCCTGCACCTGACATTTTCCTTTGCCACCGCCACGCCGGCGGCGTTGTTTCGCCGGGCCGACACGGTCTGGCTGGTATTCGATTCCACGACGCCGCTCGATGTTGCGCCGATCCGCGGCAGCGACGGCTCCATTGTCGCAGACGCCAACCTGCTGCCGCTGGACAAGGGCGAGGCGGTCCGCATTCGGCTCCGCCGTCCGCTAATGCCGTCGCTGGCGGGCAGCAATCAGGACGGCGTCGCGAAATGGACTCTCACCTTCGCCGATACGATGCAGGCGCCGACCGAACCTCTGATCGTAACCCGAAACATCTCCGATCCCGCGCATGCCAAGGTCACCGTGTCGTTGTCCAACCCGGGGCGTCTGTACCGGTTCGTCGATCCCGAGGTGGGCGATGCCTTGATCGTGGTGACGGCTCCGCCGCCGGTTCGCGGCTTCATCAGGCGGCAGGATTTTGTCGAGATGTCGCTGCTGGAGTCGATCCACGGCATCGCGATTCATCCGAACTCCGACGATGTCACCGTCGAGTCTGCAGCCGACAGGATCATCCTCGGCAGGCCCGGCGGCCTGACGCTGTCATCCGCCGACACCTCCGCCGATCGTGCGCCGACCGCGGTGCGGCCGATTTTCGACGTCGAGGAGTGGCGCAGCAACCAGCAGGCAGGCTTTATCGCGCGCGAGGACGCCCTGATCTCCGCCGCGGCGGCGGCCGAACCCGACCGGCGCACGCCGGCGCGGATCGATCTGGCCCGCTTTTATCTGTCGCGCGCGATGTATCCGGAAGCCAAGGGCGTGCTCGATCTTGCGTTGGCGGATGTCAAGCCGGGTCTGGAAGATCCGGTTGCGCTGATCGTGCATTCGGTTGCGAGCACCTTGATGGGTCGTCCGACGCTTGGACTGAAAGATCTGGCCAGCCCGGCGATCGGCACCAAATACGATCCGCAGCTATGGAAGGCGCTTGCCGACGCCCGGCTCGGGAAGTGGGCGGAGGCGCGGGAAAAATTCAAGAATGCCGAGTCGGCCATCACCGTGCTGCCGATCGACCTGCAGCGCATCGTGATATTGGCGGCGATGCGCGCGGCGATCGAGGTCCGGGACTATTCGGGTGCGGCGAAACGCGACAGCGATCTGCAAATCATCGGGCTTTCGCCCGAGCAGACGCCGGCGGCCTCGGTGTTGCGCGGCCGGCTCGCCGAAGCGCTCGGCCACGAGGCGGACGCGTTGAGCGACTACAAGATGGCGGTGGACTCGGAAGATCGCGCCGCGGCCGCTGAAGCCAAACTGTACCAGATTGCGCTGAAGCAGAAGCGCAACGAAATCAGCCAGGCCGACGCATTGCGCGAACTCGAAACGCTTTCGGCGATGTGGCGCGGCGACGGGCTCGAGGTGAGGACGCTGGAAATGCTGGCGCGCCTCTATTCCGATGTGGGACGGTTTGCCGAATCGCTCGCGGCGGTGCGGACCGCGACCAGGCTGGAACCGAATTCCGAACTCGCGCGACAGGGTCAGGACGAGGCGGCGGCCTTGTTTGCGCAGATCTTCCTGGGGTCGAAGGGGGACGATCTGCCACCCGTGGATGCGCTGGCGATGTTTTACGAGTTCCGTGAATTTACCCCGATCGGGCGGCGCGGCGATGAAATGATCCGGCGCCTCGCGGATCGGCTGGTCGCGGTCGATCTGCTCGACCAGGCGAGCGAGCTTCTGCAGTACCAGGTCGATCACCGGCTGGAGGGCGCGGCACGGGCCCAGGTAGCGGCGCGCCTCGCCATGGTTTACCTGACCAGCCGCAAGCCGGACCACGCCATTGCAGCGCTGCGCACCACGCGGATTTCCGATCTTTCCGGCGAACTGCGCCAGCAGCGGCTGCTGCTCGAGGCGCGTGCGGAAAGCGACGTCGGCCGTCATGATCTCGCGCTCGACATCATCTCGAACATCAGCGGCAGGGAAGCGATCCGGCTGCGCTCCGACATCTATTGGGCGTCGCGACGCTGGCGCGAGGCCTCCGAGCAGATCGAATTGTATTACGGCGATCGCTGGCGCGACTTCAGGCCGCTTAACCCGGTGGAGAAGGGCGACGTGATCCGTGCCGTGGTCGGCTATGCGCTGGCGGAAGATGCCATCGGCATGGCGCGCTTTCGCGAGAAATATGCCCCCTTCATGAGCGGCGACGCCGACCGTGCCGCGTTCGAGACCGCGAGCAAGCCGGCCGCCGCGAGCAGCGCAGAATTCGGAGCGATCGCCAAGATGGCGGCAAGCGTCGATACGCTCGACGGCTTCCTGCGTGAAATGAAAACGCGGTTTCCCGACGCGACCGCAAAGGCGACAATGCCACCGGAAATCGCCCGGGACGATCCGCCGACCGGTTCCTTGCCGGCGATCGTCGGATCGAAGCGCGCCACCGCCGCCAGGTAAGCGCCAGGGCTGCGCCGGAGGGCCGGCGTCGAAACGAACCTCAACCCCCGTAGCTCTGCACCAGGCTTCCCGCCACCAGCGACCAGCCGTCGACCAAAACGAAGAAGATCAGTTTGAACGGCAGCGACACCACGACCGGTGGCAACATCATCATGCCCATCGACATAAGCACCGAGGCGACCACGAGATCGATGATCAGGAACGGCAGGAACAGCAGGAAGCCGATCTCGAAAGCACGCTTCAGCTCGGAGATCATGAACGCAGGCATCAGAATCCGCAGCGACATGTCCTCGGGGGTGGCCGGCGGCGGCTCGCCCGACAGGTCGATGAACAGCTTGAGATCCTTTTCACGCACGTTCTTTTCCATGAACCCGCGCAGCGGCATCGAGGCGCGCTGCAGCGCCTCCTCGACGCTGATCTGGTTGGCGATCAGCGGCTTGATGCCGTCGTCGTAGGATTTCTGCAGCACCGGGCCCATCACGAACGCAGTCAGGAACATCGCGAGCGCGATCATCACCGAGTTCGGCGGGGCGGTTGCGGTGCCCATCGCGGTGCGCAGCAGCGACAGCACGACGACGATCCGCGTGAACGACGTCATCATGATCAGGATCGACGGCGCGATCGACAGCACGGTCAAAAGCGCGATCAGCTGGATCGCGCGCTCGGTGACGCCGCCATTGCCCTGGCCGAGATTGATGCTGATGTCTTGCGCGAACGCCGGATCGGCCAGCGATCCGGCGGCTATCAGTGTGGCAAAAAATAAAACTCTACGCGGGACTGACGCCGATCTCACGAAGGGGTCTTTGGACGGCCCAGCAATGATGCCATCTCGTCTTCAAGATTCTCGAAGCCAGTTTTCGGTGGAGGGGGGGCAACCGGTGGTGCCGTCGGTTCGGGGCGGGGCGGGCTGCGGACTTGCGGCGGCTCGGGGGCGACCGGCGGCGCGCCGACGGGATCCGCGGCCGGCCGGCGCAATGCCGCCTCCAGCCGCTGCGCCATCTCGGCGAGGTTCTGGTCCGCCGAAGATATCGCCGGGGCGGGTTGCGGCGACGGCGGCGCGGCGCGTTCGGCGACGCGAACCGACGGCGCCTTTGGCGCTTCGCCCGGCCGCGACGGCCGCGGCATGATCGGTTCGCTGCGCGGCGTGACCCTGGGTGGCAGCGGGTCGTTGCGCAGTTCGGGCCGCGGCTCGGTCCGACCGCCGAGCGGCTCCGGTGCAAAACCGGACAGGGGATCGCCTCGCCGTTCCGGTACCGCCGGCGCCGGGCGGCGCAGTTCGTCGGCAAATGACGACCGGACCGGCCGCGGCGGCTCGGGCATTTGCGGCTCCGAATGATCGAAGCCATCGGCTCGCGCCCCATCGCCGTCGCTCCAGCCGGGATCGGGCAGCGGCGCCACGCGGGGTGGAGGTTCGGTGCCGGCAACGGCCGGCCGTGGCGACATCTGGTCGCGCGTGGTGGCCCTCACGATATTGGGTTCCACGACGATGTCGGTTGGACCTCCGATCATCAGCAGATGTTCAATGTTGTCGCGCCGTACCAGCACCAGCCGCCGGCGGCCGTCAACGGCGGCGGCGTCGACCACCGCCAGCCGCGGCATCCGCCCGCGATTGGTATTGGCACCGAGGCGGTTGCCGGCGAATCGGCGAACCAGCCAGGCCGCCGCGCCGATCAGTGCCAGAACGGCCACGAATGCGAAGAAGAACGTAAGTGCCTGCATGTTAGGTCCCTGGGCCACAAGGCTCTCCTCAAATTCTCATTGCCGAGGAATGCGGACCGCAAGTCCGTCAAACGGCGAAGGAAGCGCAAAGCAGCCTTATCTCTTAATTCCCCACGGCAAATCCTGCCGTCCGCCTCCCTAATAGACCAAGAATCGCTTGGGCCAAAACGACTTCTGAGTCGCCAAAACGCGTCGTGCCGGCTGGTTAACGCAGCTTTCGTGGCGAAAATGCGCTCGACCGATACCGGACAGCATGTCGCGGCGGGCCCACCCTGCGATTCGCGGCGCGCCGCTCTTAACCCGTTGTTAACCATACAGGCGGCAAATTCTGCCTACCTCAGGGGGCGTTATCCCCCGTAAAGGCGAGGGGGCTTGCGATGTCAATCAGCGATTTTCCGGTATTGGCGGCGTTGCGCACCAGGATGCAGTGGCACCAGGAACGGCAGCGCGTGCTTTCCGAAAATGTCGCCAATTCGGACACGCCGAATTTCAAGCCGCGTGACCTGGTTGAGCCGAAATTCGACAGCAAGGGCGCGGCGGTCGGCGGAACCGGGGGATCGCTGGCCATGCTGCGCACCAGCGCCGCTCATATCGCCCCACCAGGCGCGGCGGACAGTTTTGCGGCGAATCACAACGGAATTTTCGAAACCAGGCCCGCCGGCAACGCCGTCAATCTCGAGGACCAGATGCTCAAGGTCTCCGCCAACCAGATGGACTATGCGGCGGTAACCTCGCTGTACAGCAAGAGCCTCGGCCTCTTGAAGACCGCGATCGGCAAGGGCTGAGGGCGGATAGCGCGGGAGGAAAGATATCATGGCAGATGACGCAAACGATTTCGTCCGCTCGATGGGCATCGCAACGTCCGGCCTGCGCGCGCAAGCGGGGCGGATGCGGGTGATCTCGGAGAATATCGCCAACGCGGACTCCACGGCCTCGACCGCCGGCGGCGATCCATACCGGCGCAAGGTACCGACATTTTCCGCGACGCTGGATCGCACGCTCGACGCCCAGGTGGTGGCACTCGGCAAGGTGCTGCCCGATGCGTCGGCCTTTCGCGTCAAGCACGAGCCGAGCAATCCGGCGGCGGATGCCGCCGGCAACGTCAAATATCCCAACGTCAACCCGCTGATCGAAATGACCGACATGCGCGACGCGCAGCGATCCTACGAGGCAAACCTCAACATCATCAGCGCGACGCGCCGGATGGTTCAACGCACGCTCGACATCCTCAAGTCCTGAACTGGAACCTGAATCATGGCTTCACCCACAGTCGCTGCAAACGCCTATGCCAGTCTTGCCCGCATGATGGATTCCGGCGCCGCCGCCAAGGGTCCGGAAGCCGCCGGCCCCTCCTTCAGTTCGGTGCTCAAGGATGCGGTCGGAAGCGTCATCGATGCGGGTCGCAAATCCGACGCGCAGACCGTCGCGATGGCGTCCGGCAAGGCCAACGTCATGGACGTGGTGACGGCGGTGGCGGAAACCGACGTCGCGGTCTCGACGCTGGTGTCGGTGCGAGACAAGGTCATCTCGGCCTATGAAGACATCATGAAGATGGCGATCTGAGTTTCCTATGCATCGTCATTCCGGGTTCGCTCTAACGCGCGCCCCGGAATGACCAATTCAAAAAACAACCCGAGCGAGGCAGAAAATGACCGGTGCGGAAACTCTCGATGTGGCGCGCGATGCGATCTGGACCATCGTGGTGGTATCCTCGCCGCTGATGATCGTCGGCCTCGTCGTCGGCGTGGTGGTGTCGCTGTTTCAGGCGCTCACCCAGATCCAGGAGCAGACGCTGGTATTCGTGCCGAAAATCCTGGCGATCTTCGTCACCCTGCTGCTGGCGCTGCCGTTCATGGCGGACGAGCTGCACAGCCACATGATGCGGATATCGTCGCGAATCATAGGCGGTTGATGCACTATGCGTGAATCATGCGCATCGATGTCTCGCTGCTCCCCGCACTCGCCGCCGCCTTCATGCTGGTGTTCGCCCGCGTCGGCGCCATGGTGATGCTGTTGCCGACGCTTGGCGAGTCCAACATCCCGGTTCGCATCAAGCTTTCGATCGCGCTGTTGCTGACACTGATCATCCTGCCGTTGCACCGCGCCGCCTACCATGTCGACATGCAGTCGCTGACGCCGCTATTGGTGCTGATGGTCCGCGAGATCATCATCGGGGTGGTGCTCGGGGCCACCGCGCGGGTAACCCTCTCGGCATTGCAGGTCGCGGGCGCGGTGATAGCCCAGCAAATGGGGCTGGGCTTCGTCACCGCCGTCGACCCGACCCAGGGCCAGCAGGGCGTGGTGGTCGGCAATTTCCTCACCATGCTCGGCGTGACGCTGCTGTTTGCCACCGACAGCCACTATCTGGTCATCGCCGCGCTCAACGACAGCTACGCGATCTTCTCGCCTGGCGAGATGATGCCAAGCGGCGATGTCGCCGCGCTCGCCACCCGCGCTTTCTCCGCCGCCTTCAAGATCGGCATCCAATTGTCGGCGCCGTTTCTGGTGTTCGGCCTCGTCTTCAATGTCGGGCTCGGGGTGCTGGCACGTCTGATGCCGCAGATGCAGGTCTATTTTGTCGGCGTGCCGCTGTCGATCCTCGCCGGCTTCCTGATTTTCGCGCTGGTGCTCGCCGCGATGATGGCAACCTTCCTCAATTATTTCGTCGGCGTGATGCACGCTTTGACGCCCTAGCCGAAAGCCTGATCGAGATGGCCGACGAGAACGACACAGCCGACAAAACAGAAGACCCCACGCAAAAACGGCTGGATGAGGCCCACGATCGCGGCGATGTCGCGAAAAGCCAGGAGGTCAACACCTGGTTCATGATCGCCGGGGCGACGCTGGTGCTTTCGTCGTTTTCCGGATCCATCGGCGGGATCGAGGCGCCGCTGCGCAACCTGATCGCCAATTCATGGATGTTCCACACCGATGGTCCGAGCCTGCTCGCGCTGACGCAAAAGCTCGAATACATGCTGATCGCCGCGCTCGGCGTGCCGTTCCTGATGCTCGTGATCGCGGCGATCGCCGGCAACCTGCTGCAGCACCGCCTGGTGTGGTCCGGCGAATCGCTGAAGCCGAATTTGAGCAAGATTTCACCGGCCTCGGGGGCCAAGCGGATCTTCGGCAAGCAGGCGGCCGCGAATTTCGGCAAGGGCCTTTTCAAGCTGGTGGCGCTCGGCACCGTGATGCTGGCGATCCTGTGGCCGGAACGCCTTCGCCTGCAAGCGATGATGCAGTTCGACCCGATGACGATACTGGGCGTCATCGTCACCCTGACGCTGCGGCTGCTGGGTGCCGTGGTGGCGATGCTCGCGGTGGTCGCGATCGCGGACTATTTCTTCCAGTACCGGCAGTGGTATGAGCGGCAGAAGATGTCGCTGCAGGAAATGAAGCAGGAATTCAAGCAGGCCGAAGGCGATCCGCACGTCAAAGGCCGGATCAGGCAGTTGCGGCATGCGCGCATGAAGAAGCGCATGATGACTGCGGTTCCCAAGGCCTCGGTGATCATCACCAACCCGACCCACTACGCGGTGGCGCTTTCCTACGAACGCGGCATGTCGGCCCCGGTCTGCGTCGCCAAGGGCGTCGATCTGATCGCGCTCAAGATCAGGGAAATCGCCAGGGCGCACGACATCCCCATCGTCGAAAACGTGCCGCTGGCGAGGGCGTTGCATGCGACCGTGGAGATCGACGACGAAATCCCGGTGGAGCACTATCACGCGGTCGCCGAAGTTATCGGCTATGTCATGGGTCTCAAGCGCGGGCTTTCCGGTCGGCGGACGTGAAACGCGGGCGAAATTGCCGGGGAAAGCCGCGCCGCAGGCGAAATAGCGGATTGATGGACTTGCGCTGGCCGGCCCGATTCAGGCACTCAGGAGCCAGCCCGCGCCGGGTGCGTCACATCTACCACGACAGGCCGCGTCCCCTGGTATGACCGCCGAACCTGACCATGATCCGTCACGGGAACCGATGACCGCGCATGAACCGGCGCGGCGGGGCGGCAGCATCGTCCTGGTGCTGCTGGTGGCCGGCGGCATTGTGGCTGCGGCGCTCGCGCTGATGACCATCGGCCGCGCCCAGGCGCAGCCCTATATCCTCGGCCTGCTGGCGTTGCTGGCGATGGCCGGGCTGTTCAGTCTGTTCGCGTTCGCTGCCGGCATCATTCGTTTCGCCGACCGCCGCGCCGACGATCCGGTGACGGGCCGGATCGCCGATCATGCCCATGACGGCGTCGCGGTCACCAACCCGCGCGGTCATGTCGTCTATTTCAACGCGGCCTATCTTGCGCTCACCGCAGCTGCGAGCGCGGCGGAGGTGCGCCCGGTGGAACGGGTCTTCATCGGTAACCCCGACGTGTCGGAGGCGGTGTTCCGTCTGCTCAAGGCCGCGCGCGAAGGCAAGCGCCAGCAGGAGGAAGTCCGCATTGCCGGCACCGACGGCGACCATGGCCGCTGGCTGCGGCTGCGGGTGCGGCCGCTCGGCGAGGGCAAGCGCGAGGCGAAATATGCGGTATGGTCGATTGCCGACATCACCCGCGACCGCGAGCGGCAGGAGGACGTGTTTCAGGAACTGCAGCACGCGATCGAGTATCTCGATCATGCGCCGTGCGGGTTCTTCTCGGTCAATCCCGCGGGCGAGCTCGTCTATGTCAACGCCACGCTCGCCAACTGGCTCGATCATGACCTCGCCGAGATCGGTTCCGGCGGCCTGCGGCTGACCGACATCGTATCCGGCGACGGGGCTGCGCTGCTGGCGTCGATCGTGGCGGTGCCCGGCGAAGTCAAAACCGAGGTGTTCGACATCGACCTGCGGATGCGCGGCGGCAAGACCATTCCGGTCCGGCTTTATCACAAGCTCGCATTCGGGGCCGATGGCGTGCCCGGCGCGTCGCGCACGCTGGTGATCAATCGCGCGCGTGACGAGCATTCCGATCCGCAGCGCGCCGCCGAGGTTCGCTTCATGCGCTTCTTCGACCATACGCCGATGGCGATCGCGACCGTGGATCGCGCGGGCGCGGTGGTTCGCGCCAATGCCCGCTTCGCCAAGCTCGCGCAGAGCCTCGGCCTCGACGGCGCGGCCAACAGGTCGATCTTCAGGGCGGTCAACGCGCGCGATCGCAGCCTGCTGATCGCGGCGATCAACCAGGCCGCGGAGGGGCAGGGCGACATTCCGCCGGTCGAGGCGATGCTCGACGGCGCGAAGGAGCGATGGGGGCAGTTCTTCGTGACAGCGGTCGAGGAAAACGAGCGCGAGACCGAGGCTGCGATCGTCTACATGCTGGAGACCACCGAGCGGCGAACCCTCGAGAACCAGATCAACCAGTCGCAGAAGATGGAGATGGTCGGCCAACTCGCCGGCGGCATCGCGCACGATTTCAACAATGTGCTTTCCGCGATCATGATGGCGAACGACTTCCTGCTGAACGCCCACAAGCCGACCGACCCCTCGTTCCAGGACATCATGCAGATCAAGCAGAACGCGACCCGGGCGGCGACCCTGGTGCGGCAATTGCTGGCGTTCTCGCGCAAGCAAACCTTGCGGCCGCAGGTGCTCGATCTCGGCGACGCGCTGTCCGATCTGACCATGCTGCTGCGGCGTCTGATCGGCGAGAAGGTCAAATTCGATCCGGTGCACGGCCGCGATCTCTGGCCGGTCAAGGCCGACGTCTCGCAGTTCGAGCAGGTGATCGTCAATCTCGCGGTCAATGCCCGCGACGCCATGCCCGACGGCGGCAAATTGACGATCAAGACCGCGAATGTCTCGACCCAGGAAGCCGAAAAGCTGACCTACAAGGGCATGCCGCCGGGGGACTATGTCCGGATCAACGTCTCCGATACCGGCACCGGCATTCCCGCCGATATCGTCGACAAGATCTTCGAGCCGTTCTTCTCGACCAAGGAAGTCGGCAAGGGCACCGGGCTCGGGCTGTCGACGGTCTACGGCATCGTCAAGCAGACTGGCGGGTTTGTCTATGTCGACTCCGAGTCGGGCAAGGGCACCACCTTCCATATTTTCCTGCCGCGCTACCATGCCGAGCAGGAGGCGCAGCCCGAACCACACGCCGGCAACGGAGCGGCGGCAAAGGAAACGGCGGCCGAGCCAAAGCCGAAGGCGGACCTGACCGGTCAGGGCACCATCCTGCTGGTGGAAGACGAGGAGGGCCTGCGCTCGCTGAATGCACGCGGCCTGCGTTCCCGCGGCTACACCGTGATCGAGGCATCGAACGGCATCGAGGCGCTGGAGGCGCTGGAGCAAAAGGACGGAGCGATCGATCTGGTGGTGTCCGACGTGGTGATGCCGGAAATGGATGGTCCCACGTTGCTGCGGGCGATGCGGGCGCGCAATCCCGACCTCAAGATCATCTTCGTCTCGGGATATGCGGAAGACGCGTTTGCCAAAAGCCTCGAGGAAAATGAGAAATTTGATTTCCTGGCAAAGCCGTTCGCGCTCAGCGCGCTGGTTACCAAGGTGAAGGAAACCATGGCGCCCCCGTAACGGAACGCGCCCAACAACCTGCCCGATTGTCGCACGCCCGCGACCGAGCGCCGCAGCCGGGACCGGCAATCGGTGCTTCATATTCGAACGGATGTGCCCATGTTAGCGACACTTCCTCCGTGGCGGGGGATTTAGGGAAAATCAGATGAAATTCACGCAGCGCAGGCGCGCGGTGGTTCAGGCAATTGCTGTCGTTTTGTCGTTGGCGCTGCCGCTGCTCGCGGCGCCGTCGGCCGACGCCCGGGTCGGCGGCGGCATGAGTTCGGGCTCGCGGGGAGCACGGACGTTCGCTGCGCCGCCGAGCACGTCGACGGCGCCGAGTACGGCGCAGCCGTTTAGCCGCACGTTCGGCCAGCCGGGCCGTTCGGGGATCGGCACCCCAACAGCCGGCGGCGGCCTGTTCAACCGGCCCGGCGGCGGCATGCTCCGCGGTCTCGCCGCGGGCTTCCTCGGTGCCGGCCTGCTCGGCCTGCTGTTCGGTGGCGGCATGTTCGGCGGGATCGGCGGCTTGTCATCGGTGTTCGGACTGGTCCTGCAGATCGGCTTGATCGTCTTTGTGATTCGGATGGCGATGTCGTGGTGGCAGCGCCGCCACGACACCGCGGCAGCCTATAGCGGCGGAGGCGGTGGCGGGCCCGCAGGCCCCGCGGTCGGCGGCGGCACCGGCTTCGGATTGGGGTCGGGCAGCGCGCCGCTCGAGATCGCTCCGGCGGATTACGAAGCCTTCGAACGGCTGCTCGGCGAGATTCAGGCGGCGTGGTCGAACGAGGACGTCGCCCGGCTGCATACCCTGGCGACGCCCGAGATGGTGTCGTATTTCAGCAGGGATCTCGAGGCCAACCGGGCGCGCAACGTCGTCAACAAGGTTTCCGGCACCAAGCTGCTGCAGGGCGATCTAGCCGAAGCCTGGCGCGAAGGCGAAACCGATTTCGCCAGCGTGGCGATGCGGTTCTCGATGATCGACAAGACAATCGATCGCGCCACCGGCCGATTGGTCGAAGGCGGCGAGCAGCCGGCCGAGGCAACGGAAGTGTGGACCTTCCTGCGGCCGCACGGCGCCAATTGGGAATTATCCGCAATCCAGCAGACCTGATCGCCGGTAACCGGCGGCGATGAAGGCGCCACGATCGTTTCGCGGCGCTTTTTCGTTTCGGCGCCACGACCCGGAATATTGGCTCTCGATACGGGTTGATGTCTGACCGGACCGGCTCGTCGGCGAGCCGGTGGTAACGAATGGGAGGATTCGATGCCTGCTCTCGCCAGAACGATCTCGCGCGCGTGTTTCCCTGTCATGACGGTCGCCCTGCTGGCGGGTGCTGCGGTCCAACCGGCGCGGGCGCAGTCGTCGAATACCACGTTCTTCGTGACCAGCACCGGCATCGGCAACGGCGCCAACCTTGGCGGCCTCGCCGGCGCCGACAATCATTGCCAGACGCTGGCACAGGCCGCGGGCGCAGGCGCCAGAACCTGGCGCGCCTATCTGTCGACCCAGGAAGCCGAGGGCAAACCTGCAGTGAATGCGCGCGACCGCATTGGCAAGGGGCCGTGGCAGAATTCCAAGGGCGTTGTGATCGCGAAGGACGTTGCCGAGCTGCACGGCGCCAACAATCTCACCAAGCAAACCGCGCTCACTGAAAAGGGCGACGTCAATAACGGCATTGGCGATAAGCCGAACCGCCATGACATGCTCACGGGGTCGCAGCCTGACGGCACCGCGTTCGCGGCGGGCGAAGACCGCACCTGCAAGAACTGGACAAGCAGCACGCAGGGCTCGGCGATGCTGGGCCATGCCGACCGCAAGGGATTGCGCGACGATGACGCGTCGAAATCCTGGAACAGCTCGCATCCCTCGCGCGGACCGGATGGCGGCTGCTCCCAGGCCGACCTCAGGAGCACCGGCGGCGATGGCCTGATGTATTGTTTTGCGGCGAACTGAGTGCCATGTCGCGGCATCCTAAGGACACCCATGCGCTATGAACTCTATTACTGGCCGGGCATTCAGGGGCGCGGCGAATATGTCCGTCTCGCGCTGGAAGACGCCGGGGCCGACTATGCCGATGTCGCGCGCAGCGCGAACGGCATGGCTGCGATGACGAGGATGATGGACGCGCGCAGCGGCACCCCGCCGTTCGCCCCGCCATTCCTCAAAGCCGGTCAGCTCGTGATCGGGCAGACCGCCAACATCCTGTTCTATCTGGGATCGCGTCATGGTCTCGCACCCAAGTCGGAGGCAGGACGGCTGTCGCTGCATCAGCTGCAGCTCACGGTCACGGATTTGGTGCTGGAAATTCACGACACCCATCATCCGCTGGGTCCCTCGCTGTACTACGAGGATCAGCGCGGGCCGGCGAAGCAACGCACGGACGAATTCTGGCACGAGCGGGTGCCGAAATATCTCGGCTATTTCGAGCGGCTGCTGCAGGGCAATGGCGGTTCCTATCTGACCGGCCGCCGGGCCACCTATGTCGACTTGTCGCTGTTCCAGATCGTGGAAGGACTGCGCTACGCATTCCCGAAGCGCATGAAGGCCTTCGAGCGCGCGATTCCGGGCTTGGCCGAGCTGCGCGACCGCGTCGCCGCAAGGCCGAACATCAAAGCCTATCTCGCCAGCGACCGGCGCATCGCCTTCAACGAGGACGGCATCTTCCGCCGCTACAGGGAGCTGGATATTCAATAATATCCGTCATTCGGGGAGCTGCGCGGCGCCCCGGAATGACGGCAATGCTACCTGTTCCGTCCGTCGATCGGCGTCATCGCCAGTTTGGCAAGTTCGATGCCGTCGATGCAACTCACATTGAGCGCCACCACCTCGATGCCGCCGGGCTTGCTACCGCGCGCGAACACGTCGACGCCGCAGTCGACGCAGAGCTGATGCCGGATCGCGTGCTTGTTGAACAGGTACTCCTTCAGATTGTCCTCGCCGGCGCGCAACTGAAAGCTGTTTGGCGCGAGAAAAGCGAAATGCAGGCCCTTCTTGGTGCAGATCGAGCAATTGCACGCCGTCACCATCGCAAGATCGGTGGTGCATTCGAACCGAACCATGCCGCAATGGCAGCCGCCGGTGTAGGTCTTGCTGTCAGGCATGGTCAGCTCCGTTGTTGCTACCAGACGCCGGGAAGCAGCCGATAGCGCACCCGCGAGGTGTAATCGCCATAGCCCGGCAGGCCCGCGGTCAGCGCGCGCTCCTCGATTCCGGTGCGAATGCCAAACAGCACCGCAAACAGCGGCGTCATCGCAACGCCCCACCATGAGCCGAGCAACAGCGAAGTGCCGAACAGGAACAGCAGGCTGCCGCTGTACATCGGGTGCCGCACCCAGGCATAGGGACCGCTGTCGATCACGCGATGGCCGCGTTCGCTCTGCACCTTGACCACGGGGGCGGCGAACGAGTTCTCGTGCATCACCCACATGATGAAACCGGTCGAGAGCAGCAGCATCGCCAGCCCGAGCGCCTGCAGCGCCAGTGCGAAGTCGGCGCCGTGCAGGCGCCGGTCGAGCCCGATCGCGACCAGCCAGGTCAGCGCCACGACGCCGAACGCCAGCATGAACTTCTTATCGGCGGCGGGCTGGTCAGGCTGCATCGTCATGCGCATGCGCTCAGCCAGCAGCGCCGGATCGGTGCTGGCGAGCCATAACCCGCCGACAACGCCGAGCACGACCATGGTGCCGAGGAACACCCATGCCGCCGGCCAATGCAGCGTGCCGGCCGTCACGAACAGCAGCGCGCCCATCCCGCCGAACCAGATCAGATTCTGCAGCAGCAGTTTCGCAATCATGCGGCCTTCCCATTCCCGGGGTCAGCATGATCGCGCCGTTTCCGGCAAACTTGCGGCGAGCGAATGCCGTGATACCCGCCAAAGCGGGTATGCATCCGGCCTCAGCCTTCAAACCAGCTGATCGATCCGCGTTCCCTGACCGGGCGGAAGCGGCGCCGGGGCGGCGGGCTGGGCGGCGCCGGCGTCGTCGGCATCGTTATCGTTGCTCGGGTCGGGCGGATTCGGCTGAGGGGTACTGTAAGCCGGTTGCACGGCGGCCGGCGCTGCGACACTCGAAACACTCATCGACAGGATCCTTGAACTCATTGCGTCCGACTGTGGCAAGGGGACGCCAATGCGGGATGAATCCAAACGTTAAAAAGCGCGCGATCAGGGCCGATCCGGCCGGATGGTGAACGGGAGGCTTCTATTCCCCCGGAACCGCTCCATCCGGGCGGATGGCGGTGGCACTTATTCGTCGACCCCGCGCGAAATCGTGATCGAAGCCTCGGTTTTCGTCCTTGAGCAGTGCATGTCGAGGCGGCGGTACCGTGTCGCGACATCGTCGCCGCGGAACAGCCCCATCCGCTTGATGCAGCGCGTCGCACCTTTCAGCATGTCATCCTTGGGCAGCGTAAAGATGATGGCGGCGGCGCTCGCGACCAGATTGAGAAAGGCCGGCGATGGTTTGCGGCTGCCGGCTCTCGCGAACAACTGATTGCTGACGTTGCGGCTGGAACAGCCGAGCGTGATCTGCTTGGCTTGCGGGTGCGACAGATAGATCAGATTGGCCGCGGTCTTGCCCACCGCGAGGCCGTCGATCTGGGCCTTGAGCTGGGCGGCAAGATCATCGCAGCGGTCGGCGCGGGCCGGAGATGTCATCAGGAACATGGCGGTCAATACAGCGAGCCCGGCAGCGAGCAGGCTCGACCCTTCGGGATAGGATTGCAATGTCATTGTCGAATGCCCCTTTGCGCCATTGAAGCGCCCGCCAAGGGTTAGCGCAAGGACGGGCTTTGTCGCAACACGGCAAACAGAACCATGTTCAATGCCTTGCCATTGATTGTGGCTTCGCGCCGTATCATTGCGCGGTCAGCCCGCCTCTTCTGGCGGCTTGACGTGCCGGAACGAAACCAACAGTGCGAGGTCGTAGGCGATCTTGAGCACGCCGCAGACGACAAGCGGCAGCCCGGGAAAGCCGGTGGTCAGCAGCGCGCCGGATAGGGCCGGGCTGATCGCGGACGCAAGGCTGCGCGGTACGGCGGTGACACTCGCGGCGGCGGGACGCTCCGCGGGTGTGACAACCGCCATGACGTAGGATGTGCGGGTCGGGACATCCATCTGCGACAAGGCCGAGCGCAACAGCAAAAGCCCGAGCGCCACGTACAGGTTAGGCGAGAACGCCGCGAGTATCAGGAATACGCTGGAAGGAATGTGGGTAAACACCATGGTGTTGACGAGGCCGACGCGCTTCGCGATCCAGGCCGCGACCGGATAGGAAAAGGCACTCAGCGTGCTCGACCAGAAGAAAAACAATCCCGCCGCGGATAGCGACAGGTCAAAACGCTCGAACAGCCAGAGCACCAGCAGGGATTGGGCAACGAATCCGCCGGCGAAGGCATCGACGCTGAACAGCGCGGCGAGCTTGTAGACCGTTGCGCGCGAAGGTCCCAGTGGCGCCGGCCGGACGTTCTCTTCGGCACGCGCGTGCGGGACCCGACGATAGAGTACGGCGCTGCAAACGCCGAGCGCGGCATAAGCATAGAACATCATGCGGAGCGCACCGAGCTTCGTGGTCCCGTGCGAAACGAGGAAATCGGGCGTGGATGCCGCAAGCGATCCGGCTGCGGTACAAAGCGCTCCGATCAGGCTATAGCGCGCAAACACCTGCGTGCGCCGCTCGTCGGACGCGTTGCGTGCCAGCACCGCGTGCTCGAGCGGAACAAGGACGCCGAGATCGCCGCCCGACGGGTTGATGGTGCCAATAAACGCGACCACCAAGATCATGACGAAATGCTCTGCGCCGGGAAACGCAAGGCCGGTTGCCACCATCAGCATGGCGCCAAAGATCAGCAGTGCACGCAGGTCATGGCGCGGCGCGATCCAGCCGACCATCAAGGTCAGCATTGCCGTTCCAAGCAAGGAAGCGGTGGCAACGATCCCGACCGCGACGGCGCCGTAACCGAGCGCCGTCAGATAGGCGGGCAGGATAATGATGGCAAAGCCGTCGCCAAATCCGCGCAGCCCGCGCGCCGCGTAGAGCAGCGCGATCAGCGACGCACCGGTTGGTGCCCGTGGCTCGGTCGTAACGCTCGTCATCCCTCAGCCGCTGCCGTCCATGCGCAATCCCCCGAACACGTCGAGTGGTGCGCAGAGCTTGGACGGAGGCCGCCTGATGGGGAGTCTGCTTCGTCCCCGTGTTTGCAAGGCTAGTCCGAGATCAGAACTTACGCAAGCGCCCTGCGGGCACCGGGTGGGGCGATGGTGCATTGCGTAAGCGCCGCGCTTTCGGGGCTGCTGCAAAGCCAAAACGTCCGCTCGCGGACGGCGGCATCAAGGTCGTGCAAAGCGGCCCCAGCGCTGGAGGCGCCGGAGCCGAGTTAGGAGTGGTACGTCCAAGTACCAAACTCCAAAACATCCGGCGCAGCCTTTTATTTCCCGTGTTGCACTTTTTTGGCCCGTGCGCGCCTGCACTGACCTCGACAGAGGCGAACCAACCGGTGCAAGTTCCCGCCCGCACGGATTTGTGATGCCTCGCGCTCATGGGGTCCGTTTGCTTTCGCCAACAAGGCAATTAAACAAGCGCCTCAGGGGAATATGCAGTCTCCTCTTGAGACCCCGGTCCAACGACTGCGCAACGCTCGACTCGTCGAGGAAATTGCGCATGGACCAAAGCAGCCCCTCCATTCCACCTGAAGACATGTACGCACGGCTCGACTCCCAAGCCGCACCGATCATCGTCGATGTGCGGCGCGATGCTGACTTTTCCGGCGCCGAGAAACTCGACGCTCCGGCCGTAACTGCCACTGCCGCACTCGATAAGACGGCAACCGGGAAGAGCTAATCCTTTAATTTCGCCTAGCCGATCTGGAACGATTGTTGTCGTCGTCATTTTCGCCCATGGCTTTGCTTCACGGAAGGATGGTGTGATTGTGTTGCCGCGATTTGGGATAATCGATGGACTGTTCCTCGCCGCCGTGACGCTGTCTGGTGTGGGTTCGCCCACGGTCGCCCAGCCGGCGGAGACAGCGCCGCTCCAGCTCGAAGCCAAAATTTCGCTTGGCAATGTGCACGGGCGAATCGACCATATGGCGGTCGATCTGAAACGGCAGCGGTTGTTCGTGGCCGAATTGGGCAATGACAGTGTTGGCGTGGTCGATCTCGCCAACCGCAAATTGCTGCAAACGATTGCGGGACTGAAAGAGCCGCAAGGCGTCGGCTACGAACCTTCCACAGACATGCTTTATATCGCCAACGCCGGCGACGGTTCGGTGCGATTGCTTGAAGGAAACGAATACAAATCCGCGGGCCAGATTGAGCTTGGCAGCGACGCAGACAATGTTCGCGTCGATACCGCAGCCAATCGGATTTTCGTCGGCTATGGCAGCGGCGCATTGGCTGTCATCGATCCCACGACTCGCAGCAAGGTTGGCGACATCCCAGTGAAGGCGCACCCCGAAGGCTTCCAGATCGATCACGATGCCGGCCAAATCTTTGTCAATGTACCGGATGCCCATGGTATCGCTGTCGCGGACCGGGCCTCGCAAAAACAGACTGGTAAATGGCCGATACCCGACCACGGCGCGAACTTCCCGATGGCCCTCGATCCCGTGCGCCGCCAAGTCCTGGTGATTTTTCGGGCGCCTGCCGAGCTTGGCGTCTTCTCCATGACAGGCGGCAAGCTGATCACGGCCGCCGACACCTGTGGCGACGCTGATGACCTGTTCATCGATGGCAAGCGTGGCCGCGTTTACGTCAGCTGCGGGGCCGGTTTTGTCGTTTTGGAAGCGAAGGGGATGACGTACCGGCGGGCCGCGCGCATCCCCACCGTGTCCGGCGCACGCACGTCGCTCTTCGTGCCTGAAATTGATCGTCTGCTGGTCGCTGTCCGGACAAGCGCGGCCGAGCTGGCGGCTATATGGGTGTTTCGACCAATACCTTGATCGACGGCGACGCAGGACTGATGCATGTTCGCGAGGCCTCCATTTCACAAGCAGCGGTTCGTGCAACGGATCGTCTCGGGTTCATGCGTCGCTTCGAGCCTCGCAGCATGGCCCGGCCCCGCTGTCGCTTATCGTCCGTTTGACGGGACCGACGCGGCCGTAGCTGCCCCGGGTCACGTAGAAATCGAGTTGGAACCGGCCGGCCGCCTGCGCGATAGCACGGGTACCACTCTCATCGCACCAGCCACGGTCTTCAACTACGGGTTAGCTGAAGGATGGGAGGCCGTGCTGGAGGGACAGGGCCAATGGCCATTGTCGCCATCAGGCTCCGCCAGTCTTACGGCGGCGGGGGCATTCCTTAAACACGTCCTGGTGCCCGGCAGTCTGCAGGATAAGACCGGGCCGAGTGTCGCGACGGAATTCGGCGCTCTAATGCCGGACGACACCGGCGGGTCGGGCGTCGGCGCCAGCCTGGCCGGCATCGTGTCGCAGCGCTGGGACTGGGGCACCATCCACTTGGATGCTGAGACGGCTCTCACCCGCGACCATCACACGGACCTGTTTCTTGGCGCGATCATCGAGGGACCATCAAAATGGTCTGTCCGGCCGGTTGCAGAGTTTTTCGTCGAACAGGCATTCGGCCAATTCAACACGGTATCCGCTCTGGTCGGTCTCATTTGGCAGGTGCGCGACAATCTCAGTTTCGACGTCGGTCTCCGGCACGCTCTCACCAATGGCCGCCCGGTAAACGAAGTCCGCGCCGGACTGACGTTCGGCCTTCCTCTTCGAGTGCTCGATGGACCATCCGCCCGATTCCGATGATTCTAACCTCGTGTGCTGCATTGCGACCCTAAGCTATCGAAGCCTTTTCGTGTCGGTTTTGCTCTGTCGAGTTCATCTAAGGGAACGGCTGCGTGGATTGCGGGTTGAACTTTCGGAGCATGTTTCGTGGTTCCCAATACGGAGGACAGATCATGTCGGTACGGGCGTTATCTCGAACATTCCTTTGCTCTCTAGTGATGTTGGGCGTCTTTTCGCCCGCCCATGCTCTGACCCAAGAGGAACTTGTAACCAAGCTCGAAACTGCGGGTTATTCGCAAGTTCGAGATATCAAATCCACTGCCGAAGGCACGTCGGCCAAGGCGATCAAGAACGGCAAGGAAGTCAACCTCGTGATCGACAGCAGTGGGCAAATCAAAGAGAAAGGTCAGTGACACTGACCGGACTAAAGAGGGGCAAACGGCAACCAAAGGAGCTTGTTCGTCATGCGCATGGTCACATTCACTACGTTCTTATTGGCATCGTCGGCGCTTTATCCTGTTTTCGCACAAGATAACACTAAACCATCGGTCAGCACGCAGCAGCAAAAAGGCGTTGACCAATCCACGCCCGACAACCGTACGGTCGATCGCGATTGGAAGGTGAAACCGAGCGATGATCAGCAGACGGTAGGTAAGGCTGGTGGGATGAGCCCGGATAACGCCGATCATTACGACCAAAAGGTTGATCGCGACTGGCGAGCTGAACCCCGCAGTGACGATAAAAACCGGGAGTGATGCGTCCCATGCGGCGGCTCAAGTCGCAATCGGCCGCGAAAAACGCGGCCGATAAAGCTGGCTGGCTCGGGCCACTAGATCCCACCGCATCGGACGCTCTGGTGGGGTGGTTGTCCGCTCTAGTGCCGCGCTGAGCCCCGTCGGCGTGAGAAGGTCGCCCGCGACGGCCCCGTAACCGTGCTGCTGCTGCTGCCCATCGGCAGAAATCCCCCAGCCCTCGGTTCGCTTCCACTCGAGGACTTTCTGCCGTCGCCGGACATGCTGGTGCTGCGCGAGGACAATGTGAAGGTGACGCTAAGCCTGTCGCAGCGCTCCGTGACGTTTTTTCAAGCGCGCGGCGCGGCAACGCCGGTGCCCTACCAGCGCATGATCCGTGCGCTGGTGGACGCCTATGCGGAGAAACAGGGTGGAAAGGGAGGATGACGCTTCGTGTTCCGGACGCGCCGCCCACGGCCTGCAGCAGGACATCGGAACCTTTCCTTTATTCCAAAAGTGCTTAGAACGGGCGACCGTACGCGCCTCGAAGCGGGCGGCCCCCAACCCTGCGAGCCAAGCCATGAATGCCCCCACCGCCTTTCCCGACCCCAAGGCCGTGCCGCCCTACAGGCACACCCCGCTGTTTCCGCTCGGGCCCGACACCACGCCCTACAAGAAGGTCACGGCCGACGGCATGCGGGTCGAGAAGGTGCTGGGCCGGGACATGCTGGTGGTGTCGCGCGAGGCGCTGCGGGCGCTGTCGGAGGCGGCATTCGGCGACATCAACCATTACCTGCGGCCCGGCCATCTCAAGCAGTTGCGCAGCATCCTCGACGACAAGGAGGCGAGCGACAATGACAAGTTCGTCGCCTTCGATTTCCTGAAGAACGCCAACATCGCCGCCGGCGGGGTCTTGCCGATGTGCCAGGACACCGGCACCGCGATCATCATGGGCAAGAAGGGCTGCAACGTCCTCACCGACGGCGATGACGAGGCCGCCTTGAGCGAGGGCGCCCGCGACGCCTATCTGCGCCGCAATCTGCGCTATTCGCAGGTGGCGCCGCTGTCGATGTATGAGGAGAAGAACACCGCCAACAACATGCCGGCGCAGTGCGAGATCTATGCCGAAGGCGATGACGCCTACAAGTTCATGTTCATGGCCAAGGGCGGCGGCAGCGCCAACAAGAGCTTTCTGTTCCAGGCCACGCCCTCGGTGCTGACCAGAGATCGCCTGCTGGCGTTCCTGAAGGAGAAGGTGCTTACCCTCGGCACTGCGGCGTGCCCGCCCTATCATCTGGCGATCGCGATCGGCGGCACCTCGGCCGAACTCTGCATGAAGACGGTGAAGCTCGCCTCCGCGCGCTATCTCGACGCGCTGCCGACCCATGGCTCGGCCGACGGCAACGCCTTCCGCGATCTCGAAATGGAGCAGGAGATCCTGAAGATGACGCAGTCGCTCGGCGTCGGCGCCCAGTTCGGCGGCAAATATTTCTGCCACGATGTGCGGGTGATCCGCTTGCCGCGTCATGGCGCCTCGCTGCCGATCGGCCTCGGCGTGTCGTGCTCGGCGGACCGCCAGGTGCTCGGCAAGATCACCAAAGACGGCGTCTATCTCGAAGAGCTCGAGCACAATCCCGCGCAATATCTGCCGGCGGTCGAACCGTCGCTCGGCGCCGAGGTCGTCAGAATCGATCTCAACCGGCCGATGGCCGATATTCTGGCGACGTTGTCGCAGCATCCGATCAAGACCCGGCTGTCGCTCACCGGCACCATGATCGTGGCGCGGGATTCCGCCCACGGCAAATTGCGCGAGCGGCTCGAGAACGGCGAGCCCTTGCCGGATTACTTCAAGAACCATCCGGTCTACTACGCCGGCCCCGCCAAGACGCCGGACGGTTGCGCCTCCGGTGCGTTCGGTCCGACCACCGCGGGCCGGATGGATTCGTTCGTCGATCAATTCCAGGCCGCCGGCGGCTCGATGGTGATGGTGGCCAAGGGCAACCGCGCGGTCGCGGTGCGCGAGGCCTGCAAGAAGCACGGCGGCTTCTATCTCGGCTCGATCGGAGGGGCTGCGGCCAACCTTGCCGAACACTGCATCAAGAAAGTCGAGGTGGTGGAATATCCCGACCTCGGCATGGAAGCGATCTGGCGCATCGAGGTCGAGGATTTCCCGGCCTTCATCATCATCGACGACAAGGGCAACGACTTCTTCAAGGAATTGAATCTGGGGTGAGGGGGCGGCGCAGACTTCCCCTCTTCGTCATTCCGGGATGCGCCGCTTGGCGCGGACCCGGAATCCATAACCACCGATGCCTGTTGTCAACGGCACAGCGGCCCCAGCTTCGCGCAACATCAACGTTCGTGGTTATGGATTCCGGGTCCGCGCCGAGGGCGCGTCCCGGAATGACAATGGAGCATGGTGGTTCGGGCCGATTGCCCTCACGCCCGCGTTCCCTTGAATGGGAAGCTGCCCATCGGGCCGATGCCCATTTCGCCGGACAGGCTGTCGCCGGAAACCTTGCCGCTGAATTCGAGCGTCAGCGGCATCGGGTTGGTGATGGAGACTTTCCAGGCGACGTCGTCGCCGCTGGCGGTGCCGTCGAAGATCTCGGCCGAATTGCCTTCGGCGCCCTGGGTGCCCGTCAGCGTGCCGCCGGAATTCTTCAGGCTCAGCGTCGCATTGCGCTCGCCCATCGGCGTGCTCATGGTGATATTCCAGTTTCCGTCGACCGCCATCTAACTCTCCTTAAAGGTTTACTTCGCAAAACCGGAACGGTTCCGGGGATCAGGCAGGCGGCGGTATAGCGCATCCTGCCGGACATGCCCAATGTCTTGAACGGCCCGCGGCGATCAGGCGCGCGCGGCGCGAATCCGGCTGGTCACCAGGATGCGGAACGCGACATATTGCACGGCGAAGGCCGCGATCTTGGCGCCGATCGCGACCACCGACACATACAGCGCCCAGAGCTTGATGTCGCCGGTCAGCGCAATGGCGATGGTGCCGGCGCCGAGCGCAAACATCAGCGCCGCCCAGGCGTAGCCTGCTGCGGTGACATATTCCGGAATGGTCTCGGCGACGATCGGCGGCATGTAACGCAGCATCCAGCCGCGCTTGAGCATGATGGTGCCGATCGCGAAATGGGCGATCGCGGGCTTGGCCAGCACGAAGCGCGGATCGTTGGTCAACAGCGTCGCGCTGCCCAGCACGATCACCAGCGTGAGGCTGGCATAAGTCATGAAGCCGAGCGACTCGCCCTTGATCCGGGCATGGACCACCTGGGCCACCGACGCGGCAATGGCGACGCCGGTCGCCAGCACCACTTGGTCGGTCGCGAAATACACCGCGAGGAACATGATGGTGGAGAAAAAGTCGGTGGCGAGCTTCGCGAATACGTTCTTCATCGGTGCTTTCCCTCGGCTGCGGAGCTCAGGTCGTGGGCAGGGCGCCGGCGGCAGCCGCACCGTACCTGACCCTTTGGTACTCCGGATACCATTTGGTGAAATAGACGGCGCTGTTGCGGGCGGCGAACGCGATCACGAGGCTCGACCAGATCGGCAGACCCGGCACATAGAGCATCGCCGCATTGCCGATCATCATCAATAGCAAAGCCACGGTCCAAGCGCCGGTGATGATGTAGTTCGAGCGCGTGAAGCCGGGCATCGCCGCGGTCTCGGCAGGAACCGCCTCGCGCGCATATTGCAGCGTGAACGGGTAGCGGATCAGCATCGAAATCGCCGAGATCAGGAAGATGCCGGCGTCGACCGCGAGCTTGACGGCGGCAATGCTCAAGGCGGGATCGACCAACGCGACGTAGCCGCCTATGGCGGTGAAAAGCGCTGCCGAGCCGGCGCCGAGCAGCTTGATCGAGCGGCCGCGCACGACGTCGAGTGCGATGACGGCAAGGCAGATCGCGGCGGAAGCGAGCAGGCTGACGGTGGCCGACGTCACCAGCATCAGGAAAGCAAAGGCGCCATAGGGCGCAAGGATCAGGAAAATCGTCATGATAGCCTCTCGGGCCAATCTTTACACTGTAAAGATATAACTAGAGGCAAAAAAGGGCAGCGTCAAGCCAAATCTTTACAGTGTCAAAATAAAGTGAGCGACGCATAATTCCGCTGCAAAATCAATAGCGCGCAAGCAACCATCACCGAGAGGGTGGCCGCAATCGTCAGGCCGCTTTAACCCAGTTGCCGTGAAAGCCATCGGGAACGCGATGGCCGAGCCGCACCAGCGCCACTGGACCTGCATCGACGTCGGTGGCGTTGAACACCGCAAGGTCGCTGCGATTTTCGCAAGCACGCCATACCACCGCCAACAGCCAGCCATCGCCCTCGACGGCATCCTCGCCGCGGGCGACGAATACCGGCTCCGAGATGGTGTCGCCGGCCGGCAGCAGATACCGGCCGAGGCGCGTACCGCTGCCGTCCACATGCACCAGGCCCGAGAACCCGCCGAGCACCGGTTGCTCCGGGTTGGCGCAGGCGTACCAGCCGTGGCGGCTGACAAGACCGGCGCGGCGATCGTCGATGCGGGGAAATTCGCCGCCGATCTCGTCGAGATAGACCTGAGTGAAGCGATCGGTATTGCCGGCGAGATCGAAGGTCCAGCGGCACAGCCTTGCCCGCGATTTGTTCGGGTCGGTCGGCGAGCCATCGGGGTGCGGGAACAAGGGTGCTTCCTCGCATTGCATGACATCGGCGACGATGCGCTCGCCTTCCTCCCACGCATTCATCACATGGAAGACGTAACAGCTCTCGGCGCGGAACCAGACGATGTCGCCGGCGGCGCCGCCGCGCTTCATGACGCCGACATAGGCGCCCTTGTCCGGCTCCCAGGCGTAAGGCGGCCGGCCGCGCATCGCGCGATCCATGCTGCCGGTGATGGGCAGGATCGGAAGCAGCAGATGGCGTTCGGTGACGATGAAATCGTGCACCATGCTGGCATAGGGCGCTTCGAGGCGATCGAACCGCGTCACCATGCCGGATGAATTGACGGATCCGAAGCTGAGGGCAGGGCTGAACGGTCCGGCGGCGTTGTAGCCGAAGAACACCATCTCGCCGGTCGCGGGGTCGATCTTGGGATGCGCGGTGAACGGCCCGGCGATGCTGCCGCCGTAGCTGCAGGGGCCGCGGGTCTTGAGCGTACCGGGCTCGATTTCGGTCGGCAAATGGCCTTCCTCCAGCGCCAGCAGGCGTCCACCGTGAAACACGATATTGGTGTTGGCAACGCCGCCATCGCGGGTGACCGAGGCCGGCGCGTCCGGCAGTTTCTGGCCGAAGCCGCCGAACAGCGCGCGGCCGGCGTCGTGTTCGGCCTGCCATTTCGCGGTGCGGACCCAGCGGTTGCGGTAGCTGGCGCGGCCGTTCTCAAGATGGAAGGCGTGCAGCATGCCGTCGCCGACGAACCAATGCGCGCCCGGCGATTTGAACTGCGGATTGGGACCGTTGCGGTAGAGCGTGCCGTTCAGCTCGCGCGGCAGCTCGCCTTTGATCTCGAGATGCGGCGCGTCGCATTCCATCGGAATCGGCGACCGATTGGTACTAGCCGCCTCAGTCGCCATGTCCTGCTGCATCGGTTGCTCCCTGATCGATCATCTTTACATCGTAAAGATACCATTACGGCTCGCCGCCGTGACCGTCAAGCGAAATCTTTACAGTGTCAAAATCGGGACGTATAAGGCGCCTATGGTCAGAACACGCAGCGACAGTCCGGCCCGGATCCGGTCCGCTCCACGAACACCGGCCCGGGCAAGCGGAAACCGAAATCCTCGAGGCTCTGCCCGACCGGTGGCACAGGCTCGCTATCATCACGGCGCGCTCCGCGATGCCCTGCTGGAAGCGGCCGAGCGCGTGCTCGAACGCGATGGATTGGCCGGGCTCACGCTGCGCGCGGTGGCGCGCGAGACCGGCGTGTCGCACGCCGCGCCCACCCACCATTTCGGCGATCTCACCGGCCTGGTCAGCGAGCTTGCCGCGATCGGCTTCCGGCAATTCAACGCCGCGATGGCGCAGGCCGGCGCGGCAGCCGCGTCGCCGGCCGAGAAGGGAGTGGCGCGAGCCAGGGCCTATGTCGGTTATGCGCGGGCGCATCCCGGCATGTACGGGCTGATGTTTCGCACCGAGCGTCTCGACATGACGCGGCCTGCGCTGCATGAAGCGGCCAACGCCTCGTTTGCCGGATTGGCCGGCGCGATCGGCGCGAGCCGCCACGAGCAGATCTCGGAGCAGGCGCTGTCGCTCGACCAGGCTGCCGCCATCGTTCGCGCCTGGTCGCTGGTCCACGGCTTCACCATGCTGCTGCTCGACGACCGGCTCTCCGACGTGCTTCGGCGGTCGCCGGCAGGCACCGATGCCGAAACCTTGCTGGAAGCCATGCTGCGATTGGCGATCGGCCGGCCGGCGGGATCGTGACAGTGCGCTACCGCGGCAAGGGAACCCGGCCCGGGGGCAGGGCAACGCAAGCTGGGGAAGGTTGCTGACAAATGCGTGAAAAGCCTGACATCGGAGCGGAATCGTTTTAAGACAGCGGCTTCGTCATCCCGCCGCCGAGCGTGTCAGTTCCTTATCGATCATGCCTGCCATTTCCCCGAACAAGCCCTATCGCGTCGGCCGCTCCCGTACCGGGCTTGGCCTCTTCGCCACCAGGCCGATCAAGAAGGGCACCAGGATCATCCGCTATTTTGGTCCGCTGCTTGATTGCAAAAAGAAAAAAGATGACGCGATCGAAAACAAATATCTGTTCGAGCTCAGCAGTCGCTGGACCATCGACGGTTCGGTGCGCAAGAACGTCGCGCGCTATATCAATCATGCCTGCAAGCCGAACGCGGAATCCGATGTCAAGCCGCGCAAGCGCAAGGTGGTGATCCGCGCCATCAAGAACATCGAGCCCGGCGAGGAGATCAACTACGATTACGGCACCGACTACTTCAAGGCCTATCTGAAGCCGATCGGCTGCAAATGCGATGCCTGCGAAAGGAAGCGCAGGAAGAAGCGCGCCGAAGCGCGGGCGGAAAGGCTGCGCCTGAAAGCCAGGGCCGAGAAGAAGGCGCTGAAAAAGGCCGAAAAGCAGGCGGAAAAAGCCAGGCGGAAGCCGCAGGGGATGAACGGCGCAAAGCCGAACGGCAGCCGCGCCAATGGAGCCGGCCACGCGTCGGCCCTGTAGCGCTTTCCGGTTCACTGTTGCTTCTCCCGAGGCCTCGTGGTTCGAGACGCCGCGCAAGGCGCGGCTCCTCACCATGAGGGTCTGAGTCCTCATCTGAGGAGCATCGCGAAGCGGTGCGTCTCGAAGGATGAAGCCGCGTGTCTCGTGGTTCAAGACGCGCGGTGTTGCCGCGCTCCTCACCATGAGGGTCTGAGACCTCGTCCTGAGGAGCATCGCAAAGCGATGCGTCTCGAAGGATGAAGCCATTGAGGTGGATATTGCGCTAGGCCGCCGGTCAGCGCCCCGATCCGCGGCGCTGGTTCCGGAAGTGACGCAGCAGGCGACTCGGGCAGAGCGACTTGCCGACGCTGTTCTCGAAAGCGGCGACCCGTGCGAACACGAACACGCCGGTGTGGTGCAGCAGCGGCTCCGGCATGTCGAGCCCGCGCGCCAGCATTCGGGTTGCCAGTTTGAGCAGCCACGGAATCATGCCCGAAATTGACGTCAAGGTAGGGGATCGGTGAGCGGTGTGCATGGTCATCTCCTGTGATCTCGGAGATGGCGCCGTCGCAACCTGGTTTCGATTACCTTGCAGGTAATGAAGCAGACGAAAATTCGGATCGCCTTTTGCCGCCCTAACTGGCAGAATGTCTTCTCGGTTTTGAAGCCGCTTTGCGCAAGTTTTTTGCAAAGCTGGCTCCGAGAGCCCTCGAGCTTACAGATTT
>Ga0208849_1000341_pt1 | contig 45156 bp, 42 predicted proteins | sample NGESurdeep072012_10_FD_184470 | JGI IMG/M metagenome (GOLD analysis project Ga0208849, IMG submission 184470) | Arctic peat soil microbial communities from Barrow, Alaska - NGEE Surface sample 53-3 deep-072012 (SPAdes) | ecosystem: Environmental > Terrestrial > Soil > Wetlands > Peat ... | reverse complement strand
ACGACCCGTCTCCGCCGGGATGAACTGACTACCAGGCGCGACCTTGAAACCGAATCGTTCGTAGAAGTGCAGGGCCGTGTCGCGAGCACTCGCCCACACGAGGCTCGCGTCGGTCGCCTTCAGCCGTGCCAGCCTCGCTTCCAATTCGACATGGAGCGGGTGATTGCCGGTCACCAATCGCGATGCGCCGGCGCCGGTACCGTAACGTTCCGCCGCGTCGACCGCCGCCTTGATGACCGTAGGGTGCCGGCTAAGATTGAGATAATCGTTGCAGGAAAAGGAAATCAGGCGGCGGCCGGCGCGCTCGACATAGATGCCGTCACGCGCCGTGACGACCGGCGTGCGGCGCAGGCGCACATCGTCCAGGGCCGCAAGCTTGCGGGACGCAAAGTCATCAAGAGAGCGCATCGTGCGGCATGAAAGCGCCTAATGTCGGGTAATACCAGCAAAAACAGGCTGTTCGGGGAAGACGCTGCACCGGATCGCGCAGGCCTCGATCATATCTGGCTACCCTACACCCAGATGAAGACCGCAAGCCCACCGCTCGCCGTCGCCGCGACGCTGGGCAGCCGCATCATGCTCGCCGACGGCCGCGAATTGATTGACGGCGTCGCCTCGTGGTGGACAGCATGCCATGGCTATAATCACCCTCACATCCGGACCGCGGTCGAGCGCCAGCTCAAAACGATGCCGCACGTCATGCTTGGCGGCTTGGTGCACGAGCAGGCGTTGACGCTAGCGCAGCGGCTCGCCGCGCTGGTAGCGCCCACCGACCTCGGCCACGTCTTTTTCAGCGAGTCAGGCTCGGTTGCGGTCGAAGTCGCGCTGAAGATGGCGGTGCAGTATTGGCGCAATCGCGGGGTGTCTGAGCGCACGCGTATTGTTTCCTTCACCGGCGGCTATCATGGCGACACCGCCGGCGCGATGGCGGTCTCCGATCCCGAGGACACCATGCACGCGGCATTCCGCGGGCTGTTGCCGCAGCAGATTACGGTTGATCTGCCGGTTGACGAGGCGAGCGCGAGCGCTTTCGCCACGCTTCTTGCCGAGCGCGGCGACGAGATCGCCGCGCTCATTGTTGAACCGCTGGTGCAAGGCGCGGGCGGCATGCGCTTTCACGGGCCGCAGGTGTTGCGCACGTTGCGCGAGGCCGCCGACCGCTACGACATTCTCCTCATCTTCGACGAGATATTCACCGGCTTCGGGCGCACCGGCTTGTTGTTTGCGTTTCAAGCGGCCGGCGTTGCCCCCGATATCCTGACTATCGGCAAGGCGCTGACCGGCGGCACGCTGCCGCTTGCCGCTACGTTGGCGAGCCAAAAAGTGTTCGATGCCTTCTGGTCGGACGATCCTGGGCATGCGCTCATGCACGGGCCGACTTTCATGGCCAATGCGCTCGCCTGTGCGGCGGCCAATGCCTCGCTCGACCTGTTCGAAACCGAGGCGCGGCTCGATCAGGTGGCCAAAATCTCGGCGGCGCTGACCCGTGATTTGGCCGTCTGCATCGGCGCATCCGGGGTCAGGGACGTTCGGGTGCACGGCGCCATTGGGGTGGTCGAACTCGACCGCATTGATGATCTTAACGCCCTGCGCCAACGGTTTGTAAAAGAAGGAGTTTTTATCCGCCCGTTTGGCTCGGTCATCTACCTCACGCCGGCCTATACCATTGCGCCTGACGAACTTGCGAGGCTCACGGCCGCCATCAATCGCGTGGTCGCAGAATTGGGCGAATAGGCGTCCACCTTCTCGGCGCGGTAGCAATGCTCTGGCTCGGAATGCAGCCGTGGCTGCGACCTTAATGTCGGGACACTTCGCGCCGACGAAACGTTATTATGGCAAACCAAAGAACTGCTTATGTGCTGCCCTGGGCAGCATCGATTTTCACGAGTAGCGACGACATGGGAATCGTGCAAGTGAGCGCACTGCCCGACAGCGTCAGCGTTGCCGGCTCGGCGCCGCGCGCCCAAGATGCGGCGAGCAATTATCTTCATGCCGGCGCGGTATCCATCGCTTATGCGGGCAGTGGCGGCAGCATCGTGCTCGCGATCGACCATATCGATCTTTCAGTCGCGCGCGGCGAGTTTGTTTGTCTGCTCGGCCCGTCGGGCTGTGGCAAGACCACATTGCTGAATGCTGTGGCGGGCTTCCTGCAGGTATCATCGGGTGAACTGACCCTGAACCGGACGCCAATCGATCGGCCGGGTCCGGACCGCGCCATGGTATTTCAGCAGCCGGCGCTCCTGCCCTGGCGGGACGTCCTGCACAACGTCACCTATGGGCTTGAAATGTCGGGCCGGATGCGCGGCCGCGATGCGGTCGCCCGTGCCAATTCACTGCTGAAGCTCGTGGGCTTGGCCGATTTCGCTCGGAGCTTCCCGCACCAGCTTTCGGGCGGAATGCAGCAGCGCGTCAACCTGGCCCGGGCGCTCGCTGTCGAACCAGAGCTGTTGCTGCTCGACGAACCATTCGCCTCGGTGGACGCGCAGACACGCGAAACCCTGCAAGTGGAGCTGCTCGCCATCTGCCGGCGCGCACGGGTGACCGCGCTGTTCGTCACCCACGACATTGGCGAGGCGGTGTTTCTCGCCGACCGGGTTTGCATCTTCAGCCGACGTCCCGGCCGCATCGTTCGCGAGGTGCGTGTGCAACTGCCGAAGCCACGCGACGATGTGCGCTTGGAACCTGAATTTCTCGCCTATGTAAAGGAAGTTGCAGGCGTGCTTGGCTCGGCGGGCAACGGGCAAAGCAGATCGGAAGGTACCCAAACGCCATGACGACTATCATTCTCGACGCGACCGGAGCGCCCAAGCGCCCAGAAACAAGCCTGCTCGCTGTCGTGGGTCCGCGAGCGGAGCGTTTCCTCCTCGGTGCCGGGTTTCTTTTGGTGCTGTTTGTCGGCTGGCAACTGGTCGTCGCGCTTCGCATCGAGCCGCCAATCCTACTGCCGTCGCCCCGGCCGAAGTGATCGGCGCGTTCCTGAACCTCTTTTCCTCGTCCGAGATCTGGGCCGACCTTGCGGCAAGCGGCAAGGAGCTATTGTACGGCTACTCGCTTGCCGCCGTGGTCGGCATAGCGTCAGGGCTCGTGATCGGATGGTATCCACGACTTGGATATTTTTTCGAGCCTTTCATCAGCTTCCTGTACGCCATCCCGCGCGTTGCGCTTGGACCGCTGCTGGTCGTCTGGCTCGGCATCGGCCTGCATTCCAAAGTCGCGCTGGTGTTTCTGATCGCGGTCTTCCCGGTTCTGGTCAATACCAGCAGCGGTGTGCGCAGTCTCGACCAGCATCTCATTCGCATGGCACGCTGCTTCGGCGCGGGTGATCTCAACATCTTTCGTACCATTGCGTTGCCCGGTTCGGTGCCGTTTATCCTCGGCGGCCTGCGGCTTGCGATCGGGCAGGCGCTCATCGGTGTGTTCGTTGCCGAGCTGCTTGGCGCTCAGCATGGCGTCGGCGCGCTGATCCAAAATGCCGGCGAGCAGTTCCAAACCGACCTGGTCTTCGCCGGGCTGCTGATCTTTGCCGCAACCGGCATGCTGCTGACTACGATCCTGCGCGGGCTCGAACGCCGCTTCGATGGGTGGCGCGTATAACCATACCAATGACGAGGGAGGACAAAATGATCTGCTCCAAGCGACCAATCCACGGCCCGACTGTGCTTCTGACCGCCGCACTGGTTACCGGTGCGACCTTCGGCGGCGCGGCCGCTGCGCCGACGCAGCTGACGATGTCCTACAGCCAAAAAACCATCGATTTTCTGCCGGTGTGGATCGCCAGCGACGCGGGCTTTTTCAAGCAGCAGGGCCTCGACGTAACGGTGCGCTATCTGCCCGCACAGGAAGGCATTCCCGCCATCATCAGCGGTCAGGAGCAGATCGTCGGCATCGGTGGCGCCGACGGCGCTTCCGCCGATGCACGGGGAGCGAACATCAAGCTCCTGCTTACGCTAACGCCGATCTACTTTTTCCAGTTGTGGGCGCATCCGCAATACGCCAGCGCCGCCAAGCTAAAGGGGCAACGCGTCGGCATCACAAGCACCACTGGGTCGCTCTACGCCGCGACCTTGCTGACATTGAAGCAGCTTGGGCTTAAGCCGCAGGATGTCGTGCTGACGCCGCTCGGCGGCATCGTCAATGTGAACAGCTCGCTGTTGGCGGGCAGCGTCGCGGCCGCGCTGTCGCACCCACCGGCGTCATACAAATTCAAGAAAGCCGGTCTCGTCGATCTTGTGGACATGACCAAGGACCATATCCCGTCGGTCAATGCCGGCGTGTGGGCGACAGATTCCTACATTCAGTCGCACCGTGACGTGGTGCAGCGGGTGGTAAATGCCATTTCCGCGGCACTCAAGCGGGAGAAGTCCGATCGCGCCTTTGCCGAGGATGAAATGACCAAGTTCCTCGGTATCAAGGACAGGGGCGAGCTCGATTTCACCTATGATTTCTACGTCAAGCAGGTGCTGACGCCGGAGCCGATACCGGAGGCGGCGCAGCTGCAGTCGAATATCGATGCGCTGGCGCCGAGCAATCCGAAGGTGAAGGGGCTCGACCCGAACAAGATCATAGATCAGAGCTTCGCCACGGCCGCCGCCAAGCAAGCCGCTGCGAGCGCTGCGCCAAAGTCCTCTGCCCACTGACGGGTGAAGGCCTGGGTCGCCCGCACGCCGTCCCCGATCAGTAGCCGACGACCGCGCCGTGCAGATCGTACGCTTCGGCACGTTCGATCTTGACCGTCGCAATCTCGCCGACGCGCAGCGGCCGACGGCTTTTGACAAAGACGGTGCCGTCGATTTGCGGGGCATCGCCCTTGGTCCGGCCCTTCGCCTCGGAAGGGCTGACCTCGTCAATGATGACCTGCTCGTTGCGGCCCACCTTACGCTTGAGGCGCCTGTGCGAGATCGCCTGCTGGTGGGCCATCAACCGGTTCCACCGCTCTTCTTTGACGGGTTCCCGTACCGGCGCACCGAGGTCGTTTGCCACCGCGCCGTCGACGGCCTCGTAGCGAAAGCAGCCGACACGGTCGAGCTCGGCCTCGCTGAGCCAGTCGAGCAGAAGCGCAAAATCCTGTTCGGTCTCGCCCGGGAAGCCGACGATGAAGGTCGAGCGGATGGTGAGGTTCGGACAGCCCTCGCGCCATTGGCGGATGCGATCGAGTGTACGTTCCTGCGCGGCCGGTCGGCGCATGCGCTTGAGTACGTCCGGGCTTGCATGCTGGAACGGCACGTCGAGGTACGGCAGCACCTTGCCGTCCGCCATCAGCGGGATCACGTCACCGACGTGCGGATACGGATAGACGTAGTGGAGCCGCACCCAGACGCCGAGTTCGCCGAGTTCGCGCGCCAGGTCGACGAAGCGCGCCCGCACCTCGCGGCCCTTCCACGGGCTTGCCGCGTATTTCACGTCGACCCCATAGGCAGACGTATCTTGCGAGATGACCAGGAGTTCCTTGACGCCGGCGGCGGCCAATCGCTCTGCCTCGCGCAGCACATCAGCAGCAGGCCGCGAAACCAGGTCGCCGCGCAGTTTGGGAATGATGCAGAACGTACAACGATTATTACAACCCTCTGAAATCTTTAGATAAGCGTAATGTCGGGGTGTGAGCTTGACGCCTTCCGGCGGGATCAGATCCGTGTACGGATCGTGCAGCGGCGGCGCGGCGCGGTGCACGGCGTCGAGCACGCTCTCGTATTGCTGCGGCCCGCTAACCGCGAGCACGCCAGGATACACCGCCGTAATCTTTTCCGGCTCAGCGCCCATGCAGCCGGTGACGATGACCTTGCCGTTCTCGGCCATCGCGGTGCCGATGGCCGACAGCGACTCCGCCTGTGCGCTGTCGAGAAAGCCGCAGGTGTTGACGATGGCGAGGTCAGCGCCGGCATGCTCGCGCGACAGTTCATACCCCTCGGCGCGCAGGCGCGTAATGATACGCTCGGAATCAACCAGCGCCTTGGGACAACCGAGCGAGACGAAAGAAATGCGGGCAGGGCGGTTCATGCGGGCATGTCGGGTTTCCGGGACGGCTGCTCGTAGCAGTCTCTGCACGGCTTCGATAGACTTGTACGGTCGACTTTGCGGCAAGCGGCGCGCGATCAATCGCGCGGAGCGCCGCCAAGCGCCAATGTGGGGAGGGTCGCCATGAATTGCACGGTCATTCGCGCTGCCGCGGTTCTGCTGTCGCTCGCTTCGGCCGGTCTGTTCGCCGGCAGCGCACAGGCGGAGATGAAGACCCAATGGGTGGATTATACCCAGGGCGGAACGGCCCTGCAGGGCTATCTCGCCTATGACGATGGCGTCGCCGGCAGGCGGCCCGGCATCCTCCTGTTGCATCGCCGCGACGGCATGTCCGAACTGACGTTGCAAAACGCCCAGATGTACGCCCGGCAGGGCTATGTGGTGTTTGCGGCGGATATTTTCGGCAAAACTGTCCGGCCTAAGACCGTCCCGGAACAGCAGACGCAATCGAAACTATACAGCGACGATCGCCCGCTGATGCGAGCGCGAGCAACGGCCGGACTCGAATTGTTGCGCAACAACCCGATGGTCGACACGTCAAAGATCGCCATTGTCGGCTATTGCTTCGGCGGCGAGGTCGCCATCGAGCTTGCCGAGACCGGAGCGCCGATCCTTGGCAGCGTCACCATCCACGGCTCGTTCCGCGGCTTTCCCGCCGACGCGGCTAAAAACATCAAAGGCAGGGTGCTGATTTTGCACGGCGCCGACGATCCGGTGGCGCCGATGCCCGAAGTCGTTGGGCTCATCGGCCAATTGCGCGCCGCCAAGATCGGCTGGGAGCTTCAGCTTTACAGCGGCACCGCGCACGGTTTCTCGACTCCGAAGGACGCCGCCGAACAGCGCGCAAACGAGCAGTCCAAGGCCGCGACCGCGCGCTTCTTCCGCCAGGTGTTCGGGCTGTGAGGAAGCTCCACAAGGCATCCGCTGCGTGAGGTTGCCCGATCCGCCTCTCCTTGTTGTGAGCGATCGCCGGCAAGCGCGGCCGCCGCTTGCCGCGGTGGTTGCGGCGGTGCTCGGCGCAGGTTGCCGCTGGGTCAGTCTGCGCGAGAAGGATTTGCCCGAGGACGAGCAAATCATTCTGGCGCGGCAATTGCTGCCACGGGTCCGTGCTGCCAGCGCCCGTTTGTTGCTCCACGGCGAGGCGAGGCTCGCCATGCTGGCCGGTACCGACGGTGTGCATCTGCCGTCCGGCAGCAAGCCGGCGGCAGCCCGAGCCCTATTGGGGCCGCAGAAACTGATCGGCGTCTCGATCCACACCGTAACGGAGGCCGAGGCGATCGATCCGGCGCACGTCGACTACGCGCTGGCGGGCCCCGCCTTCGAGACGGCGAGCAAACCCGGTTACGGCCCGGAAATTGGCCGCAAGGGACTTGCCGATATCGTGCGGGCTTCGCGCGTTCCGGTGCTTGCCATCGGCGGCATCAATGCGGCACGCGTCGCCGAAATGATTGCGGCCGGGGCAGCCGGGATCGCCGCCATGGGCGGCGTGATGCGTTCGGCCGATCCGGCCCGCGAGGTCAGCGGGCTCCTTGCCACGCTGACCGGCGCGCTCACTATCCACGCGCCCGATAAGTGCTGACACCTTGATCCGGCGCCCACACGCCGGATGGGAGCTTTCCGGCCTGCCAGAACACGTCGATCGGCATGCCGCCGCGCGGATGAAAGTAGCCGCCGATGCGCAGCCACTTGGGTTTGAGCAGCGCGACAAGCTTCTTGCCGATCGCGACCGTGCATTCCTCATGGAATGCACCATGATTGCGGAAACTGTTCAGATAAAGCTTGAGCGACTTCGACTCCACCAGCCAAGCACGTGGCAGGTAATCGATTACTAGCGTGGCGAAATCCGGCTGATCTGTGACCGGGCACATGACGGTGAATTCGGGGAAGGTGAAGCGGGCGACGTAATTGGTATCGGGATGTGGGTTGGGAACGCGGTCGAGCACGGCCTCGCTGGGCGAGGCAGGCGACGGCGTCGGACGGCCGAGTTGGAGTGAACGCTTTGCCATGACGGTACTCAAACGGACGTGAACTATGCCCGTGCCTTCTTTTTTTCCCTGGAGACAGCGCGTTCGAGGGCTGCGTTGATCCGCGTCTGCCAGCCAGGACCACTCGATCGAAAATATTCCAAAACGTCGGGCGAAATTCGCAACTTGACGGCCTCTTTAGCTCGTTCACCGGCCGGAGGACGACCGCGCCGCACGAGCTTTTCGCCCCGATATACATCCGCCGCTCGAAAGAACTCCCGCGTTAGCATCGGGGCGTCATCGGGATCCTTCCATGTCCTCTTTCCAGAGTTTCCGTTCTTTTGCATAAGCGTACCTTATCGACATAACGTGCCGCGTTTGGTCGCGTGGTGTCCACACCATGACCACCAGGCGACTATCGAGAAAACCGGCAGTAATAAAGCGGTTCTCGCCCGTTCGGCCGCCATGAGTTTGCCGCGTGACGTGAACGTTGCTGAACACCTCAGCAGCCCGGCAAAATCAAGTCCTCGCTCATGCAAGGTCTTAGCCCGCTTCGTCGGTCCAACTCACCTTCAAATGATTTATGTACCCCCAATAATCAAGCGCGGCAAATGATCGACAGAACGCGGACGGTTTCCTCGCGGGGGCGTTCGGCCGGAGGAGCACATGACAACGACCGGGGCGATCCTGTAGAAGCCCACTGCAAGTCCAGCCCGGAGCAAGCATGACTGCCATTGTCGATATCATCGGCCGCGAAATTCTCGACAGTCGCGGCAACCCCACGGTGGAAGTCGATGTTGTGCTGGAAGATGGCTCCCGCGGCCGCGCCGGCGTGCCTTCGGGCGCATCGACCGGCGCCCACGAAGCAGTCGAGCTGCGCGACGGCGACAAGAAGCGCTATCTCGGCAAGGGCGTGCGCAATGCCGTCGAAGCCGTCAACAGCGAGATTTTCGACGCGCTGTCCGGCATGGACGCCGAGGCGCAGGTCAAAATCGACCAGACCATGATTGCGCTTGACGGCACAGCCAACAAAGGCCGGCTCGGTGCTAACGCCATACTCGGTGTGTCTCTTGCGGTCGCCAAGGCGGCGGCGGCGGCCAATAATCTTCCGCTCTACCGCTATGTCGGCGGAACCTCGGCGCGGCTTCTGCCGGTGCCGATGATGAACATCGTCAACGGCGGCGTGCATGCTGACAATCCGATCGACTTCCAGGAATTCATGATCGTACCGTTCGGGTTTGCGTCGTTTGCGGAGGCGCTGCGCGCCGGTTCTGAGATTTTTCATACGCTGCGCGGCGCGCTGAAAGACGCCAGGCACAACACCAATGTCGGCGACGAGGGCGGTTTCGCGCCCAATTTGCCGTCAGCCGAAGCCGCGCTCGATTTTGTCCTCGCGGCGATTGAGAAGGCCGGCTACCGGCCCGGAGAGAACGTCGTCCTCGCGCTTGATCCGGCGGCGAGCGAGTTCTTTGCCGACGGCGCTTATCAGTACAAGGGCGAGGGCAAGACCCGCTCGATCGACCAACAGGTCGATTATCTCGCGGCGCTGGCCAAGCGTTACCCGATCGTCTCGATCGAGGATGGCATGGCCGAGGACGACGAGACTGGCTGGAAGAAGCTGACGCAAAAAATCGGCAAGAGCTGTCAGCTTGTCGGTGACGACATCTTTGTCACCAACGTGGCGCGTCTTAAAGACGGTATTACAAACGGAATCGCCAACTCGATCCTGATCAAGGTCAACCAGATCGGCACGCTGACCGAAACGCTTGCCGCGGTCGAAATGGCGCACAAGGCGGGTTACACTGCCGTCATGTCGCACCGCTCCGGCGAGACCGAGGACGCCACCATCGCCGACCTCGCCGTCGCCACAAATTGCGGGCAGATCAAGACCGGTTCGCTGGCGCGTGCCGACCGCACTGCCAAGTACAATCAGCTTCTGCGCATCGAGGAGCAATTGGGAGCGCAGGCAGCCTTTGCCGGACGGGCAGCCTTCAAGGCCCTGAACTGAACGGTTCCCAGCCGCGCGCTTGTCCGGTGGCGGCGGTCGGAGCTATTACGCCCGCGGTTCGGACGGGGCCGCAACGCGAGGTTTATTCGGATGGACCAGACGGTAGGGTTGGGGGCGGGAAACCGACGGCTTGCCGTCGAACGGCTGCGCAATTTCATCGTCACGTCGATTGACGCATCGCTGCCCAGCGACATGCCGTTTACCCACCTCGTGCTCGACCGCGTTTTTCCTGACGACATTTACGCCGCCATGTTGGCCAACATGCCGGAGACCCAGGACTATCGGCCGATGCACGGCCGCGCCAAGGGCCACGATCTTGCCGACGGCACGCATACGCGGGTGAAGATCGACCTTTATCCCGAATACATCCGCCATCTGCCGCCGCAAAAGCGCGTGGTCTGGGATGTGGTCGGGCGCGCCTTGTGTTCGGCCGCTGTCCGCGATGCCTTCGCGCGACGTCTTGCGCCCGCATTGCAGCGTCGCTTTGGGCCGGCCTACGGCAAGGTGGGGATGTACCCGATCCCGGTCCTGACGCGTGACATTCCTGGCTACCTGATCACGCCGCATCCCGATACGCGGTGGAAGGGCATCACCGTGCAACTCTACTTGCCGCCCGATGATTCGATTACGCATATCGGCACCATCTTCCATCAGCAGCTTGCCGACGGTTCGCTGAAGAAGGCCAAGCAGATGAAGTTTGCCCCGAATACCGGCTATGCCTTTGCGGTAGGGACCGATACTTGGCATTCGGCGGACCGCATCGGTCCGGAAGTGAAGACGCGCGACAGTGTCCTGCTGACTTATTTTGTCGACGCCGGAGTCGTTCGCTTTCTCCGCAATCGCGGCAAGCGGCTCGGCAATTTCGTGCTCAGCGAGATTCGCAACGTCTTGCCATAACCGGCCGCCAGACGGCTCATCTTTCGTTCATTAAATCCCTTTTAAGCGCCGTTTGGGCATGATCGGGGCATGGTCACCCGGAAACGGCTTCGCTCGATCCTCAATGCGCTCGGCCTTTACGTCATGGCGGGGCTGTTGATCGGCTATTTCGGCGTCAATGCCTATGGCGGGAACCACGGACTCAAGGCCAAGCAGGACATCGACCGGCAGACGGCGACGCTCTCGGCCGAACTTGGCATCCTGCAAGCTGAGCACAGGCAATGGGATCGGCGCATCGCGCTGCTCCGTTCCGATAATATCGACCCCGACATGCTGGACGAACGCGCCCGCGCGCTGCTCGACTATGTCGATCCCGGCGACCTCATCATGATGATCAAGCCGGACCAGCCTGCGGCCGACCCGATCGGGCCTTGAACTCCCGCGCCTCATTCCCAAAATTGAGTTTTCCGACAAGGATTTGCGCACAGGTGCCGATCCCCAGGTTAAAGGCCGCCGACTTCCGCAGGGGGGCGAAGTCGGCTATGACATAGCTGCCCGAAATGCTTCGAGGGACACGATGGCCGTTGCCGTAACCAGAGCAGCCGAACAAGGGCTTCAAGACCTCCGGCCCGTCGATTGGGCAAAACAGCACGAGACCGTCGCGGATTTTACCAAGGAACAAGAATTTCACGCGCTGCGGCAGATGCTGCTGATCCGGCGGTTCGAGGAAAAAGCCGGACAGATGTACGGCATGGGCCTGATTGGCGGTTTTTGCCATCTCTACATCGGCCAAGAGGCAGTTGTCGTCGGCATGAAGATGGCGATGGTCGACGGCGATCAGATGATCACCGGCTATCGCGATCATGGTCACATGCTCGCCTGCGGCATGGATCCGAAAGGGGTCATGGCGGAACTCACCGGCCGGCGCGATGGCTATTCCAAGGGCAAGGGCGGCTCGATGCACATGTTCTCGACCGAAAAGAATTTTTTCGGTGGGCACGGCATCGTCGGCGCCCAGGTTCCGATCGGCACCGGCCTCGCCTTCGCCAACAAGTACCGCGGCAATAGCAGCGTATCCCTGACCTGCTTCGGCGACGGCGCCGCCAACCAGGGGCAGGTCTATGAAAGCTTCAACATGGCGGAGCTATGGAAGCTCCCCGTGATCTTCGTCATCGAGAATAACCGCTATGCCATGGGTACGGCGGTGACGCGTTCGTCGGCGCAAACCGATTTCTCCAGACGCGGCGTATCGTTCAACATTCCGGGTAAGCAGGTCGACGGCATGGACGTGCGCGCCGTCATGGCTGCCGCCGAGGAGGCGCTGGCCTGGTGCCGATCCGGCAGGGGGCCGATTATTCTTGAGATGATGACTTACCGCTACCGCGGCCACTCCATGTCCGATCCCGCCAAATATCGGACCAAGGAGGAGGTCGATAAGATGCGCACCGAGCACGACCCGATCGAGCAGGTGCGCAAGCGACTCATCGACCGTAAATGGGCCGCCGAGGACGAATTAAAGAAGTTCGACGCATCGGTGCGCGCCATCGTCAACGAAGCCGCCGAATTTGCTACGCACGATGCCGAGCCAGATCCGAGCGAACTCTATACCGACGTCTACCGCTAAGTTCCCCTTAAAGTCGCAGGCCGGCGCGCATCCGCGTCCCGGCATGACGATCGACGAGTTGCTTCCATGCCAACCCCGATCCTGATGCCCGCTTTGTCGCCAACGATGGAGAAGGGCAACCTCGCCAAATGGCTGAAGAAGGAAGGCGACGCAGTTAAATCCGGCGACGTGATCGCCGAGATCGAAACCGATAAGGCAACCATGGAAGTCGAGGCCGTCGACGAGGGCACGCTGGGCAAGATTCTGGTGCCGGAAGGGACCAGCGACGTCGCGGTCAATACGCCGATCGCGATGATCCTTGGCGAAGGCGAGGACGCCGCCGCACTTAGGAACGGCCAGACCGCGCCAACCGCCGCAACCGCCGCAACCGCGCCTGCACCCGCGCATCAGGAAAAGGCAAGGATCGGAACCGTTGCAGCACCGGCAAGCGCCGCCGCGCCGGAGCCGGAAGTTCCGGAAGGCACAGCGATGGTCACCATGACAATGCGCGAGGCGCTGCGCGACGCCATGGCCGAAGAGATGCGGCGCGATCCTGACGTGTTCGTCATGGGCGAGGAGGTCGCCGAATATCAGGGCGCGTACAAGGTGACGCAGGGGTTGCTGGAAGAGTTCGGTGCGCGCCGCGTCATCGATACGCCGATCACCGAGCATGGTTTTGCCGGCCTCGGCGTCGGCGCGGCGCTTGCGGGTCTCAAGCCCGTCGTCGAATTCATGACCTTCAATTTCGCCATGCAGGCGATGGACCAGCTCATCAACTCGGCGGCCAAGACGCCCTACATGTCCGGCGGCCAAGTCAAGGTGTCGATCGTGTTCCGCGGGCCGAACGGGCCGGCGTCGCGCGTCGCGGCACAGCACAGCCAGGACTATTCGTCCTGGTATTCGCATATTCCGGGCCTGAAGGTGATCGCGCCATCGACCGCTGCCGACGCCAAAGGCCTGCTCAAGGCCGCGATCCGCGATCCCAACCCCGTGATTTTCCTGGAAAACGAAATTCTCTACGGCCATTCCTCGCCGGTGCCGAAGCTCGATGATTACGTACTGCCGATCGGTCGCGCCCGGGTCGTGCGTAGCGGTACCGATGTGACCATTGTCGCCTGGTCGATGGGTATGAATTACGCGCTTAAGGCTGCGGACGAGTTGGCAAAGGAAAACATCTCTGCCGAGGTCATCGATCTGCGCACGCTTAAGCCGATGGACTCCGACACGATCGTCGAGTCGGTAAAGAAGACCGGGCGCCTCGTCACTGTCGAAGAAGGCTGGAAACAGTCCGGCGTCGGTGCCGAGATCGCCGCCCGCGTCATGGCCGAGGCCTTCGACTATCTCGACGCACCGGTGGAGCGTGTATCCGGCAAGGACGTGCCGATGCCGTATGCCGCCAATCTGGAAAAACTGGCGCTGCCTTCGGTCGCCGACGTGGTCGCGGCGGCGAAGGCCGTGTCCTATCGCTGACTCGTACTGGTGATTTAACCTGCCATGCCCATCAACATCCTCATGCCGGCACTGTCGCCCACGATGGAGAAGGGCAACCTTGCCAAGTGGCTGAAAAAGGAAGGCGAGGCGGTCAAGACCGGCGACGTGATCGCCGAGATCGAAACCGACAAGGCGACGATGGAGTATGAGGCCGTCGACGACGGCGTGATGGCTAAGATCGTGGTGCCGGAAGGCACGAGCGACGTGCCGGTCAATCAGTTGATCGCCGTGCTCGCGGAAGAAGGCGAGGATGTAAAGGCTGCCGCCGCGGCAGCGGGGAAAAGTGCTGCCCCGAAGCCGGTGCAAGCCGCCCCCTCACCCCAACCCTCCCCCGCGAGGGGGGAGGGAGTCGCCTCGCAAGCGGCTTCGCCGGCGACTGCCTCTCAAGCCCGCCCCCAAGAGGGAAAATCTGAAGCTCCGACGGCACCTCAGCGAACTGCCTCTCCCCTTGCGGGAGAGGGTAGGGGTGAGGGCCTCCGGACCAACGGCAATGGCGCGCCGGCCGGCGGCACAAACAAGATTTTCTCATCCCCGCTCGCCCGGCGCCTCGCCAAGGACGCCGGCATAGACCTCGGCCGCATCGAAGGCTCCGGACCGCACGGCCGTGTCATTGCCCGCGACGTGGAGGCCGCAAAGTCCGGTCGCGGCCTGCGTGCGCCCGGCGTTGCCGCCAGCACGCCGGCACAGGCCCCGCTAGTCGCCCCGTCGATGTCGGATCAGCAGATCCGCGCGCTGTACGCGGACGGCAGTTACGATTTCGTTCCGCACGATGGCATGCGTCGCACCATCGCGCAGCGGCTGACCGCCTCGGTGCAGACTATCCCGCATTTCTATCTGACGATCGACTGCGACATCGGCAAACTTCTCGACGCCCGCGAGGAGATCAACGCCGGAGCGCCGAAGGACAAGGACGGCAAGCCATCGTACAAGCTCTCAGTCAACGACTTCGTCATCAAGGCGCTGGCGCTCGCGTTGCAACGCGTGCCCGACGCCAATGTGAGCTGGACCGATGGGGGCATGCTCAAGCATAAGCACTCCGATGTCGGCGTCGCGGTCGCCATGCCGAATGGACTGATCACGCCGATCATCCGCGAGGCTGAGACGAAATCGCTGTCGGCCATCTCCAACGAGATGCGCGATTTCGCCGTGCGGGCGCGGGCGCGCAAACTTAAGCCGCACGAGTATCAGGGCGGCACCACTTCGGTGTCGAATCTGGGCATGTACGGCATCAAGGATTTCACCGCTGTCATCAATCCACCGCAGTCGACCATCCTCGCCGTGGGCACCGGCGAAGAGCGCGCTGTGGTGCGCAACGGCAAGATCGAAGCCGCGCACATCATGAGCGTGACGATGTCATGCGACCACCGCTCGGTCGATGGCGCGCTCGGCGCCGTGCTGATCGGCGCCTTTAAGGCGCTGATCGAGAACCCGGTGATGATGCTGGTGTGAGGCCACCGGGGTCGCACCTTGCGGGGCAGCTATGGCAATCGGCGATGTACGGTTTTCAGTTCGGCCGGTCTTCATCGGCTGGATCACTTTGCTCGTGCAGTTGCCGTTGCAATTATTTCTGACATTCTGGGCTGGTACCTTCTTTGGCGGGATGCTCATGGCGACCGGCTTGTTCGATCGTGGATCGAGAGCCCCGCTTTTCTTTTTCGGCGCCGTGGCTTTTGTCGCGATACCCCTCATCGCCTATTTCGGAAAGTGGCTGAACTACAGCCGAACCGAATACCGGTTTTTTGACGATCATCTTGAGTTTGAGGAGGGCTTCTTCTCGATCAACAAGAAGGTTATCAGGTTCCGCGACGTAAGGGAGGTGACGCTGCGCCAAGGCATCCTCCAGCGCATCTATGGCCTCGGCACCATTTATCTCGCCACGCTGGCAACCGGATCTGGCCCGAGTTTTAGGCCGTTCACCGCGCTTGGCTTCGGGAATGTTTCCGGCAGCGGTATCAGCGTTCGTGACATTCGCAATCCCGATCAGACGTTTGACAGTATCCGGCAACTTGTCGACGCGCACCGCGAGTGAATTTCACCATGTTCCGCCAGTTCCCATGGACCAGTTGATCGCCGGCTATCACCGCTTTCGCGCCGGAACGTGGCGCAACGAGCACGTTCGGTTCGAGGAATTGAGCGATCGCGGTCAGCAGCCGCGCGCGCTCATCATCGCCTGCTCCGACAGTCGCACCGACCCGCAGATGGTGTTCGATGCCGTGCCCGGCGAGCTGTTTGTCATCCGCAACATCGCCAACCTGGTGCCACCCTATGGGCCGGATGACCAACCGCACGGCGTGAGTTCTGCGATCGAATACGCAGTGCGGGTCCTGCGCGTGCGCGACATCGTGGTCATGGGGCATGCCATGTGTGGCGGCATCAAAGCGCTGCTCGATGGCACGCCGCCGGAACTGTCCGATTTTGTCGGCCCTTGGGTGCGTATCGCCGAGCCGGCGCGGCAGCGCGCGATGGCCGTCGCGCCGGAACATCGTCACGATTTTTGCGAACACGAATCGGTCCGCCTCGCGCTCGCTAACCTGATGACATTCCCGTGGATCAAAAGCGCGGTCGAAGCCGGCAGCCTGAGCCTGCACGGTGGCTTTTTCGGCATCCGCTCGGGGATTTTCGAACATCTCGATGCCGACGGAGTGTTTCGCCCGGTTCCCGAGCAGCGAAGGTTGCTATAACTGCTGCGCGGCCTCCCATATAGGGGAGGGGCGCGCCTGCGAGGATTGGAATGGCCGACACGGATTTCGACATCATCATCATCGGCTCCGGCCCCGGCGGCTATGTGTGCGCGATCCGCGCCGCGCAGCTCGGCTTCAAGACCGCGATCGTCGAGCGCGAATATCTGGGCGGCATCTGCCTCAACTGGGGCTGCATTCCCACCAAGGCGCTGCTGCGATCGGCGGAGATTTTCCACTACATCCAACACGCCAACGACTATGGCCTGTCCGCCAGCAACGTCAGTTACGACCCGAGCGCCGTGGTGAAGCGCTCGCGCGCAGTGTCGAAACGGCTGAATGACGGCGTCGGCTTTCTGATGCGCAAGAACAAGGTCGCCGTCATCTGGGGCGAGGCGGCGATCGATGCGCCCAGCAAGATCACCGTCAAGGCGGGCCGGGGCGAAGCCCCGAAGGGCGCGCTCGGCGCCGGTGCGTATCAGGCCAAGCACATCATCGTCGCAACCGGCGCGCGGCCGCGCGTGCTGCCCGGTCTTGAGCCCGACAAGAAGCTGGTCTGGACCTATTTCGAGGCGATGGTGCCGGATCGCATGCCGAAAAAGCTGCTCGTCATCGGTTCGGGCGCCATCGGCATCGAGTTTGCATCGTTCTATCGCACGCTCGGCACCGAGGTGACTGTTATCGAAGTCCTGCCGCAGATCCTGCCGGTGGAAGATGCCGAGATCGCGGCCTTCGCACGCAAGAGTTTCGAGAAGCAGGGCATCAAAATCTTCACCGGCGCCAAGGTGACAAAACTCGACAAACAATCGGACAGCGTCACCGCCACCATCGACGACGGCAAAGGCGGCACGCAGACATTGACCGTCGATCGCGTCATTGCCGCGGTCGGCGTCGTCGGCAACATTGAAAACCTCGGCCTGGAGAAACTTGGCGTCAAAACCGAGCGCGGCACGATCATGATCGACGGCGCGTGCAAGACCAACGTGCCGGGCATTTATGCCATCGGCGACGTCGCCGGTCCGCCGCTGCTTGCGCATAAGGCCGAGCATGAGGGCGTTATCTGCGTCGAGGGCATCAAGGGATTGCATCCCCACCCGATGAAAAAGCTGATGATCCCGGGCTGCACCTATTGCACGCCACAGGTCGCCTCTGTCGGGCTGACCGAACAGGCCGCGAAGGGGCAAAAGCTCGACATTCGCGTCGGCCGCTTCCCGTTCGTCGGCAACGGCAAGGCGATCGCGCTCGGTGAGGACCAAGGGATGGTCAAGGTGATCTTCGACAAGAAGACCGGCCAGCTTCTCGGCGCCCACATGGTCGGCGCCGAAGTGACCGAGTTGATCCAGGGCTACGTGGTGGCGATGAACCTCGAGACCACCGAAGAAGAACTGATGCACACCGTGTTCCCGCACCCGACCCTGTCAGAAATGATGAAGGAAGCGGTGCTCGACGCATACGGGCGGGTGCTGAACATCTGACGCGACATTCCGGATTGCCGGGCTGCGGCAAATCCGGAATCCATATTTGCTGAGCTGTGGTTGTGGATTCCGGGCTCGCGGCCTGCGGCCGCGAGCCCGGAATGACGTTAGCCAGCAAAACGGGTAATATGGCCTCGCAAATTCCATCCTTGCCGGAGCAGCGTCATGGCGAAATTCGATAGTATTCTCGGCACGATCGGCCGCACACCTGTCGTCAAGATCAACAAGCTCGCGCCGGCAGGTGTGAACCTTTACGTCAAAATCGAAGCCTTCAATCCGCTCGGCTCGGTGAAGGATCGCTTGGCGCTTGGCGTCATCGAGGCGGCGGAAAAGTCCGGCCAACTCAAGCCGGGCCAGACCGTGATCGAAGCCACCTCGGGTAATACCGGCATCGGTCTGGCAATGGTGTGCGCAGCCAAAGGCTATCCGCTTGTCGTTACCATGGCGGAAAGCTTTTCCGTCGAACGCCGCAAGCTGATGCGATTTCTCGGCGCCAAAGTGGTGCTGACGCCGGCGTCCGAGCGTGCCTTCGGCATGGTGGCGAAGGCGCAAGAACTCGCCAAGAGCCACGGCTGGTTCATGACACGCCAGTTCGAGAACGAGGCCAATCCCGATATCCACGAACGCACCACCGGCCGTGAAATCATCGCCGACTTCGCCGGCGAGCGGCTTGATTACTGGGTTACCGGCTTCGGCACCGGCGGCACGCTCACCGGCGTATCGCGCGTGCTGCGCAAGGAGCGTCCGGAGACGAAGATCATCGTCTGCGAGCCGGCCGATGCGCCGATGCTGACATCGGGAGAGAAGCAGGAGCGCAATGGCGACGGCACGCCGGCAAAGCCTCATCCCGCGTTCAAGCCGCATCCGATGCAGGGCTGGAGTCCCGATTTCATCCCGCTGATCACCTCCGAAGCGGTAGACAAGAAGGCGGTCGATCGCCTGCTGACCATTCCGGGCCCCGAAGCGATGAAATGCTCAAAGGACCTGGCGCAAAAGGAGGGCATCTTTGTCGGCATCACGGCCGGGGCGACCTTCGCTGGAGCCCTGCAAGTCTGCAAGGAATGCGCACCCGGCGCGACGGTGCTGTGCATGCTGCCCGATACCGGCGAGCGCTATCTGTCGACGCCGCTATTCGGCGACATCGGCGCTGACATGAACGATGACGAAGTCAAGATTTCCGACTCGACGCCGAACCACCGCTTGCCGCCGAAGCCCGCCTGAGAGGAGCGCCGCGATCCCGCTCTACGCCGACAGGACGAGACCGGGCGTCGGCTTCACGGCAGCGCTGGCTGGAAACACATCGGCAGCCAGTACGCGTTCGTCGGCGCGCAGATGGTCGCGCAGCAATCCCTTCAGCACTGCGCGCAGGTCGGTCGTCGCCTTGAGGTCACGGCCTTCGTAAAGGTTTGTGGGCTTGAGCCCCGGCCAGTCTGCGATCACGCGGCCGCCCTTGAGCGCGCCCCCGGCGAGCAGCGCCACTGTGCCGGTGCCGTGATCGGTACCGTCGGTGCCGTTGATATGCGCGGTGCGGCCGAATTCGGTGATCAGCACGACCGCCGTTTCGCGCCATGCCGGCCCCATATTGGTTTTGATCGCAACGAGCGCATCGTCGAGCGCGCCGAGCAATTGCGACAGGTGGCCGTGCGCGATGCCCTCGTTGAAATGCGTGTCCCAGCCGTCGAGCGCGAGCGCGCCGACGCGAGGTCCGTCCGGCTGCGCCAGGAACTTCGCTGCCGTGCCGGCCACTTCGGCGAAATAAGCGCGGACCTGACCTGGACCCGGGCCGCCCGGCTTGCGCCCCGCCATACCGCCGGCCTGTTCGATGGCAGTGAGCTTGGCGCTGTCTTCAAGCGTATGCGTAAGCTTTGGATCCGATTGCCTGTAAAGCGCCAACAACCGATGCACGGTATCATCGCTCGCCGGCAAAACACGCTGCGGCGACCATGACAACACCGGTGCGGCGCCGCGCGCGATCAACGGCGTCACCGGTCCGACGGCGAAAATTTTGCTGCCCTTCGGATCGACATGGCCGCCAGGAGCGAGACCGGCGAGCGCCCGATTGAGCCACCCAGAATCGCTGGCATTCGGCTTCGTCATGCCGCTTTCCAGCACATCCTGGCCGTCAAAATGCGAGCGCTCGCGGTAAGGGGTGGCCGCGGCGTGGACCATGATCGCTTCGTGATCCAAAAACATACGATGCAGGTTCGGCATTGCCGGATTGAGCGCGAAGAAATTGTCGAGCTTGAGAGCCGCCGTTTTGCCGCCGAGCGTTAGCGCCTCGTCATCGCGTAACGAAACCCAGGACGGGTCGCCGACCGGCGCCACGGTCGCGAGTCCATCGAGCGCGCCGCGCAGTACGATGGTGAGGAAACGAGGATCGCGGCCCTCAGCCTGTGCGGCCTTCGGCAGATAGGCCCAGGCGAACAGCGTTCCGGAGCTCAGCAATACGTCACGGCGGGACGGGGAGTGAGGAAATGTCATGATCAGCTCCGCAGAAATTCGGGTGACATGATGAGCAGCGTCAAGGCTTGGGCGCGGCTCTCGGCGCGCGCAACGGTGTCGCGCGTGTGTGTTGAAGCGAGCGGGCCAAGCGCGCTGTCGAGCATGCCAAGCGGGTCCATCGCCATCGCCAGTCGATTGGCAAATTGGTTCGCCAGATTGAGCCGGTGCGGCACACCGTCAATCCATGCCGCCTCGCGATCGGAGTAACCGTTTGGCGCCGGCGGCCGCCACAGCGCGGCGCCAAGCTGAGCCTGCGCTCCCATCACCTGTCCGATCGGGATGAGAGGGCCGCCGTCGGTGAGCCGCAGCACGCCGACAATCCATTCAGCCGGGGCTTTCAGCTTGGTGCGTTGCAGCGTCCATGATTCATCGGCCGTGATCAGCGTTTCCGCGACGGCTTTGAGATTGCCGTCGCTGTCGTTGAAGGTCTTCTCGAGTTTGGCGACCAACGTTGGCGGCGGCTCGTCGGCGACAAAATGGGCGGCGAGTTCGTGGGCGATGTGGTGCGCGGTCGCCGGGTGGCGCGCCAGATCGGCGAGCACGGCGCGGCCTTGCTGGACGCCGTTCTCAGGGTAGCGCTTGCCCAGCACGATCTGGTCGCCCGGTTCGTGCAGAATCGGGTCGAAGACAAATTCGCCCCCATGAATCGGTTCGAACGGCGGAAACCAAGTCCAGCCGGTGAGCACCTTGGCAAAATTCGTCACGTCGGCCTGCGTGTAGCCGGTACGCACGCCGAGCGTATGCAACTCTAGAGTCTCGCGCGCCAGGTTCTCATTGAGCCCCTTGTCACGATCGATGCCCGCTGTTGAATCAGGCCCCATCGATTGAACATTGTCGAGATAGAACAGCATCGCCGGATGGCTTTCGACCGCCTGCAACATGTCGGCGAAACGGCCGAGCACATGGGGCCGGATGGCCTCGCGCTCGTAGGCACCTGCCATGGCGGGAATCTTGTCGGCGGAAATGCAAAAATGGTTCGACCAGAACCACACCAGCCGTTCAACGAAGCCAATATCGGCGCCGGTGGCGGCATCGAAGCGTGCCTTGGCTTCGTCGAGAATGATCTGTTGCGGCAGTGGCGGCTGGCGCGGCTTACCTTGCTTCTCGGGTTCGACGGCGATCGCCGAAGGAACGCACGGCTCGGGCGTCGGGGGCTGTTTGCAGTCGAACGGATTCGAAGCGCCACCGGCTTCGGCAACTTTCTTGGCCCGCTGGACGAGCTTTTGCTGGGCGCGCCGCTCGGCCTGGAATCGGAACACGGCACGCGATGCCTGCCCGCTTGAAGGCAATGCTGAGGTAATGCGTCCAGCGCCCGGGCGATCAAGCTCCTCAAGAAGCGCGCCGCGCGGGTCGGAAGCGATTGCTGCAATCGAATTGCGCAGCGGCCCGAGGCCAAACCGGTGCAAGGCAAGAGCAGCCGCTTGCGGTCCGCGCACCGTCATGACGTTCTCCTCGACGCCCGTTTCCCAACAGCGAGTTGTCAATTTTATTGTGGCAAAAGTTACGAGTTCCGACGCGGAACTGTCGTAAGTTTTCTTACAAGTTGTTCATCGAATCTCGGCAGGCTCAGCCAAAGCCCGAACCGGTTCGCCTGCTACGATGGCTTGCGACGTAACCGGCCGGCTCGTAAGTATCGGTCGAGGCCGGGAAAGCCTCGCGGAGCCGTTATGGCCGTTCTTATCGATAATCTGCAGCGCACAGCCACGCCGCGCCATCCGGAAAAGGCCCATCGGCCGGATCAGCCGGCTTTGCGCAAGCCAGACTGGATTCGCGTCAAGGCGCCGGTTTCGCCAGGCTACGTCGAGACACAGCGGATTGTGCGCGCCAACGGCTTGCACACGGTATGCGAGGAGGCCGGCTGCCCCAACATCGGCGAGTGCTGGGAGAAGAAGCACGCCACCTTCATGATCATGGGCGATACCTGCACGCGCGCTTGCGCCTTCTGCAACGTCAAGACTGGGTTACCGGGTGCGCTCGACCCGGCCGAGCCTGAGCATGTCGCCGAGGCGACCGAAAAACTCGGGCTGTCGCATGTGGTCGTCACGTCGGTCGATCGCGACGATCTCGCCGACGGCGGGGCCGCGCATTTCGCGGCCGTGATTGAGGCGATCCGTGCGCGCTGCCCTAAGACCACGATCGAAGTGCTGACGCCGGACTTCCTGCGCAAAGAAGGCGCGGCAGAGACGGTGGTGGCGGCGCGGCCGGACATCTTCAACCACAATCTTGAGACTGTGCCGGCAAAATACCTCACGGTTCGACCGGGCGCCCGCTACTTTGCGTCAGTGCGGCTTCTACAGAAGGTCAAGGACATCGACCCGCAGATGTTCACCAAGTCTGGCATCATGGTCGGGCTCGGCGAGGAACGCGATGAAATCCTCCAGCTGATGGACGACCTGCGCGCCGCCGATGTCGATTTTCTCACCATCGGCCAATACCTGCAGCCGTCGCGCAAACACCACGCCGTAATCCGCTTTGTGCCACCGGACGAGTTCGAGGCTTTGGCGACGATCGCCCGCGCCAAAGGCTTTGCGATGGTGTCGGCTTCGCCGCTGACGCGTTCCTCACACCACGCCGGCGAGGATTTTGCCCGGCTCAAGGCAGCGCGGGCGGCGCGCTGATCGATGCCCGAATTTTCTACGAGAAGGCGCGTGCAGCACAGCGCCACCGACATGTTTGACCTTGTGGCCGACGTCGAGCGCTATCCGGAATTCGTGCCGCTGTGCCAATCGCTGAAAGTGCGCAAACGCACGTCTGAGAATAGTGGCAAGGAGGTGATCGTCGCCGATATGACGATCGCCTATAAGATCGTTCGCGAAACCTTTACCAGCCGTGTGACGCTGGAGCGCGAACGGCTCACGATCCTGGTGGAATATATCGAAGGTCCCTTCCGGCGCATGAACAACCGCTGGACGTTCCGTCCGGTGGACGACAAGAACTGCGAAGTCGAGTTTTTTCTTACATACGAATTTCGCAGCCGCACGCTCGGGCTGCTCATGGGCGGCGTGTTCGATGCCGCATTCCGCCGCTTCGCGGGCGCCTTCGAGCGTCGAGCGGATGAAGTGTACAGCACCTAGACGGTGCGAATACCTTGCTAGCGCGAGCCGTCAGGTTCCTGCGCCAGCTTATCCAACATTTCGAGTGCCTGCAGGACCGAGCGCTCGCGCACGCGACGACGACCAATTTTGCCGTATAGCTTACGCTCGTGCAGCGACCTGCCGTCGCGGCTCGCCGCGGCGAAATGCACCAAGCCGACCGGCTTTTGTCTGGAGCCGCCGCCGGGGCCGGCGATGCCGGTGATCGACACGGTAATATCGGCTTCAGAGTTTTTCAGCGCCCCGGCCGCCATCGCAATCGCGGTCTGTGCGCTCACCGCGCCGTAGCGCTTAAGCGTCGACGGCGGCACGCCGAGCATGCTTTCCTTGGCGGCGTTCGAATAGACGACGAAGCCGCGCTCGACGACGTCCGAAGAGCCGGCAATCTCGGTAAGTGCCCCGGCGACGAGCCCGCCGGTGCAGGATTCTGCGGTCGCGACGCGCAAGCCGCGCACACGGCAGAGATCGAGCAGGCGCTTGGCTGCGGTCCGGAGCTTGGCGTCCATCACGCGCCGCTCCACGGCAACCGCACCGTTGCGGTCGCCATGGCGACGATGCCTTCGCCGCGCCCAGTAAAGCCGAGCTTTTCACTCGTCGTCGCTTTGACCGCAACGCGCTCAGCGGGGATGGCTGCAATCTCGGCGATCCGCGCACGCATGGCGTCGCGATGCGGCGAAACGCGAGGCGCTTCGCAGACGATGGTGACATCGAGATTGCCAATGAGGCCGTCCCGCGCGCGGACGCGTTCGCAGGCGAAAGCCAGGAAGCGGTCCGAAGAGGCGCCGCGCCATTGCGGATCGGTCGGCGGAAAATGCTGGCCGATATCGCCCTCGGCCAGCGCGCCCAGGATTGCGTCGACCAAAGCGTGCAGCACAACGTCAGCGTCCGAATGCCCGCTGACGCCGTGCGTATGCGGAATGCGCACGCCGCCCAGCATGACGTGATCGCCGTCCGCGAAGATATGAACGTCGAATCCGTTGCCGATGCGCACGTCGGCAAGCGCTGCCGCGTGCAGCAGCTCGGCGCGGGTGAAATCCTCGTTGGTGGTCAGTTTCACGTTGCCGGCTTCCCCTGCGAATACGTGGACACTGTGACCGGCCCATTCGGCGAGTGCCGCGTCATCGGTAAAGTCATCGCGCCCGGCTGCTTCCGCCCGCCGATGCGCCTCCGCGATCAGTGAATAGGCAAAGGCCTGCGGTGTCTGCACCGTCCGCAGCAGGCTGCGATTGAGCGTTTCGCTCACCATCGAGCCGGTGTCGATCTTTTTCACCGTGTCGGCAATTGCGACCCCGGGTACCGCGGCGCCAAATTGCCGTCCCGCCTCGATGGCGCGGCCGATCAAGTCCGCGCTGAGAAACGGCCGCGCCGCATCGTGGACGAGAATCAAATCGGGCGCGTGTTCCGCCAGAGCCTGCACGCCGGCCCGCACCGATATCTGTCGCGTAGCACCGCCGGCGACTGGATCGCGGAGCTTGCCGAGGCCACGGCTCGCGCCGCGGAACAGGTCCTGATCCGCAAAATGGATGACCGGCTGGATCACATCGATCTGCCCGTGGCTCGCAAACGCGGCAAGCGTCGAGCGGATGACGGGTGTGCCGGCAATGGCCCTGTATTGCTTGGGGATGTCGCCGCCGACGCGCTGGCCCCGGCCAGCCGCAACGATCACTGCCGCAACGATCCCCATCGCAAATGCCCGCTTCCGTTTCGCGGCCCGCTTTAGCGCATGTGCCCACAATGTGCGAACGGAGAAGGACGATGCCGCCGCATAATTTAAGCGGCTCGACGGCTATGCACACGGGTTAGGGATATTGCACTGCAGCACTTGCGCGAGGCGGCGATTTGGCTAAACTATAAGCACGATTGTTTTAGCCTAATTAGTGAGCATACGCCGTTGACGCCGAGACGCCGCTCTTCCCGAATTATGCCGCCAGCGCTTAAAAAGCTGGGACTCCTCAGCTTTTGCCGAGTTGCAGGGGCCTCCGCGAAGGACCCTGCATGAGCCCGGCCGAACCTCTCGTCATGGTCTCGGCCGCCGACGCCGTGCTTAATGCACTGCCACATCCGGTCATCGTTGTCGCACCCGACGGCAGGGTGGTGGACGCCAATGCGGCGGCCGAAGCATTCTTCGAGGTCTCGGTCCCGCTCCTTCGGCGGCAGTCGCTCGGCGATCTCGTGCCGTTCGGCAGCCCCTTGCTCACCCTGGTCGAGCAGGTGCGCACCCGCGGCGCTGCGGTCAACGAATATAAGGTCGATCTGGGCACGCCGCGTAACCCGGGCGATCGCCTGGTCGATATGCATGTCGCGCCGCTGCCGGAGCAGCCGGACTATGTGGTGATCATGCTCCAGGAGCGGACCATCGCGGACAAGATGGACCGCCAACTGACACATCGCGGCGCGGCGCGCTCGGTGATCGCGCTTGCCGCCATGCTGGCGCACGAAATCAAAAACCCGCTGTCCGGCATTCGCGGCGCGGCGCAGCTTCTGGAACAGTCGGTCGTCGACGACGATCGCACGCTCACGCGGCTCATCTGCGACGAAGCCGACCGCATCGTGAAGCTCGTCGATCGCATGGAAGTGTTCGGCGACGAGCGACCGGTCGAACGCGAGCCGATCAACATTCACGTCGTGCTCGAACACGTGAAGCGGCTGGCGCAGTCGGGCTTTGCCCGCAACATGAAATTCGTCGAAGACTACGATCCGTCACTGCCGCCGGTGCTCGCCAACCGCGATCAGCTCGTGCAGGTTTTTCTCAACCTGATCAAGAATGCAGCCGAAGCGATCGGCGAGAATACCGCCGGCGGCGAGATCGCCCTGACTACGGCGTTTCGGCCCGGCGTGCGGCTGTCGCTGCCGGGCGCTAAGGCGCGCGTCTCGTTGCCGCTCGAATTTTGCGTGCGCGACAACGGCCCGGGCGTTCCCGACGAGTTGATGCAGCATCTCTTCGACCCGTTCGTCACCACCAAGCCCAGCGGCTCGGGGCTCGGTCTCGCGCTCGTCTCCAAAATTGTCGGCGACCACGGCGGCATCATCGAATGCGAGTCGCAGCCACGCCGCACCGTCTTTCGACTTCTCATGCCTAAATACACCGCCAGTGCGGGAGCCGGGCCGGACGGCGCCTCACGGCCACAAGGGGATTCTTGATGCCCGCGGGAAGCATTCTCGTCGCCGACGATGATGCGGCGATCAGGACGGTGCTCAATCAAGCGCTGTCGCGTGCCGGCTATGAGGTGCGTTCGACCGGCAACGCCGCCACAATGTGGCGCTGGATCAGCCAGGGTGACGGTGACCTGGTTATCACCGACGTATTGCTGCCGGACGAAAGCGCCTTCGACATGCTGCCACGCATCAAGAAGGCGCGGCCCGAGCTGCCGATCATCATCATGAGCGCGCAGAACACGTTTATGACCGCAATTCGCGCCTCGGAGCGTGGTGCCTACGAATATCTGCCCAAACCGTTCGACCTCAAGGAACTGATCGCAATCGTCGGTCGGGCGCTGTCGGAACCGAAGGAGAAGGCGCGCCAGACACCGAAGGTCGAAGAGTTCGATTCGATTCCGCTGATCGGCCGCTCGCCGGCGATGCAGGAAATCTACCGCGTGCTGGCGCGGCTGATGCAGACCGACCTCACGGTGATGATTTCCGGGGAGTCCGGCACCGGCAAGGAACTGGTGGCGCGCGCGCTGCACGATTACGGCAAGCGGCGCAACGGGCCATTCGTCGCCATCAACATGGCGGCGATCCCGCGCGATCTCATCGAGTCGGAATTGTTCGGCCATGAGAAAGGCGCCTTCACTGGCGCGAACAGCCGCAGTGCCGGCCGCTTCGAGCAGGCCGAGGGCGGCACGCTGTTTCTCGATGAGATCGGCGACATGCCGATGGAGGCGCAAACGCGGCTGTTACGCGTCCTGCAGCAGGGCGAGTACACGACCGTCGGCGGGCGCACGCCGATCAAGGCGGATGTGCGCATCATCGCGGCCACCAACAAGGATTTGCGCCTGCTTATCCAGCAGGGCCTGTTCCGCGAGGATTTGTACTTCCGGCTCAACGTGGTTCCGTTGCGGCTGCCGCCGTTGCGCGAGCGCACCGAGGACATTCCCGACCTGATCCGGCACTTTTTCACGCTGGTGGCGCGGGAGGGACTGCCGCTCAAGCAGATCGATCAGGCTGCGCTCGAGCGTATCAAGCGCCATCGCTGGCCAGGCAACGTGCGCGAATTGGAAAACTTGGCGCGGCGTCTTGCTGCGCTCTATCCGCAGGAGACGATCACGGCGGCGGTCGTCGACGCCGAACTTGCGCAGCCCGTGCTTGCCGCAACGGCCGAGTCCAGCCGTGTCGAGGATAACCTGTCGAGCGCGGTCGAGCGCTACCTCGCGCGCTACTTCTCGGGTTTCGACGACGGCTTGCCCCCTCCCGGGCTCTACCATCGTATCCTTCGCGAGATAGAGGCGCCGTTGCTGTCGGCTGCGCTGACGGCGACACACGGCAATCAGATCCGCGCCGCCGATCTCCTCGGCGTCAACCGCAATACGCTACGGAAGAAAATTCGCGATCTCGAGATTCAGGTTTATCGCACTAGCGGGGGCTGAGACCCGCTGCCTCATACCGGTTTGAACGATTCCCGCGGGCCTGACCGCCGGCCGATTCCGCGCGACTTATTAAAAATGGCGCCCAGGAATTGTCGCAATTGGGCAACATTGTTGTATAAAAGCATCACTTGGGGGAACGGATGGCCGGGTCCCGTTCAGTCGGCACCCTCATCGCAGCCCGGCATCCTCTTAGGCGTTCATGACAACTGTCGATCAAGTCGCGCCCATCGAATCGGCGACGTCAGCGCCTATGCCGGCGGCTTCGCGCCTGATTGGGGCCATCGCCGTCTTCGTCGCATTGTTGTCGGCCACTGCCACCTTCCTGGTGCTGGCCGGTCTGACACCGATTGTGCCGGTCGACTCAGTGGTCAAGGAGCTTCTGCTCGGGAACGTCATCACCGGGCTGTTGCTGCTCGCGATTATTGGACGTGAAGTCTGGGTCGTCGTACAGGCGCGCCGCCGCGGCCGCGCCGGGTCGCGGCTGCACGTCCAGATCGTCGGTCTGTTCGCTGTGATCGCCGCGGTTCCGGCAGTACTTGTATCGGTCGTGGCGAGCACGACTCTTGACCGCGGCCTCGACCGATTTTTCTCGACGCGGACACGCGCCATGATCCAGCAGTCGCTGATCGTGGCCAATGCCTACGTGGCCGATCACGCCCAGATCATTCGCGGCGAAATTCTCGCCATGGCCTACGACGTCGCCCGCGCCAAGCCGCTTTACGACCAGGACCGGGTTCAATTCCGGCAGTTTTTGACCGAGCAAGCCAAGGGGCGAGGGCTGTCCGCCGCGATCATCATCACGCAGAAGGGCGAGACCGTCGAGCGCGCCGACGTCACCATGAACAAACCGGTCGTGTTGCCATCCCCGGAACTGCTCAGCCATATTTCAGAGACGGAGCCGCAGGTCGCGCTCATTCCCCAGGGCGATCACGTCGCCGCGGCGGTGAAGCTGCACGGCTATGGCGATCTCTACCTCTATGCGGCCCAGATGCTTGACCCGCGCGTCGTGGCGCAATTGGCCGCGACGCAAGAGAGCATCAGCGAGTACGCGAATCTCGAGGCACGCAAGCTCGGCATACAGATCGCCTTCGCGCTGATGTTTGCCGTGATTGCGCTGATTGTGCTGCTCTCGTCGGCCTGGATTGGGCTCGATTTTGCCAACAGGCTGGTTGCCCCGATACGACGATTGATCGGCGCCGCCAATATGGTGTCCACCGGCAATCTCAATATCCAGGTGCCGGTGTACAAGTCCGAAGGCGATCTCGCTCATCTCGGCGAGACATTCAACAAGATGACGGCCGAGTTGCGCACACAGCACGAGGACATCGTGCGCGCCCGCGATCTCATCGACAGCCGACGCCGGTTCACCGAGGCTGTTCTGTCGGGAGCCAGTGCCGGCGTCATCGGCGTCAATGCCGAAGGGCGCATCACCATCCTCAATCGCTCGGCCGAACGCTTGATCGGGCGCACCGAATCCGAAGCGCTCGGCCACCCGCTACAGGACATCGCGGCCGAACTCGGCGAGGTCTTTACCGCCGCGCGTGGCAGCAATCAGCGCCTGATCCAGCGCCAGATTGCGGTGACGCGCGACGGACAAGAGCGCAATTTTTCGATCCGCGTCACCAGCGAGCAGGCACCTGAGTCCGATCAAGGTTACGTCATCACCATCGATGACATTACCGAGCTGGTTCTCGCGCAGCGATCCTCGGCATGGGCCGACATCGCGCGCCGTATCGCCCACGAGATCAAGAATCCATTGACGCCAATTCAATTGTCGGCGGAACGTCTGCGCCGCAAATACGGCAAAGTCATCGTCGAGGACGCTGCGATCTTCCAACAATGCACCGACACGATCATACGCCAGGTCGACGACATCAAACGCATGGTCGATGAGTTTTCACGCTTCGCGCGGATGCCGAAGGCGGTCATCGCCGAAGAAGACGTGGCTGAAACGGTGCGGCAAGCGGTGTTCCTGCTGCGCGTCGCCCATCCCGATATCGATTTCGATGCCGAGCTGCCTCCGGAACCCATGCCGGCACGGTTCGACAGGCGGCTGATCTCGCAGGCGCTGACCAACATCGTCAAGAATGCCACCGAAGCAATCGGCGCCGTTCCGGCCGCCGAACTCGGCCGCGGCCGCATCGTCATCAGCGCTCGGCGCGAGGGCAACGAGGTCACCGTCGACGTTATCGACAACGGCATCGGCCTGCCGAAAGAGAACAGGGCACGGCTGCTTGAGCCTTACGTGACCACGCGCGAAAAAGGCACCGGCCTCGGTCTCGCCATTGTCGGGCGAATTCTTGAGGAACACGGCGGGCGCCTTGACCTGCGCGACGCTTCGGAAAAATTCCCAGGAGCCCGGGGCGCCTGGATGCAGCTTCGCTTCATCGCGGACCCCGCTCCCGCCACCGAGACCGCGCCAAAGCCCGAGATGGTGATCTGACCATGCCTTCCGACATCCTTATCGTCGACGACGAAGCCGATATCCGCGAACTGGTCGCGGGCATCCTGCAGGACGAGGGCTACGCCACGCGCACTGCTCCCAACAGCGACGAGGCTCTGGGGTCGGTAGTCGCGCGCCGGCCCAACCTGATCTTTCTCGACATCTGGCTGCAAAATAGCCGGCTTGACGGCCTGCAGCTTCTCGACTCGCTCAAGCTCGAACATCCTGAATTGCCGATCGTCATGATCTCCGGGCACGGCAATATCGAAACCGCCGTGTCCGCCATCAAGCGCGGCGCTTACGACTTTATCGAAAAGCCCTTCAAGGCCGACCGGCTGCTGCTCGTTGCCGAGCGCGCGCTGGAAAATTCGCGGCTCAAGCGCGAGGTGAAGGAACTCAAGCAATTCGCACCATCGCAGAGCATGGTCGTTGGCCATTCGGCGTCCGCCAATCAGTTGCGGCAGACGGTCGAGAAGGTGGCGCCCACCAACAGCCGCATCCTCATCGTCGGCGCTTCGGGCAGCGGCAAGGAACTTGCGGCGCGCACCCTTCACGCCCGTTCGGCGCGTGCCGACGCCCCGTTCATGGTCATCAACGCGGCCGCCATCACGCCCGAACACATGGAGATCGAACTGTTCGGCGTCGAGGCCAGCAACGGCACGCAAAGCCGCAAGGTCGGCGCGCTGGAAGAAGCGCACGGCGGCACGCTGTTCATCGATGAAATCGCCGACATGCCGCGCGAGACCCAGAACAAAATCTTGCGCGTTCTGGTCGACCAGACATTCCAGCGGGTCGGCGGCAACACCAAGGTGACGGTCGACGTTCGTATCATCTCCTCGACCAGTCGCAACATCGAGGCCGAAATCGCAGCCGGCAGGTTTCGCGAGGACCTTTATCACCGGCTGTCGGTGGTGCCGATCCGTGTGCCGTCGCTTGCGGAACGGCGCGAGGACATTCCCGAACTCGTCGAATATTTCATGACGCAGATTTCGCAGGCGACCGGACTGCCCAAGCGCACGGTCGGCGCCGACGCGCTCGCCGTCCTGCAGTCGCACGACTGGCCGGGCAACGTGCGACAGCTGCGCAATAACGTCGAGCGCCTGATGATCCTTGCCGGCGGCGATCCCGAGGCGGTGATCACGGCCGCGATGCTGCCGCAGGACGTCGGCTCCATGATTCCTAACATGCCGAACGGTAACGGCGGCGAGCATCTGATGAGTCTGGCGCTGCGCGAAGCGCGCGAAGTGTTCGAGCGCGAATATCTCTTGGCGCAGATCAATCGCTTCAGTGGCAACATCTCGCGGACTGCCGAATTTGTCGGTATGGAGCGTTCGGCGTTGCACAGAAAGCTCAAAGCCCTCGGTATCGACTGACCACCGATGAGCCGCATCGCCTACGTCAATGGCCGCTACCTGCCATTCCATGATGCCAAGGTCCATGTCGAGGATCGCGGCTATCAATTCGCCGACGCCGTCTATGAATTCTGCGAAGTCAGGGCAGGGCGCCTTGTCGATGAACGGCGCCATCTCGACCGGCTTGAACGCTCACTCAACGCGCTGCGCATCCCGTCACCGATGTCGCGTGCAGCGCTAAGCGTCGTGCTGCGCGAAGTCGTCGCCCGCAATCGCATCGGCCACGGCAATGTTTACCTGCAAATCAGCCGCGGCGTGGCGCGCCGCGATCTGCCGTTTCCAAAAGAGGTGGCGCCAAGTGTCATTGTGACGGCGCGGTCGCTGAACCGCACCCGCATCGAAGCTACTGCGGCACTTGGCATCACCGTCGCCAGCGTGCCCGACAACCGCTGGGGCCGCGTTGACATCAAGACGGTCGGCCTGCTCCCCAATGTGCTGGCGCGGCAAACCGCCCTCGACAAAGGCGCCCGCGACGCCTGGTTTATCGACCAGGATGGCTTTGTAACCGAGGCCGCCTCGGCCAACGCCTGGATCGTGACGGCCGACGGCAAGCTCATCACCCGGCACGCCGATCACGCCATCCTCGGCGGCATTACGCGCGCCGTGGTGTTTGAGGCGGTCAAGGAGCTGAACCTCCATATCGAAGAGCGCCCGTTCACGCTGGCCGAGGCCTATCGGGCGCGCGAAGCCTTTGTCACGTCAGCCACGCAGATCGTCATGCCGGTGGTACGGCTTGATGACCGCCAGATCGGCGACGGCAAGCCTGGTCCCGTCGCCACGGCGCTGCGCGGCGAATTTCATCGTTTTGCGGAATTGGGTTAGCGCGGAATCGAGCCGGCCCTCGCGTTTTAACCGCTTTTGACCGGGGCCAGAAACTTGGGCTTGCATAGTCCCTTGCGGGGCCTTCTAATGGTCGAGGTTTTGCCGCCCGGCATTGCAGGTAAGCGGGAAAACACGCTTAAGGTGGGTTGAGGGGCGCAATCCACCGACGCTACTGGGGCTATACGGTGGGTTTCGCTGCGCTCAACTCACCCTTACTTATAGAACGCAAATAGAAACGACCCGCGGGTAGGGGCCCGCGGGGCAAGAACGGAAAACACGGCCATGGCAGCCGAACGCGCACAAAATCTGCAAGACACCTTCCTCAACCACGTCCGCAAGAACAAGATTCCCCTCACGATTTTCCTGGTGAACGGGGTCAAATTGCAGGGCGTCGTGACTTGGTTCGATAACTTCTGCGTGCTGCTCCGTCGGGACGGGCACTCGCAGCTTGTCTACAAGCACGCCATATCGACCATCATGCCGGGACACCCGGTCCAGCTCTTCGAAGGCGCTGAGGAAGCGCCGGCGGGGGAAAAGGTCTGATTGGAGCCGCGCCGCGATAGCCGCGCTGACCGGCTGAGCCCTTCCGGGCCGTCCGGATCGGCGACCGGACGCGCGCTCGTGATCGAACCCGCGTTGCGCCGGGGCGGCGATAGTGCGCGTGCGGCCGCGACCGGGCGCGGGCCGGCTGCAAAGCTCGACGAAGCGGTGGGACTTGCTCGCGCCATCGATCTTGAGGTCGTGCAGTCGGGCGTCGTGATGCTCAGCGCACTTCGTCCTGCCACCTATCTGGGCAAGGGCAAGGTCGAAGAGATGGGCGGCCTTGTCAAAACGCACGAAGCCGGCGTCGTGGTGATGGACTGCGCGCTGTCTCCGGTGCAGCAGCGCAACCTGGAAAAGGCCTGGAACGCCAAGGTCGTCGACCGCACGGGCCTCATTCTGGAAATCTTCGGACGGCGAGCCCGCACTCGCGAGGGCGCGCTACAGGTCGAGCACGCGCACCTGACCTACCAGAAGAGCCGGCTGGTACGCTCGTGGACGCATCTGGAACGCCAGCGCGGCGGCTATGGCTTTCTCGGCGGCCCAGGCGAGACTCAGCTCGAGGCCGATCGCCGCATGATCGAGGAGCGGCTCGCCAAGATCGAGACCGAACTCGCCAAGGTCAAACGCACCCGCGCGCTGCATCGCGACAGCCGCCGCCGCGTGCCGTATCCGATCGTCGCGCTGGTCGGCTACACCAACGCCGGCAAGTCGACGCTGTTCAACCGCATGACGGCGGCGCGCGTGCTTACCGCCGACATGCTGTTCGCAACGCTCGATCCGACGCTCCGCGCAGTCGACCTGCCGCACGGCGCCCGCATCATCCTGTCCGACACGGTCGGCTTTATCTCCGACCTGCCGACCATGCTGGTCGCGGCATTTCGCGCCACGCTCGAGGAAGTCATCGAGGCTGACGTGATCCTGCATGTGCGCGACGTCTCGCACGAGGACGCCGAGGCGCAATTGCACGACGTCGAGAACGTGCTCCGGCAACTCGGCATCGAGACCGAAGACGGCGTCAGCGCCGAGCACGCACTGATCGAGGTTTGGAACAAGATCGACCGGCTCGACGAGGCCGAGCGCACCCGTCTCAAAAACCTCGCCGATCGCAAGCCGCAGGCGCAACGGCCGGTGCTGGTTTCGGCGCTCACGGGCGAGGGGATCGACTCGCTCTCAGCTGCAATCGAGGAGCGGCTCGCGGTCGGCCGCGTTTTGATCGAACTTGAGCTCGACCCTGCCGACGGCGCCGGCGTAAGCTGGCTGCATCGCCATACCGAGGTGATCAGCAAAGCCATGGACGAAAACAGCGGTCACCTCGCCATGACGGTCCGCACTGCCGCGGACCGGGCGGATGCGGTTCGCCAGCGGTTTGCCCATCCGTGAAATTCCTCAAGCCTGAAATTCCTTAACGCCGCGCGAACTGTGTATGATCCTGAAAGGTCACGCGAAGGGTTGAGGAGAACTGCAATGACAACTCGCCGAAGATTTGTCACCGGCGCGGTCGCGACGGCGATCGCCGGCGTCTCTCGCCGCGGCTCGGCGCAATCGCCGATTCAAATCCGCATTTCGACCGCCGCGCCACCGTCCGATTTCCTCACCAAGGCACTCAATGCACTTGCGGCCGAGGTCAATGCGGCCGGCGTCGGCCTCGCGGTCACTGTTCACCCTGCCTCGACATTGTTCAAGCAGGGCACCGAGGTCCCGGCCATTCAGCGCGGCAACCTGGAAATGAGCACGATGACCACCTTCGAGGTGTCGCAGCAAATCCCGCAGCTTGGCTATTTCAATCGCGCCTATCTGCTCACCGACTACGACCAGCTTCGCCGCGTTTTCACCGGGCCGATCGGCGACGACGTCCGCAAGTCGGTGGCGGACAAGATGGGCATCGAAATTCTCGCGACCCACTATCTCGGCACGCGCCAAGTCAATATCCGGCAGAAGCGCAGCGTCAAGACGCCGGCCGACCTGGCCGGTATCAAGATGCGGATGCCGGCCGGTCCCGAATGGCTGCTGCTCGGCGAGACGTTTGGCGTAACTCCGATTCCGATGGGCATGCCGGAGGTTTACCTGGCCTTGAAGACCGGAACGGTCGACGGCCAGGAGAATCCGCTCACCATTCTCAATGCGGCGAAATTCTATGAGGTCACCGCGCAGATCGTGCTGACAGCCCACATGGTGCAGCCGGTGTATTTCAACATCGGCAAGCCGGTCTGGGACAAGCTCAGCACGCAGCAGAAAAAGGTGCTTGGCGAAGCCTGCGTCAAGGCAGCCAGGAGCGGCGACGACGCACGGCTCAATGACGAAAAGGCCGTCGTGACGGCGCTCAAGGGCAGGGGCCTTGCGGTCGACACGATTGATCTCGCGCCGTTCCGCGCCAATGCCGATCGCGTCTACGCCAAGTCGAGCCTCGCCAAACAATGGGACGCTGTGGGACTGCAGCGCGCACAGAAGGCGTAACGGCCCGGCCATGGAGCGGCCGGACGATGCACCGGAACGCGCCGAGAGCGGCGGCGCCACGCTCACGGCACGGCTGCGCCAGGTGGCAAATTGGCTCGCCGCCGCGATGTTCGCGGCTGTCTTCCTGATCTTCAACTACAAGATCGTCACGCGCTATTTCGAGCATGAGGAGGCGGTCTGGGCCGACGAAGTGCTGGTGATCCTGTTCATCTGGATCATCTTCTGGGCCCAATCTTTCATCGTCCGCGACAAGGATCAGATCACATTCGATCTCGTCTACCGGCTGCTTCCGCCGCGTGGACGACGCGCGGCGGCGCTGGCGCGCTACCTTCTGATCGGCGGCATCTTCCTGTGGTCGCTTCCAGGCTCGCTCGGCTACATCCAGTTCCTCTGGCGCGAGCACACGCCGGTGCTCAATCTTCCGCTCGATTGGGTCTATTCGTGCTTCGGCCTGTTCTTGATCGCCGTCATCGTTCGCTGTGCTTTCGGCGTGCGAAAGCTGCTCGGCGCGCACTGGGCGGACGAAATCTGAAAGGGCGGCGCGGTGTCGGAAGGGCTATGGGTCCTGCTCGGTGTGTTCGCGCTTGCGGCGGTGCTCGGCGCGCCGCTCGGGCTCGCGATGCTCGCCGCCGGCTACGCGTATCTCATCGCCACGCACCAGGATGCCGGACTCGTTGTCGATCAGACGATGAATGGCCTCTACAACAGCTATCTGCTGATCGCGGTGCCGATGTTCATCTTCGTCGCCAACGTCATGAATGTGAGTGGCGTAATTGAGCGGCTGCTCCGGTTCGGCGCCGCCATGGTGGGCCACCTGCCGGGCGGTCTCGCGCAAGTCAACGTCGTCACCAATCTGATCTTCTCCGGCATGAGCGGCAGTGCCGTCGCCGACGCGTCCGGCCCCGGCCTCGTACTCGCTCGCATGATGACGAAACAGGGCAATTATCCGCGCGGCTTCGCGGCGGCAACGTCGGTGGTTTCAGCGACGCTCGGGCCGCTGATGCCGACCTCGATCCCGATGATCTTCTATGCGCTGATCGCCAATGCCTCGGTCGGCGCGATGTTTCTCGGTGGCCTTATCCCGGCAGGGCTGATGGCGCTCGCGCTGATGACCGTTATCGCCATTATGGCCCGCCGGCGCGGTTTTCCGCGCGAAACCCGAACGGCATGGTCCGCAATGCCGGCTATCCTGGGCCGCGCGCTGCTGCCGATCGCGCTGCCGGGCATTCTGCTCGGCCTGATTTATTCAGGCGTGACGACGCCGACCGAGGCTGCGGCCATTGCGGCGACCTATGCGCTGCTGCTCGCCTTGATCGTCTATCGCACCTTGAGTTTGGCGCAGCTGCTGACGGTCATATCCGACACGGTGCGCGCGACCGCAATGATCGCTCTGATCATGTCGGGGGCGTTTGTCTTTAACTACGCGGTTGCCAACGAGGGCGTGCCGCAGCTCATTCAATCGACGCTCCTGCAGTGGCACCTGTCGCCGACCGCGTTTCTGCTCTGCGTCGATCTCTTGATGCTGCTGCTCGCCGTCGTGCTCGACGAGGTCACGATCCTGTTGGTGATCGTGCCGTTATTGGTACCGATTGCGCAGGGGCTCGGCATCGATCTTGTTCATTTCGGCATCGTCGTCGTGCTCAACATGATGGTCGGCCTGACGCTGCCGCCGCACGGGCTTCTACTGTTCATCATGAGCGGTCTGACGCGAACACCGCTCGCCGAGATTTTTCGCGAAATGCCGCCCTTCATCGTCGCCATGCTGGCGATCGTGATTGCGGTGACCCTGTTCCCTGACATTGCGCTGTGGTTGCCGCACATCGCCGGCCTAGCCAAATAACGCCGGTTCATTCCTGCGCCTTTGCTTCGTCCCACAGCGCATCCATCTCAGCAAGCGATGCGTCCTGCGGCGCCTTACCCTCGGCCGCGAGCGCGCGTTCGATCGAACCGAAGCGGCGTTCGAATTTCCGATTGGTCTGCCGGAGCACCGACTCCGGGTCGGCATGTAGATGGCGGGCGAGGTTGACGGCCGCGAACAACAGGTCGCCGACCTCCGCCGCCGCCTCATGGGTATCGGCCGGCGCGGCCGCGCCGGTACCAAGCGCCGCCTCGATCTCGTCTGCCTCTTCGCGAATTTTGCGGAGCACCGCGTGCGGGTCATTCCAGTCGAAGCCTACTTTGCTGGCCTTCTGCTGCAGCTTCAGCGCCCGCGTGAGGGCAGGGAGCCCGACCGGTACGTCGGCCAGCGCTCCTTCGCTCTGTCCACCGTTACGCGCGGCCTTTTCCTCGGCCTTGATGCGCTCCCACAGGCCCTCGACCGTTTGCGGGGTGTCCGAGCATTCTTCGCCGAAAACATGAGGATGGCGGCGAATGAGCTTCTCGGTGATCGCTTGGACGACATCGCCGAAGGCGAACGCGTCCTGTTCCTCGGCCATCCGGGCGTGAAATACGACCTGCAACAAGAGATCGCCGAGTTCATCCTTGAGATCGGTCAGATTGCCGCGCGCAATCGCGTCGGCCACCTCGTAGGCTTCTTCCAACGTATAAGGCGCGATGGTCGAAAAATTCTGCTCCAGATCCCACGGACAGCCTGTCTGCGGCGTCCGCAGCGCCGCCATGATTTCAAGAAGTCGGTCAATATCGCGGGAAGGGGTCATGCGCGGGTCCTGCTAGAAATTTTCGCGCCGGATCCTATCACATCCGTCATTCTGGAACGCCGCGAAGCAACCGCCGCCACAGACTTGCCAATCGACGCTTGCCAATCGACGCTGGCTTATAACAAACCCTGGCTCCATGGTTCACGCAGCAGGACGCTCTGCCATGCCAACCTCGGCCTACCTGCAATCGATCGGCTTCTTTGCCCTCTCTATCGCCGCTCTGTTTGTCTCGGCTGGCACCGCCGCGATTCCGACCTATTGGGCATATCTCGCGATCGTCGCCGCAGTTTTTGTGGCGTCGTTCCTATTGCTCGATCCGGACCTCGCGCGAGAGCGAATGCGACCCGGCGGCCAGAAGCCGCCGTTGGGGCTGCAGATTTTCACCGTCGTGATGTTTGCACACTGGATCATCGCCGGCCTCGACCATGGCCGCTTCCACTGGAGCGACACGGTGCCCGGATGGCTGCAATGGCTCAGCCTTGTGGCGCTCGCTGATGCCTACGCCTTGTGCCTCTGGGCGATGGTCGTGAACCGCTTCTTCTCGTCGGTCGTACGCATCCAGTCGGACCGCGGCCAGGTCGTCATCACGGATGGCCCATACGCCGTCATCCGGCATCCCGGATACGTCGCGGGCATCGCCATCATTGTGACGAGCGGTCTCGCGCTCGACTCATGGTTTGCGACCGGGTTCCTGATCGTCTTCAGTCTGCCGTTCCTGCTGTACCGCGCGATCACCGAAGACCGTGTGCTGCAGGCGCAATTGCCGGGCTATCGCGACTACGCCCAGCGGGTTCGTTGGCGGCTCATTCCAGGGGTTTGGTGAGAGCGCCGAGCCGGAGCCGCGCCTGCGAACAGCCGATTCGCATAAGACATATTATGGAATATCTCCACGCGATGTTTCACTTGACTTACCCACCCACTAGGAATAGGCTTGGTTTCAGTGGAGATACCCATGGCCAAGCCCGTCCTTTCCGAACCTAGATTTTTCAGCGAAGAAGCCGCTTTCGAGTACGTGGAAGCCCAACTCTGGCCGGCCGGCCCGGTCTGTCCGCATTGCGGCGCGCTGGGCGAAAAGATCGGACGCCTGACTGTCCGCTCCAAACCTAGCAAGAGGAACCCTGAAGGCGTCGTGCAGGTCGGCCTGCGCAAGTGCTACGCCTGCCGTGGCCCGGTCTTTACGGTGCGCAAGGGTTCGATTTTTGAGGATAGCCACCTTCCGCTGCGCATGTGGCTGCAGGCCATCCACCTGCTCTGCGCTTCGAAGAAAGGCATCTCTACGCGCCAGCTTCAACGGATGCTCAATTGCGGCATGAAAACCGCTTGGCACCTTGGCCACCGCGTCCGTGAAATGATGAACCCTGACAAGAGCGGCCCGGTTGGCGGCGAAGGCAAGACGGTCGAAATCGACGATACGGAGTTCGGCCGCTCGCCTAAGACGCGAAAGCGTCCGGGCGGTCGCAAGAGCAACGTGAAGGTTCTCAGCCTCATTGAGCGCGGCGGCCCCGTGCGCTCCGTCGTGCTCGATCATCGTGGCATCGGGCCGCGCCTGCATCATCACTTGGACAAGGCCAGCCGTTTGGTTTCGGACAGCGCCCCGGTCTTCAAGTTCACCGGCGCGGCAGAGCACGAGGCGGTGGATCATTCCAAGTACGAATGGGCGCGCGGCGACGTGCATACCAATACGCTCGAAGGCTTTTTCTCGATCTTCAAACGCGGCATCATCGGCGTTTACCAGCACATTGATGCCAGACATTTTGACCGCTACGCGGCAGAGTTCGATTTCCGCATGAACACGCGCGCCAAGCTCGGTATCGATGATGTGCAGCGCGAAGCGATTGCCGTTAAAGGCGCGGCGGGCAAGCGGTTGACCTACGAAACAACTTACTCGCAAGCGTGAACCCGCGGCCCCGTTCCAATTGGAGTTGCCTTTCAAAAAATGATCGCTATATGGTCGGGCCATGGCAGACAAACCAAAGCCAAAGCCCGACGATCCCGCGCAATACAAACGGTTCCTAGAGATCGCGCGCGAAGCGCAGGCCGACGAAACCGAAGAAGGGGCAAATCGCGCCTTCAAAAAAATCACGTCGTCACCTCGTAAATCTATTCGCCCACCAAGCAAAGATTCTCGCTCATCACGCGAAGAACCTTAACCGTCACATCTATACTTAGACGCACGGTATGATGCTTTTTAGCTCGATCACCGAGCAAGCGTCCGGTCTTTACGGATAGATCGGAAATCAGCGTATCGCTTTCCAAAAGACAGCAGAGAGGATCGGCAGTAGGCACGCCTCCCGCCTTTTCTTCGGCTTCACTTGGCATACGCAACGCGTCGAAAAGCGTTTTGATACGGCCATCAATATCGCCGCCCTGTAAAACTAGAGCACCTGGGTCTTCGTGCCTTAGAAAGAGGATATCCACCGCACATGCGAGGTGCAGGGATTGTCGAACGAGTGGCAAGTAAGCCGCAGAATTGGGCACTTGGATCGGCGCACAAAAATCAACTTGTCCCGGCGCTAATGGCGGGATTGGCTCTTTGAAATCAGGCAGTTTAGCTGGCGTATAGGGGGCTGGCCTTGCGGCAGATATAGGTGGTCCCGTAACAAGTATTCTGGTTCGAGCCGTTCGCTGCAATTGACGCAGGATAATATGGCTGTCCCAGAGGTCGGCCAGTTGATCGTGAAAAGCATTCCTAATCTGGCTGACATAGACTGGCTTTGATGAATTTGCGCTTGCGGGTAAATCACCCTCATAGATCAGCGTGAATTTCATCAGCTCGAACGGTTCGGCTAGATGCCGAAGCGCCTCCCACCAAGGCAACGATAGCGGAGGCGCGATCATAACCAGCCTCCCGTTTCCGTGACGCTACCCCTGGTATGGGGTAAGTCAAGTGAAACATCGCGTATCTCCATTAACCCGCATCAGGCTGGGCTTTCTTCAGCCGCGAACGATATCCCGTCGTAGGCCGGCTCGACGTGCGGCGGCAATTTCTGGCGCAAGGTCTCGTAGTCGAGATCGGCGTGGAGATTGGTCAGAATGGCGCGGCGCGGCTTGAGTCGCGCAATCCAGGACAGCGCATCGGCGACCGAGAAATGGCTCGGGTGCGGCCGGTCGCGCAGCGCATCGACGATCCAGACATCCAGCCCGTGAAACGCGGCCGCGCTGTCGTCCGGCACCCCGCCAATGTCGGCCGAATAAGCCACGTTGCCGAAACGAAAACCGAGCGAGGCAATGTCGCCATGCTCCTGCAACACCGGCAGCGCGGTGATCGCACCACCCTGCCCGGTGATGGTAACCGGCGTGCCTGCCACGAGCCGGCGTTCGCGGACGATCGGCGGGTACTCGCTGCCTGGCGGCGCCTTGAAGCAATAGCCGAAGCGGGCGTGCATGGTCCCGGCGGTATGCTCGTCGAGATAAACGTCGATCGGTGCGCGCTGCTTGATGTAGAGCGCACGCAGATCGTCGATGCCGTGGGTGTGGTCGGCGTGCTCGTGCGTGTAGAGCACGCCATCGAGGCGGTCGACGTCGGCATCGAGAAGCTGTTCGCGTAGATCGGGCGAGGTGTCGACGAGGACGCGGGTGATGCCGCCGGCACCGCGCCGTTCGACCAACAGCGAGGTGCGCCGCCGCCGGTTTTTCGGATTATTGGGATCGCACACGCCCCAGCCGAGCGCCGGGCGCGGCACGCCGCCTGACGATCCGCAGCCAAGAATTGTGAATTTCACTGTCATGCCCCCTCCATTCCCTCGCCCGCTTGCGCGGGAGGGTTAAGGGAGGGGGGGCGCGGCACCTTGGTGAACAGCCGAAAGAAGTTGTCGGTGGTCTGGCGTGCGATCTCGTCGAACGACACGCCGCGCGCCTCAGCGAGCACGTTGGCGGTCTCGATCACAAAAGCCGGCTCGTTGCGTTTGCCGCGATGGCGCCCCGGCGCGAGATACGGTGCGTCGGTTTCGACCAGAATCCGATCCGGCGGCAACTCGGCGGCTATGGCGCGCAGGGCCGCGGAATTCTTAAACGTCAGAATGCCGGTGAACGAAATAAAGTGGCCGAGCGCAACGGCGCGCCGCGCAAGATCGGCGCCCCCGGTGAAGCAATGCAGCACGGCCGGGAAGGGACCCCTCCCCGTTTCTTCTTCGAGGATGCGCGCGGTGTCGTCATCGGCCTCGCGGGTGTGAATGACCAACGGCAGGCCGGTCTCACGCGCGGCGGCGATATGGGTGCGGAAGCCGCGCTCCTGCGCGTCGCGCGGTGAATTGTCGTAGTGATAATCGAGACCGGCTTCGCCCAGCGCGACAACCCTCTTGTTTTGTGTGCGGGCGACGAGGTCAGCCGCGGTCACGTCCGTTTCTTCATGGGCGTAGTGCGGGTGCGTGCCGACAGAGCAATAGACGTCGTCAAACCGGTCCGCGATCGCCAGCAGTTCGTCCTGACGGCGCACCCGCGTCGAGATCGTCACCATGCGCGCAATCCCTGCTTGCCGTGCGCGTAAAACTACGGCGTCCAGCTCAGCGGCAAAATCGGGAAAATCGAGATGGCAATGACTGTCGATCAGCATTTTGTTGCTTATTGCGCCGCGGGCGCCACGGGCTCGACGTAGCGCGGAAATACCGGTGCCGGCGTTGGCACCTTGGCGCCGGCAGCGATCCGCTGTGCGCCGCCGAGGAATGAAAAATTGCGCTCGGCCGGCGGCACGCCGAGGAGATCGAGCAGCTTACTCGCCGACTCGGGCATGAATGGCTGCACCAGGATCGCGATCTGTCTTAAGACCTCCGCCGTCACGTAAAGGACTGTGCCTTGTCGAACTGGATCGGTCTTGGCCAAAGCCCAGGGTGCCTCGCCGGCGAAATAACGGTTGGCGTCGGCAACGACCGCCCAGACAGCGTTGAGCACCTGGTGAAGCTGTTGCGTTGCCATCGCCTCGCGAGCCTTGCCGACGAGCGCGTCGGCGGCGCCGAGGATGGCTTGATCCGCCGCGGTGAATGCGCCGGGCTGTGGCAGCGCGCCGCCGAACGCCCGCGCCACCATCGTGAGTGAGCGCTGCGCGAGGTTGCCCAGGTCATTGGCGAGGTCGGCGTTGATGCGATTGACGATGGCCTCGTGGCTGTAATTGCCATCCTGGCCGAATGGCACTTCGCGCAGCACGAAATAACGGAACTGATCGACGCCGTAGGCATCGACCAAAGCGAACGGATCGATCACGTTGCCGACCGATTTCGACATTTTTTCCCCGCGGTTGAACAGAAAGCCGTGGGAGAAAATACGCCGCGGTAGATCAATACCAGCCGACATCAGAAAGGCCGGCCAATACACGGCATGGAAGCGCACGATATCCTTGCCGATGACGTGCAGGTCGGCCGGCCAGTATTTCTTGAATTTCTCAGAATTCGTATCGGGATAACCGACGCCTGTGATGTAATTCGTGAGCGCATCGACCCACACATACATGACGTGTTTTGGAGCGCCTGGCACCGGCACCCCCCAGTCGAATGTTGTCCGCGAAATCGACAGATCCTTCAGGCCGCCGCGCACGAAACTTGCGACCTCGTTCATGCGCTCTTTGGGCAGCACGAAATCGGGATGTTTTTCGTACAGTGCCAAGAGCTTGTCGGCATATTTGGAGAGTCTAAAGAAATAGCTCTCCTCCTCGACCCATTCGACCGGCGTGCCTTGCGGACCGAGGCGCCGTCCCTTTTCGTCGAGGCGCGTCTCGCTCTCGTCGTAATAGGCCTCGTCTCGCACCGAGTACCAGCCGGCATATTTGTCGAGATAGATGTCGCCCGCCTCCTGCATGGCCGACCAGATCGCCTCGGACGAACGGTAATGCCGGGGCTCGGTGGTGCGGATGTAGTCGTCGTTCGAGCAATTGAGCTTTTTCACCATGGCCTGGAAGATCGGCACGTTGCGCGCGACGAGCTCACGCGGCGTCAGCTTTTCGCGCGCCGCAGTCTGATGCATCTTGATGCCGTGCTCGTCGGCGCCGGTGAGGAAATACACGTCGTGGCCATCAAGCCGCTGGAAGCGCGCGATGGCATCGGTGGCGATCACCTCGTAGGCGTGGCCGATATGCGGCGGGCCGTTCGGATAGGCAATCGCGGTGGTGACGTAATACGGCTGTCCTGGCATCTGCCGTAGGTATCAACCGCGCGTGGCCGCGGCAAGCAAGCCGAACACGCCGAAAACGAATGGTTTTCGCTCCAAATTGTAGGTTTCGGCGTCACGCGCTGCCGCGTTGATGCCCTCCCAGGCCTCGGCGAGTCGCGCCAGGCGGCGGATCCCGACTTGCCCGCCTTGCCCGCCTTGCCCGCCTTGGGCCGAGCCCTCGCGGTCGAGCCGCTGCGCCAGCCAGACATTGATCGTATCGACCAGCGCGGCGAGCGGCTGCGGATCCGTTCCCGCCACGCGGTCGCCGAGCGCGTGCAGCGCGCCCGCATCGAGCTTCGGCAGCGCCTCGAGCAGATCGAGCGCCTGTTGTCGGAGCGCCAGCGCATCTTCGTCGAGCAGCGCCAGCGCGCGCGCGACACTTCCGCCGGCAGCGGCAGCC
>Ga0208849_1000340_pt1 | contig 45178 bp, 40 predicted proteins | sample NGESurdeep072012_10_FD_184470 | JGI IMG/M metagenome (GOLD analysis project Ga0208849, IMG submission 184470) | Arctic peat soil microbial communities from Barrow, Alaska - NGEE Surface sample 53-3 deep-072012 (SPAdes) | ecosystem: Environmental > Terrestrial > Soil > Wetlands > Peat ... | reverse complement strand
GACATATCTCGTCAAAGAATGTGGCGGAACTTGAAAGTGACTACTTCCGCACCCGGACACAATCAGAACGGTTCCTCGCTGGAAGACGACGAATTGCGATGACGTCGGCCTACGCGACCTCAGTTCACGACAAGCGTCAGCGACGCGGAGGCCGTCTGAACTGGGTCCTTTTTCGATTCGTGGGTCTGAACTGAAACAATCAGCGCGTAGGAGCCGGAGGGGAGGCCGGTCTTCACTCGTCCGGTGATGACGCCAGCGTCGGTCAAATGGAGTCCGCTTGGCAAGGTGCTCGCCGTGTTCCAGCGATACGGCAGGCGTCCGCCTGATGCCCTGAGTCTGGCGTGGTAGACGGCACCGGGAGTGGTGGCAGGCAGCGTGGTGGTGGTGACAACAAAGGCGCCCTGGACAGCCACTGTGCCCCTGAAATAGGTCATGACATAGTCCGGATCGATGGCGCCAGAACAAGTCGAGGGATAGACGCCGACGGCTGAGTGCGCAGTAGCCGTGGTGGTGCAAACAGGCCGTGTGGTCAGATTTGCCGGCGCGTCACCGTCGTGAAATCCGACATACTGGGCGCCGACGACCGGCGGTGTCCCCCCCACGGTCATGACGACAGAGTCGGCGGTGATCCACAGCGGACCGCAATCGCCCGATCGGCCGCGTAGCCGCGCTTCCCGATTGGTCGAATCCACAATGGCGAGAGCGTCGAGCCGCACCCCTGCAGCAATCGCCGCCGGATCAAGCCGCATCAGAACAGGGAGCGAGCAGCCGCGCTCGCCGCACCGACCAGCGGCCCCGGATAGAGGAAGAACAGGATGTTGAACAAGCCGCAAATCGCAAGCACCACCCGAAGCTCGACGGGCATCGCATAAAAGCCTTCGGCCGCCTCGTCGAAATACATGACCTTGATGATCGCCAGATAGTAATAGGCGCCAACCACGCTGGCGAGGACGCCGATCACGGCGAGGATATAAAGGCCCGCCTTGATGGCGGCGAGGAACACGTAGAACTTGGCGAAAAAGCCGGCGAGCGGCGGCACGCCGGCCATCGAAAACAGCAGCATCGCCAGGAAGAACGCCATGGTCGGGTGGGTGCGCGCCAACCCCGCAAGCTGGTCGATCGACTCCACCATGCCGGTCGAACGCCGCAGCGCCAGGATCACGGCGAATACTCCGAGTGTCATGGTGATGTAGATCGCTATATAGACAAGCACGCCCTGCACGCCCTCGGCCGTACCGGCGGCCAGCCCGATCAGCGCGTAGCCCATGTGGCCGATCGACGAATAGGCCATCAGCCGCTTGATATTGCGCTGACCGATGGCCGCGAAGGAGCCGAGCAGCATCGAGGCGATGGAGACGAAGACCAGGATCTGCTGCCACTCCGTCGTAATTCCAGGAAATGCCACGACGGTCGCGCGCACGAACATGGCGATGCCTGCGACCTTGGGCGCCGCGGCAAAGAACGCGGTGACCGGCGTCGGCGCGCCCTCATAGACGTCGGGCGTCCACATGTGGAACGGCACCGCGGACACCTTGAAACAGAAGCCAGCGAACAGAAAAACGAGGCCGAAAATCAGGCCGATGCCGCCATGTGCCGCGGCGTGCGCGATGCCGGTGAAGGTCACGGTGCCGGTGAAGCCGTAAACCAGCGACGCGCCGTAGAGCAGCATGCCCGACGACAAGGCGCCGAGCACAAAGTATTTCAGGCCGGCTTCGGTCGAGCGCAGCTGATCGCGGTGACTGGCCGCCAGCACGTAGAGCGGCAGACTCATCAGTTCCAGGCCGAGATAGAGCGCAATGAGATCGGCGGCCGAAATCAGCATCAGCATGCCGAGCGTCGACAGCAGAATCAGCACGGAATACTCGAACCGCTCCTGCCGCTCGCGCTTGGCGTAATCGAGCGACATGGCAATGGCTGCGGCCGAACCGAGCAACGCCAGCACTTTCAGAAAGCGGGCAAAGTCGTCGACCACGAAGCTGCCGCCGAAGCTTACCAAGCGGCCCGCGGGTAGCACCAAAAGGATCACGCCGGCGAGAAGCAAAAGCACAATCGCCGAAAAGTCGACGACCCTCACCGGCAGCCCGCCGCGAAACGCGCCGAGCATGAGCAGCGCCATGGCGCCGAGCGCCAGCACGATTTCTGGCAGCAGTGGCACGAACGCCGGGAGTTGCGCAGCGCTCATCATCTTACCTCGCCAACGGCGCCGTTAGGCCCGCCGCCTGCACGCCGTGGAGCGCGTGATGGTAATTGTCGATCAGTTGCGACACCGAGACCGCGGAAAAATCGAGCACGGGCTTCGGATAGACGCCGATCAGGATCGTGAGAATGACCAGCGGCGCGAGTATGATCATTTCGCGCGGGCCGATGTCCTTGATCCACTGCAGGTTCGGCTTCTCCAGCTTGCCAAACATCACCTTGCGGTAGAGCCACAACATGTAGCAGGCCGAGAGGATGGTGCCGAGCGTGGCGAGCGTCGCCACCCAATTGTTGACACGGAACGTGCCGATCAGCGTCAGGAACTCGCCGACAAAGCCCGAGGTGCCGGGCAGCCCGACATTGGCAAGCGCAAACACCATGAAGACGAAGGCATAGATCGGCATGCGGTTAACGATGCCGCCATAGGCCGCGATCTCGCGGGTATGCATGCGGTCGTAGACCACGCCGACGCACAGGAACAGCGCGGCTGAAACGATGCCGTGAGAAATCATCTGGAAAATGCCGCCCGAGATACCCTGCGCCGTCACCGCGAAAATGCCCATGGTGACAAAACCCATATGGGCGACCGACGAATAGGCAATCAGCTTCTTCACGTCCTCCTGCACCAGCGCCACGAGTGACGTGTAGATGATGGCAATGACGGACAGTGCGTAGATCAGTGGCGCAAGGTGCTGCGACGCCTCCGGAAACATCGGTAACGAGAAGCGCAGAAAGCCGTAGCCGCCCATCTTCAAGAGGATGGCCGCGAGTATCACCGATCCGGCGGTGGGCGCCTCGACGTGCGCATCCGGCAGCCAGGTGTGAACCGGCCACATCGGCATTTTGACCGCAAACGAGGCGAGGAAGGCAAGGAACGCCCAGGTCTGAAGCGAATGCGGGAAGGCATGATGCAGCAGCGTCGGAATGTCGGTAGTGCCGGCGTCCCAGTACATCGCCATGATGGCGAGCAGCATCAGCACCGAGCCGAGCAGCGTATAGAGAAAGAACTTGAAGCTGGCGTACACCCGGCGCGGGCCGCCCCACACGCCGATGATCAGGAACATCGGAATGAGGCCACCCTCGAAGAACAAGTAGAACAGCACCAGGTCGAGCGCGCAGAACGTGCCGACCATCAGCGTTTCGAGCGCCAAGAACGCGATCATGTACTCGCGCACCCGGCGCTGGATCGCCTCCCAGCTCGCCAGGATCGCGATCGGCATCAGCGCCGTGGTGAGTATGACGAACGGCAGCGAAATGCCGTCGACACCCATCGAGTAATTGATGGAGCCGCCGAGCCACGGCGCCTTCTCGACGAACTGGAAATCGGCGGTCGACGGATCGTATCGCCACACCAGGATGAGCGAGATGACGAAGGTGATCAGCGTCGTCCACAGCGCCAGCCAGCGGGCGTTGCGCACGCCGGCCTCGTCATTGCTGAGAAACGCAATGAACAGCGCGCCGACCAGCGGCAGAAACACGATGACGGAGAGGATCGGCCAGCTCGTCATCCGTGCACCCCGTAGAACATGAACCAGGTGACGGCGACGGCGACGCCGATCAGCATGGCGAAGGCGTAATGGTAAAGATAGCCGGTCTGCAGGCGAATGACGTTGCGCGTCACGTCGAGCACGCGCGCCGAGACGCCATCGGGACCGAGGCCGTCGATGATGAAGCCGTCACCGCCCTTCCATAACAGGCGGCCGAGCCACAACAGCGGACGCACCAGCAGGAAGTCGTAGATCTCATCGAAATACCACTTGTTCAGCAGGAACCGGTACAGCACCGCCTGCTGGCGAGCCAATTCCTTGGGCACATCCGGCCGGCGGATATAGAAATACCACGCGACCAGAAAGCCGCCGATCATCATCAGGGTCGGAGACAGCGTCACCAGCAGCGGCAGATGCTCAGTCTCCTCGTAAATTTTGTCGGCAGTCACGAGTCTCAGCGCCTGATGGAAGAACGTGTCGGCGCCGTGGCCGGTGAACAGCGCAAGCGCGGGGTACCCGGCGGCCAATGAACCGATGGCGAGCAGCGCCAGCGGCACCAGTATCACCAGCGGACTCTCGTGCGCTCGCTCATAATGTTCGCGATCATGCGGCTCGCCATGGAACGTCATGAAGATCAGGCGCCAGGAATAGAACGCCGTGAGCGCTGCGGCGCCGAGCGTCATGATGAAGCCGTAGGTGGCCATCGGATTGGCGCTCACATCCGCCGACTCGATGATCGCATCCTTGGAAAAGTAGCCGGCCGTGAGCGGGAAGCCGGTCAGCGCCAAGGTGCCGATCAGCATCGTGGCGTAGGTGAACGGCAGCTTGCGCCACAGGCCGCCCATGTGACGCATGTCCTGCTCGTGGTGCATCGCAATGATCACCGAGCCGGAGCCGAGGAACAACAGCGCCTTGAAGAAGGCATGCGTGAACAGGTGGAACATGCCGACCGAATAAGCGCCGACGCCCATGGCGACGAACATGTAGCCGAGCTGCGAACAGGTCGAATAGGCGATGACCCGCTTGATATCGTTCTGCACCAGGCCGACCGTGGCGGCGAACATGCAGGTCGTGGCGCCGATGAAGGTGACGAAGGCCGACGCGCCCGGCGAAAGCGCGAATAACGGCGACAGCCGCGCCACCATGAAGACGCCGGCCGTCACCATGGTGGCGGCGTGGATCAGCGCCGAAACCGGCGTTGGGCCCTCCATGGCGTCCGGCAGCCAGGTGTGCAGCAGGAACTGCGCCGACTTGCCCATGGCGCCCATGAACAACAGCAGACACACCGTGGTCAGCGCATCGACATTCCAGCTCAGGAAATGAAAGCTCTTGCCGGCAAGTGCCGGAGCCTGCGCGAAAATGGTATCGAAATCGACCGCCCCGGTCAGCGCGAACACCGCGAAAATGCCAAGCGAGAAACCGAAATCGCCGACCCGGTTGACGACAAATGCCTTGATTGCCGCCGCATTGGCGGCAGGCCGGTCATACCAAAATCCGATGAGGAGATAGCTTGCGAGGCCGACGCCCTCCCAGCCGAAGAACAGCTGCACCAGGTTGTCGGCCGTCACCAGCATCAACATGGCGAAAGTGAAGAACGACAGGTAGCCGAAGAAGCGCGGCCGGTACGGATCGTCCGCCATGTAGCCGATCGAATAGACGTGGACGAGCGAGGAAATCGTCGTGACCACGACCAGCATCACCGCGGTCAAAGCGTCGATGCGGAGCGCCCAGTCCGAATGCAGGTCGGCAAAGCTGATGAAGCTGAACAGGCGGATGCGCGCCTCGTGACCGGCAATGCCGACGTCGTAGAGCGCATACCAGGATAGCACGCACGAGATGATCAGAAGCGTGGTGGTAATCAGCTCCGCCGCGCGCGAGCCCGCGGCGGCCGGTTCGCTCGCATGTTCCTCGCTGTGCGAGGTGCCTATGACGGCATGCGCCGCGTGCGGCGAAGGCGAGCCGTGCGCGTGGCTTTCATCGACCAATCCAGCCGCATGATCGTCGTGGGGCGGCGGCGGATTTTCGCCGGGAAAGCGGTTGCGGGCGCCGACAAGCGCGATCACGCCGGCAATGATGGCGCCGATCAGCGGCAGCGCGACGATGGCTTCGTACATGCCGCCTAGCCCTTCATCAGATTAATATCTTCCACCGCGATCGAGCCGCGGTTGCGGAAGTAGGCGACCAGGATGGCAAGCCCGATCGCGGCCTCCGCCGCCGCCACGGTGAGCACGATCAGGGCGTAGACCTGTCCGACGATGTCGCCAAGAAAGCTGGAAAACGCCACCAGGTTGATATTGACCGCAAGCAGGATGAGCTCGATCGACATCAGGATGACGATCACGTTCTTGCGATTGAGAAAGATGCCGAATATCCCAAGCGTGAGCAGGATGGCTGCGACAGAAAGATAGTGACCGAGCCCGATCGTCATGACAGCCCCTGCCCCGGTTTGACGTTGACGAGCTCGACTGCATCCGCGCGGCTGCGCGCCACCTGTGCGGCAATGTTCTGCCGCCGAACCTGCGGCTTGTGCTGCAGTGTCATGACGATGGCGCCGACCATGGCGACGAGGAGGATCATGCCGGCTGTTTCGAAGAAGTAGACGTATTTGGTGTAAAGCACGAGCCCGAGCGCCTGCGTGTTGCTGACATTCGCCGCAGCGGCGGCCGATGGGTGCGCGCCCGGCGCGATCACCCAGCCGCCGACCACGAGCAGAAGCTCCACAAGCAGCACCACGCCAATCAGCGCGCCGACCGGCAGATAGTTGAGAAAGCCCTGGCGCAGCTCGGCGAAATCGACGTCGAGCATCATCACCACGAACAGGAACAGCACGGCGACGGCACCGACATAGACGACGATCAAGATCATCGCCAGAAACTCGGCGCCGAGCAGCACGAACAGTCCCGCCGCATTGACGAACGCAAGAATGAGAAACAGCACCGAGTGTACTGGATTGCGCGACGTGACGACCATGACGGCCGAGGCGACGCAAACGCCGGCGAACAGATAAAAGAATATGGCGTTGATGATCATCGGCCCGCTGGCTCACCTATACGGCGCATCGAGTGCGATGCTGTTGGCGAGTTCCCGCTCCCAACGGTCGCCGTTCGCCAACAGCCGTTCCTTATCGTAATAAAGCTCCTCGCGGGTTTCGGTGGCGAACTCGAAGTTCGGCCCCTCGACGATTGCGTCGACCGGACATGCTTCCTGGCACAGCCCGCAATAAATGCATTTGACCATGTCGATGTCGTAGCGCGTGGTGCGGCGGGTGCCGTCGTTGCGCCGCGGGCCGGCTTCGATGGTGATCGCCTGCGCCGGACAGATCGCCTCGCACAGCTTGCAGGCAATGCAGCGCTCTTCGCCGTTCGGATAGCGCCGCAGCGCATGCTCGCCGCGAAAGCGGGGCGACAGCGAGCCCTTCTCGAACGGGTAATTGAGCGTCGCCTTAGGCTTGAAGAAATAGCGCATCGACAGCACGAAGGCCTGCACGAATTCCTTCAAGAACAGCGAGCGGGCGGCTTGATCCAATTTCATCTGCGCGAGCCTCGTCTGCCGCCTAGCGAATGAGCGGCGGTGCGCCCCAACCACCGATCGCTTTGCCGACCCAATAGCCGACCGTAGCGAGAATGGCGATGTCGAACCCCAATATCAAACGCCGCGCAATCGACAGCTTCTCTTCGAACGCTTCGCGATCTTCCGGTGTCACCGCGGTGTGCTCCGCGCGCAGACGTCGATCGAGATAGCGAATCGCCGGCACGTAAAGCGCAACTGCCGCTATGGTGCCCACCAGCGCGCCCAGCCAAGCCGGCAGTGAATAATCCATGGCCCGCTCCGTTCATTCGCAGTTGTTCGCTCAATTGGGCCCCCATCCGGTGACCTCGAGCACGCCGGCCACGATCACGACCATCGCCAGCGAGATTGGCAGGAACACCTTCCAGCCCAACCGCATCAACTGGTCGTAGCGATAGCGCGGCACGAACGCCTTCACCATGGCGAACATGAAGAAAACGAACAGCGCTTTGAGCACGAACCAGATCACGCCCGGGATCCAGGTGAACGGCACGACGGGGAACGGCGGCAGCCAGCCGCCGAGAAACAGGATCGTGCACATGGCGCACATCGTGGTGATCGCCACGTACTCGCCGAGCATGAACATCATGTACGGCGTCGAGCCGTACTCGACCATGAAGCCCGCGACCAGCTCGGATTCCGCTTCGACCAGATCGAATGGCGGCCGGTTGGTCTCCGCCAGCGCCGAGACGAAGAACACGATCAGCATTGGAAACAGCGGCAGCCAGTACCAGCCGAACAGACCCCACGGGTGGTTCTGCGCCTCGACGATGGCGGACAGATTGAGCGAACCGACGCACAGCAGAACGGTGATGATGACGAAGCCGATCGAGACTTCGTAGGACACCATCTGCGCGGCGGAACGCAGCGCCGCCAGGAACGGGTATTTCGAATTCGATGCCCAGCCCGCCATGATCACGCCGTACACGCCGAGCGACGAAATGGCGAAGATGTAGAGAATGCCGACATTGATATTGGCAATGACCCAGCCGGTGTTGACCGGGATCACCGCCCAGGCGGCAAGCGCCAGCGTACAGGTGACGAGCGGCGCCAACAGGAACACGCCCTTGTTGGCGCCGGCCGGGATCACCGGCTCTTTCAGCACGAATTTGAGCAGGTCGGCGAAGGACTGAAACAAGCCCCACGGCCCGACCACGTTGGGACCGCGCCTGATCTGCACCGCGGCCCAGATCTTGCGGTCGGCGAGCAGAACGTAGGCGACCGCAACAAGCAAAATGACGAGCAGCAGCACGCTCTCCCCGACCATGATCAGGAGCGGCAGGACGTAATCGGACCAGAGTTCGGCCATGCTCGGATTCCCTATTCGGCTGCGGTCATGGCCGCGCGCCCTTGCGCCAGCGCCGAACATTCCGCCATCACCGCTGAGCAGCGCGCGATGGCGTTGGTGAAATAGAAGTCCTCGACGCCGGAGCGGAACGGCGTCCGCTCCACCGCGCCGCCCGACCGCGCCGCGAGTTTCTCGATGTCGGCGGCGTCGGCCGGCACGATCTGGCCGAGCTTCTGAAAATGCGGATAAGCCTTGAACAGCGCCTGGCGCAAAGCGGCGAGCGAATCGTAAGGCAACCGCTGCTGCAGCACGTCCGACAGCGCGCGCAGGATCGCCCAATCCTCGCGCGCGTCGCCGGGCGGAAACGCAGCGCGCGTCGCCATTTGCACGCAGCCTTCGGTATTGACGTAGATCGCCGATTTTTCCGGATAGGCCGCACCGGGCAGGATCACGTCGGCGCGCGCCGCGCCGCGATCGCCATTGCTGCCGATATAGATCGTAAATGCGCCCGGCGCGATATCGAGTTCGTCGACGCCGAGCAGGAACACCACATCAAGCGTGCCGGACGCCGCCATCTGACGCGCGGTAAGGCCGCCCTCCCCCGGCACGAAGCCAAGATCGAGGGCGCCGACGCGCGACGCCGCGCCGTGCAGCACGCTATAGCCGTTCCAACCCTGCTTGACCGCGCCGAAATCGACGGCAGCCTTCGCGATAAGCGATGCAATGGCCGCGCTGTCGGGACGGGCAAATGCCGCCGCCCCAACGAGAACCAGCGGCCGCTCGGCCTTACGCAGCGTGTCGGCGAAGGAATGCCGCGGTAAATCGGAAAGCGTCTCCGGGCCGGCGCCGAGATACTCATAGGTGTAGGTGAGATCGGCTTTCGGGCCGATGAGCCCGATCGGGACATTGCCGGCCCGCCAACGCTTGCGGATGCGCGCGTTAAGCACGGCTGCTTCCTTGCGCGGGTTGGCGCCGACGATAAGGAACGCATCGGCCGCGTCGATGCCGGCAATCGTGGCGTTGAACAGATAGCTTCCGCGGCCCCAGCGCGGATCAAGCGCCGAGCCATCCTGGCGGCAATCGAGATTGCCGACGCCAAGCCGCGTCATCAGATCCTTCAGGGCAAAAATCTCTTCGATGGCGGCGAGGTCACCAACCAGCGCGCCGACGCGCTTCGGATTGGCGCGCATGAGTTTTGCGGCAATGGCTGCGAATGCCTCGGCCCAGGTCGCCGGCCGCAGCTTGCCGTTGTCGCGCACATAGGGCTGATCGAGCCGCTGCGTCCGCAAACCGTCGACCACGTGCCGCGTCTTGTCGGAAATCCATTCGTCGTTGATGTCGTCATTGGCGCGCGGCAGGATGCGCATCACTTCGCGCCCGCGCGTATCGATGCGGATCGCGGAGCCAAGCGCGTCCATCACGTCGATCGATTCCGTCTTGGCGAGTTCCCACGGCCGCGCCGCGAATGCGTAAGGCTTCGAGGTGAGCGCGCCGACCGGGCAGATATCGACCACGTTGGCCTGCAGCTCCGAGGTCATCGCCTGTTCGAGGTAGGTGGTGATTTCCATGTCCTCGCCGCGCCCGGTGGCGCCGAGTTCCGGCACGCCGGCGACCTCGGCGGAAAAGCGGACGCAGCGCGTGCATTGGATGCAGCGGTTCATCGAAGTCTTGACCAGCGCGCCGAGATATTTGTCCTCGACCGCGCGCTTGTTCTCGCGGTAGCGGCTCGCGTCGATGCCGTAGGCCATCGACTGATCCTGCAGGTCGCATTCGCCGCCCTGGTCGCAGATCGGACAATCGAGCGGGTGATTGATGAGCAAAAACTCCATCACGCCTTCGCGTGCCTTGCGCACCATCGGCGAGCGCGTCTTGACCTCCGGCGGCTCGCCCTTCGGCCCCGGCCGGCAATCGCGCACGCCCCAGGCGCAGCTTGCGACCGGCTTCGGCGAGCCGACCAGTTCGACCAGGCACATGCGACAATTGCCGGCGATCGACAGCCGCTCGTGGAAACAGAAGCGCGGGATCTCGGCGCCGCCGGCTTCGCACGCTTGCAGCAGCGTGTATTCCGGCGGAACGTCGATCTCTTTGCCGTCGACGATGAGCTTGGTCATGCCGCCTGTCCGTCGGACGTGGCGCACCGCGCCGTCTTCCACAATTGCGCCGCCGCAACATTCTCCCAGCCGAATGCGTCGTCGGTCGGGCCATGGGCGGTGAAATATTCGAGCCGCTCCTTGGCTTCGGCGAGCGTCGGTTTGTGGCCCGCGGGAATCCACCACATGACGAAATGCGGCGTCTCCAGCTTGTCGAACCATTCCTCGCGCCGGCCATAAAACCGCTTGTGCACGGTTTGATAGACGTAGCGCTCGAGCGCCTCGATGCTGTCCCACACCGACAAATTGACCGCCATCTGCGGATCGGGAAACGGCCGGAAATTGGTGGCGTTGCCGCTGTCATCCTTGAGCCGCCAGACAAAGCCGTCGCTGCGCTCGGCAAGGCCGTTCACCAGATCGAGCGCGGTCATGAAATCGGCCATGCGCGGATCGTCGGTCGGATAGCGGAAGCGCCCGATATTGAGTTGTGCGAGATGGCGGGACGGGTTCATCATCGTCACTCCGCCGCCACCGGAAACGGATCGGGTTGCGGGTTGGCGGTGTATTGATCGATGCGCCGTTCGATCTCCGGCCGGAAATGCCGCAGCAGTCCCTGCACCGCCCACGCCGCGCCGTCGCCGAAGGCGCAAATGGTGTGGCCCTCGATCTGGGTCGTGACGTCCATCAGAATATCGATCTCACGCTTGGTGGCATGACCGACCGCCATGCGATCGAGCAGCCGCCACATCCAGCCCATGCCTTCGCGGCACGGCGTGCACTGGCCGCAGCTCTCGTGCTTGTAGAAGTACGAGATGCGCGCCATGGCTCGAACGATGTCGGTGGACTTGTCCATGACGATGACGGCCGCCGTGCCAAGCGCGGATTTTTTATCGCGGCAGCCGTCAAAATCCATCAGCAGGGTGTCGGCTTGATCGGGACCGGCCGGAATGAGCGGCATCGACGAGCCGCCCGGGATCACCGCCAGCAGATTGTTCCAGCCGCCCCGCACCCCGCCGGCATGCCGCTCGATCAGCTCGCGGAGCGGAATGCCCATTTCCTCTTCGACGTTGCACGGCCGCTCGACGTGCCCGGAAATGCAATAGAGCTTGGTCCCGGTATTGTTCTTGCGGCCGATGCCGGCGAACCAGGCGGCGCCGCGGCGCATGATGTCGGGCACCTGCGCAATGGTCTCGACGTTGTTGACCGTGGTCGGGCAGCCGTAGAGGCCCATGTTGGCCGGAAACGGCGGCTTCAACCGCGGCTGTCCTTTTTTGCCCTCGAGGCTCTCCAGCAGCGCCGTTTCCTCGCCGCAGATGTAGGCGCCGGCGCCGTGATGGACGATAACGTCAAAGTCGAAGCCGTTGATGTTGTTCTTGCCGATCAGCTTGGCTTCGTAGGCCTGCTCGACCGCGGCCTCGAGCCGTTCGCGCTCGCGAATGAATTCGCCGCGTATGTAGATGTAGCAAGTATGCGCATCCATGGCGCAGCCGGCGATCAGGCAGCCTTCGATCAACAGATGCGGATCGTGGCGCACGATCTCGCGGTCTTTGCAGGTGCCGGGCTCGGACTCGTCGGCATTGATCACGAGGTAATGTGGGCGCCCCGGGGCCTGCTCCTTGGGCATGAACGACCATTTCAGGCCGGTGGCGAAGCCGGCGCCGCCGCGGCCGCGCTGGCCCGATGCCTTGCATTCGTTGACGATACCTTCGCGGCCCTTCGCCAGGATTTCCTTGGTGCCGTCCCAGGCGCCGCGCGCGCGGGCGGCGTCGAGTTGCCAGCCGTGATGGCCGTAGAGATTCTTGAAGATGCGATCCTTGTCGGCGAGCATTATTGGCGCCTCGGGTCGTTGGCATCGGCTGCCGGTGGTTTCTTCGCCTCGCTGTCCGGCCGCCGGGACGCCGGGCTGGCGGCATAAATCGACGGATCGATCAGCGTATCGGGCCCGCCGATGGGCGCGGAATTCTGCCGGTCGACCTGCGGGCCCGGTTTGGGCGCCTTGCCAGCCGTGAGATCGTTGAGGATCCGCATCAGCGATTCGGGGGTGAGGTCCTCGTAGTAGTCGGCATTGATCTGGACCATTGGCGCATTCACACAGGCGCCGAGGCATTCAACCTCGACCCAGGAGAATTTGCCGTCGGCGGTAACTTCGTTCTGCTCGCCGATCGTCTGGTGCAGAACCGTCTTCAATCCATCGGCGCCACGCAGCAAACAAGGCGTCGTTCCGCAGAACTGCACGTGAAATTTGCCGACCGGCGACAGATTGAACATCGTGTAAAAGGTGGCGACTTCGAGTACGCGAATTTTCGCCATGCCAAGCAATTCGGCGACCGCCTCGATCGCCGGCTTCGGCAGCCAGCCGCCACACTGATCTTGCGCCTTCCACAGAATCGGAATGACTGCCGACTGCTGCCGTCCGGGCGGATATTTCTCGATCTTTGCTTTCGCCCAGGCAAGATTCTCCTGTGTGAACGCAAAGCTTTCCGGCTGCTTTTCGGCGAGACGGCGGACGCTCATCGGTCCACCTCGCCGAACACGATGTCGATCGAACCGAGAATCGCCGAGATATCGGCCAGCATGTGGCCGCGACAAAGAAAGTCCATCGCCGCGAGGTGGGCAAAGCCGGGTGCACGGATCTTACATTTGTACGGCTTGTTGGTGCCGTCGGCGACCAGATAGACGCCGAACTCGCCTTTCGGCGCTTCGACCGCCACATACACTTCGCCCGGCGGCACCTTGAAACCTTCCGTGTAGAGCTTGAAGTGATGGATCAGCGATTCCATCGAGCGTTTCATGTCGCCGCGCCGCGGCGGCGAGATCTTGTGGTCGTCGATGACCACCGGTCCCGGCGTGGCGTGCAGCCGATCGATGCACTGCTTCATGATACGGATCGACTGGCGCATTTCTTCCATGCGGATGCAGTAGCGGTCGTAGTTGTCGCCGTTCTTGCCGATCGGAATGTCGAATTCGAATTCGGAATAACACTCGTAAGGCTGCGCCCGGCGAAGGTCCCACGCCGCGCCCGAGCCCCGGACCATGACGCCGGAAAAACCGCGCGCCCAGGCATCGGCCAGCGACACCACGCCGATATCGACGTTGCGCTGCTTGAAGATGCGGTTGTCGGTGAGCAGCTCCTCAAGATCGTCGCACACCTTGAGGAACGGGTCGCAGAACGCCTCGATGTCGTCGATAAGCTTCGGCGGCAAATCCTGATGCACGCCGCCGACACGGAAATAGGCCGCGTGCATGCGCGAACCGGAAGCCCGCTCATAGAAGCCCATGAGCTTTTCGCGCTCTTCGAAGCCCCACAGCGGTGGGGTGAGCGCGCCCACATCCATCGCCTGTGTGGTGACGTTGAGCTGATGCGACAGGAGCCGGCCGATTTCGCAATACAAGACGCGGATGAGCTGCGCACGGCGCGGCACCTCGATGCCAAGGAGCTTTTCGGCCGCGAGACAAAAGGCGTGCTCCTGATTGATCGGCGCCACATAGTCGAGCCGGTCGAAATAGGGGATCGCCTGCAGATAGGTTTTTTGCTCGATCAGCTTTTCGGTGCCGCGATGCAAGAGCCCGATATGCGGATCCACCCGCTCGACGACTTCGCCGTCGAGTTCGAGCACCAGACGCAGCACGCCGTGCGCAGCCGGATGCTGCGGTCCGAAGTTGATTGTGAAATTGCGCGTGGCCGCTTCTGCCATGATGTCCCTGCTCGCCACTCGCTATTCGCTATTCGCCATCTGCAGCTCGCCCACTTTCGCCGCCTTCGACGCAACCCGCGCATTGAACTTGTCCCACGTCACCACGAAACGCTCGTGGCGGCCCTCGCCGATCAGATCGACGCCGTCATGCGCCTTGACCGCAAACGTGATGCGGTTGCCGACGATTTTTTCGATCTCGGCATCGACCGTCACGATCATGCCGGGCGGCGTTGCCGCGAGGTGGCTGACATCGACATGCACGCCGAGACTGCCCTCGCCCGGATCGAGATGCGGACCAAGAAGCTGCGCACAGGTCCATTCCATCAGAATGATCATGTTGCCGGTCGCGAACACCTTCGGCATCGAGGCGATTTCCGGCGCCTCCGGATAGGTGTAGGGCACCGTCTTGTTTTCCGGCACCTTGTAGGCAAAGCGATGCGCCAGCCCGGGCTTGAGCGTCGATTTCATCTCACGACCCCTGCCCGCCGCCGGACTTCGCCTTCTCGTCGCCCGGCAACACGTAATCGGTGCCTTCCCACGGCGAGAGAAAATCGAAGTTGCGGAATTCCTGCGTCAGCCGTACCGGCTCGTACACGACGCGTTTGAGCTCGTCGTCGTAGCGAACTTCGACAAAACCGGTGAGCGGGAAATCCTTGCGCAGCGGGTGCCCCTCGAAACCGTAATCGGTGAGAATCCGCCGCATGTCCGGATGGCCGGTGAAAACGATGCCGTAGAGATCGTAGATCTCGCGTTCGAACCACTCGGCGCCGGCGAACGCCTCGATGATCGACGGCACAGGCGTCGTCTCGTCGGTCTCGGCTTTGACGCGAACGCGTGCATTATGTTTCGGCGACAGCAGATGATAGACCACGTCGAAACGCCGCTCGCGGCTCGGCCAGTCGACCGCCGTGATGTCGATCAGATTGACGAACAGGCAGTTCGGATCGTCGCGCAGAAACTTCATGACCGCGACGATGTCGCGCGCCTGAGCGGTCACCGTCAGCTCATGGAACGCGAGCGCATAGCCCGTCACCGATGCCGGCAATGCGCCAGCGATTGTTCGGCCGAGCCTGTCGAGCGTCTCATCCATGTTCAAGGTCGATTTCAGCGTTCGATCGTCGCCGTGCGGCGAATTTTTTTCTGCAGCAGAAGCACGCCGTAAAGCAACGCTTCGGCCGTGGGTGGACAGCCCGGCACGTAGATATCGACCGGCACGATGCGGTCGCAGCCGCGCACCACCGAATAGGAATAATGGTAATAACCGCCGCCGTTGGCGCAGGATCCCATCGAGATCACGTAGCGCGGCTCCGGCATCTGGTCGTAAACTTTGCGCAGCGCCGGCGCCATTTTGTTCGTCAAGGTGCCCGCTACGATCATCACGTCGGATTGGCGCGGCGAGGCGCGCGGCGCGAAGCCGAAGCGCTCGGCATCGTAGCGCGGCATCGACATCTGCATCATTTCGACCGCGCAGCAGGCGAGCCCGAATGTCATCCACATCAGCGAGCCGGTACGCGCCCACGCGATCAGGTCGTCGGCCGCAGCGACCAGGAATCCCTTGTCGGACAGCTCGCTGTTGAGTTCGGAAAAATACTTATCGGTCGCGTTCGCCGGCCGGCCGGTGTTCGGATCGATGATCTCTTGGCGTGGCGCGGCGACCGCGGGTTCGCTCAATCCCATTCGAGCGCTCCCTTCTTCCATTCATAGATAAAGCCGATCGTCAGCACCGCAAGGAACAGCATCATTGCCCAGAAGCCGTAAACGCCGACCTGACGGAATGTCGCAGCCCACGGGAACAGGAACGTCACTTCGAGATCGAAGATGATGAACAGGATGGCGACGAGGTAGAAGCGCACGTCGAATTTCATGCGCGCATCATCGAAGGCGTTGAAGCCGCATTCGTAGGCCGACAATTTTTCCGGATCGGGCCGCTTGTAGGCGACGAGGAATGCCGAGATCAGCAGTGCGAGCCCGATCACCGCCGACACGCCGACAAAGACCATGAGCGGAATATAGGCCTTGAGCAGTTGACCGATCGATTGACTCATCCGGAGTCCTTTTTTCCCGGCCGCCCGCCGACACGTGGCCGCCGACACATGCCTGATTGCACATGCCCGATTGCACATGCCCGCTTGGACCGAAAATGTGCCTCGGCGGCGGGTCGCGCGAGGCCCTCTCCTGCCTTTCCGCCGGGCGGGAGAGAGAAACGACGGGGCGCTGATTTGCCGCAAAAACCGGCGGATTCGCAACGCAAATCGAACGCAGCGACCCTTAGCGCAGTGCACAAAAGGGCGCAAGACAGCCCAGTGCGGCGATCCTCAACATTGACGGCGCGGCCGATGGTACCATCATGCTGGCGCGCAATGCCGGAGAGGGTACCAATGCGAAGCGTCGTCACAAGAACGCGGAGAATCGGCGCGCTGACTGCCACCGCATTGGCGGGTGCGCTGGTATTTGGCGATTCGGGCCGCAGCGCCGCCGCGAATTTCCCCGATCACCCGATCAAGCTGATCGTGCCGTTCGGCGCCGGCGGGCCGCCGGACGTCGCCGCGCGTATCATCGGCGCCTACATCTCGGAACATCTCGGTCCGGTGGTGGTGGAAAACCACGTTGGCGCCGGCGGCACGCTCGCGGCCCGGCTGGTGGCAACCTCGCCGCCAGATGGCTATACGCTGCTCGCCGGCACGGCCGGGTCGCTGTCCATCAGCCCGCAACTCTACAAGGATGCCGGGATCGATCCGGTCAAGCAGTTCGCTGCGGTCGCACTCGTGTCCTCGGCGCCGCTCGTGCTCGCCGTCCAAAAAACGGTTCCCGCACGCAGCGTCAAGGAACTGGTCGCCTACGCCAAGGCCAATCCCGGAAAATTGAACTACGGCGCGGTGATCGGCACGCCGCCGCATCTGAGCGGCGAAATGTTCAAGCACATCACCGGCGCCAACATCGTGTTCGTGCCCTACAGGAGCGCGGCGCAAGCCACCACCGACGTGCTCTCCGGCCACATGAACATGACGTTCGAGGGCACCACGGCGATCTCGCCCTTTATCAAGTCCGGCCAATTGCGGGCGCTTGCCGTTACCAGCGCGCAGCGCATTCCTGAACTTCCCAACGTGCCCACCATGGACGAACTCGGCTATCCGGGCATGCCACCGGATTCCTGGCAGGCCATCGTCGCGCCCGCGGGTACGCCGGCAGCAGTCGTCGAAAGGATCAATGCCGTGGTCAACCAAGGCCTGGCGACGCCGGAGTTGCGGCAAAAGATCACCAAACTGGGCGGCGAGCCCGAGCCGAAATCGGTCGCCGACTTCGCCGCCTACATTGCCGACCAATACAAGCGTTGGGGCGATGTTATCCGCATCACCGGCGTCAAGCTTGACTGAACAGGACGAGGTAAGAGCTGTGGCTGGGCCGATTGCCGGGCTGCTCCGTGCGTGTGCGCTGTTGGTGCTGGCTGCGGCCTTCATCCTGCCGGGATCGACCGCGCGCGCGGCTGACTACCCGTCGCGTCCCGTCAAAATCGTCGTGCCATTCGGCGCCGGCGGCCCGACCGATGTCTACGTTCGCGCGATTGCGCTTGAGCTGCAGAAATCTCTGCATCAGCCCTTCGTCGTCGAGAACCGCCCGGGCGCCGGTACGACGATCGGCACCGCGTTCGCCGCCCAGTCGGCACCGGATGGCTATACGCTCTTGATGGCGGGCAGCACGCAGTCCGTGAACGAAACGCTCTATGCGCACAAGCCTTACAAGCTGCTGCGCGACCTCATCCCGGTCGCGCCGCTGATCGAGAGCGACCTTGCGCTGGTGGTCAATCCGAAAGTACCGGCCCATAACGTCGCCGAACTTATCGCGCTCGCGCGCGCCAAGCCGGGAACGCTGAACTTCGGTTCGTCGGGACCGGGTTCGAACTATCATATGTCGGCGGAACTGCTCAAAAGCCTGACGGGTATCGATATTGTCCACGTGCCGTACAAGACCTCCATGGCGATGCGCACCGACATCGTCGGCGGTCAGATCCAGATGGTGTTCGATTCGGTGCCCACCATGGCGCCCCTGATCAAGGCCGGCCTGGTACGCGCGCTCGGCACGAGCGGCGATAAGCGCTCGGCGATCCTGCCCGACGTGCCGACCGTCGCCGAAACCGTTCCGGGATTTCAGTCGACATTATGGGTGGGATTTATGGCGCCGAAAGGCACGCCGCAACCGATCGTCGACACGCTCAACCGCACCATCGGCGGCATCCTCGGCCGCCCCGCCATTCAGTCGGCGTGGGAGAAACAGGGCGCGACGCCCGTCGTCATGAGCCAACCCGCCTACGCGGCCTACATGGCGGCGCAAGTCGCGAAATGGGCCAAGGTGGTCGCGACCAACCACATTCCGCTGATGAATTAGAAGGCTGCCATTTAACCGACGCAATTCAAAGAGGAAACTGCCATGACTGTTCGAACCCCCCTGACACGCCGCCGTGCCGCGCTGCTGATTTTGGCGAGCACGGCATCGCTTCGCGCAACGGCAAGCCGCGCCGACGATTACCCGTCGCGGCCCGTACGCATCATTGCGCCCTTTGGCGCCGGCGGGCCGACCGATGTCTTCTCCCGAGCGATTGCCCTCGAGCTCGACAAATCGCTGCACCAGAATTTTTTCATCGAGAACCGACCCGGCGCCGGTACGACGCTCGGCACCGAACTCGTCGCCAAGGCGACGCCTGACGGCTACACGCTGTTGATGGCGAGCAGCACACAAACGGTCAACGAAACGCTCTACCAGAACAAGGCGTACGCGCTGATGCGCGATCTCGTTCCAGTTGCGCCGATGGAAGACAACGATCTCGTCCTGGTCGTAAGCCCCGGGGTACCGGCGCATAACGTCGCCGAGCTCATCGCGCTTGCGAAAGCCAACCCCGGCGCGCTCAATTTCGGGTCGTCGGGGCCGGGCTCGAACTACCACATGGCTGCCGAACTTTTGAAAAATCTCACCGGCATCGACATCGTGCATGTGCCGTATAAAGGTTCGACCGGCATGCGCATCGACATTTTGAGCGGGCAAATCCAGATCCTGTTCGATTCGGTGCCGACCATGGCGCCCTATATCAAGGCAGGCAAAGTGCGCGCCCTGGGAACGAGCGGAGCCAAACGCTCGCCGATCCTGCCCGATGTGCCGACCATCGCCGAGACCGTGCCGGGCTTTGAATTCAGCCAGTGGGTCGGCTTCATGGCGCCGAAGGCAACGCCGGCGCCGATCGTCGCCAAGCTGCACGACACCATCACTGCCGTCTTGAGCCGGCCGGACATCAAGAAATCCTGGGAGGCCCAGGGCGCCGAGCCCATGGTAATGCCGCAGCCGCAATTCGCCGCCTTCATGCAAGCGCAGGTCGACAAATGGGCTAAGGTGATCAAGGCCAACCACATCACGCTGATCAATTAGGTGCGCATAATGAACGACGCGGCGACGCTCAATAAAGCCCCCATCAAGGCTGAAGACCACTGGACCGCCAAAGGCGGCGGCGTAAAGCTGTTCCTGTTCGAAAAATGCGCTGGCGATCCGAAGGACGCGAGCCGCACGATTCTGTTCGTGCACGGCTCGTCGATGGCGGCGCAACCGACTTTCGATCTGCAGGTCCCGGGGCGGCCGGATTCGTCGGCGATGGATTTTTTTGCGCGCCGCGGCTTCGACTGCTGGTCGGTCGACATGGAGGGCTACGGCCGTTCCACCAAGGACCGCGACAACAACGCGCCGATCGCACAAGGCGCCGACGATTGCTTCGCCGCCGCAACCTATATCCAGAAGCTGCGCGGCAAGCGGCCGTTCCTGGTCTACGGCATCTCATCGGGCGCGCTGCGCGCCGCCTTGTTCGCGCAGCGCCATCCGGAATTCGTCGGGCGTCTCGCGCTTGACGCCATGGTGTGGACCGGCGCCGGTTCCCCGACGCTCGCCGACCGCAAGAAGAGACTACCGGAATTCCAGGCCAAGAACCGCCGGCCGATCGACAAGGCCTTCATCCACTCGATCTTCGATCGCGATCATCCCGGCACCGCCGACGAGAACGTCATCGACGCCTTCGCCGACGCCGTGACCGCGCTCGACGATTCGGTGCCGACCGGCACCTATGTCGACATGTGCGCGCATCTGCCGGTGGTCGATCCGGAAAAGATCACGGTACCGACGCTGATCATGCGCGGCCAATGGGACGGCATCGCGAGCTTTGCCGACCTCATCGCGTTCTTCGAAAAGTTGCCGAACCCCGACAAGCAGTTCGCCGTGATGCCGGGCATCTCGCACGCGAGTTTCCAGCAAAAAAACTACGCGATCGTCTATCACATCCTGCTGAGCTTCTTCACCCAGCCGGCTCCGATTTATCGGGGGTGAGCGCCCGTCCGTTCTCTGCTACTCTGACGCACCGGCGATAGACCGGACTACGACCAGGGAGGCGAACATGACGGACGCCTTGAAACGGCGGACGGTACTGCAGGCAGGCGCCGCCATGCTCAGCGCCGGAATGCTGCCGGCGAGCGCGGCGCGGGCAGAGCGCAGCGGCGGCTACGAGTTTTTGGTCAAGGACATCGTCTATCAGCGCTCAGGCGGCAAGGAGCGGCTGGCGCGTCTTTACCAGCCGGCCGGCACGGGACCGTTCCCCGCGGTGCTTCAGGTGCACGGCGGCGCCTGGAACGACAAAGACCGCACCGACGGCCAGAACGTCTCGCTCGATCTCGCCGAAGCCGGCATCGTCGTGCTGGCGATCGATTTTCGCAACGCGGGCGAGGCGCCCTACCCCGCGTCATTGCAGGACATCAACTACGGCATCCGTTTCCTCAAGGCGCATGCCGGCGAGTTCGGCAGCTCCGCAGGCCAGGTCGGCGCCTACGGCACGTCGAGCGGCGGGCATCAGGCCCTGCTCGCCGCGATCCGCCCCGACGATCCACGCTATAGCGCGCTGCCGCTCACGGACGCCCCCGACATGGACGCCAAGCTTGCCTTCGTCGTGTCCGGCTGGGGCGTGCTGTTTCCGCTGGAGCGCTACAAACTTGCCAAGGCGCAAGGCAAGCCAGACCTCGCCAAGGATCACGACAGATTCTTCGGCAGCGAAGCGACGCAGATCGAAGCAACGCCGGCTCTCATCCTCGAACGCGGCGAGAAGGTTTTTCTGCCGCCGGCGCTGGTGTTCCAAGGCACCAAGGACCAGTGGACCACAGTCGAACTTGCCGAGCGGTTCGCCGCCGACTACCGCAAGGCCGGCGGCAGCATCGATCTGCTGCTGCCCGATGGCGCGCGCCACACCTTCCTCAACGAACATCCGTTCGAGCCGAATTCGAAGAAGGCGCTCAAAACCATGATCGCGTTCGTCAAGCAGCACGGCTCGGAGCGGCGCGCCGCGCGGTAACGGCCTCAGATAATTACAGGAGGATGCCCGCCCCCCGGACCCGCCAGCGCGGCCGGGCTGCTCCGCCCTACTCCACGTCCTCGACCTTGTCCGGTCCGGTGCCGAACGCCTTCTGCGCAAGGGCCGCTTCGACGAACTGATCGATATCGCCGTCGAGCACGCCACCGGTGTTGGAGGTGGAGACGCCGGTGCGCAGGTCTTTCACCATCTGATACGGCTGCAGCACGTAGGAGCGGATCTGGTGGCCCCAGCCGATATCGGTCTTGGCGGCCTGGTCGGCGATGGCCTTTTCCTCGCGCTTTTTCAGCTCCAGTTCATAGAGCTTGGCTCGCAGCATCTGCCAGGCGGTCGCGCGGTTGCGATGCTGCGAGCGGTCTCCTTGCGAAACCACGGCAATGCTGGTCGGAATGTGCGTCAACCGCACGGCGGATTCGGTCTTGTTGACGTGCTGGCCGCCGGCGCCGCCAGAGCGCATGGTATCGACCCGCACGTCGGCTTCGTTGATGTCGATCTTGATGCGGTCGTCGACCACCGGATAGATGGTGACGCTTGCGAACGAAGTGTGCCGCCGCGCGTTGGAATCGAACGGCGAGATGCGCACCAGCCGGTGCACGCCGTTCTCGCTCTTGAGCCAGCCGTAGGCGTTGTGGCCTTTGATCTCTATCGTCGCCGATTTGATGCCGGCCTCTTCGCCGGCGGTTTCTTCGATATACTCGACCTTGAAACCGTGCTGCTCGGCCCAGCGCACATACATGCGCATGAGCATACTGGCCCAGTCCTGGCTTTCGGTGCCGCCGGCACCGGCGTGGACTTCAAGATAAGAGTCATTGGCGTCGGCTTCGCCCGACAGCAGCGCCTCGAGCTCACGGCGCGCCACCTCGGTCTTCAGCTTGCGCAGGCTCTCTTCGGCTTCCGCGATGACGGCCTTGTCGCCTTCAGCATCGCCGAGTTCGATCAGCATGACCTGATCGTCGAGCTCCTGATCGATGCGAGCCAGCGCCGTGAGCTGGTCGTCGAGCGAGGTGCGCTCCTGCATCACGCGGCTGGCGCGCTGCGGATCGTTCCAAAGATTGGGATCTTCGGCCTGCCGGTTCAGTTCCGCGAGCCGTACGCGCGCCTTGTCGACATCAAAGATGCCTCCTCAGCAGCCCGGCCGACTGCTTGATCTCGGCGACGATATTTTGAATTTCGGAGCGCATATCAGGAATCAGTTTCGCAGGAATCAGGTATCAGGCTTGGAGTAACGTATATCATGAATGCTTTCGCGAAAATCAATTGTGGGCTTGAGAATTCCTGATCCCTGACGCCTGATCCCTGGCATCAGTATAACCCACCGGTGCCGCTGCTGCGGATCGCACGGTCGGCATCCGGCGATACCGCGACCGGGCCCGCATCGGGGATGGGCTTGCCGTTTGCCGTATTGGTACCGACCATCGAATAGCTGTCGGGCGGCGCGGTGCCGGGCTTGAAGGCTTCGAGGATCACGTGCGAGTCGCCGGGCGGCGCGCGGATGCCGGTCTTGGCGTCGACGCGCACCAGCTTGATGCCGGGCGGCATCGGGAACGGAATCGGCGGCTTGTCGGCAAGCGCCACCTTCAGAAAATCACGCACGATGGGCGCCGCATACTTGCCGCCGGTCGCACTGCGCGCAATCTGGCGCGGCTTGTCGTAGCCCAGATAAACGCCGCAGACCAAGTCGGGCGAAAAGCCGATAAACCAGAGATCCTTGCTGTCGTTGGTGGTGCCGGTCTTGCCGGCGATCGGCTTGCCCACGGCGCGCAACGCCGTGCCGGTGCCGCGCTGCACGACACCCTCCATCATCGACACAATCTGATAATCGGTCATCGGATCGAGCACCTTCTGCTGGTGACCGACCAAGGTCGGTTCCGGCTGATCGTGCCAGCTCTTGGCGTCGCAGCCTTCGCATTCGCGCGTATCGTGCTTGTAGATGGTGTGGCCGTAGCGGTCCTGGATGCGGTCGATCAGCGTCGGAATGATCCGCCGGCCGCCGTTGTCGAGCATCGCGTACGCATTGACCATGCGCATCAGCGTGGTCTCGCCGGCGCCGAGCGCGTAGGACAGATACGGCGGCATGCTGTCATAGACGCCGAATTTCTTCGCATACTCGGAGATCAGCGGCATGCCGATGGCCTGCGCCAGGCGCACGGTCATGACGTTGCGCGATTCCTCGAGGCCGAAGCGCAATGTCGAGGGACCGAAGAATTGGCCCTCGTAGTTTTCCGGCTTCCAGACCTCGCCGCCCGTTCCAGTATCGACCTCGATCGGCGCGTCCAGGATGATGGTCGAGGGCGTATAGCCGTTGTCGATCGCGGTCGCATAAACGATGGGCTTGAACGATGAGCCCGGCTGCCGCAGCGCCTGCGTGGCGCGGTTAAACTGGCTTTGGTCGAACGAGAAGCCGCCGACCATGGCGACCACCCGGCCGGTATGCGGATCTTCGACCACCATCGCGCCGGAGATTTCCGGCACCTGGCGCAGCCGATAGTCGCCCTTCTGCTCCATCGGCTCGACATAGATGACGTCGCCCGGAGCCAGCACCTCGCTCACCCGCTTGATCGGATGCGACGGCCCTTTGGCCGGCTTTGCCCATTTGACGCCTTCGAGCGGAACTAGTCCGGTATCGCGCTGTTTCACGATATTGCCGCCCGGATCGCGCGGCGGCTGCAAGCCGATGCGCGCCGACTGATCGCTGACGTCGAGCACGACCGCCATCCGCCATGGCCCGATATCGGCCAGCGATTTCACATCCGCGAGTTTGATGCCCCAGTCGCCGCCCGGCGCGATTTTGGTGATTGGGCCGCGATAGCCCTTGGTCTCGTCGAAGCTGACGAGCCCATTGACCATGGCCTTGCGGGCCTCGAGCTGCAGCTTGGGATCGAGCGTGGTGCGCACCGACAGGCCGCCCTCATACAGCTTCTTCTCGCCGTAGTGGTCGACCAGATAGCGGCGCACCTCCTCGGTGAAATATTCCGCCGCATATTCGTGCGTGTCGGGCGGCCGCATGGTGACGACCAGCGGCTCTTTCTCCGCCTTGGCGCCGTCGGCGGCCGAGACGTAGCCGTCGTCGACCATGCGCTCGATCACGTAATTGCGCCGCGCCACCGCCTCGTCGTGGCGGCGGAACGGATTGTAGTTGTTCGGGCCCTTGGGCAGACCGGCCAGAAAGGCCGCCTCCGCAATCGTCAGCTCGTGCACCGACTTGTTGAAATAGAGCAGTGACGAAGCGGCAATGCCGTAGGCGCCATAGCCGAGATAAATTTCATTGAGATAGAGTTCGAGGATCTTGTCCTTGGGGTAGGCGCGCTCGATCTTGAGTGCGAGCAGCATTTCCTTGATTTTGCGGTCGAACGTCACCTCGCTCGACAAAAGAAAGTTCTTCGCCACCTGCTGAGTAATGGTGGACGCGCCCTGTGGATGACGACCCTTGCCGTAGTTCTCCACGTAGGACAAAGCCGCCCGCGCGATACCGGATATGTCGATGCCGGGGTGCTCGTAGAAATTCTTGTCCTCGGCGGCGATGAAAGCGTCCTTGACGAGATTCGGAATCGCCTGGATCGGCAGATAGAGCCGCCGCTCCTTGGCGTATTCGGCAAGCAGTGAGCCGTCGGCGGCGTGAACCCGCGTCATAACGGGCGGCTCGTAATCCTGAAGCTGCGAGTAATCGGGCAGGCCTTGCGAGAAATGCCACAGCAGGCCGGCAACGGCGACCATCCCGACCAGGAACACGGTTGTCCCCGCGGCGAAAACGAAGCCCAGGAACCGCAACAGCAATCTCATGAATCGGGTCCCGCCCCTTACCGACAGCCGCTCGCGCACGGCCAAAAAACCCGCGGCCCAACCGCGGCAGCCCAGATTGGCGGAAAAGGCTCGTGCCCGCCAGAGAGCCCCTGGTTCATGGGCTGTGGTCGCTTGGTTTTTTGTTCAAACTGAGGCCATTTTGCACCGCAGAACCCTGGTTTGCGTCGGCATTAATGCCGGCGATGTGCGTCGTCAGGTAGGTGTCGATCGCCTTCGCAATCGAATCGGCGGTCCGATTCCGCCATGTATCTGACATCAGCGACCGCAGATCCTCGCGATTGGAGACGTAGCCCAGTTCAACCAGGACGGAGGGAACATCCGGGGATCGCAACACGCGGAAACCGGCGGACTTGATCGGTCCCTTGTGCAGGCGCGCCACCCCCTTCATGTCGCCGACCACATCGTGCGCAAACTGCATCGAAAACGTCTTGGTTTCGCGCTGTGCGAGATCAATCAGGATGCCGGCGACATCGTTGGGTTCCGACTTCAGATTGATGCCGGCGATGACATCGGCGCCGTTTTCCTTGTCGGCGAGCTCGGCGGCCTGCGCGTCGGACGCCTTGCCCGACAGCGTGTAGATGGTTGCACCCTGGGCGTCGCCTTCCTTATGCGGCAGCGAATCGGCGTGGATGGAGACGAACAGCGCGGCACCGGCGCTGCGGGCGATACGGACGCGATCGTCGAGCGGGATGTAGGTATCGTCGCTGCGTGTCATGAGCACGCGGAATTTGCCGGATTGCTCGATGCGCGCGCGCAGCCGCTTGGCGAAGTCGAGGACGATGTCCTTCTCCATTTGCCCGGTTGAGGCGACGGTACCGGTGTCGATGCCGCCATGGCCCGGATCGAGCACCACCAGCGGACGCGGGTCGGCGCTGTTGGCCTGCGGTTGCGGTTGCGGTCGTGGCGCCGGCTGCGCCGCCAACAGCCGGTCCTCGACCGCAATTTCGTGCAAAAAGCTCTGTCGATCGGTCGGAAGGAGGTCGAGCACAAGGCGTGCCGGGTCGCCATCCGTCGCATCCATGATGAAGGCCTTGTCGACGCGCACCGGCTTGGTCACATCGAGCACGATACGTGAACCGCCCTCCATCATCAGGCCGAAGCGAAACGCCTTGATCAGCCCCCGCCCGTTCTGCCCCACCTGCGGCGGCAGCTTGAAGACGACCTGCGGAATATCGACGACCACCCGGTAGGGATCGGCAAGCGTGAAGGCGTGGAGGTCGATCTTGCGGGTCAGATCCATGACGAAGCGGGTATCCGCCTCGTTGCCACCCAGCCGGACTTCGGTTGCCTCGGGAACTGAGTCGGCGGCCCCTGCCGCCACCGGCCGGTCCGCCCAAGCGGCGGCCAGACACAAGGCCAGTAACACCGCGCTTGCTGCCCGACCGGCCATTGGCCCCGACCCCTCGTGCCCGCGATAATCCATTAGGGACGCGTGGTTAAGCGAAACTTAAGTGTCAGCGGCTCGGCCGTTTCGGCAAGCCGATTGTGGCGTTTTTCGCCATCCTGTCACAGGCCGCTTGCCAATTCCCCGCCGGGGGCCTTATGAAGAACGTGCTGACGGTAAAAGGTCCCGGTTGCGTCGCGTTAGGGCATCCGGCAGGTCGTTGTGCTTTAAGTTCGCCGCGATTGCCTCCCAAAGGATGATGACGGGAGCGAGGCGAACGCCGCTTTTAAAACCCCTCCGGCGCCATAGGTCCGACAAGGTGCGGCGCGGCGGAACGCGGAACAAGCGAGCGATGCCGATACCCGCAGGAATGAGGACAACCGGAGCCTCGTGCGTGATGCGACGGTCAGCGGCTCGAACAGGCCGCCGACGGATGATCGCGCCGGTGCTGTCAGCGCAAGAACCTGCGGTAGCGCCCCGCGCTGCCGTTTCACCATGCGGTTTGGAGTTCATGGTCGAGGTGCATTTCACAGTTCGATCGGGTTGGAGGAGCGGCGCCTGTTCGGCGCCCGCTCGTTGGCCGATCAAAGCTGCGCGCGCTCGCGATTTCCAATCCGTCCATCTTCACCGACAACAGGGCCGCGCACAGTCCGCCCCCGCCGATGCGGCGTGGATCCGGCGGCACGCCGGCCCGCGTGAGATTTTCAAATGGCCAACAAAATGCTCATCGATGCCACCCATCCGGAAGAGACCCGGGTCGTGGTGTTGCGCGGCAACCGCGTCGAGGAGTTCGACTTCGAATCCGCGCAACGCAAGCAGCTAAGAGGCAACATCTATCTGGCGAAAGTGACGCGCGTCGAGCCGTCGCTGCAGGCCGCTTTCATCGAGTATGGCGGCAATCGCCACGGCTTTCTGGCGTTTTCCGAAATCCATCCGGACTACTATCAAATTCCGGTCGCCGATCGGCAGGCGCTGATCGAAGAGGAGCAGCGCGCCCACCGCGCCGCCGACGACGAGATCGACCGCAAGTCGCGGCATCGCGGCCGTTCGCGACACTCCGCATCGCGGCATCGCGACGATGTCTTGCATGGCGAATCGCCCGAAGCTGCGCCGGGGGATATCGGAGCCGAGCCTGGAGCGACCGGCAGCGATGAAACTACGCAGCACAGCGAGACTGACGCGGGCGGCGATCAATGGCATGGCCTGCCCGAGTCCTCCGGTGACGTAACGCATTCGTCCGATCAGCCTACCGAGGCCGCGCCGCCGGTTCCGGACGAGCCAGCAGCGCACGAAGCTTACTCCGACACGCCCTACACTTCCGACGCCGACGCGACCGGGGCCGCGCTTCCTGAACACGCCATGCCGCGTGCCGATATTCCGGCATCGGAAACCACGGTTGCACCCGAGGCCGCCCCGTTCGAGGGCGCGGCAGATCACGGTTCCGAAGGGACAGACGAAGCAAGGGACGCAGCCGAGGTCGCCCGCACCGGCAGTGACGATGACGATGGCGCCGACAACGGCGATGGCGCCGACAACGGCGATGGCGCCGACAACGGCGATGGCGCCGACAACGGCGATGCCGAGGATGAGGAGATCGTTGAATCGGTCGGCGGCGCCGACGCCCTGGAGGAAGTTCCCGACCGCGCCCCGCGTTACCGGCGCCAGTACAAAATCCAAGAGGTTATCAAGCGACGCCAGGTCATGCTGGTGCAGGTGGTCAAGGAAGAGCGCGGCACCAAGGGCGCGGCGCTGACGACCTACCTGTCGCTCGCCGGCCGCTATTCGGTGCTGATGCCCAATACGGCGCGCGGCGGAGGCATTTCCCGCAAGATCACCAACGGCGAAGATCGCAGCCGGCTCAAGGAGATCGCGCAGGAACTTGAAGTGCCCGAAGGTATGGGCGTGATCCTGCGTACCGCGGGCGCCAGCCGCACCAAGACTGAGATCAAGCGCGACTTCGAGTACCTGTTGCGGCTGTGGGAGACTGTGCGCGATCTGACTTTGCGCTCGACCGCACCCAAGCTCGTGTACGAGGAAGGCTCGCTGGTCAAACGCTCCATCCGCGACCTGTACTCCAAGGATATCGACGAAGTCGTCGTCGCCGGCGCCGAAGCCTATGAGGAAGCCAAGGACTTCATGCGCATGCTCATGCCAAGCCATGCGCGCAACGTGAAACTTTATCCGGACACGCAGCCACTGTTGTCGCGCTACGGCGTCGAAAACCAGCTCGACGCTATGTTCTCGCCGGTCGTGCAGCTGCGTTCCGGCGGCTACATCGTGCTCAACCAAGCCGAAGCGCTGGTCGCGATCGATGTGAACTCGGGCCGCGCCACGCGCGAGCACCACATCGAGGACACCGCGCTCAAAACCAATCTCGAGGCGGCGGACGAAGTGGCTCGCCAGTTGCGCCTGCGGGACCTTGCCGGGCTGGTCGTCATCGACTTCATCGACATGGAGGAGAAGCGCAACAACCGCGCGGTTGAGCGCCGGCTGAAGGAATGCCTCAAGCAGGATCGCGCCCGCATCCAGGTCGGCCGCATCTCGCATTTCGGCCTGTTGGAAATGTCGCGGCAGCGCATCCGCGCCAGCGTCTTGGAAAGTTCGACCGAGAAATGTCCGTATTGCGGCGGCTCCGGCCATGTCCGCTCGGTGTCATCGCTGGCGCTGCAAGTGTTGCGCGCGCTGGAAGAACAGTTGATGCGCGGCGCCACGCATAATCTCATCGCCCGCACGCGCCCCGACGTGGCGCTCTACGTGCTCAATCAAAAGCGCGCACACTTGCGGTCCTTGGAAGAGCGCTTTGCCATCACCATCACCATCTCGGCTGATGAGTCGGTCAGAGCACCGCAGGCGTTCATCGTCGAACGCGGCGATCAAGTGCACACGCCGGAAGCCGCGCGGGTGCTCGCCGAGAAGGCGCAGCCGGTCGCGGTCCCGCTTGAGGAAGAGGACGACCTCGAAGAGCCGACGATTGCGGACGGCGAGACGGCCGAAGAGCAAGTTGCCGAGGACAATGGTGAACAGCCCGAGGCCGAACAGCGCGATGGCGAACAGCGCGATGGCGGACCGCGCCGGCGGCGGCGCCGCGGACGCGGCGGACGCGGCGGACGCAGTGGACGCGACGATGCCCGTGCGGACGGCGAAGCGCCGCCCAACGACGAGCCGGCCGCGCACGAAGCCTTGGACGAGGCCGAAGGCGGCGTGTTCAGCGACGCCGAAAGAGACGTTGCGGCAGGCGACGATGCGCTGGCCGGTGAGCCGCAGGGCGAGGCGGAGCGCCAAGATCGCCCAGACCACGGTGAACCTCCCGGCGAACAGGACGGCGACCGGCGGCGGCGACGCCGCGGCCGCCGCGGCGGCCGGCGCAATCGGCACGAGCGCGATCGCAACGGCGACAACGGGCATGATGTCCAAGGCCGCGATGAACAGCAGCCGCACGGCGAATTCGCGCCGGCCGATCTAGAACCCGAGCCTCGGGGCGCAGTTGCCGATCTCGACGCCAGGCCGCAATTCTCCAGCCCACAAGGCTCCAGCCCACAAGATTTGGGTCCCCCGCCTCTACCGTACGAAGCGCCGTTTGCGCCCGCAGTGACCGCGCAACCGGCCGAAGTCGCGGCCCACGCGCCGGAGCCAGAAGCTTCTCCGTCGCGGCGGCGCTCGACCGTGCGCGAGCCTGCACCGGTATCCAACAGCGCCGCAGGATCGGGACCGCCGCCCATCCCGGCGTCTTCTAGTCCCGCACCCGAGCCCGTGATCACCGAGGTCGATGAAGGCGACAGCGCCAATCAGCCGCGCCGCACCGGCTGGTGGTCGCGCCGTTCCGCGGGCGGCTAAGCGCGACATGCAAAGCGGCTGGGTCGACGCCGACGCCGAGGCGCTTGTTGCGCGGACCGGCCCATCCGGAGTCGACCGGAATCTGGCGCTACGCGTTTACACGACGCGGCTGCTCGGCCGCGATCGCAAACTCGTCCTGCACGGCGGCGGCAACACCTCGCTGAAATCGCGCCGTCGCGACCGTCTCGGCGAAGACGTCGAGGTGCTGTACGTCAAGGCCACTGGCGCCGACATGGCTGACGCCGATGCGGCCGGCTTTTGCGCGGTGCGGCTTGAGCCGATGCGCCGCTTGCGCGCACTCGATCATATTGGCGACATCGAATTGGTCGCCATCGAACGCGCCAACTTGATTGATCCGGCCGCGCCGAACCCGTCGGTCGAAATGATGCTGCACGCGTTTCTGCCGCACAAATTCATCGACCACACGCACGCGACCGCGGTGCTGAGCGTCATCGACCAGCCCGACGGCGAGCAAAAATGCACCGAGATTTTCGACGGACGGCTTGGCTTCGTGCCTTACGTCATGCCGGGCTTCGGGCTCGCCAAAAAAGCCATCGCGGCGTTCGAACGAGACAAGCCGCGCGACGGACTGATCCTGAGCAAGCACGGCATCGTCACCTATGGTGGCGAGGCTCGCGAAGCCTACGAACGCATGATCGAAACGGTGTCGCTCGCCGAGGCCTTTATCGCCCGCCATCGTAAGTCGGTCGCCGTCAGCGTACCGGCGCGGCGCGAAACGGCCGCGGTTGCCGCAGTTGCGCCCATCGTGCGCGGCGCGTGCAGCCAGAGGCATGACGCGACCGAAGGCGCGTGGCGGCGGCTCATCGCCGAGTTCCGCGGCACCGCCGCGGTATTGGCTTTTCTCGAACGCAAAGACTTGGCGCGGCTGTCTGAAAGCGGCGTGATAACGCCAGATCACACAATCCGCACCAAGAACTGGCCGCTCGTATTGTCTGATGCGCAGAGCGGCCGGCTGGAGGATTTCGCCCGCGCGACGCGGCAAGCCGCGCAGACATTCGCGATGCGCTACCAAAAATACTTCGCGCACCACAACGCGCGCGTCGGCGGCGGCAAACGCGAGCTCGATCCCCTGCCCCGCGTCGTGCTGGTGCCCGGTCTCGGCCTGTTCGGTCTAGGCCCGACCAAGGGCGACGCCGTGATCGCCGCCGACATCGCCGAAACCTGGATCGAAGGCGTCGACGACGCCGAAGCGATCGGCCGCTTCGAATCGATTTCCGAGGCCGAGATGTTCGACTGCGAATATTGGCCGCTCGAACAGGCAAAGCTTGCGCCCACCCTTGCGCCCATCCTTGCCCTCACCCATGCCCCCATCCTTGCGTCCCCCGCAGGCGGAGGGGGATTAGGCAGGGGGTTACCGCTTGCCGGTCAGATCGCCGCCATCACCGGCGCCGGCGGCGCTATCGGCGCCGCAACCGCGAAAGCATTTGCCGCGGCCGGCGCGGAGGTCGCGCTACTCGATGTCGATCTTTCAGCAGCGCGCGACATTGCCGCAGCCATTGGCCCGACCGCGCTGGCGCTCGCCTGCGATGTCACCGATGCCTTATCGGTTAATGTGGCGTTCGAAAACCTCGCCGCACATTTCGGCGGCGTCGATTTGGTCGTCTCCAATGCCGGCGCCGCCTGGCAAGGCCGCATTGGCGACGTCGCCGAAAACATTATGCGCAAGAGTTTCGAGCTGAATTTCTATGGCCACCAGCGCGTCGCGCAGGCCGCGGTTAAAATCATGCTGGCGCAGGGCACGGGCGGCTGCCTGTTGTTCAACGTCTCCAAACAGGCGGTCAATCCAGGTCCGAATTTCGGTCCCTACGGCATCCCCAAGTCGGCCACGCTGGCGCTGATGCGCCAATACGCGCTTGACTACGGCTCAGACGGCATCCGCGCCAACGCGGTCAACGCCGACCGCATCCGTTCCGGCCTGCTCACGCCCGACATGATCATTTCGCGCTCCAGGGCACGCGGCGTTTCCGAAAAAGATTACATGAGCGGCAACTTGCTCGGCCGGGAAGTCACCGCCGAAGACGTCGCGCAAGCGTTTTTGCACCAGGCGCTGGAACTGAAAACGACCGCCGACGTCACCACCGTTGACGGCGGCAACATCGCCGCGGCGATGCGATGAGCAGCCGAGAAATTTGATGATTCGGCGGCGTCATGTGTTCTACGTGTCAGGCTACGATCCGCAGGGTGTCGCCGGCTATCATCGGCTGTTTTGCCGCGAACTGAAACGTTTTCAGCAGCTCTGGCCGGTCAAAGCAGCGGCCGGCGAGCCGCGGATCGACGCGGACGGGCTTGCCGCGCGATGGCAGATCGAAACACAAGGGCCGAACTGGCACGTCTCAACCACTTACGAGTTTTTGCGCTGGGACGATCTTGTCGCGCGCGATCTGCAGCGCCCGTTTTTCGGCATTGTCCTTCGCGTCCTCTTTTGTCTCGGCGAAAATCTGTTGAACGGCACGCTGTTCCGCACCTTTCGAGCCGGCTGGAGATTCGGCTTATTCTATCTGGTGTCGATACTCACCATGACGGCTACGGTGGCGAGCGCGCTGCTGCTCGCCTGGTTGACCTATTTCTGTGCCGGAACTCTCCTGGCGGCCGGCGCGCCTCTGTCGCTCGGAGCCGCAATCGTCGCCGGCGTATTCTTCCTTGCGGTGGCCCGTTCGCTGTGCCGGCGTTGGCTGATAACGCGCATCTGCGCGATGTGGCCCTGGTACCGGGAACTGGCGCACAGGCGGCGGCCCGACTTGCACACGCGCATCGGCGAATTCGCCCGCCGCATCGTCGTCAAGGCGCGCGCCGCCGAGGCCGATGAAATTCTGGTCGTCGGCCATAGTGCCGGCGGCACCCTCCTCATTCCGCTGCTGGCGCGGGCGCTCGAACTGGACGCGGATTTTGCCGGTGCCGGCAGCCCAGTGACCGCGCTCGCGCTGGGATCCAATTTGCCGTTGGCGGCGCTCCATCCGAACGGCGACGACTTCCGCAATGCGATCCGGCGCGTCGCCGTTGAGCCGAGCCTGACTTGGATCGACTGCCAGGCCCGCAAGGACGTCGTGAACTTTCAAGACTGCGACATGGTCGCGGGACTCGGAGTCGAGACGGGATCGGAGCAACGCAATCCGTTGTATTGGAACGTGCGCTTTCGCGAAGTCGTCTCTGCTCAGTTCTATCCCCGGCTCCGCTGGAACTTCTTTCGCATGCATTATCAATTCATCATGGCCAACGACCGGCGCGCATCCTACGATTATCTTATGTTTGTGTGCGGTCCGGCCCGTCTGCTCGAGTGGGCGCAAGACGGCGCGCGGACATTGGCGCGCTTTTCGAACGATGCGAGCTATGTTTTCGAGCCTTCCGATCCGGCCCCAACAACCATTGCGGCCGATTGTGCCGAAATGGCTCGCGGTCGGTCTTAGCCGCCACTGCGAAAGGTCAGAACGGCACGCTGCCGCGCACCCGCCACGTCCAGATGTGCGTGTCGCTGCCGATGCCACCGTATTCGCCACCGAGGCTCAACAGCGCGCTTTGGGCAAACGTCATAGCCAAGCCCGCAGTTGCTCGCGCGGACCAGCCTTGCAGCAGCGGCACCGTGGTGAGGCCGGCGGTAGCCGCATCGTCCATCGAAAAATAATAGTCGCCGTAAAGCCCGACATAGGGCGCGAGATCGACCGTGCTCGACCAGGCGAACGGGTACGTCACCTTGCCGCCGGCGCTGGCGCGGCCGGTCGAGAAATTACGGTCTGGCTGTAGCGTGCCGAGGCTGTCGGTATAGGCGTTTTCATGTTCCCACAGCGCATAGACGCGCGCCGAGGGTTCGAGCACGAAGGCCTGCCAGCCATAGGTGCCGGTGAGCCCGCCGGTGACGAGCCACCGGTGGCCGAGAAAATTGCCGGTGGCCATGCCGGAGGTGTCGTCGACAAAGATATCCGACCAGGCGCCGCCGGCATCGAACCGTACATTCGGCAGGACCCGCCAGCCCATATAGGCGCCGGTAGTCCAGCCATCGCCCCGCAGCACGCCGTTGAAGGCCTGCGAACTGTAATCGAAATGCTCATAGCCGCCGAGCACGCCGACCAAAAAGTCCGGCGTTACCCTGTGCGTGATGCCCGCCAGCGTGTTGACCTGCACGCCCTTGAGATCGCTGCCGGCCGTGGTGCGATCGAAATCGGCGCCGCGCACGTCAATCCAGGCGAGCCACCGGTGGATGCCCCCGGGCGGCGGCGCCTTGGTCCACGAGCCGCCGTCGCCCGCATAGCCGAGCGCGGAGAAGCCATCCGCGACGCGCTGCTTGTTGCCATCGGGCGAAGCGAGGAAGCCGTTAAGATCGCCCTGCTGGGCTCCCTGTTGGGCGTCCTGCTGTGGGGACGGCTGGGCGTCCTGCTGCGCGCCTCGCACATTGTTCTGTTGGGCGTAGTGCTGCGCAGCGGGTGCTTGCGAAACTTCGGTTTCGAGCGCCTTGAGCGGATCGACGAGGCCCGCGCCATATTGCGGATTGGTGCCGCGGGAGCCGAGATGCTTGGCGGTCTTCACCAGAAGAGCGCGGATATCCTCCGGCGTTAGCGATGATTTGTGGGCGATCAGCAGGGCCGCGACGCCGCTCACGTTCGCGGTCGCGACCGATGTCCCGGTTGTAAACTGAATGCCCCCATCGGGCGCCGGCACGAGAATATTCACACCGGGCGCCGCGACGGTGACGTAGCTGCCTTGGTTGGCGCCGTTGAACACCCGGTCGTGTTCGTCGGTCGCGGTAACGGCCATGACGCTGGGATCGGCGCCCGGATAGAGCGGTGGCGATTTCGGACCGGCGTTACCTGCGGCGGCGATCAGCAGGATTCCCTTCTCGCGGGCGATTTGCAGCGCCTGCGAAAGCGCCGGATCGCGCGGCCCGGCGAAACTCATGTTCACGATCCTGGCGCCGTGCTGGATCGCGTAATCGAGGCCATTGATGATCTTGACCGTGTTCGCGTTCGGTTGGCCGGAACCACCGAAGGCGCAGATCGCGATAATGCTGGCGCGCGGCGCGACACCCATCAGCTGTCCGTGTGACACGATGGCTCCGGCCATGCCGGTGCCATGCGGGTCCGCGGCGGTAGCACCACAGCCCGCGTCGTAACGGTCGCTGATCGCACCGGCGAGATTGGGCTGGTTGAAATCAATCTCGGAATCGATCACCGCAATGACGACTTTGTCGCCGTTGGTAATGCGATGCGCATCGGCAAGCTGGAATTTTTTGATGATGTATTGGGCCGGATCGCCTGAATCGGCATTGGGATTGTTTGGATCGCCGGTTTGTTGATCGCCAGGGTTTTGATTCTGGGAAGTTTGATCCTGAGTAAGCGCGAAAGTGTAAACCGGCTGCACCGCAGCATTGACTCGCGCAGTCTCGACCGCGTGGATCACCTGGCGCACAGATTGCCCGTTGCCGATGCGCAGCGTGTAGATGGCGCGGCCCAAGACGCCGATGGGTCGTTGCGCCTCAACGGTCAGCCCGAAACGCTGCACGATAGCGGCGACCCGTTGCGGCGTCTTGCCGGCGCCGAACTGCATCGCCACTTCGTTCGGCGAGAACCGCGTTTCGCCAATGGGCGGCATGCCTGAACCGGGCGGCAGCGGGATGACGGCCATGTCGATCAGACGCGTACCGGGCGGTGCGCCATTGCCGCCCTGCCTGCCGTTGGCAAGACTACCTGGCCCATTGCTGCTCGCGCCATTGCTGCGCGGGCGGCCGAAGGCAAACCCGGTTGTGTTGCCGCCACTCCCGCTCAGTTGCGGAGTCCGGATACGCGGGAAGGTCGGCACCGGAGGCTGGTCCAGCGGGATTTGCATAGTGAAGCCGCCGCCATTGGGCGTAACGGCCGGCGGGTTGTCGCTGAAGCCAGCTGCGATCGCACTGTCGATCGCGCTTGAAATGGCTTGACCCGATATCTGCGCGATGATCGGCGTCGCGGAGTCCTGCAGCTCGCGCAGCGTGATGCTATTGGCCGGCACGTTAACGGTCTGCACCAATGCCGCAGAAATACTGGCGGCGTTGTTGCCGTCGCCGCTATATCGCGCGGTGACCGAATGGCTGCCTGCGGTCAACGACGCCGTCGTGACGCTCGCCGTACCGCCCGCCAGCGTTGCCGTGCCGAGTTGCGTGCCCCCGTCGAAGAAAGTTACCGTTCCGGTCGGCGCAGCCCCACTGACCGTCGCCGTGAACCGCACGGCTTGCCCCGTGTTCGACGGGTTTGGCGACGATGACAGCGCAACGGTACTTCCCGCCGCGGCGTAGCTGAACTGATCGGCGCCGCTGGCCGCGCTGGTGCCGCCTGCGGTAGTGACGGTGACGTCAACCGTGCCGGTCCCGGCTGGCGAGGTCGCAGTGATTTGGGTCGTGCTCACGACGCTGAACGCGCCGGCCGCATTGCCACCGAATTTGACCGCGGTGGTGCCGGTAAAATTGTTGCCGCTGATGGTGACGGCGGTGCCGCCTGCCGGCGGCCCGGTGCTCGGATTGACGCCAGTCACCGTCGGCGCCGGCACGTAGGCGAACTGATCGGCCGGAGGATTTGGCGCGCTGGTGCCGCCCAAGCTGGTCACGGTGACGTCGACCGTCCCGGTTCCGGCCGGTGAAATCGCGGTGAGGGTCGTGGCGTTGACGAAAGTGGAGGTGACCGTGTTGACGCCGAAACTGACCGTAGCCCCTGCAAAAAAATTTGTGCCGGTGATGGTGACGCCGGTCCCGCCCGCGGATGGGCCGGTGTTCGGATTGACGTTCGAGACCGTTGGCAGCGCAAACTGCGCCTGCGCCTGCGTTGCGAGACCCAGTGCGCACACAATCACGACAAGAACTGCGACCGCGGCACGCAGGCAGGCGCGGCTTGGGATCCCTGTTTTCAAGAGCACTGCGGCCAGCATCCCGCGCCGCTGCGCGAAGGAAAAGCGAAACGTCGATAGCGATTGAAAAGCAACAAAGCCCACTGCGCCCCCCGCACGTGCCATTGATGTCGCGCGTACGCCGACGCCTCGAATGCTCCGCGAGGTAACTCCCCGCCCTAATGCCCAGAGCCTCTCCCGCTATGAGGCTCCTCAAGATGGAACCGGACCCTCGCATAAATCGGTGTGTTGGCAAGCGGGAACGGCGCGCGATACGGGCGACTGGCGGGGGTTTGAGCGTGCTTTGTAACCGAGCGTGACAATTTCGCCACGGCGACGATCCCCTTCAATGCATTTTCGGCATCCTTTTCCCGCAATGCCGCCATATTCGCGCAAGTCGCAGAGACGCGCGGACAAGCTGGTCGGTGCAACGAATCTACGCGCGCGAGTCAGATACGCGGTGATAATTGCCTCGGGTCCTCAAACCTTTTCGACCTTACCGCCGCTGTCGGCCCAGTCCTTGAACCCCCCGAGATTAAAAACGTGCGCGTAGCCGAGGTCCTTGAGCATCTTGCCGGCCAGCGCCGCGCGGCCGCCGGAGCCGCAGTAAAGAATGACGGTCTTGTCCTTGGCGAAATTCTTGTCATGCGACGCCAGGTCGGGGTCGGCGCGAAACTCCAGCATACCACGCGAGACGTGAACGGCGCCCGCGACCTTGCCGCTCGCGGCCAATTCCGAACCGTCGCGCACGTCGACCACCAGCACATTGCCGTTTGCGATCTTCTCCTTGGCTTGTTCCGGCGTGATTTTCGGCACCGCCGTATTGGCGGCCTCCAGCATCTCTTTGACGGTTGTGGCCATCCGCATTCTCCCCCTGTTTCGCTCACGCGCTACCGGCGTGGCGGGCCGGCCACGCGTATTGGAGCGTACCACATTCAGGCGCGCTGCCGCGCTCGTGGAACGAGGCTGAGGAGATGGCCACTCAAAATGCTTCTTTACGAATGGTGCCGATCCACCGCGGCAGCCGCACACTGCCGCACTGTCGAAAAAGTCGGTGGTGATAAAAATCAGCACAACGAGCGCTCGTCGGCGCCGCGCCAGAAAGCCCTCTGACGCATGAACCGTAGACCGCGCTGAATCCGCAAAGCTATTCAGAGCGGGCGATGCAACCGGCCAAGAAGCCAACCGATTCCGACCGCAACTATTGCGGTCGTGTAAGGCTGCGTCTCGATCGTCCGCCGCAGCCATTGGTCGAGCGAACCGGCGGTGTCTCGCGTGGCGTCCGCGGCCTGGCCGAGCAGGTCCTGACCGGCGCCGATTGCCTGGTTCAGCTTGCCCTTGGCTTGCGTCGCGGCGTCGTCCGCGGCGCGGCCGACTTGCTCCTGCACTTTGCCGCCAACGTTGCGGACTGTGCCTTCGACTCGATTTTCGTCCATATTCGTCATCCTCCGGCAGCTCACTGGAGCCGCTTGCCTGAACGGTCGTGCGGGCGCGGCAAACCGCAATCAATCAGATCCTGCCAAATCAAATCCTGCGAAGTGTCATGGCCCCGAACCCTGTCACGGGGCCCCTTGTTTGAAGCGGTTGGGAACTATGAGCCCTACTTGCCCATGCCGGAACCGCCGTTGCCCATACCTGAGCCGCCGTTGCCCATGCCGCCGCTGTTCCCATTGCCCATACCGGTACTCGTGCCGGAGGGACCCGCGGACGTGCCGTTGTTAGACGGATTGGCGCCGCTGGTGCCTGACTTTGAGCCGCTGACACTGCCAGCGCCGGCGCCGCTGCCTGACGTCGTCTGGGCGAAAGACGGCGCAATCAGGCCGGCAGTAAATGCGCAAGCAAGAGTAACGACGAGGAGATGCTTTTTCATTGGTTGCCTCCATGAAGCGATGAACGATCCTCCGCTCGGTAACTGTGAGGATTGGCGTTGGTTCCGTTGGGGCGCAAATACGCAACGACCGCGCCAACGTGCGATGAGGCAATCAATCGCTCGACAAAATCGCGTTCTTCACAATCGGATAAACCTGCGTCTCCCAACGCCTGCCGGAGAACACGCCGTAATGGCCGACACCGGCCTGCATGTGGTGCCGTTTCATGTAGGGCCGCAGTTCACCGCACAGGTCATGCGCGGCGACGGTCTGGCCGACCGAACAGATGTCGTCGCGCTCGCCCTCGACCGTGAGCAGCATGGTGCGCCGGATGGCGCTCGGATCGACCGTATCGCCGTGCCAGGTCAGCTTGCCGAGCGGCAGGGCGTGCTCCTGAAAGATGACACGCACCGTTTCAAGATAGAACTCGGCGGCCAGATCCAGCACCGCGAAATACTCGTCGTAAAACGCCTTGATGGCGGCGGCTTTTTCAAGCTCGCCGTTCTTGATGTTGTCGTAGAGGTCGCGATGCGCCTTGACGTGCCGCTCGATGTTCATGCTCACGAACGCCGCAAGCTGGACGAAGCCCGGATAGACGCGGCGGAAAGCTCCCGGATAGCGCAGCGGCACCATCGCGGTCAGCGTGCGCTCGAACCACTCGATCGTGCGCTTCTTGGCGAGTTCGTTGACCTTCGAGGGATTGACGCGCGTGTCGATCGGCCCCGCCATCAAGGTCATCGAGCGCGGCTGCGCCAGGTTTTTCGCCTGCGCCATCACCGCGGCCGCGGCGAGCACGGCAACGCACGGCTGGCACACCGCAACCACGTGCGCGCCGGGTCCCATGACCTCCAGGAACTTGATCAGATGGTCGATATACTCGTCGCAGCCGAACCGCCCCGCCGTCAGCGGCACGTCGCGGGCATTGTGCCAGTCGGTAATGTAGACGTCATGCTCCGGCAGCATGGTCTGCACAGTCGCGCGCAGCAGTGTCGCAAAATGACCCGACAGCGGCGCCACCATGAGAACGCGCGGCTGTACGGTGGCGATGTCCTTCTTGAAATGTAACAGCGTGCCGAACGGCGTCGTGTGCGCGGTCTCCTCGCGCACCTCGACCTCGCGGTTGCCGACCATGACCGAGTCGATGCCGAATGGCGGGCGCGTGTGGGTGAGGCCCGCGCGCGCGATCAGTTCGTAGGCCGCGGTCAGATTGCGGATCGCCGGGTCGTCGCCGAACGACTGCGCGCCGGCCGCGGCCAGAGCCATGTTGGCCCATGCCCGCACCGGCGCCATGACGTCGGAGGAAGCTTGATAAGCGAAATATAGCATCCGCAGCCCACGGACGCGGCGGGACCGCCCGGCACGGCCGCCCCGTCAGGTGTGCACGCTAGTGTATTTCTTGTTGCGCTGCGACAAAAATATGCACATTCTTCATTGCAGTGCACATCCGCGCCTGGGCCGGGCCGGCGGATTACCGTTTGCACGTCGATGAGCGGGACTAACCGCTTGGCAGAACTTTGATTTGCTCACAGGGGCGCGCCGCATGGCCAAGGCCAAACTCGCCATCGCCAGTAAGAACTACGGATCGTGGTCGCTGCGCGGCTGGTTGCTATGCAAAATGGCCGGGCTGGATTTCGAGGAGGACCACGTTACGACGGACGACCCCTCGATCCGGGCCGAGTTGCTGCTGCTGTCGCCGTCGTTTCTGGTGCCGTGCCTGTATGACGAGGGCGTAAAAATCTGGGACACGCTGGCGATCGCCGAATATCTGCACGAGATCAAGCCGGAGGCGGCCCTGTTGCCGTCCGATCAGAAGCAGCGCGCGCATTGCCGGGCGATCTGCGGCGAGATGCATTCCGGTTTCTCCAATCTGCGCTCGGCGCTACCGATGAATCTGAAGGCGCATTTTCCCGGCTTCAAATCCTGGGCCGGCGCGCGCGGCGACATCGATCGCATCACCGCGATCTGGCGGGAGTGCCTCGACGAGTACGGCGGACCTTTCCTGTTCGGCAAGGAACCTTGCGCGGCCGATGCCATGTACGCGCCGGTGTGCACGCGCTTTCTCACCTACGACGTCGCGCTCGATGCGGCGTGCGCCGGCTATTGCCGCACCATCATGGCGATGCCGCAGATGCAGGAATGGATCGCGGCTGCGAAAGTCGAGCCCGACGAGCTGGAAGAATTGGACGTGGAGTTTTGAGTTGCCACTGCCTCCCCCTTGTGGGGAGCGAATAGCTCAATCCCACTTCATCCGGCCCGAATAGGCCCAGTCGACGGTGCGACCGTCGGGGTGCGCCAAACCGGCGATCTCAGCCATCTCGCTCTCACTGAGCGTGAAATCGAACAGCGACGCATTCTCGGTCAGCCGTTCGAACTTGCTGGAGCGCGGGATGACGACGATGTCCTGCTGCACCAGATAGCGCAGGCAGATTTGCGCCGCGGTTTTGTTATGCGTCGCGCCGATGCGGCTGAGCAGCGCGTTGCGGTGAAACTGGCCGTGCGCGAGCGGGCTGTAAGCGACGAGCGCCATGCCGTGACTGCGGCAGGCCGCGAGCACCTTCGACTGGTCGAGGAACGGATGGCACTCGACCTGATTGCACACCAGCGGTTCGGTGGCGGCCGCCAAGGCCTGCTCGATCATCGCCACAGTGAAATTCGACACGCCGATGTGGCGGGCAAGCCCGTCGCGCTTGGCCTTGCAGAGCGCGCCGATGGTTTCGGCAAGCGGCACGTTCGGATTGGGCCAGTGCAGCAGCAACAGATCGACTTCGCCGAGGCGCAGCCGCGCCAGACAATCGCGTGCCGCGCGTTCGAGATCGCGCGGCGCGAAATGATCGGGCCAAATTTTGGTCGTGACAAAAACTTCGCTGCGCTTGACCCCGGACGCGCGCAAGCCCTCGCCGACATCGCGCTCGTTGTCATACATCTCGGCGGTGTCGATGTGCCGGTAGCCCAGCCGCAGCGCCTGCTCGACGACGCGCGCGCAGGCGCGACCGCGCAGTTCCCAGGTGCCAAGCCCGACCAGCGGAATGTTTGCGCCGTTGGCCGCGATGCTTGGGATGGATCCGAGTTCGTTCATCACACGCGTGCAGGATCGGGCAAAGCGCGGAAAAATTCCAGTGGCCACATCCCCACGCAAGCGGGGGCGGATATTTCCGCTATCTTTTCCCGCCCAGCACCGCGAAAGCCGCCTCGGGCGCCTCTTCCAGCACCTTGAGCAGCGCGCGCGCCGGGCCACGCGGCGAGCGCTTGCCCTGCTCCCAGTTGCGCACCGTCTCGACCGGCACGCCGATGCGCGCGGCGAACGCGGTCTGTGTCAGGCCGGTGCGGCCGCGCACATTCTTCGCATAGCTCGCTTCCTCGACCCGCGGGTTCGCAGCCCGCGCCGCCTGATGGGCCGCCGTCACGATCGCGCGCGGATCGGGTGAAATCTCCCGCTCCCCGCCCCCCGGCAACACCTCGACCAGCCGTCCGTCCGCCTTCAATCGTACCCGCAGCATGCGCATAAGCTCCCGCCGACGACCTGTGGATATCATAGCTGATTCGTCGTGGATTCAATGAGTTAGTTGGGGGTCAGTGAAACAGCGCCACTGGCCGACCTGCCCGGGTTGCCGCCCTCGCCGATACCTTCGCATCACGCGGCCGCCCCGCTACTGTGCGCCAACGAAGGATAAGCCGATGCAAAACCTCACCATCGACGGCAAGCGGCTGTGGGACACGCTGATGGACAGCGCCCGCTTCGGCGCCACGCCGAAGGGCGGCCTGTGCCGGCTGACGCTGAGCGACTCCGACCGCGCCGTGCGCGACTGGTTCAAGGCGCAATGCGAAGCGCTAGGCCTTGCCGTCACCATCGACGACATGGGCAACATGTTCGCCCGCCGCCAAGGCACAAGCCGCAACGACCTGCCGCCGATCGCCATGGGCTCGCATCTCGACACCCAGCCGACCGGCGGCAAGTTCGACGGCGTGCTCGGCGTCTTGGCCGCGCTCGAAGCCGTGCGCACGCTGGTCGCGGCCGGCTACGCGACCCACGCCCCCGTCGAGATCGTCAACTGGACCAACGAGGAAGGCGCGCGCTTTGCCCCGCCGATGCTCGCGTCGGGCGTCTTTGCCGGCGTGTTCTCCCGCGACTACGCCTATGCGCGCACCGACCGCGACGGCAAGACATTCGGCGCCGAGCTCGAGCGCATCGGCTATCGCGGCGAAACACCGGTCGGCGCGCACACATTCTCCGCGATGTTCGAACTGCACATCGAGCAAGGCCCGATCCTCGAGGCGGAAGGCAAAAGCATCGGCATCGTGCAGGGCGCGCAAGGCGTGCGCTGGTACGAGGTGACGGTAACGGGCCAGGAAGCCCACACCGGCGCCACGCCGATGCCGCTGCGTAAGAACGCGCTCCTCGGCTCAGCCCGCATGATCGAGCACATCGACGCCATCGCGCGTGCGCATCCGCCCCACGCGGTCGGCACCGTCGGCCTCATCGAGAGCCGGCCGAACAGCCGCAACGTCGTGCCGGGCGAAGTGTTCTTCAGCATCGACTTCCGCCACCCGGACGAAACAACGCTCGACGCCATGGAAGCGGAGCTGCGCGCGGCGCTGCCCGCGGTGCTGACGCCGTTGCAGCTCACGTGGCACGAGACGCGCATCTGGTCTGCCGCGCCAGTGAAATTTTCGCCCGAGCTGATCGACTGCGTGCGCCAAGGCGCTGCGGCCGCAGGCTTCGCCACCCGCGACATGATCTCCGGCGCCGGCCACGACGCCTGCTACGTGTCGCGCGTCGCCCCGACCACGATGATCTTCGTGCCCTGCGCCGGCGGCATCTCGCACAACGAAGCCGAGTCCACGAGCTCCGACGAATGCACCGCCGGCGCGCAGGTGCTGCTCAACGCGGTGCTGGAGTTCGATCGGCGGCTGGGGTGAGGCGCGGCCTTCTGTCGCTTGACAAGCGACAGGCGACAACATATGCCCCCTCATGATCCGCTCCTTCCGCCACCGCGGACTGAAGGCGCTATATGAGGGGCGGACGGAAAAAGGCGTATCGCCGCAGCACGTCGTTCGCTTGCGCGATATTCTGGCGGTTCTCGACCGCAGCCGAAAGCCGGACGATATGAACCTGCCGGGATTGCGGCTGCATACGCTTAAAGGCGAACGTAAGGGCGACTGGGCGGTTTGGGTTTCGGGAAACTGGCGCGTTACCTTTCGCTTCGAGGCAGGCGATGCATACGATGTGGATTATCTGGACTATCACTAGACGAGAGAAGGCCCGCCATGCCGATGCATGACCCTCCCCATCCCGGCGGAATCGTCCGCCGTCAATGCCTGGAACCGCTCCGCCTCTCGGTGACAGAGACCGCCGCTGGATTGGGTGTTACGCGGCAGGCGTTGTCGGACTTGCTCAACGGCAAAGCCGGCATCTCGGTCGACATGGCAATCCGGTTGTCCAAGGCGTTCGGATCGAGCGCGGAAACCTGGCTCGGCTTGCAGACCGCTTACGATCTTGCACAGGCGCGCGATCGTGCGCGCAGGATCAAGGTGCGCTCCTTCAAGGCGGCATGATCGCCCATTTGGTGACGTTCCGTGGACCGCAAAGGACATGCGAATCACGGCTTTGTGAGTATCACGCAACGCGGCGGATTTCGAAGGTCTTGCCGTCTTTGCTTGAAACGTGACCGAGGCGAAGCAGAGATTCCAGTACGTTGGTAATCGTCTCTTCGAGATTG
>Ga0208849_1000339_pt1 | contig 45199 bp, 43 predicted proteins | sample NGESurdeep072012_10_FD_184470 | JGI IMG/M metagenome (GOLD analysis project Ga0208849, IMG submission 184470) | Arctic peat soil microbial communities from Barrow, Alaska - NGEE Surface sample 53-3 deep-072012 (SPAdes) | ecosystem: Environmental > Terrestrial > Soil > Wetlands > Peat ... | reverse complement strand
GAAGCGTCTGCAGGCCCAGAAATTTATTGCCGAAATTCTTCGGTGTCCACATGGGGAGGCCAGGTCCTTGCGGCAACGATACCGGCGCATCTTCGATCTTGCTTACAGGCGTAAACCCATGATCAAGCGCCGCAGCGTAAACAAATGGTTTGAAGGCTGACCCCGGCTGGCGCGATGCCTGCATTGCGCGATCGAATTGACTTGAAGCAAAACTGAATCCGCCCGACAGGGCCAGCACGCGCCCGGTATGGGGGTCCATCGCGACAATAGCCCCGTTGACCTCCGGGACCTGGCGCAAACCATAGTCGCCGTCCGTATCAATGCGTTCCACGTAAACAACATCGCCACGCTTCACCACCTGTCGCGGCGAACTTGGCGCCCCACCCACCAATGCATTGCGGAGTTCCTTGCGAGCCCAGGCGAGCTCGCTGAACGGAATCCTGGCATGCTGACCGTTGTCGAGACCTATCAGGACAGAATTGTCTTCGCCAAAACCCAAAACAATGGCGACACGCCAGGTATCGACACCTGACTGGTTTCCGGCGCTTGCAAGCGCGCTTCTCCAGTCACCGCTGCTATCAATATTACTGATAGCCCCCCGCCAGCCGTGACGGCGATCATAACGTACAAGGCCCGCGCGCAATGCGTTCACCGCGAAGTTCTGCAATCTCGCGTCCAATGTGGAGCGAACCTGAAGCCCCCCGTCATAAAGTGCCTTTTCGCCATATTTTTGGTAGAGAATTCGACGCACTTCTTCAACAAAATAGTCGGCGTCTTCTGTCTGGATGCCGAGCGGTCTCATCTGAGTCATCAACGGTTCAGCGATCGCAGTCCGGGCTTCACCGGATGAAATGTAACCGTTCCCGGCCATCTGGCCGATAACCCAGTTGCGCCGCTCAAGCGCTGCCTGCTTGTTGTATCGCGGATCATAATTGCTGGGCGCCTTCGGAAGCGCTGCGAGAAACGCCGCTTCCGCGATGTCAAGCTGGTCGAGCGATTTTCCGAAATAGTTGAGTGCTGCGGCAGCGACTCCATATGAATTCTGCCCGAGAAAAATCTCGTTTAGATAAAGTTCGAGAATTTTTTCCTTGGAATAAGTCGAATCGATCCGGACTGCCAGAACGGCTTCCTTGATCTTGCGCGAGAATTTCACTTCGTTGTTGAGCAGAAAGTTCTTGGCTACCTGCTGCGTAATTGTGGAAGCACCCTCGAGCCGTTTGTGTTGCAGTACGTTAAAGACATCCTTGACAGCGGCGCGCATAATGCCGCTTGGATCTATGCCTGGATGCGAGAAAAAATTCTTATCCTCGGCAGATGTAAAGGCATTGATCACCAGCTTTGGTACGAAGGCGATCGGCACGAAGATGCGTCGTTCCCTGGCATATTCGCCCAACAAGGTTCCATTACCTGCATAGACGCGCGTGGTCACCGGCGGCTGATAGTTTTCGAGTGTATCCACGCTCGGCAAGTCGCGTGTCAGCGAATAGATGTACGCGGAAGCACCGACTACCGCGAGCAGCAGTAGGCCGCCGAGCGAAAGTCCCGCATATAAGAATATCCGACGCCACATTGCGATTAAGGCCCTGCTTGCGAAGCCTTGATGCCCCCGGATTATGACGCCGGAAAGGCAGACCTTACTCTGCAGCTTGCTTCGTCGTTACCGCCGAAGCGGCGTTTGCAGTCCCAAACTGCCGATCCACAACATCCGCAATAGCCGATGCGACACCATTGCGCCAGCTATTCGTGCGGGTTTGGGCGCAATCGCGAGCGTTGGAGAGATACCCCAATTCGATCAGCACGGCAGGGACATCGGCTGCCTTGAGAACCACAAAGGCTGCGGAACGATGCGGTTCGCGCTGTAAAATGTCGGTGGTCCGGGAGAGCGCCTCAACAGCGCCTTCAGCGAAACGGTTTGCGCGGTTCATCGTTTCGCGCTGAACCAGACCAATGAGGATCGAAGTGACAGAGCTGCTTTGAGCCGGCAAAGCGACACCAGCGATGACGTCGGATTGATTCTCCTTGCGGGCCAGCGCGGCGGCCTCCTTGTCGGAGCCGGACTCGGAAAGAGTGTAGACGGATGCGCCGGATACGCTGGAATCCGGATTTGAATCCGCATGCAGGGAAATCAGGAGGTCCGCATCGAATCCGCGCGCAATGCTAACGCGTTCGGCCAACGGTATGTAGACATCGGATTCGCGAGTGAGGTGCACGGCATAGCCACGATTGGCCAACACGTTACGCAGCCGGAATGCTTCGTCCAGCACAAGTACTTTTTCCATGGTGCCGTCTACGCCCGTTGCACCGGAATCGATCCCGCCGTGGCCCGCATCGATCACGACAATTCGTTTCGAGACATCCGGATCTTCTGTCGCAAAGACCGGATGGAGGGACGGCACTGGCGAAGCAGCAATATGCCCTGCCATTACCTGTTCAATTGCAAGATTACCGCGCAAACCCGGTGGCCAGCCGGACAAGCGTTGGAATATGGCGCCGTCTGTTGGAACAAGGTCCACAACAAGCCGGTAGCCCTGCGCGCCCTGAGGGGGCAAAATCACGGGTTCCGCTACACGTGCAGGGCCATTGAGATCAATGACAAATCTCGAATCGCCGGATCGGAACAAACCATAGCGGTAGCTTTTTATCAAACCTCTACCGGGCGGCTTTGGCGGGCTGTTGAGCCGCCAAAGAACTTCCGGCATGTCAATCACGACGCGGTTCGGGTTGATTAAAGTAAATATGCGTAAACGGAAAGGGTCTGACATTTCCACGACCAAACGCGTCCGGTCACGACGAACTTCTATCTTGGCGTCCAAAACTGCCGGAAGTACCCGATTCGGCACTTCAAGGCCTTTTTTATCGGACTCTTGGGTCTTGGCTGCTTCCGTTGGCGCAGCGAACGTGTCGCCGCTCGCAGCCCCAATATGGGCCGATGCGCACAGGAATATCAGGCAGTAGAATGTCCCATGGACACGAATCATTGCTGTTCCCGGCAAACTCCCGCCTCACGCTGCGTCGAAACGATTAACGCCTCGTAAGCAATCTTAGAAAGTGGGGAGAATTGCAACTCGCCTCTTGCCGCTGCCTGGACCTACACCTAAAAGGGAACTCAATCCTGTCACGCCGGGCTCGATCGGCGAACTGCACCCGCTGCCAAGGTAGCGTGGATGTTAGAGAGTCGGCACTAAGCCGAGTCCGAGCTCTGGCCGAGAGGCAGGCACTTCGGCAAAGGCGATTTGGCTTTGCCATCAGCTTGATTGAAATGACGAACTCTGTCCGAAACCTCAAGATCGACCTTGCGACCAAGTCGCAGGCGGCGAGCCTCGGGCGATTCCCACAAACAATACGATCTGCATCCTCTATGAGCCAACGGCGACTACGCCGTGTCGGCTCGCCAAGGAGACGCGGGTCCGGAGAACCTTATGCCCAAACGTATGCTCATCGACTCCAGTCACCCCGAGGAGACCCGCGTCGTCATTCTCGAAGGACAAAAAGTCGAGGAATTTGATTTCGAGGCGGCATCGAAGCGGCCGCTCAAGGGAAATATCTATCTCGCGAAAGTGACGCGGGTAGAGCCGTCACTGCAGGCCGCCTTCGTCGAATATGGCGGCAATCGTCAGGGATTCCTCGCCTTTTCGGAAATACACCCGGATTATTATCAAATTCCGGTGGCGGATCGCATGGCTCTGCTGGCTGAGCAGGAGGCAGAGGCCAGGCGCCGTACCGAAGATGAATTCGAATCGATCGAGACGGCGATTGCCCCGGCCCCGACCGCAACCGTGGCGGAGGTTGCCCAGACTTTCGCCGAAGAAGAAAATTTCGCCAGTGAAACGGAACCCACGGAGGATCCGCGATCAGAAAATCCGACTGAGAGGGTTGAGGGTTCCGGGCGGGCAGCGGAACGCGCTTTTGAAAGAACACCTACCGCTGACGAATTGTCTTCGTACCAGTCGGCACTCGAAGATGGCTCCGATGATCTTCTTAACGACGCCACCCCCGGCAGCGAGCAAATCGATGCGGCAGGTGGTTCGCTATCATCCGCATCCGAAGCCAAGCCCTCGCAGAGCACACGACCTCCCCAACGCTGGATGCGCAAACGGCACTACAAAATCCAGGAAGTCATCAAACGGCGACAGATAATCCTCGTTCAGGTGGTGAAAGAAGAGCGTGGTACGAAGGGGGCTGCCCTTACCACTTATCTTTCTCTGGCCGGACGCTATTGTGTGCTGATGCCCAACACGCCCCGCGGCGGCGGCATATCCCGCAAGATCACCAGTGCCACTGACCGCAAGAGGCTCAAAGCGGCAGCCCAGGCTCTGGAACTGCCGGAAGGAATGGGACTCATCATTCGGACGGCCGGCGAAAACCGCACCAAGGCCGAAATCAAGCGTGACTACGAATATCTGCTTAGAATGTGGGATACGGTTCGAGAGCTTACACTCAAATCTAATGCGCCCGCCTGTGTTTACGAGGAAGGCGACCTCATTAAGCGCGCCATACGCGACCTTTACAATAAGGATGTCGCTGAGATCGTCGTTGAGGGCGACGAAGGCTATCGCAACGCAAAGGATTTCATGCGCATGCTGATGCCCAGCCATGCGAAAAATGTAAAGCAATACAAAGAGGCCATTCCGCTCTTTCACCGCCATCACATCGAAGCCCAGCTCGACGCAATGTTTTCGCCGACGGTAACGCTGAGATCGGGCGGCTACGTTGTCATCAATCAGGCAGAAGCTCTGGTAGCGATCGATGTCAACTCCGGACGGGCGACCCGCGAACATTCGATCGAGGACACCGCTTACAAGACGAATCTGGAGGCAGCGGAAGAGATTGCGCGCCAGCTTCGTTTGCGCGATCTCGCGGGACTCGTCGTCATCGACTTTATCGACATGGAGGATGGCCGAAACGACCGCAATGTCGAGAAGCGGCTGCGCGACTGCGTAAAGATCGATCGCGCCCGTGTACAGATCGGAAAAATCAGCCAGTTTGGCCTTCTGGAAATGTCACGTCAGAGACTCCGCGCGGGCGTCATAGCGGGATCCACGATATCTTGTCCTCACTGCGGCGGTCAGGGAATTGTCCGCTCGGTCGAATCCACCGCTTTGCGCCTGCTGCGCTCCCTCGAGGAAGAGGGACAACGCCAACGAGCCTCCGCAGTCATCGTACGTGCGCAATCTGACGTGACAATCTACACGCTTAACCAGAAGCGACGGGAGCTGACCAGGATCGAGACCGAATACGATCTTGTAATCCAGTTCGAGCCCAGGGAGGGGATTGTCGCGGGCACTTTTGAGCTCGACCGCTCTGGTCAAAAGGCCCCGGAGGACCGCATCAAGGCGTTGCAACCTCCTCCGCCTTTGCCGGAGATATTCCCCATAGAAGAGAATGACGGTTCCGGGGATTTGGATGAAGACGTGCCGGAAGCGCCGCACGCTGAAAATGACCATATTCAGGCGCGAGACGCTCAAACTTCATCCGCCGAGGGGAAACGCAAGCGTCGACGAAGACGCCGAGGCAGGGAGCACTCCTCGAACGCGCCAACTGCGACGGAACCGGTTTCGACGTCAGCGATGGCAATTGGCGACAATTCTGATGATGCTGGAGAATTGCGCAATAACCTTCCGGAAGCGTCACCAACTGGCGGATCGTCCGTTGCGTCGAACGGCGTTGCGGCGAACGAGCCGCAGGGACAGGCCGGAAACGGTGCTCCACGCAAGCGGCGCAGGCGACGTCGCGGTCGCCGCGGGTCACGCGAGGGAATGTCGTCGGCAGGCGGACCACTTATCTCCGACGAAAGCGAATCCACGCCCATCTTCGAGCGGAATGAAACAAGCTCACAGGCGCTACCGCCGCTGCCCCATGCCGATGTGGACCCCGATATCTCTCATACTGTTCCAAATGCACCCTCTGGGCCGGTTTGGTCACTTTCGCACGACCAGAAATCGGAAACGGCTATGCCGGCCGGTGAAATCGCAACGGCTACTTTCCTTCGGGAAGGAAAACCGGCGGTTGCCGACTCCGAAATAAATCCCGCATCTATGGATTTGGCAGATGTGCCGCGGCGGTCGGCGCCGGAGCAGCCGGCCCGCAAAGGGTGGTGGCAGCGACCATTTCGTTCGCGCGAGTGACACCTAGTTTGCGGTGCGACCGCCCGCGGCACCCAATTCGTGAGCACCCGGATCCGGGGAGGCGGAACAAACTCCTCCCTCGCAAGCAACGACGTTGGTCGTTTCGTACGGCTCGGTGCCCGTGGAACGCAGCTGACCCGGTTGTGTGAGATCGGCGCCGCGAGCGAGATTGATTATGTCATATACCATTGCCGCGGAACCATTTGGTCCACCCCGCACCGGCTCCAACAAGGGTGAGCGATGACGCGTGCTGAACGATAATGGGAGCAAGGAATGCTGCAGCGAGTCCCACACCGCCCGACGACGGCGCCCGCGCCAACACAACGCCCGTTCCGGCTGCCGTGTGCCCGGAACCGAACGGCCCGTTCATCGTAACGGCGCAGGCGACTGCCTGACCGTTGTTGTCGATTGCAGCAAAACCCGTTGCACCCAAATCCCGGGGTACGCTGGCAAGATGAAACTCGTCAAGCGTCGACTTCGTGGCGCTTGCGATCTTTGCGGCCAGATTGTTGGGCGCATCCAAGATGTGTTGCCGGTCGACAAGAGCGGACAACATCGCCGAAAGGAATGCGCCAGCGCCTACGCGCCGAGATGGCAAAGAAATCGATTGTTCCGCTATGAGTATGCTCGTCGCGTCGCCGCGCCCCGGCACGTAGGTGCGCAAGTCCGAAGCCGAAATAGCACCGCCTTCCCCGCCGGAATAAGCCACCAGCCTCTCCGCAACGCTGCCTTCGTAAAGCCCCGCTGGACCCGAAGTTCGAATAGCAGCCAACGTCTGCGCCAGAGCGGGATTGTTGACCACGGACCCTTCTGGCTTGATGTTGCCCGACTCGTCGAGAAATTCCGTCGCCAGGCCAGCGTCTAATCGGATCACATCGCGGTTATCCATAAGGTGTGGTGCCAGCGCATGCGAGATTTGAAATCCGGCGGAGGCCACGCCCTCGCCGTCGGCGACCACTCTCTGCCACGGCAACTTGCCGTAACTCGAATGAACGAGAGCGAATCCGCTAACCGAGCCCGGTACGGCGTAGACTCCGCTGTGCGCGGCGTCGCGAGCGAGAAAGTCGACTTCCTGATCCTGACGCCGCGAAGGTTCATGAACAATGCAAAGACCTCCGCCCCCAATCCCCGCCGCAACGGGATACGTAACAGAAAGCGCAAAGTACATCGTAGCGACGGCGTCGGCAGCACTTCCGCCCTCGGCCAAAGCCGCCGCCCCGGCACGAACGGCAATTGGCTCATCTCCGACCGCTAGACCAAACGGCTTTCGAGCGGAGTCACCGCTAACCAGCGAACAGGCGGCAAGGGACAGCAATCCAGCACCGGCAACGAAAATTCTGCAAGGACGAATCAAGAATTTGTTATCCTGGAATGAGAGTTGGGACGCCGCACCCTGCTCCGTTGACGCCCGGAGACGGCGCACTTACCGTCGCGGTGTCTCAAGGGTTGAGGTCAGAGGAGAATCCAAGCATTGACGATTTGCAACCCTTCGGGCCGCGAAATCCGCACAACGATCTGGCGAGCAGCCCTATTGTACGTAAGCTTTGCCGCGCTCGGTACAGGCGTTGAGCCTGCTGCGGCCCAGGCGATCGACCTCGTGAGAGACACCGAGATTGAGCGGGTACTGCACGGATACGAAGACCCCATTCTAAACGTGGCGGGCCTGGATTCCCATATTATCCGCATTTACATGGTCAGCGATCCTTCCATTAATGCGTTCGCGATGCATGGTCCGGCAGCCAGCGAGACAACAGATATTTTTGTCAATACCGGTTTGCTCATGCAGCTCAAAACGCCCAACGAAGTAACCGGAGTGTTGGCGCACGAAACCGGTCACATTGCCGGTGGCGACCTCACCCGCGACACGAAGGCGATGGCCAAAGCCAGCATTCCGATGCTTATCGGAATGGCAGCGGGTGTCGCAGCGATGATCGCGGGCGCCGGTGACGCTGGCATGGCGATCATGGGAATCGGCGCGCAGGCCGCGCAATCGCAATTTCTTTCTTTTAGCCGGTCGCAGGAAGCGACAGCGGATCAGCGGGGTCAAAAATTTCTTCTGGCAACACACCAATCGGGGCGCGGCATGCTCGACGTTTTTGAAAGAATGGCCGACGAGGAGGCCATGTCCGCCCGCTACAACGCACCGCTCATCTCCGACCACCCTGCCGACCGCGAACGCATAGATTTAATGGAAAGGGAGGTCGAAGCTTCGCCTTATCGCGACGTGCCGGACAGCCCCGAGGCGGTGCACGAATTCCATATGATTCAGGCAAAATTGACGGGTTTTCTGGATCCCGTCGACATGGTGCTTTCGCATTATCCGGCAAGCGACACGAGCGAAGAGGCCCATTATGCGCGCGCGATTGCATATTTTCGACAGCCTGATATGCAAAAGGCTCTCGACGAAACAAACACCCTCGTGAAGCTCGAACCCAAGAATCCCTATTTCTGGGAACTCCTCGGTCAAATCTATGTCGAGATGAGCCAACCCGAAAAAGGTGTGGGCCCCTATCAACGATCAGTCGACATCCTTCCCAATGCGCCGCTCCTGCGGGTAAGCTTGGCTGCGGCTCAGCTGGCAACCGAGATGTCTCCAATGGCCAAGCCCGCCCTCGAAAATCTCAAAGTCGCACTGCGGCAGGAGAACGACGACTCCTTTGCGTGGTTCGAGGCCGCGCAGGCCTACAGTGAACTTGGCAACCAGCCCATGGCGGATCTTTCAACAGCTGAACGTTACTACAATGTAGGCGCCATGAAGACTGCGGCGCATTTTGCAAATGAAGCCCAAAGAAAATTGCCGAAAGGCTCGACCGATTGGCAACGCGCTGGAGACATCATGCTCGTAGCGGGACCGGAAGCGAACAAATAACTGCGAGATCGCGTGACACAATCATTCAAGACAGCGATGGCGGCCGGGTTGGTGGGCGCAGTTATTGCGCTTGCGGGCGCCTTCGGAGCTGTCCGATTCGGACTTCTGCCGATGACGGGCGGATCTGCGGTACACGACTATCTGTTAGCGCACCCGGAGGTGCTCGTCGAAGCATCGAACAAACTTCAGTCACGGCAGGACGCATCTGACGACGCTTCGCGCCAGGCCGCCATCGACAAGCTTGGTATCAAACCGTTTTTCGATTCTCGCGTTGCATTCGTGACTGGACCCACGAACGCGGGGAACACGATTGTCGAGTTTTTCGACTACAATTGTCCGTATTGCCGCGCCTCGCTTCCGGCAGTGAAGAAATTCTATGACACGCATAAGAATGTGCGGTTTGCCTTTATCGAATTTCCCATCAAAGGAACGCAATCCACCTTCGCGGCTCGAGCGGCTATCGCAGCTCGAAAACAGCCTGATAAATACGTTGCGTTTCACTTCGCCTTGATGGGGGAGCAAACTGCGGTTGAAGCAAATCTCGTATACGCGGACGCGCGAAAAGCCGCTTTGGATATCGGCAAGCTGAAATCCGACATGAATTCGCCGGAGGTGGATGTCGCTCTTGCTGCTTCTCGCAACCTGGCGCAAGCCATTGGAATTGATGGCACTCCGGCATTCATCATCGACGGAAAAATCCGCGAGGGCAGCCTGGACGAGGAAAGCCTTAAACAAATGGTCAAGAGTTAAGCGATAGTACTTCAGATCAATCCCGCAAGTGGGCTTGAAGGATCCGCATAACGCTTCTTCGGCATGCGACCCGCAAGATAAGCCAGCCTGCCAGCCTGAACGGCATGGCGCATGGCGCGCGCCATCAGGACCGGATTCTTCGCTTCGGCGATAGCGGTATTCATGAGTACCCCGCTGCAACCCAACTCCATTGCTACCGCGGCGTCAGATGCAGTTCCGACACCCGCATCAACGATTACCGGCAGTTTGGCTTCCTCAATGATCATCCGGATGTTCACAGGGTTCTGGACACCGAGACCGGAGCCGATAGGAGCGGCAAGCGGCATGATCGCGGCAGCGCCAGCTTCTTCCAGCCGTTTGGCCATCAGCGGGTCGTCGCTGCAATAGACCATCACCTGGAAATCTTCCTTCACGAGGAGCTCGGTGGCACGCAACGTTTCGATCATATCGGGATAAAGCGTTTTCCGGTCGCCCAGGACCTCCAGCTTTACAAGCGACCACCCACCGGCATCACGCGCAAGACGCAAGGTGCGCACCGCTTCTTCACCGGTGAAACAGCCGGCCGTATTCGGCAGATAGGTTACTTTTCCCGGGTCGATAAAATCGACAAGCCGCGGCGCGGCAGGATCGAGAAGGTTCACTCTTCGTACCGCAACGGTGACAATTTCGGCCCCCGATGCTTCAAGCGCGGCCGCGTTTTCGGCGTAGGTTTTGTACTTGCCGGTGCCAATAATGAGCCGCGACTTGTAAGATTTTCCGGAAATCACGAGCGGTTCGTCCGCAACCGAATTGTCGATCGGCATATTTCCGCCGCCGATGAAATGGACGATCTCCAGCTTGTCGCCTTCGGTGATCGCAACCCTGTTATAGTGTGAGCGCGGCACAATTTCGGAGTTTCGCTCTACCGCAATCTTCGAAGCATCAAAACCGAGCATCGAAAGAAGATCGCCTACATGGAGGCGACCCTCAAGCCGGCGGTCTTCTCCGTTGATCGTGATGCGCATGGGCATGAACGTACGTCTCCAGTTTCCGCCGCCCCTCCAGGTCAGTATAAATAGCAGGCATCCAAAGTGAACCGGGGGCAGCATGGCCGAGAAGACCGCCAAACACATCAAAATTTTGCCAATTTATGTCCTCAACGGGCCGAATCTCAATCTGCTCGGCAGCCGGGAACCAGGCGTATATGGACGCACCACCTTGGCCGACATCGACCTGATGGTTACCGAAAGGTCGAAATGTCACGGTTATGCCGCAATCTGCCGACAGAGCAATCATGAGGGCGAGTTGGTCGATTGGGTCCAGGAGGCATGTTCACAAGCCATCGCCGTGGTTCTAAATGCCGGCGGATTAAGTCATACCTCCATTGCACTCCTCGATGCCTGCCGAACCCTCGACATTCCGCTGGTTGAAGTACATTTGTCCAACCCTTTCCGCCGCGAAGGTTTTCGTCGGCATTCCTATATTAGTGAGGCGGCAAACGGTATGGTATGCGGATTTGGTGCGAGCAGCTACGTCCTCGCGATAGAGGCCGTTGCCATGCTTCTCAAAGGTAACGTCGAATGAATATCAGGAACGTCAAGCAACTGGGTGCGCGCATTACAAATGGCGGCAAGACAAGAGGGCAATTGATCGTCGATGCGGCGGCAATTCGGGAGCTTGCAGAGCTCGCTTCGGAAACAGGCCTTACGGAGATCGAAATCGAATCCGGCGGCCAGCGATTCAGAATTTCGAGGCAAGTGGCGGCCGCTGTTTCCCTGCCGCCCGGTGTGACATCGGCGACTGTCGTGGCCACACCTGTACGCGGGGAGCCCTCCAAGGCGGCGGCAGGGACACCAGTAACGTCGCCTATGGTCGGCACGGTCTACGTCGCTCCCGAACCTGGAAAACCGCCATTTGTCAAGATAGGAGACATCGTACGAGAAGGCGATACGCTTCTCGTTGTAGAAGCAATGAAAACAATGAATCCGATTCTCGCGCCGAAGGCGGCAACCGTTCGTGAAATCTGTATCGCTGACGCCCAGCCGGTCGAATTCGGTCAGACGTTGGTTATCCTCTCCTGAAGTCAATCAACTCTTGCGCCCGCATTCCAAATTCCATGTTTGAAAAAGTCCTGATTGCCAATCGCGGCGAAATTGCCCTGCGCATCAATCGCGCCTGCAAGGAGATGGGGATCGCAACGGTTGCGGTCCACTCCACCGCCGACGCCGACGCAATGCATGTTCGGCTTGCTGACGAAAGCGTTTGCATCGGTCCTCCGCCCAGTGCGCAGAGTTATCTCAACATCCCGCAAATTATAGCGGCATGCGAAATCACGGGCGCCGAAGCCATTCATCCCGGCTACGGCTTTCTTTCCGAGAATGCGCGCTTTGCAGAAATCGTGACCGAACACGGAATGACGTTCATCGGTCCCAAGCCGGAACACATCCGCCTTATGGGCGACAAGATCGCCGCCAAGCAGGCGGTTAAGGCCGCCGGAATTCCCACCGTACCTGGTTCCGACGGCGCCGTAGACGGAGACGCCGCAGCTTCGGGCATAGCGCACGAAATCGGATATCCGGTTTTGATCAAGGCAGCAGCCGGCGGCGGCGGTCGCGGGATGAAAGTTGCCCGCCGACCGGATGAACTTTCGCTTGCGCTCGCAATGGCGCGTGCAGAGGCAAAGACGGCATTCGGCGACGATGCCGTTTACATCGAAAAATATCTTGAAAAGCCGCGCCACATCGAAGTGCAGGTGCTCGCGGACGGCTTTGGGAAAGTGCTTCATTTGGGCGAACGTGACTGTTCATTGCAGCGTCGACATCAAAAGGTATGGGAAGAATCGCCCTCGCCCGCTCTCAATAGCCCGCAGCGCGAAGAGATCGGCGAAACGGTGACGACCGCACTGAAAAAATTGGGCTATCTTGGAGCGGGCACGGTCGAATTTCTGTTCGAGGACGGACGCTTTTTCTTTATCGAGATGAATACGCGGCTGCAGGTCGAACACCCGGTAACGGAAGCCGTTACGGGAATCGACATCGTACGCGAACAAATCCGAATTGCAGCCGGCGGCTCGATAGAATTCCAGCAGACCGACGTTGTATTTTCAGGTCACGCCATCGAGTGCCGCATCAATGCCGAAAATCCGATCACTTTTCGACCCTCACCAGGTATCGTTACCCAGTTTCACGCACCCGGCGGCCTCGGCGTTCGTTTCGACTCGGCCATGTACACCGGATGCTGCATTCCGCCCTATTATGACAGCCTTGCGGGCAAACTGATCGTTCATGGGAAAAACCGTAACGAGTGCCTGATGCGATTGCGCCGGGCGCTCGACGAGCTGGTGGTCGCCGGTATCGAAACTACGGTTCCGCTGTTTCAGCGGCTGGTGCGCGAGCGAGACATCCTTAACGGCGACTACCACATTCATTGGCTCGAACAATTTCTCGCCATGCAGGATGCATAGGCGAGCCTGGTCCGTACGGCGTTTCTCGTTCCAATAGTGCAAATTTTGTGTGGCTGACGGGAATATCGGCGTCGGAATCAAAAAACACTTGTTGTTGTGAATATTCTCGCTCACGTTTGCCGTTCGTTGTATTTGTTTCTTTTCTCTCGCGGGAGATGGCAATGCACGGGACACAGCGCGTTACGCCCGAGCTCCTGCTCAAAGCATATGCCCAAGGCGTGTTCCCGATGGCGGCAAAGCGCGACAATCCGGCAATCTATTGGTTGTCGCCCGACAACCGCGGGATCATTCCACTGGAACAGATTCATGTGCCTCGCCGCCTTGCTCGCACGATCCGCCGCGATCGGTTTCGCGTAACGATCGATACCGCGTTCGAAGATATCATTCGGGGTTGCGCTACGCCTGCGCCCGGGCGCGAGGAAACCTGGATCAATGCGGAGATCATCGCTCTCTACTCGGAGCTGCATCGAAGGAAGTCGGCTCATAGCCTTGAAGTCTGGCACGAGAGCAAGCTTGTCGGCGGCCTTTATGGTATTAGCCTCGGTGCGGCTTTTTTCGGCGAAAGCATGTTTTCGTGGGAGCGCGATGCAAGCAAAGTTGCCTTTGTCCATCTCGCAGCTCGCCTGATCGCCGGGGGCTATGAGCTTCTGGATGCGCAGTTCCTGACCGAGCATCTGGCGCAATTCGGCGCCGTTTCGATTTCACGCGCCGACTATTTGAGAAGGCTTGCGCGATCGATGACAAAGCAGGCGAATTTTTACTGTCCCGAACCCTCGGGAAGTTCGGGAGCCGCTTCCTTGGCGCCCATGTCGGGTGAGGTCTCCCTCACGGGCGCGGTCGATGCAACCACCGGCGCAACCTGGCCTGGCTGGTTGGTCTTACAGCTGATCACCCACAAATCATAAAGTGGATGTTGCACTCCGTTTAAGGAGGGGCTCGAAGCGAGCATCCACCCCGAAAATATCTTACGTTCGGGCTGGTCCGGGCGATGGTCAACAACCTCGAGAAACGCAGTCGTCTCCGGTGGCTCGCTCGGCGGAGTCGAATAACAGTAATGCGTGGTGATGGTCAGCGTGGCGAATCGCACCGGGACCCCAACAGGTGCGAAAATATTCGTAGGGCGTCCGGTGATCTTGTCGAGTCCGCGAAGCACAACGGCCCGTCTAACACCGTCATTGCCAGGAATGGCGTCGGCAACGCCGAGACGCCGCGGCTGAATATTGAGTTTGACGTCTGCGCCGATCTGCGCATGGGCAGAAACAGCGAGAGCGGCGGCGCAGGATAGGAGCGCAAAAACGGGTGGCGCAAGTCTGATTGTCATTTGCCCCCCGAATTACCGTAAATGGCCCGCCCAATCAGGCTCATCAGATCGACCGATCCCTGTGTATTGGTGATTTGCCCCCCAGAGCCGAGCATTTTTTCGCTGCCTCCCGGCTGAACAGCGAGATAGGAATTTCCGATGAGGCCGGCCGACGTCACCTTGATGGAGGAATCGTCGGGAATTTCCACGTCGCTGCGAATCGAAAGTTGTACGATTGCGGCATAGCTCTTCGGATCTAGTGTTACGGAACCAACGGTTCCGATTTTCACGCCATGCAGACGTACATCGGTGCCGGCCGCAATTCCATCCGCGCTGGAAAACCGCGCCTTCAGTTCATACCCGGAAATGCTGCCTGTGCTCGTCGTCGTGTATGCAAATACAAGGAATGCTACGGCTACGAGCACGACAATCGCGCCGATCAGAGTTTCGACAGTATTGTTCTGCATGTTGGCAATCGCCTATTGCGGGTTCCAGGGTTCGTAGTCGCCCGTCGCGGGGGGATGCGAGCCGGTGGCCGAAAGGCTACCCGGCGGATGATAAGCTCCATCCGTGCCCGTCAGGTTCGGCTGATGGTCTTTTTCCCAGATTCTGATTTTGGGTGAAGCAACGGTAGGTGGCTCTTTGAAAGTATGATGTAACCAGCCGTGCCAGTCTGGTGAGACCCGGGACGCTTCGACTGTTCCGTTGTAGATGACCCAGCGACGCTTGCCTGTGCGATTCTGATAATAGCGGTTGCCATACTTATCTGCACCGACGAATTGCCCGCACAACCAGGTCATCAGCCACGTTCCGGCCGTGGCCCCGCGCCACCAGACAAAAATGGCCTGAAGCAATGACATTTGGCGCCTTTATCTGAATTCGCGCGCGCACTATAGAGGCCTATGGCCAGCGGCGCCAAGCAACGGCATTTCGGTCGGGAACGCGCATCATTGCTTCGCAGCGCAGGATATCCACCGATATCCACCCAATAAAAATTTTGAACCGCGGCCTTTAGGTGAGGTTCTGCCACAAGAATTGGCCGTTTCCGCAGTGTACCAAATCTGGGGGTGTAAGATTTCGTTTACCACTTACCTCTTGCGTCAATCCAGCCATCGTGCCCATAATTTGCATCTGTCGCTCGTCGCGACACAAGATATGGGATAAAGGTCCACGCCCTCACGCTTTGCCGCATGCTGGTCGAGCTCTGCGGTCGGCTTTGGCAGACCGTTCCCAATGGGCTGCGGCGAGGCACAGACATGGACCATCAATTAGCTTGGGGGCGGATATAATGCGCGTTGAGCGGCGTTTCACGGCAGAGGGCAAGTCTGCGTATGCAGGAATTGAGTTTCGCTGCGCGTCGAGCGAGATTCGAAACCCCGACGGCTCCGTGGTTTTCCGCCAGGCTGATATCGACATTCCGGAACAATGGAGCCAGGTCGCGGGCGATGTTCTGGCCCAAAAATATTTTCGCAAGGCCGGCATCCCTCTAAAGCTCAAAGCGGTACCGGAGACCGGCGTGCCGGAGTTTCTTTGGCGCCACGTTCCAAATGGCGATGCTTGCGGTGGCGAGACGTCAGCCAAGCAAGTTTTTCATCGCATGGCTGGCACTTGGACATATTGGGGCTGGAAAGGGGGATACTTCGACACCGAAGCCGACGCACGCACGTTCTACGACGAACTGTGTCATATGCTGGCGAGTCAGAAAGCTGCTCCAAACAGCCCCCAATGGTTCAACACGGGACTTCATTGGGCTTACGGCATCGACGGACCGGGCCAAGGCCACTACTACGTCGACCACATCTCGGGGAAGCTCACAAGGTCCGAGTCGGCTTACGAGCATCCACAGCCGCACGCCTGCTTTATCCAGAGCGTGAACGACGACCTGGTCAACGAAGGCGGCATCATGGATCTGTGGACGCGTGAGGCGCGTCTCTTCAAATACGGCTCGGGCACGGGGACAAATTTCTCCAGCCTGCGCGGGGAGAACGAAAGACTTTCCGGCGGCGGCAAATCGTCCGGCCTGATGAGTTTCCTCAAAATCGGCGACCGCGCAGCGGGCGCCATCAAGTCGGGCGGCACAACTCGCCGAGCGGCCAAAATGGTCGTCGTCGATATCGACCATCCCGATATCGAACAATTTATCGACTGGAAGGTCATCGAAGAGCAAAAGGTTGCAGCGCTGGTCACAGGCTCGAAGCTTGCGGAAAAACATCTGAAAGCCGTGATGCGCGCCTGCATCAATTGCGAAGGTTCGGGCGACGACTGCTTCGATCCGAAGAAGAATCCCGCCCTGCGCCGCGAAATAACGGCGGCACGCAACGCGATGATCCCCGACAACTACGTCGAGCGCGTGATCTCCTTTGCACGTCAGGGATTCAAGACCATCGATTTCCGTACCTATGATACGGACTGGGACTCCGAGGCGTACCTGTCGGTTTCAGGACAGAATTCCAACAATACGGTGCGCGTCACCGACTCTTTCCTTCGGTCGGCAGGGGCAGATGAGGATTGGGACCTGCTCTATCGCCGCGGCGGCGTGGCGAAGACGGTCAAAGCACGCGACCTCTGGGACAAGATCACTTACGCGGCGTGGTCGTGCGCCGATCCAGGCATTCAGTTCCATACGACGATCAATGACTGGCATACGTGCCCGGCGGGCGGCGCCATCCGCGCTTCAAATCCGTGTTCGGAGTACATGTTCCTGGACAACACCGCCTGCAATCTCGCGTCTCTCAATTTGATGGCGTTCCGCGCGGAAAACGGCGGCAAAAAAAGGTTGGATGTCGAAGCGTTCGAGCACGCGGTGCGGCTATGGACGATCGTGCTGGAGATTTCAGTGCTGATGGCGCAATTCCCATCGCGCGAGGTGGCTCAGCTCTCCTACGATTACCGCACACTCGGTTTGGGCTTCGCCAACATCGGCGGCTTGCTGATGTCACAGGGCACCGCCTATGACAGTCGCGAAGGTCGGGCCATCGCCGGCGCCATTTCTGCCGTCATGACCGGCGTTTCCTATGCCACGTCCGCCGAAATGGCGTCGGAGATCGGGGCGTTTCCCGAATTCATGCGCAACAGGGAATCGATGCTGCGCGTCATCCGCAACCACCGCCGTGCCGCGTATGGCGAATCCGTGGGATACGAAACTCTGGCAACTCCGCCTGTGCCGCTCGATATGGCCGCACTCGAAGACGACGGACTTGCCGCGGCCGCGCGACGGGCGTGGGACAGTGCGCTGTCTCTCGGCGAAGACTACGGTTACCGAAACGCACAGGCAACGGTCATCGCACCGACCGGTACAATCGGCCTTGTGATGGATTGCGATACAACAGGCGTCGAGCCCGATTTTGCCCTTGTCAAATTCAAGAAGCTTGCGGGCGGTGGCTATTTCAAGATCATCAATCGCTGCGTTCCGGAAGCACTTGCAACGCTGGGTTATTCACAAGACCAGATTGACTCCATGGTTGCCTATGCCGTCGGCCACGGCACGTTGAAGGGTTTACAGTCCGGAGTTACGCAACAGGCTCTGCGCGGCAAAGGTTTCGGCGACAACGAGATCGGGGCGATCGAAAGTGCTCTGGAATCGGCCTTTGACATCCGGTTTGTCTTCAACAAATGGACACTCGGCGAGCGATTTTGTACCGACGTGCTCGGGCTGGACGCCGGCCTCCTCGGCGCACCCCACTTCGACATGCTCAGGACGCTCGGCTTCGGTAAAGTCGAGATTGATGCCGCGAATCTTCATGTCTGCGGCGCGATGACCCTTGAAGGCGCACCACATTTGGAGGCCGCGCATCTGCCCGTGTTCGATTGCGCCAACGCGTGCGGCCGCATTGGCTCGCGGGCGTTGTCCGTCGAAAGCCACATCCGCATGATGGCGGCGGTTCAACCATTCATATCGGGCGCGATCTCCAAGACCATCAACATGCCCAATTCTGCGACAGTGGAGGAGTGCGGCGATGCGTATCTTTTTTCCTGGAAGCTGGGGCTGAAAGCAAATGCCCTCTACCGCGACGGTTCGAAATTGTCGCAGCCGCTTGCGAGCCAGATTCTCTCCACCGATGACGGCGAGGCCGAAACCGATGAAGTGCTGGCAGTTCCGCAGGCGGCGCGCACGACGGTGATAACCGAACGTGTCGTTGAAAGAATTATCGAACGTGTCATCAGCCGGGAACGCGAAAGACTCCCCCAGCGCCGGAAGGGGTATACCCAGAAGGCCATCGTCGGGGGCCACAAGGTATATCTGCGCACCGGCGAATATGAGGACGGCAGACCGGGTGAGATATTCATCGACATGCACAAGGAAGGAGCCGCCTTCCGCAGCCTGATGAACAATTTTGCCATCGCGATTTCAATCGGCCTGCAATATGGCGTACCGCTGGAAGAGTTCGTGGAGGCATTCACGTTTACGCGGTTTGAACCTGCCGGGCTTGTTCTCGGAAACGATTCGATCAAGAACGCGACCAGCGTACTCGACTATATCTTTCGCGAGATGGCTGTTTCGTATCTCGGGCGCGATGATCTGGCCCATGTGCTGCCCGCGCATGATGACGATCTTGGACATGGCGTGAAAGGCAGCGGGTCGGATGATCGAAGAGAATCGGCCAAGGAACTCGAGCAGACGATTTCCCGGGTAACTTCGACGGGATTTGTACGCGGCCATTTCAAATCGCTCGCCGTTGTGCGGGGGGGCGCACTGGCGAAGGCTGCGCCAGATGTCGACCAGGACCTCGAACACAGGCATTCCCCTCGTCCGGATGACATCCGAATCGCTGACGGACCGGTCGCGGACGCCCTGAGCGAAGTACGTGCGCAAGTTCTGGAAGCAGCGGGCGCTTCTGTAGAAAATCCGGTCGGCGCGACCGTCGCTTCGCTGGAGGCCCGGCTGTCCCGGCCCGACAGTTCCCGCGAGCTCCATGCCAGACGATCCGCGGAAGCCCGGATGAAAGGCTACGAAGGCGACAACTGCGGCGCCTGCGGCAACTTTACGCTGGTGCGGAATGGCACCTGCATGAAATGCGACACCTGCGGGAGCACGAGTGGATGCAGTTAGGCCGGGAATAACTCCAGATATCGGCGCGCGCTGCCGAGCCTATTTGCGGGCGGGATTTTGCGTTCGCCCGGCTCAGCGCTTTCAGGGTGACGCGGCAGGGAACACCAGGCTTTCCGTCAACGATCATTCGTTGCATCCCGCGTCCCTTGAGGGCTTCGGGACTCAGGCGGTAGAAGTCCGCGAATTGAGCCGATTTTAGGCCCTGGTAGCGAATCTGCATAATTTTCCTTTCCGAATTGCCACGCGCGCAATGTTTTAGTTGCGGGACCCGGTAATTGCGATCGTGCATGGCGGCGATTCGGAGAAACAAGAATTTTGTGAACTTTTTAGCGCAGAGGGTTCGAATTTCTGGCGCGACCGTCTTACAATGCCGGGTTCTCGGGACTCGGCGACCACGGGCCATTGGCACAAGGAAATTTCATGCTGGCGAAGGTCTGGATCGTGCTGGCCGTTGAGGCGGTCATCTTCGCGGGACTGCTTTTCGGTTCTGCGGGCACGCTGGGCTGGCCGCCGGCCTGGGCGTTTCTTGGCGTGGTCAGTGTCGGAGCTTTCCTCATTACCAGAATGGTGGAGCGTCGCGACCCAGCTCTTGTCGAGGAACGATTGCGTTGGCCGATTCGCCGCGCGCAGCTTCCGTGGGACGGGGTCGTAATCGTCATTCTCACCGTTGTTTTTCCGGGCTGGTTGGCGCTGATGGGCCTGGACGCCGTGCGGTTTGATTGGTCGTGGATGCCGGATTGGCTCCAGATCGTCGGAGGCATTGGTGTCGCGACCGCCCTGTCGTTTGTTTATCGCGTCTTCGAGGAAAACACGTTTCTGCAATTGGTCCGCGCCCACAAGGAACGAGGTCAGAAACTGATTTCGACAGGACCCTATGCCGTCGTACGCCACCCGTTTTACGCTGCGGTATTGTTTTTTTGTATTTCGACCGCGCTGCTCCTGGGCTCATGGCTCGGGCTTGCGGGCGTATTCGTGCTGGCGGTCGGGCTTGTGGTCCGTACGGCGCTGGAAGATCGCGAGCTCCGCAAGAAGCTCGAAGGCTACAGCGCCTATGCCAGACAGGTACCCTATCGGCTGGTTCCCGGCGTTTGGTAAGCGGGCGCTACTCCGCAGCGTGCGGGAGCGATTTTGGTTTCCATCGCAACACGGGCTTGCGCGCGGCGGCAGTTTCGTCAAGGCGTCGTCGCGGCGCGAAATGCGGCGCACCCTCGTAACGCTTACGCTTACCCGATTTCGCGTCGAGTGCCATTGTCCGCAGCACGTGAACGAACCGGTCGAGGCTTTCCTTCGATTCCGATTCCGTAGGCTCGATAAGCATTGCGCCGTGGACGACCAGTGGGAAATACATTGTCATCGGATGATATCCCTCGTCGATCATCGCCTTGGCAAAGTCGAGCGTGGTCACACCTGTGCCTTCCAGGAAAGTATCATCGAACAAAGCCTCGTGCATGCACGGGCCATCGAACGGTGCACTCATTACATCTTTCAGGGACTCAAGGATGTAGTTTGCAGACAGTACTGCGTCTTCGGACGCCTGCCGTACGCCGTCGGCGCCGTGGCTGAGCATATACGCGAGCGCCCGCACGAACATGCCCATTTGCCCATGAAATGCGCACATGCGCCCGAACGGTTTCAGGCCGGAAGGGACCTGTTCGCGTTGTTCGATGAAGCGGATACCATCCCCATCGTGGATGAGAAGCGGCAGCGGCGCGTATGGCGCAAGGGCCGCCGACAGCACCACAGGTCCTGCTCCCGGGCCTCCGCCCCCATGCGGCGTTGAAAAGGTCTTGTGCAAATTGATGTGCATGGCATCGACGCCAAGATCGCCTGGCCGTACGCGGCCTGCAATAGCGTTGAAGTTTGCACCGTCGCAGTAGAAATAGGCGCCCGCCCGATGCACGTGCTCGGCCATTTCGGCGATGCGGCGCTCAAAAAGACCGCAGGTGTTCGGATTGGTCAGCATGATGGCCGCAACGTCGGGCCCCAGCATGGCTTCCAGCGCGTCCGCATCGACATGGCCGTCATTTTTCGCCGGCACCTCGTCGACCGTGAATCCGGCCAGCGCCGCAGTGGCCGGGTTTGTTCCGTGCGCCGACGATGGCACCAGGACTCGCGTGCGCCTGTCGGCACGTGCTTCCAGTGCTGCGCGGATTGTAAGCAGTCCGCACAATTCGCCATGCGCGCCGGCCTTGGGGCTCATGGCGACCGCCGGCATCCCCGTGAGTGTCGTCAGCCAGCGCATCAACTGTGCGATAAGAGCAAGCGCGCCCTGAACAGTCTGCTGCGGTTGCAAGGGATGAACGTCGGCAAACCCGGAAAGTCGCGCCATTTTCTCGTTGAGACGCGGATTGTGCTTCATCGTGCACGAACCGAGGGGATAAAGACCCGCATCGATCGAATAATTCATCCGCGACAGACGGACGTAATGGCGTACAATCTCGGGTTCCGATAAACCGGGCAGACCGATCGGAGCAATGCGCCGCAGACCGCCGAGCCGCGTGCCCGAAACTATCGTGTCTGGAATATCGACGCCGGTCATGCCGTCGCGACCCAACTCAAAGATCAACGGCTCCTCATGGTCGAGGCCGCGGTCGCCAGAGATGGTCGGCAACGAGCGGTCCCCGACTGCAACGGGCGCAGTCGCACGCCCCTGGTTGTTCATCACGACAGCACCTCTGCGAGCGCAGCGACGTACGCGTCGCAGTCTTCCTCGGTAGTGGTTTCGGTTGCAGCAACGATGAGCAGGTCGCGCAAGTGAGGATTCCCCGGTATAAGACGCGAGACCGGAACACCTGCCAGAATGCGCCGTTCAGTCAACGCATCCACGACCTCCGCCGCAGGTACTGGAAGACGCAACGTGAACTCATTGAAAAATGCCGACGTAACCAGAGCGACCCCTTCGATTGTCGTGAGCTTGTCGGCGAGCATCGAAGCGCGCGCATGGTTGAGCCGCGCCAATCGCGCAAAACCCTCTTCGCCAAGAAGCGACAGATGGATGGTGAATGCCAGGCAGCACAATCCCGAATTGGTGCAAATGTTGCTTGTCGCCTTATCTCGCCGGATGTGCTGCTCGCGGGTCGAAAGCGTGAGTACGAAACCACGCCTGTTTTCCACATCCACCGTTTCCCCGGCCAAACGTCCTGGCATCTGTCGTACCAGCCTCTCGCGAGTCGCGAAAAGGCCAACATAAGGGCCGCCGAAATTAAGTGTATTGCCGATGGACTGGCCTTCCGCGGCTACGATATCCGCTCCCATTGCACCGGGCGACTCCAGCAGGCCAAGCGAGACAACTTCCGTCACCACCGCGATCAGAAGTGTGCCTTTCGCATGCGCGATTTGGGCGACAGGTCTAAGGTCACGAACCAGACCAAACACATCGGGACTCTGGACGACCACGCATGCCGTTTCATCGTCGATCAGCGCTGCGAGGTCTTCGACCCGGCCGGGTGTCGCCGGAGCACGGATCACCTGGCCCGATAGCGCTGCAACCGTCTCGACGGTTTGCGCATAGTGCGGATGCAGGCCGCCCGAGAGAACGGCTTTCGGTCGGCGCGTGACGCGTTTCGCCATCAGCACGGCTTCCGCAGTCGCCGTCGAGCCGTCGTACATCGACGCGTTGGCGACTTCCATGCCCGTGATGAGCGCGACCTGTGTTTGAAATTCAAAGAGGTATTGCAGTGTTCCCTGCGCAATCTCGGGCTGATATGGCGTATACGAGGTGAGAAATTCCGAACGCTGAATCAAATGATCGACAGCCGCAGGAACATGATGGCGATAAGCCCCGGCACCGCAAAAGAACGGCACCGTGCCCGCAGCCATATTGGCATTTGCAAGCCGCGCGAGTGCGCGTTCCACTTCCAGCTCGCCCTGCGTGTCCGGCAAGTCGAACGCTTCACGGCCGACGATCGCAGCCTTTGGAACATCACGGAAAAGAACGTCGATATCCTGTGCGCCGATCTTTTCGAGCATCTGCGCGCGATCCAATGGCGTAAGAGGGAGATAGCGCATCGCCTCAGAGATCCTTTACGAACTCTGCGTACTGAGCTTCCGTCATGAGCTTGCCGAGTTCGTTCTTGTCCGCAAGACGCAGTTTGAAGAACCAGCCTCCTCCCTCGGGATCGGCATTGACCTTTGCGGGGTCCTGGCTGAGCACGGCATTGGATTCCGTCACTTCGCCCGCCGCCGGCGCGTAAATTTCACTGGCTGCCTTGACGCTCTCCACAACCGCTATTTCGCCCCCCTGCCCTACTTTTCGTCCCAATTCCGGCAACTCGATATAGACGATGTCGCCAAGCTGATCCGCGGCATACTTCGTAATCCCGACCGTAGCGATGTCTCCGTCGATGCTCAGCCATTCGTGTTGATTGGTGTAGCGATTTTCGCTCATTGATTGATCCTCGTTTGCAAATTCATTATCCGCGCTTGTAACGATGAGCGATGAAGGGCATCGACGCCACCCGCGCCGAAAGCGGCTTCCCGCGTACGATCAGATAGATTTCCGTGCCTGTTGCGGCAAACGCACTTTCGACATAGCCCATGGCGAGGGGCGCATTGAGGTTGGGGCTGAAGCCTCCGCTGGTGATTCTACCGATCACGCGGCCGGATTTGTCGGCAATCTCTGTTCCATCGCGGGCTGGAGCTTTTCCGTCAGGGCGAATACCGACGCGCTTTTTCGGCGCACCGTAAATTAGGAGGGACATGATCTTTTCGGCGGCAGGAAAGTTCTTCTCGGCCTTGCGGCGCTTACCGATAGCCCATGTGAGATTGGCAGAGACTGGGTCGGTGCTCTCGTCAATATCGTGCCCGTATAGGCAGAGAGCCGCTTCAAGCCTGAGCGAATCGCGTGCACCAAGGCCGATCGGCAGAACTTCTTGTTCTCTCAGCAGCGCGCGCGCCACCTGTGCGGCATGGTCTGCCACAACCGAAATCTCGTAACCGTCCTCGCCCGTGTAACCCGAGCGCGAAATTGCGCAATCGACACCGTCGAACTTGGCGCTGACCGCCGCCATAAATGAGAGCGCAGACGCCTGGGGGCAATGGCGCGCGAGAACAGCCTCCGAGGCAGGTCCCTGCAGCGCGATCAAGGCGCGATCTTCCGCTGTTTTGAGGGTGACATTTGAGGGGAGACGCGCTCGGACGAACGCATCGTCAATCTCCTTGCGGGACGCGTTCACGACAAAGCCAAGCGTCCCGTCGTTTGCATCCGAATCGGAACGCGTCACCATAAAGTCATCGACGATTCCACCGTCGTCGGCCAACAGCAACGAATAGCGCATGCGGCCCAGGCCGAGACTTTCAAAGTCGCCTGGAGTCATGGCCTCAAGAGCGCGCACAGTCGTGGCATGGTCAGGCCCGATAAGAAATCGTTGCCCCATATGCGAGACGTCGAACAATCCCGCCTGCTGTCGGGTGTGCAGATGTTCCTTCAGAATCCCGGCAGGATAATGGACCGGCATTTCATAACCTGCGAACGGCACCATCTTGCCGCCGAGTTCACGGTGGAGATCGAAGAGCGGTGTCCTGCGCAATGTTTCGGGCGAGTTTTCGATCATGGCGGTCCGGCAAAGATGTTGAGACGGCGCGCCCGGTGTACCGGAACCCGCGCCCCTCTGTCATCGGACCTGAGAGATTTCGCCGCTGTTGCGGCTTACCCCTTCGGTGAAGATGGCCACACGGGCCACCCTGCTTTCCAGAATTTCATCTCCCTGCGCGGTCCTTTTTGCCTGAGAGTTTCCGGGGCGGTTGCTCCTTCGGCGCCCGTCGGATGCTTCGACGAGTCTCTCCCGCGAGGGATCGTGTGATGGCCGTCCCGGCGCGCCTCGCGGCGAGACCGTGACGTCGCGATGCATCATATGGAGCTTGCGCTTCAAGTCAACGACAGCGATCATGGGGAAAACCCATCCGCGTGCGATGCTCCAGGTGCCAAAAATGAGGAATGTTGGTCAAGCGCATAACCCGGGCCAATTCGCGACAAGTGTTGCAACAGTCTCTCGACGGCGCCCGGTTGAAACCGCGATCACATCCGCACGGCCGGCCCGCCCATCAGGGCATCGGCGGCGGAGCAACGGCGATCAACTTCATGTCGAACACCAATGTCTGGTTTGGCGGGATGGCATCGCCCGCTCCGGCAGCGCCGTAGCCGAGCGAGGCAGGGATGACGAGTTCCCACTCATCACCTTCCTTCATTAGCCGAAGCGCTTCCACCCAGCCGGGGATCAGGCGTCCGGCAGGAAAATGCGCCGTCTGTCCCGGTTGGGTCTGGTCGAACACCTTTCCGTCGATCAGCCGGCCCTTGTAGGTCACCGTCACAATATCGCCGGCGCTTTTGATCGACTTGCCGTGTCCCCCGGTGATGACGCGGTATTGCAACCCGCTCGGGCGCTTGACCACGCCCTTCTTGGCCGCATTTTCGGCCAGGAATTTCTGATTGGACTGAACACTCAGATTGTACGTCGGGGAGGCTTGCGCCATCGCCGGTTTCTGCGCGCCGGCCAGCAGAACCGCGCCGAGCGCCATCGCCGCGAACCTTATCGAAACATTGGATCCCAAAACGGCCGTCTCCTTCATATCGATTGAATGGACTGCTACCATAATCGGCAGGTTTCAATTTTCAATGGCCTGTGAGATCATCGTCGCGGGCAAAGCTTTCGCGCATTTCAAGCCGCAGGAGAACGGGATGGGTCTACTGGATGGATTGATTGGCGGCGCAGTAGGCGCCGAGATGGTCACGGTGGTCAACGGGCTGATCGAAAAGCACGGTGGCGTGCAGGGCGTTGTGCATCAATTCCAGACCAACGGCCTCGGCCCGACGGTGAATTCGTGGATTGCGGACGGCCCCAAAGCTCCGGTGTCCGCGGATCAGATCCACAAGACGTTCGGCGAAGAAACGCTAAACGAATTGGCCGCGAAAGCGGGCATGTCGACCCAAGAGCTCGCGCAAAAACTCTCACAGGTGCTGCCCCACGCCATCGACGCGGTCACGCCGGATGGAGTGGTGCCGAAGGCCTAACCGCCTTCGATGCCCTGCCGCGATGCGTATTCGGCATCCTGAATTCCGGAACGGGGACCACTCGTCTCCGGCCGCTTTTCCTAAATCACAAACGCATGCGCAGAAAGATCTTAGATCCCTCACTACCAAGGTCATCGGCAATCCGCTCCGGGTTATTTCCGGCAGCGCGATACCCTTGGCGGTCGGGATCGGGCACGGAAAGACCGACACATGACATGCAAAGGGCAGTTTCGAGCTTGGAGCTTGATTGCGGGAGCAGGTTCGCGGGCGGCAGTCGCCGCATTTGCCGTGACGCTGGCGGCAGCGGCGCTGGCGATGCCATCGGCAGAAGCGCAGACTTACAAAGTTCTTCACACATTCATGCCCGGACGCGATGGTCGCGAGCCCAGCGCCAGTTTGTTCCTCCACCGCGACGAGATCTTCGGCACCACCTATGCAGGTGGCGGCCGTTACGATGGTGGAACCGTGTTCAGTATCGATAAGGTCGGCACGGAAACCGTGCTGCACAGTTTCAGAGGCTGGGGTGGGGTGCATGATGGCGGCGGCGTCGGTCTGCCGGGAACACTGGTGCACGACAGAGCCGGCAACCTTTACGGCACGACTTACGAAGGCGGCGCCTCCGGAAACGGAGTTGTGTTCAAACTGGACCTGGCCGGCAGGGAAACTGTATTGCACAATTTCTTGGGTACCGACGGGAGCAATCCCTACGCCGGCCTGATCGGCGACGCGGCGCGCAATCCTTATGGAACGACGGGGTATGGCGGCGAATCTAACTGCGGCTCCCTTTACAACAACGAAGGTTGCGGGACCGTATTCAAGATGGATCAGACCGGCAGGGAGACGCTGCTCTACAGCTTCAAATTTGGTGCGGACGGGGCGCAGCCCTATGGCAGCCTGATACGGGATGCGGCTGGCAATCTTTACGGCACGACAACCGGGGGCGGCAACTACAACTGCCCAACAGGGTGCGGAATCGTGTTCAAGGTGGATCCGAATGGCGTCGAGACGGAGCCCTACGTTTTCACGGGTGGCAGAGACGGAGCGATTCCCTTCGGCGGCGTGGCCCTGGACGCAGCCGGCAATCTTTACGGGACCACCTCCGCGGGCGGCGCTTACAGCGAATGGGGCACTGTGTTCAGGCTGGACGCAAGCGGCCACGAGACGGTGCTTTACAACTTTACCGGTGGGGCGGATGGAGGCGGCCCCTTCTCCGGTCTGACCCGCGATGTGGCAGGCAATCTATACGGAACCACAGAGTTCGGCGGCGACCTGTCATGCCACCTGTTCGGCGCCCAGGGCTGCGGAATCGTGTTCAAGCTCGACACGGCAGGAAAAGAAACGGTGCTGCACGCATTCACGGGCCGGAGCGACGGTGCAACCCCCATGGGCGGATTGATCGTGGATTCGGCCGGCAATCTTTATGGAACAGCGTCCGAGCGCGGCGATCTATCCTGCGACGTCCGTCACATCGGCTGCGGCGTGGTGTTCGAAATCACCCCTTGAAGGTCGGACAAAAGCAGAGCGGCCGGAGGCGGTAAAAATCGCAGTTTGGCACGCGCATTAATGGGTGTGACCTGCGTACTGAGCGGTACGCGCGGCGGCCACCGCACTGACATTCGTCGATTGGGTCGAATTATCTGTGCCGTCAGTCGTCGAAACGGTCGGCAGGAAGGAAACGCGCATCACGCCAGCGCTTGCGTGCGCCCATGTCGCGTGAAATGTTGCACGGGTGAGCTGGAGCTGGAGCGCGCAGCCATGACCCTGCATACTCCGATCTGCGACTTGCTCGGCATTGAATACCCGATCCTGCTCGCCGGCATGGGCGGGGTTTCCTATGCGGAGCTTTGTGCGGCGGTTTCCAATGCCGGCGCATTCGGGACCCTCGGCAGCGCGATCGCTGCCGGAGATTCGTGACGAGATCCAAAAGGTGCGGGACCTCACCGATAAGCCGTTCGGTGTCGATCTGTTGGCTGCAATTCCGGAAATGCTGGAGCGCGCGGCTGATCTGATCATTGATGGCGGCGCGAGCACATTCATTTCAGGTTTGGGCGTTCCCCTCCCGCATCTGGTGCGGAAATTTCAGGCGGCAGGCCTCAAAGTAATGAGCGTCTGTGGAACGGTGCGCCACGCACGCGCGGCCGAAGCGGGCGGCCTCGACGCCGTCGTGGCGCAAGGAACGGAAGCCGGCGGACATACCGGCAAGATCGCTGGAATGGCGCTGATTCCGCAGGTCGTCGATGCCGTGACGATTCCCGTGTTAGCAGCAGGCTCGATTATTGACGGCCGCGGTCTGGCGGCAGCACTCGCACTGGGCGCGCAGGGCGTTTGGGTTGGTACCCGGTTTATCGCCAGCACTGAGGCGCATGCCGGCGCGCTTTACAAGCGGGTGATTATCGATGCCGGCGACGAGGACACGATCGTCACCCGCTGCTACTCGGGCAAAACCATGCGCGTCTTCAAGAAAGGCTATGTGACAGATTGGGAGCGCCGTCCGCAGGATATCCAGGCCTTTCCACAGCAAGCGATGGTCTCGCAGCGGTCTGGCGTAATGGGTGGAATTGGCGGCCAGCTCGAAGACCTGGAGCGGGATCGCTCCGCTTTTGCGATGGGTCAGGGCGCTGGCGCCATCCATAGTGTCAAGCCCGCGGCAGAAATTGTTCGCGACATGATGACGGAAGCGGACGAGGTTGTGGCGCGACTGGCGCAACTCAGGGGACTGAAATAATTCAGAAGAACGATCGCAGCGCCACATGCCCGAGAACCAGCAACCCAAACAAGGCCACCGCGATACCCGATACACGATTGATGATCTTCATGATCGCCGCGTCGATCCGGGCATGGAAGAGTCCCACAAACGTCGTCAAGGTGAACCACCAAAGCGTCGAACCCGATATCACGCCCGCCACGATGAAGGTCGCGTCGAAGCGGCCTGATCCGGCCGTAGCGGCTATCCCGCCCACACTTGCGAACAGCGCGGTGAAGCCGAACAAGGTGGCAGGATTGGTAATCGTCAAGGCAAAGGTGGAGGCGAAGGTGCGGCCGAGCGAAGCGCGGCCCGGCTCTCCTAACTCTTTTCGTTCCACGGTCCTGCCATGCAACGGGTCAGCGATATAGGTGTAGAGACCGAAGATAATCAGTAATGCACCGCCTCCCAGCTGGATAGGCGTCGAATGGTGTTCGATCCATTCTCGAACGGCGGTCAGCCCAAAGCCGATGACTGTTGCGAAAACGCTGTCGCCAAGGGCGGCGCCGAGTCCGGCCATGAGACCGTTCAACGGGCCGAAGGCCAGAGTCCGGCGAATGCAGAGAAGATTAACCGGGCCGATCGGAATCGCCACGATCAACCCGATGAATATCCCGGAAAAAACGAGGATGAAATAACTCATCCGGCCGGACCAGCCGCGATGGGTTCAACCTTCGCAGAAAAGTGGTTCTTCATTGGCACTTCCGGTTTGCGATTGCTGCCAGCGCGAATGCGCCGTGTCGTCGATGAAACAGAAAGCAAAAAAATCGTGACCAGCGTCAAGGCGACTACAATTTTTCCTGTTGCGGCAGCCACAACACTCGACAGACATGGAACTCAGGCACAACCTTTCGGTTACGAATCCCGGTGCACAATCCGGGAACGGACAACAAGGCTGGACGAAAGGGTCCGCCGTAATCGGGTGAAAGCGCAATGTACAAGTTCGATTTGGCGTTGCGGGGATACCGGCTGACGACGGCCGAGATTCTGTACCACATGCCGGACCATCCCGGCGTCCTTCAGACCTTTGTGTGGCAGGAACTCGACCTCGCACCGCGGTTTCCCGTGCTGAACAAATTCCTGCACTTCTGGGAACAGAACATCGAAGGACGGCTGCATTCCGTCCGCGTGGCGGCACGGGGGTTGATCTCTGCGGCCGAACTCAAGCACGCTGCCGGCGAGTTCACGCTGCATTAGGCGCGAGCGTCTCTCCGAACCGGACGGGCATTCCCCGTCCAGGCGCAAGCAATGCGTCATTCCGCATGACGATCTGTCCACGGATGATCGTCGCCAGCGGCCAGCCGGTAGTCTCCATGCCGTCGAACGGACTCCATCCGCATTTGGACGCGATCCGGGCATTCTCGATGCGGCGTCTCTTCTTGAGGTCGACAAGGGTGAAATCCGCATCATATCCGCGCGCGATGCGGCCCTTGCCCGCGATGCCGAAAATGCGCGCCGGCCCTGCGCTTGTCAGATCGACAAGACGTTCGAGCGAGAGTCGGCCCGCGTGGACATGGTCGAGAAGAATCGTGACGAGGGTCTGAACGCCAGGCATTCCGGAAGGCGTGTCGGGATAAATTCCGGCTTTTTCTTCAAGCGTATGCGGGGCGTGGTCGGAGCCGATGACGTCAATCAAGCCTTCGCCGACGGCTTGCCACAAGGCATCACGGTGCGAGGCATCCCGGATGGGCGGATTCATCTGCGCCAGAGCGCCAAGCCGTCCGTAGCACTCCGGAGCCGCAAGGGTGAGATGTTGCGGGGTCGTTTCGACGCTCGCGATATCGCGCGCGTCAGCCAGCAGTGGCAGTTCGTCGGCCGTCGTCACGTGCAGCACGTGCAGCCGGCGCCCCGCACGACGGGCAAGCTTCAGCACCCGCTCCGTCGAGCGGCGTGCGGATTCCTCGTCGCGCCAAAGCGGATGGGTCTCGGGATGACCGGCTCTCGCAAACTGTCTGCGCTCCTTCAGCCGCGACTCGTCCTCCGAGTGCACGGCCATGCGTCGCGAACCCGCTTTCAACGCATCGAGAATCGCCTCATCGCCGTCGAGCAGAAGCGTGCCGGTCGATGAACCCAGAAAAGCCTTCACACCAGCCACGCCTTCCATACGCTCCAGTTCCGCCAATGCGCCGATATTCTGAGGCGTCGCTCCCACGTAAAAGGCGTAATCGCAGTGCATACGGGCTCTGGCCCGCGAAAGCTTGTCTTCCAGCGCCAGTCGGCTGGTCGTCGGAGGATGTGTATTCGGCATCTCGAAGACGGATGTTACGCCTCCAAGCACCGCCGCGCGGCTTCCGGTTTCCAAATCCTCCTTGTGTTCATTTCCCGGTTCGCGGAAATGAACCTGCGTGTCGATTACACCGGGCAAAATATGCAGCCCCCTTGCCTCGAACACATCGAGCGCTGACACCGTGGCGAAGGAACCAATACCGGCTATGCGTCCGGCCCGCACCGCAACATCTGTCTCGAAGATTCCGGCCGGTGTGACGACCGTGCCACCGAGAATGAGCAAGTCGCAGCGGTCGCTCACGATGCGGGGTCCTTCAACTGTTGTTGCAGAATGGCGGCTATCTGCGTGGCGGCTGTGCCGTCGCCATAAGGATTGGTTGCAAGGCTCATTCGGCGATATACCTGTTCATTGGAAAGGAGTTCCTCTACCCCAGCTATGATCGACTGCGTTGATGCGCCTACGAGGCGATTGACACCCGCATCGATGCCCTCCGGCCTCTCCGTTACTTCGCGCATGATCAACACCGGTTTGCCAAGCGAGGGGCCTTCTTCCTGAATGCCGCCGGAGTCCGTCAGGATCAACCGGCTCACCTCCATCAGTCGAACGAAGGCTCTATACGGCAGCGGCTCCTCAAGCACGATGTTCTCGATCTTGCCCAGGCGTTCGCGAACAGGCTGTCTCACGGCCGGGTTGAGGTGCACCGGATAGGCGAACGTCGTTTCCGGATGCGACGCGGCCAAACGCTGCAGAGCGTCGCAAATGTTTTGAAAGCCCGTGCCGAAGCTTTCGCGCCGATGGCCGGTGACGAGCACGATTGGCAGATTTCTGTCGATTGCTGTTTCGAGTCGCGAGCTCAATCGCGGAGGAGACATTCGCACGCGCATGCGCATGTCCAACAGAGCATCGACAACCGTGTTTCCGGTGACGAAAATCGAATCCGGCCGAATGCCTTCCGCTTCCAGGTTGCGGCGCGCCAACATCGTCGGAGCGAAATGCCAAGTGGCTGCCAGCGTCGTGATTCGTCGATTCAGCTCTTCGGGGAATGGCAATTCCAAGTCGTGGCTTCTGAGACCCGCCTCGACGTGGCCGACCGGAATCTGTCGATAAAATGCACACAACGCAGTGACTTCGACGGTCGTCGTGTCGCCTTCGATCAGAACGGCATCGGGCCGCTCGCGTGCGAGCACCTCGTCGATCGCTCGGAAAAGCCGTGCACTAAGGGCTGCCAGCGTCTGGCCCGGTTCCATCAACCCAAGTTCACAATCCGGGCAAAGGTCGAAGTCCGCCAGCGCCTGGACGAGCATTTCCTTGTGCTGGCCTGTCGAACACAGCCGTACGTCGAACGCGTTGCCCATTCCGCGCAACGCATGCACCAGCGGGGCCATCTTGATGGCTTCCGGCCGCGTGCCAACGACAAGAAGAACGCGCTTCGTCGCCGGCACGTCAGGCATCCAGCCTCTCGGCCGATTTTGTCGAACTGTCCGCAACGTATCCCAGGGCATTTCCCGATGGTACCGCTCTTGCCTGACATTCGCGATAAACATGCAACGTCCGCCGTGCGATTTCCGGCCAGGAAAATTCCTGTTCGGCCCGCGTTCTCGCAGCGGCGCCCAATCGTGCCCGAAGTCCAGATTCGGATATCAGCCGGCGAAGTGCTGCCGCGAATTGTTCCGGGTGCCCGGGCTCAACCAACAGGCCCGTTTCGCCGTCTGCCATGATGGCGGGGATGCCGCCCACGCGCGTCCCCACGAGGGGAAGACCGCAAGCCATCGCCTCGAGACCGGAAATGCTCGTCGCTTCGGCCAATGAAGGGAGCACGGATATATCTGCGGCACGATAGACGGCGGGCATTTCGAAATTGCTCACGGCGCCGAGAAACCGCGTCCGATCAAGCAAATGCGCGTCACTCAATATCGCAATCATTTTCGACCGCTCGGGCCCGTCGCCCGCAATCACAAGCCGGAACGATTTCGGATCCAGCAAGCGAACCGCTCCGGCAAAATTCGTCACACCGTTTTTTTCCACCAGCCTTCTGGCCAGCAGGATCACAATTTCATCCTGCTCGATTCCCCACTCCCGGCGAAGCGGCGACGCCCCGGGACGAAACCGCTCGACGTCGACCCCGTTAGGAATCATGGCGGCGGGTCCCAAATAACCGAAGGCGCGCGCTGCATCCACCAACTCGTCGCTTGGTCCGATCACGTAATCGCAATGCTCAAGCAAGCGGGCCGTCCGCCGCTTGCGAGCAGGCGATGTCCGCAACCGGGCGAGAAAGCCCGAGGAGTGGTTCGTAAACACCGTCCGCGCCGCCAGACCTCGCGTAGCCGCCAGCGGCCGCACACCATGAACGTGCAAAATATCAACGGGACGGCGAGCGAGCTTGCGCGCAAGCCACCACCGCAGCATGGCCTGGTAGAATGGCTCCCCCTTGACCACCCCCGGGCGATGGACGCAAGGCCCGGTGTGGTCCGAGGCTTGGATCGCTGCCCCGATGCTGCGTGGATGAACCACTTCGACGCTTGCCGCGCCCGGCGCAAGTGCCTTCGCCAACTCCGACACGTGACTGGCGATTCCGCCAACGTCCGGTGGGTATTCGCTGGTAAGAAGCAGAATCCTTATATCCATCTCCCTCTCGTAGCCCGAACGCTATCGCAAGAACCAGCCGCTTTTCGATACACCGGCGGCGGCCGCCAGCGTACAATGATCCGGATGACATCGCTTGCGCACCTGGATAATCGCGGCATCCTGGCTGTTTCGGGCCCGGATGCGACCGATTTTCTGCAGGGTCTGATAACGAATGACGTTCGGACCATTACCAATGGTTCGGCCATATACGCGGCTCTGCTCACGCCGCAGGGCAAAATTCTCATCGATTTCCTGGTCGCATTGCATGCAGGGACATTTCTGCTCGATTGCTGGGCAGGGGCGGCGGAGTCGCTTGCGAAGCGGCTTGCGCTCTACAAATTGCGCAGCAAGGTTCTCATTGAGCGCCGCGATGATTTGATGGTTTTGGCTGGTTGGGATGGCGCCGCATCGCCCGAGCGTTGTTTCTCCGACCCACGATTGCCGGCCTTAGGCTGGCGTGCCGTCGCACCGCGCGGGGAGATGCCCGCAACTATTTCGGGAGAGGTTTACCTTGCGCACCGACTCGATTGTGGCGTGCCGGAAGGCGAAGATTTCGGGCAGGACAAGATTTTTGCGCTGGATGCCGGTCTCGACGAACTGCATGGCGTCTCATTCGGCAAGGGCTGTTATGTGGGTCAGGAACTGACGGCACGCATGAAGCATCGAGGCACGGCACGCAGGAGAGTGCTTCCGATTGCCGCAATCGATGGTAGCGCAATCGGCGGCCCGGAAATCCCCGTGTCCGCTGGAACACTCGACATTGGCACAATCATAGCCGCCTACGGTTCCCGAGGATTTGCCCTCGTCCGGCTCGATCGCCTTGCCGACGCGGGAACGGCAGGACTTACAGCCGGAGGGACTCCCGTGCGTGTCGGAAAGCCTGCTTGGCTTTTCGCTTGACGCCGGAAATGAATGCGCAAGAGTGCGCTTCTCTATTTTCGGAGGTTGCACACATGCTTCATCACGTCTCTGTCGGCGTCACAGATGTCGAGCGCGCGGCCCGGTTCTACGACGAAGTTCTCGGCGCGCTTGGCTATAAACGTTCCGCGCAATATCTGCCTTATGCGATCGCCTATGGGGAAGGCGTTTCCGAGTTCTGGATTCAGATGCCACACGACCAGCGGGCACCCAATCCGGGCAACGGCAACCATGTGAGCTTCGCCGCGCGATCCAGAGATGCCGTCGACAAGTTTCACCGGGCTGCGATCGAACACGGCGGCGCGGATGAGGGCGAGCCGGGCCCCCGCCCGGACTACAGCGCCGACTATTATGGCGCCTTTGTGCGCGATCTCGACGGCAACAAGATCGAAGCAGCGCTGCGTTCCGAGCCAAAGAAAACCCGGTCAAAAAAGGCGTTGCCGGTCAAGGCAAAGTCGAAGGGATGGCCGCCAGGAAAAGCGAAGAATGCTGCCAAGCGGGGAACCAAGACCAAGACCGCCAAACGCAAGGCCAAACGTAAGTGAATGGCGAGTTGGTTCGCTGCCCCTGGCCGGGCAAGGATCCGCTTTATGTCGCCTATCACGACGAAGAATGGGGCGTACCGGAGTTCGACGACCGTGCGCTCTATGAAAAATTGGTCCTCGACGGCTTTCAGGCCGGACTTTCCTGGATCACGATCCTGCGCAAGCGCGAGAATTTTCGCCGTGCGTTCGATGATTTCGATCCAAACAAGATTGCCCGGTATGGCGAAAGGCAGATCGGCCGGCTGCTGAAGGATGAAGGCATCGTCCGCAGCCGTGCCAAAATCGAAGCGGCCGTCTCCGGCGCAAGACTGTGGCTTTCCATGGTCGAGAACGAGCCCGGCAGCTTCGCCGAACTCATCTGGAAGCATGTCGACGGCAGGCCGCGGATCAATCGTTACAGAAGCAGGGAAGATGTTCCAGCCCAAACGCCCATGAGCGAGGCGCTTTCCAGAGAACTCAAGCAGCGCGGCTTCAACTTCTGCGGACCGGTAATCGTCTACGCCTTTGCTCAAGCGGTCGGAATGGTCAACGACCATCTTGTGAGCTGTCACCGGCATTCCGAATGTTCCCGGGCGAGCGACACGGTCCGACGAGGAGATACGAAGCGGATTCGGGAATAGCTCCGGCAAGCTTCGGGCCGGTTCAGGTCGTCGTTTTCCGGAAGAATTGAATTCAAAGAAAAAGCCGGGTTCGAATGTCACACAATCGCAAGATTTGGGGCGCAGTATATGCCCGATTTGCGTTCTTCGCTGGAGGGACGATGGGCTCGCTCCTTGAAGCATATCTGCGACAGCGCGACCTGCGCAATTTTTTGCGGACGCAGAAATTGACCATCGCGTCCCAACTTTCCGCCGTCGACAACCAGATAAGGCAAATTCTGGATAGCGATCGCTGCCGGCAGCAAAGCCTCGGGCGGTCGGTCTACCTCCATCGCTACATCATCGGCATTCTCGATGCGATCACGAGTTTCTACGAGCGCGAGACCCGAAGAAGACTGGGGCTCGCGCTCTATCATGAAGCTTTTGTCGGATATTTGCATGATCGGTTTCGCGTCTCACGCCTGGAGGCCCACCACTTGTTCGTCTCGGCAATCGGGCAACCGAATGCTGAAACCCGGGAAACGGGGATGCTCGACGGTTACACCGACGGGCTTCTGGCGTTAGGGGGAAAAACGCCACCCCGGAAACTTTTCGAGTGTTTGACGAGACAAATTCCGGCCAACGATCAAGCGCCGCAGACCGTCGATTTTGCAGTCGCCGCGGCAGTGAATTCCTGACCGGCAGATTATTACGCTATCTCCGTCCGCGATAGGATGCGACTCCGGGTTCTGGAAGCCAAACCTCCGCGGGCAATTTGCCCTTTTGCCAGAAAATATCGATCGGAATACCGCCGCGAGGGTACCAGTATCCCGCAAGCCGCAAGAATTTCGGCCGGATCGCAGCGGCAATCCGCTTGCCGATGAAAAGGGTGCAGTCTTCGTGAAACCTGGCGTGATTGCGAAAGCTGGCGAGGAACAGCTTGAGCGATTTCGATTCGAGCAGCGCTTTGGCAGGACAATAATCGAGCACAAAAAGCGCAAAATCCGGCTGCCCGGTTATGGGGCAGAGGGTCGTGAACTCGGGCGCTGTGAACCGAACAAGATAATCCGTGTCGCCATGCGGGTTAGGCACAGATTCCAGGCGTGCGTCTACGGGCGATTTCGGGACACCGACCTTTTGGCCCAGATGCGTGAGCTTTGCTCTCCCGGTCACAGCCCTACAGCTCCTCGTAACTGCAGGACTGCCCGTAAGACGGCCTGCGTATCCGTACGCGCGAAACGTGGGAAAGTTTTTCCCGCGCTCTGCCGAAAATGTAGCGTGCGAGATTTTCGAGCGTAGGCGGCCCCAGCCCGTCGATTTCATTGAGCAGGCCGTGGTCCAGCGTCCGGGCGATTTCATCGAGCGCTGTCTTGACTTCACCCAGGTCCGACAACATCCCGGATTTGCGATCGGGCTCGCCCCTGAGAGTCACTTCCACATAGAACGAGTGACCGTGCACGCGCCGGTTCGTGGCGGCGCCCGTCTCCAAAAAATGGGCGGCGTCGAAGCCGAATTCCTGGGTGATCTCGATCATAATGGGCGTTTGGCAGGAGTAAGGATTACCGTCAAGCACAAGCGATGGTAAGCAGCGACACTTGGGCGCTTGCCCCATATTGTTGCACTGCCATGAAGCCCATGCTAACTGCAACGCGCGCGAGCACAGGGGAGTCGTTCGCGTGGGAATTTCCCGCGTATTCAATAACTTAACGGACGTGCGTCGATCGCCAACGCGCGAGGAGCCGAAGAACCCACGTGGCCAGCGAAGAACAAGTCGCCTCCGGCGTCGCCGGCCGCTATGCGACCGCGATATTCGAGCTCGCGCAGGAAGAGAAGTGCGTCGAAGCTGTCGCGAAGGATTTTGCGGCGCTGAAAACGATGATTGCGGAAAGCCCCGAGCTGCGACTCTTCGTGCAGGCTCCCGTCTTCTCGCGCGAGGAGCACAAGAAAGGTTTGGATGCCCTGCTGCGCCGCATGGAAGCGTCGGCCCTGACCGTCCGCTTCGTGTTGACGCTTGCAGAAAAGCGGCGACTTTTCGCGCTGAGCGACATTGTCCGCGCCTTCGAAAAAATGCTTGCGCGTCAACGCGGCGAAATCGATGCCGAGGTCACGTCGGCGCAGGCGCTGAACGAGGCGCAGGTAAGCGAACTCAAGCGCATCCTGAAAACAACATTGGGCCGCGAGGCGCGGCTCGAGGCAAAAGTTGATCCAACACTGCTCGGTGGGCTCGTCGTGAAGGTGGGCTCGCGGATGATCGATTCGTCGTTGCGCACAAAGCTGGAAGGGCTGCGTGCGGCCATGAGAGGACACTGAAATGAAAATCCAGCCGGGTGAAATTTCCTCGATCCTGAAACGCGAAATTCAGAATTTCGGTGTCGAGGCCCAGGTCAGCGAAGTTGGCCAGGTCCTGAGCGTCGGCGACGGCATCGCGCGCGTCTATGGCCTGGACAATGTACAGGCCGGCGAGATGGTGGAGTTCCCGGGCGGCATCAAGGGCATGGCGCTCAACCTGGAAACCGACAATGTCGGCGTCGTCATCTTCGGCAACGATTCCGGCATCAAGGAAGGCGACACCGTCAAACGCACAGGTGCGATTGTCGATACCCCCGTCGGCAAAGGGTTGCTGGGTCGCGTGCTCGATGCCCTCGGCAATCCCATCGACGGCAACGGGGACATCGCCGATATCGCGGAGCGTCGGCGCGTCGATGTCAAGGCGCCCGGTATCATTCCCCGCCGCTCGGTAAACGAGCCCATGCAGACGGGGCTCAAGGCGATCGACAGTCTCATTCCCATCGGCCGCGGTCAGCGCGAACTCATCATCGGCGACCGTCAGACGGGCAAGACCGCCGTCGCCATCGACGCCATCATCAATCAGCGCACGATCAACAAGAGCAGCGACGAATCCGCCAGGCTTTATTGCATCTACGTCGCGATCGGACAGAAGCGTTCCACGGTCGCCCAGATCGTCAAGACGCTCGAAGACGCGGGCGCCATGGAATACACCATCGTCGTCGCCGCCACCGCGAGCGAGCCGGCGCCGTTGCAATATCTTGCGCCGTTCACCGGTTGCACCATGGGCGAATGGTTTCGCGACAACGCCATGCACGCGCTTATCGTCTACGACGATCTTTCCAAGCAGGCGGTCGCCTATCGCCAGATGTCGCTGCTGCTGCGCCGCCCTCCGGGGCGCGAGGCCTATCCAGGCGACGTGTTCTATCTGCATTCGCGTCTGCTTGAACGAGCCGCGAAAATGAATGCCGAACATGGCGGCGGCTCGCTTACCGCGCTTCCCGTCATCGAAACCCAGGCCAACGACGTGTCGGCCTACATCCCGACCAATGTGATCTCGATCACGGACGGCCAGATCTTCCTCGAAACCGATCTGTTCTTTCAGGGTATCCGGCCGGCGGTGAATGTCGGCATCTCGGTGTCGCGCGTGGGCTCGGCGGCGCAGATCAAGGCGATGAAACAGGTTGCCGGTTCGATCAAGCTCGAACTGGCCCAATACCGCGAAATGGCCGCCTTCGCCCAATTCGGCTCCGACCTCGATGCGTCGACCCAGAAGCTTCTCAACCGCGGCGCGCGCCTGACCGAACTTCTGAAGCAACCGCAGTTCAGTCCGTTGCCGGTGGAAGAAGAAGTGATTTCGCTCTTTGCCGGCGTGAGAGGCTATCTCGACAGGCTCGCGCTGAACGACGTATCGCGCTTCGAGGACGAGCTTCTGCGACTGATGCGGTCGCGCTACGGCGATGTGCTCGACGCGATTCGCACGCAGAAACAGCTCACCCCCGAGCTGGAAGAAAAACTGAAAGGTATTCTGGAAGAGTTTGTGAAGAGCTTTGCCTGATGCCCAGCCTGAAAACCTTTCGCAGCCGCATCGCCAGCGTCAGGGCGACGCGCAAGATCACGAAGGCCATGCAAATGGTGGCCGCTTCGCGATTGCGCCGCGCCCAGGAGGCGGCGATTGCGGCCAGGCCCTATGCCGAAAAAATGAGCGCGGTCATCGCCAGCCTCGCCGGCGGAATGAAGGACAATCCGAGCGCCCCTGCCCTGTTGATCGGCACCGGACGCGACGACGTCCATCTCATAGTCTTGGCGACGGCCGATCGCGGATTGTGCGGTGCCTTCAACACCAACATCGCGCGCCTGGCGCGGCAGCATATCGAGGCGGTTCTGCGAGACGGCAAACAGGTAAAAATCCTGTGCGTCGGCCGCAAGGGGCGCGACCAGCTCAAACGCCAGTACGCCAAGGCCATCCTGGAGACGATCGAGTTTACCCATGTGAAGCGTATCAGCTTTGCGGATGCCGCCGCCGTCGGCCGGCGTGTGTTGGACCTGTTTGCCGCCGGCGAATTCGACAGCGCCACCATTATTTATTCCCGGTTTCGTTCGGTGATGACCCAGGAACCGACGCTGCAACAGCTTATTCCCGCGCCGGTCGAAGCGCGCGAACCCGCCACCGGACCGCTCGGCAACGTCTACGAATACGAGCCGGACGAAGGGGCGATCCTGGCCGATCTTCTGCCGCGCAATGTCAGCGTGCAGATTTTCGGCGCGCTGCTCGAGAATGTGGCCGGCGAGTTCGGCGCCAAGATGACGGCCATGGACTCGGCAACCCGCAATGCCGGCGACGTTATCGACCGCCTCACCTTGCAGATGAACAGGGCCCGACAGGCGATGATCACCAAAGAGCTGATCGAGATCATTTCCGGCGCGGAAGCGCTGTAACGAACGCAACATCGGGCTCGGGCAAATCCGCCGGAGCAGGGATTTTGAAGCGAAGGAAACCGTCATGAATGCCATGACACAAAGCAACAAGCAGGGCCGGATCGCCCAGGTGATGGGCGCCGTGGTGGATGTTCAGTTCGACGGCCATCTGCCCGGGATCATGAACGCGCTCGAAACCGACAATCACGGCCACCGGCTTATTCTCGAAGTCGCCCAGCATCTTGGCGAGTCGATCGTGCGCACGGTCGCCATGGACGCCACCGAAGGACTGGTGCGGGGACAAAACGTCACCGACACCGGCACTCCCATCCGCGTGCCGGTGGGCGAAGGCACTCTGGGGCGGATCATGAATGTGATCGGCGAACCCGTCGACGAAGCGGGCCCCATCAAGGCCACGGAACGGCGCTCCATTCACCAGGACGCGCCGCTTTTCGTCGATCAGTCCACCGAAGCGCAGGTGCTCGTCACCGGCATCAAGGTTGTCGATCTGCTGGCGCCTTATGCGCGCGGCGGCAAGATCGGCCTGTTCGGCGGCGCCGGCGTGGGCAAGACCGTGCTCATCCAGGAGCTCATCAACGCGGTGGCCAAGAATCACGGCGGCTATTCGGTGTTCGCCGGCGTTGGCGAACGCACCCGCGAGGGCAACGACCTCTATCACGAGATGATCGAATCCGACGTCAACAAGGACCCGAAGAAAGGTTCGACCGAGGGCTCGAAATGCGCCCTCGTCTACGGCCAGATGAACGAGCCGCCGGGGGCGCGCGCACGGGTCGGCCTTTCAGGCCTGACCGTCGCCGAATATTTCCGCGATCAGGGCCAGGACGTGCTGTTCTTCGTGGACAACATCTTCCGCTTCACGCAGGCCGGCTCGGAAGTGTCGGCGCTGCTGGGCCGCATCCCCAGCGCGGTTGGTTATCAGCCCACCCTTGCCACCGACATGGGCCAGCTTCAGGAGCGCATCACCACCACCACCAAGGGCTCGATCACTTCGGTGCAGGCCATTTATGTGCCTGCCGACGATCTGACCGATCCGGCGCCCGCCACCTCCTTCGCGCATCTGGACGCGACCACCGTACTGTCGCGCGGCGTGTTCGAAAAGGCAATTTTCCCCGCCGTCGATCCACTCGATTCTACGTCGCGCCTGCTCGATCCGCGCGTCGTCGGCCAGGAGCATTACGATACCGCTCGCCGGGTGCAGCAAATCCTGCAACGCTACAAGGCGCTGCAGGACATCATCGCCATTCTGGGCATGGACGAGCTTTCCGAAGAGGACAAGCTCACCGTGGCGCGGGCCCGCAAGATCGAACGCTTCCTGTCGCAGCCGTTTTTCGCCGCCACCGTCTTCACCGGCATGCAGGGGATCAGCGTCAAACTCGAAGACACGATCCGCAGCTTCAAGGCGCTGGCGAACGGCGATTACGACCACCTGCCGGAATCCGCCTTCTACATGGTGGGCACCATCGAGGACGCGGTCGCCAAGGCGCAGAAAATGGCGGCGGACGCCTGATGGTCGATCGCATCGCCTTCGATCTCGTTTCGCCGGAACGCCTGCTTCTTTCGGAGGAAGCCGAAATGGTCACGGTGCCCGGCACCGAAGGCGAGTTCGGCGTGCTTTTGGGCCACGAGCCGGTGATCTCCACCCTGCGCCCCGGCGTCATCGACATGCGCGGCGGGACGCAAGGCGACGCCCGTTTCTTCGTTCAGGGCGGCTTCGTGGAAGTCAATCCGCTCAAGATCACGGTGCTGGCCGAGGAAGCCATTCCCATGGAGCAGGTCGATGCCGGGGTCCTCGATCAGCGCATCCGCAACGCCGAGGAGGACATCCACCTCGCCAAAACCGAGGGCGCCCGCGCCCGGGCCGTGGAAATCCTCGATACGCTGCGCCTGATGCGGGCCGCGCTTTAGGCCAGGCGCGGCCTTTCGGGCCGATTTCCGCAAAGGCAACGGGTTCTGCTATAAGCGTTTGCGTGAAGGCGCTTTGGCGAGAGTCTGCGGCCATTGAACGGATGAGGTTTTCCGAATGACCGGTGAAGCGGTCTATCGCGCGGGTTGGAGCCTGGACGAAATCGCCTGGGCCAGCTTCGATCCCTCGAAAGTCGAGCCGGAACTGCTCAGCTCGGTCAAGGCGGCCGCGCTGGTGGAATTCAACGCGCCCGATTACGTGGACTATCTGAAACGCGTCTTCAGCGATTCCCCCGCCGAAACGCTTGCCAGCATCGAGCGCTGGGGCGAGGAAGAGGCCCAGCACGGTCGGGCGCTGGGGCGCTGGGCCGAAGTGGCCGATCCGTCGTTCGATTTCAGGGCGGCGTTCGCCCGCTTTCAGGCGGGCTTCAAGCCGGCGCATCTGACGGGCGGCGATCTTGTTTCCATCCGTGGCAGCCGGCGCGGCGAGATGATCGCGCGCTGCGTCGTGGAATCCGGCACCTCCTCCTTCTACAGCGCCATCCGCGACGCGACGGACGAGCCGGTGCTGAAGGAGATCGCCGGGCGCATCGCCGCCGACGAATTCCGCCATTACCGGCTGTTTTTCGAGACCCTGCAGCAGCAGGACGAGCCCGAGCTGCCGTTCTGGCGCCGGCTTTGGGTGGCGGTGACACGGGTCAACGAATCCGACGATGACGAACTCGCCTATGCCTGGTACAGCGCCAACATTCCCTCCGAACGCCAGGGCGAAATTCCCTACAGCCGCAAAATCTTCGCCCGCGCCTATCACGCCAAAGCGATGACGCTGTATCGCCGCCACCATATCAGGAAGCTCGTGCAGATGGTGGCGAAGGCGGTGGGCGCCGACCCGCAGGGACGCCTGGCGGCGTTCGCCGGTGCCGTGCTGTGGCGTCTCCTGTGCATCCGGGCGGGCATGGCGGCGGCGGGGCCACCTGCAACCATCCCGGCCACGATCTGAGCACCCATTGCCGCCCGCAACAGCGGCATTATTTCCGCGAACAGCAGCGTTGACTCAAATTCCTGCGTGGTTTCAATGCCTTGACGAATATGCAGAACCACGCTCGGTGTCGGGGCGCGCTGGAGCGACGCGCGCCTCATTATCTCCTCGGGAAACGCGATCCAGGAATGCCGCGGATCGTCCGTCGCACAGAAATGGAAATCGACCAGATGTCCACTGTCGGAATTGCCGGTGCGGCGCCGGCATGGCAGATCGAGACCTTCTGCGGCTCTCCGTCGCCCGAGACGCCACGGCGGCGCGCCGGGCGCGGCACGCCGTCATGCCGGAATGGATACGACATTTGATCAAACCCTGCAAGAATTTAATTCGTACGCGGAACGTTTTGCGGACGAATTCCGGGAATTTGCAATCCGTTCAGGCCCTTCCCCGCTACCACGCGACCAAAGCCCGTGAAGGTCTTCGCGCGTCCGGCCGCAAGCCCGCCGCCGCTCACGTGTGTGCGGCGCGCGGCGGAAGCCGATCAGCGCGGAGCGCCAATCCCGACCCCAGCTGTCATCCTCGCGCCAGCGAGGAACCAGTGCGCGAGCGTCCGCGAGCGCAATTGACTCTGCGCATACCAGGGCGGAAGCTTATTCAGCGCGCAGACGAGATTAGCAAATTAGCGGGATTAGCGTGACATGATGCATTGCCAGCGGCCGTCCCGTGCTTCCGGAGCGCCGCACCGTTGTTCGTCCGCGCCGTCCGCACAAAGAAGGTTTGCGAAATTGCCGACCCGCTCCAGCACCGGCTTCACCGTGACGAGCGCATCGTCCTGGCGCGGCCAGATGGGCGCGCGCGCTGGACCACGGCCAGTCTTGCGCTTGGGACACCAGGCGCGCGCGCACCGGATTGAGCGCCACGCAGCGGATGCCTGTCATCAGGCGGCTTTGCACAATAACATCCGATCCCGGTCATTTTGCACAAAACCCTGCGCTCTGCACAACAACTCGGTAATGCTTGTTCCCTGCATCCCATAGTCGCCACTTGGCGAAGCTGCGCCAGAGCTCCGGGCCGAAGCATCCATAGCTCGGCTGGATAGAGTGCTGCCCTCCGAAGGCAGAGGTCACAGGTTCAAATCCTGTCGGGCGCGCCACGAATCAACCAGTTGATTCCGCTCGCCGCGTTTGTCACCGAACGGGATGAAAATGAGAATTGCTTACCGTTCGGCGAGCCACCAGCTCACACCTGTCGCAAGGAAGGCGAGCTTCGAGGTGAGCGGAATGTGTCGTGCGAAATGTCCGCATTACGGCACAAGCGGACACTCAAACTGAAACAGCGACATGGCCCGCCTTTGGAAGATGGTGATAGGGTGGTGGCGCTTGGAACGATGTAGGCGGCTATGGTGGCGAAGA
>Ga0208849_1000338_pt1 | contig 45228 bp, 46 predicted proteins | sample NGESurdeep072012_10_FD_184470 | JGI IMG/M metagenome (GOLD analysis project Ga0208849, IMG submission 184470) | Arctic peat soil microbial communities from Barrow, Alaska - NGEE Surface sample 53-3 deep-072012 (SPAdes) | ecosystem: Environmental > Terrestrial > Soil > Wetlands > Peat ... | reverse complement strand
GTTCGCCAGCAGCTCGGGCGAGAAGACCTTCATCCGGATCGCGGCGTGCGGGCACACCAGAGTGCACTTGGCGCAGTCGATGCAGATCGTGGGATCCCATTGCGGAAGCTCCTCGGCGATGTCGCGCCGCTCCCATTGGGACGTCCCCAGCGGGAACGCGCCGTCCACGGGCAGCGCCGAAACTGGAAGGAAATCCCCGCGCCCCGCGAGCATCTCGGCCGTGACGTGCTGGACGAAGGGCGGCGCCTCGGGCGGCACCACGGGTCGGACGTGCACCGTACCGTTCGTGCGCGCGGGCACGGTCACCTCGTGGAGCTCGGCCAGAGCAAGGTCGACCGCTGCGTAGTTCCGATCCAGCACCGCCGCGCCGCGCTTCGCATACGTGCGCTCGATCGCGGCCTTGATGGCGGCGATCGCCTGGTCTTGCGGGAGCACGCCTGCGAGCGCGAAGTAGCAGGCCTGCAGGACTGTGTTGACTCGGCCCGGCAGGCCCGCCTCGCGAGCGACCCGGCTGGCGTCGATCACGTAGAAGCGCAAGCGCTTGCCGATGATCTGGGTCTGCACCTCGATCGGGATCCGGCTCCAGACCTCGTCCGGCCCGAAGGGGCTGTTGAGCAGGAAGGTCCCGCCGTCGGCCGCACGGCCCAGCACATCCACCTTCTCGAGGAAGCCGAACTGGTGGCAGGCGATGAAGCCCGCTCGCTGGACCAGATAGGTGGATCGGATGGGTCGGGGACCAAAGCGAAGGTGCGACGTGGTGACCGAACCCGACTTCTTCGAGTCGAGGACGAAGTATCCCTGCGCGAAGAGGTCGGTCTGCTCGCCGATGATCTTGACCGTGTTGCGGGTAGCGCCCACGGTACCGTCCGAGCCCAGTCCGTAGAACATCGCCGTGGTGACGTCCGTGGGCTCGGTTGCGAAGCCGGGGTCGACTTCGAGGCTCAGGTGGGTGACGTCATCGACGATCCCCACAGTGAACTCGCGTCGCGGCGTGGCGCCGGCGAGCTCTTCAAACACCGCGGCCGCCATGGCGGGCGTGAACTCCTTGGATGCGAGGCCGTACCTTCCGCCGATGACGAGCGGCGGCTCGGGCCTGGAGGCGAGGGCGACGACGACGTCCTGGAACAGAGGCTCGCCCGTAGCTCCGGGTTCCTTGGTGCGATCGAGCACGGCGATCCGGCGCACGGTCGACGGCAGCGCCGCGACAAATGCGGCGGCGTCGAACGGCCGGAACAGGTGGACGTTCAAGAGTCCGACCCGCTCGCCGCGGGCGAGAAGCCCTTCCACTGCTTCCTGCGCGGCGCCGACGCCGGAGCCCATCAGGATGACGACACGGTCTGCCTCTGGGTGACCGATGTAGTCGAAGATCCGGTAGCGCCTGCCCGTCAGCTCCGCGAACCGCTCCATGGCGGCGCTGACGATTCCGGGCACAGCCGCGTAGTAAGTGTTTGCCGCTTCGCGAGCCTGGAAGAACACGTCCGGGTTCTGGGCCGAGCCACGGAGAACCGGGTGGTCGGGCGACAACGCTCGCATGCGGTGCGCTGTGACCAGCTCATCGGGCACCATCGCTCGGAGGTCCTCGTCAGCGAGCGGGACGATCTTGTTCACCTCGTGCGACGTTCGAAAGCCGTCGAAAAAGTGCAGAAATGGAATTCGAGACTCGAGGGTGGCCCGATGCGCTATGAGCGCGAGGTCATGCGCCTCCTGCACCGACGACGAAGACAGCATCGCGAAACCAGAAGCGCGCACCGCCATCACGTCGCTGTGATCGCCGAAGATCGACAGGGCGTGGGTCGCTACTGTCCGCGCCGCGACATGGAACACGGCAGGGGTCAGCTCGCCGGCGATCTTGAACATGTTGGGGAGCATTAGCAGCAGACCCTGTGAGGCGGTGAAGGTGGTGCAGAGTGCTCCGGCCATCAGCGCTCCGTGCAGCGCACCCGCCGCTCCGGCCTCGCTCTGCATCTCCATGACTTCGGGAACCGTGCCCCAAAGGTTTGGTTGACCTGCGGCCGACCATGCGTCGGCGAGCTCGCCCATCGCCGTCGAGGGCGTGATCGGATAGATCGCGATGACTTCGCTCAGCCGGTGGGCGACGCGTGCAGCCGCCTCGTTGCCGTCAACCGTTATGAATGGCTCCATTGGAAGGCCTCACCTTCAACCCTGGCCGCGTTGCGTACGCCGTCCAATGGCCGAAGGGCCCGCCGGGAGGGGGCCTAGCGGCACGGCGGTCCTTGTGTCGCAATTGATGCCCGCGATCGGATCTGAGGCTTTTGTCGTCGCCGTAGCAGGAGTCGCGATCGTTGCGGGCGACGGGTGTTCCGCCCGATCGCGCAGCGCCCATCGCCCTCGCCACGCTGGCGGGCATGGAAGGGGCTCTCTTCCTGTGCCGGGCCGAGGGTCACAGCCGGCCGCTGGAAACCGTCGCCGCCGAACTGATGCGCTCGCTGCCACCCGAGGCGAGCGCGACCAGCAAAGACCTTCTTGCCTGAAAAGCCCTCTCCCTGGGTAGATACAGTCGCGATGTCATCTGATTGGCCGCTCGGCTCGGTTGAGCTCAAGGTGCTCGACCTCGAGCGCGAGGTGGCATTCTACGAGCGGTTCGGGCTGACCCGAAGCGACGAGGCGACCGGAGCCGCAACGTTGGGTGCCGGCGGCTCGCCGCTGCTTCGCCTCACGGCCCTGCCGGGCGGGAGCGAGCGCCCGCGCCACACGGCCGGCCTGTACCACTTCGCAATCCTTCTTCCGAGCGAGCAGGAGCTGGGTGGCTTGCTGCAGCGCTCCCTCGAAGAGCGCCTCCCGCTGACCGGAACGGCCGACCACTTCGTCAGCCAGGCCCTCTATTTCGACGACCCCGAAGGAAATGGCATCGAGGTCTACGCGGACCGTCCGAAAAGCGAGTGGCAATATCCGAACGGCCGCTTGAACATCGGCACCGATCACCTGGATTTCGAACGGCTGACGAGAATCGCGGACCGGCCGGAGAAGAAATTCTCTGGCGGCACGGTGCTGGGTCACATGCACCTCAACGTCTCCGACCTGGACAGCTCTCAGGCCTTCTATGAATCGATGGGTATGGAGCTGATGGCTGAGGCGGGTCGGGTCATGCGCTTCATGAGCTGGGACGGGTACCACCATCACGTCGGCATCAACCTGCTCGAGGGTCGCGGCGCCGCGCCGGTCGAAGCGGGCGTGCGGGGACTTCAGAGCTTCGAGGTCAGGCGACTCGATGGGGCCCGCACGGATCCCGACGGGATCGCAGTCACTCCCGCGGCCTGACCTTGGCGACCTCGTGCTGACACCAGGCATATAGAGCGTCGTAGAGGGGCGTCTCGAGGGCGATCTTCAAGTGGTCGTTCTCGCCGTGGACCATGGCGAATCCGTGAGCGATCGCTTTCAGACCGGCCGCCTCAGGGGTCTTGTCGAGGTCTGCGGTGACATCGGCTCCATGCACGATCTGGGCGAGCCGGTCGAGCGCGGGGTCGTGCAGGCCGTATTTGAGGATGATCGACTCGAAGCTGCACCGGCCGTCGACGTGCCCCAGCTCCACCCCGGCCACGTCGTATGGGATCGCGCGGTCGCGCTCCGCGACGCTCGGCACTTCCGCGGCGGGCACGTACAGGAACTCCGCCTCAGGGTCGATGAAGCGCTTGACCAGCCACGGGCATGCGATCCGGTCAACGCTGGCGTTCTTTCGGGTTATCCACTTCATCTGCTCACTCCGTGTCGTTGAAATATCGGCATTTAGGCTATTCTCGGCCGGATGATCGACGAAGGCCAGTTTCGGAGCGCCCTTCACGACCTGCTTCTCTACAGCCCGGACCGCCGGACGCTCGCGGAGCGCGCCCTTGGCTGGGCTCTGCGCCTAGGGGGAGGTGAAAGCGCGTTCGTCATCGATTCGGACCGGTCGATCCTCGCCTTCAAAGGCGTGGATCCCGCCGAGGCTGAGCAGCTCGCGGCTCGCCATGACTTCCTGTCCGCGGCCGCACAGCGACACGAGCCTTGGCGCCAAGACGACATACTCATAGTCCCTCTCGACCTGCAGAATGGCCAGGGAGCGATCGTCCTGATCTCTGGACGCCTGATGCCGATCTTCGGGGATGACGAGCTCAACCAACTAACCCAGTACGCGATCAGCATCACAGCGGGCCTCGACCGCGTGACGCTTACATCGCGGATCCAGGCCCTCGAAAAAGCGAAGAGCGACTTCCTGAACCTTGCGTCGCACGAGCTCCGGGGACCGATGACGATCATCAAGGGATACCTGACCATGTTCGAGGCCGGCTCGCTGGGCGAGCTGTCGCCCAAGGCGAGCTCGGTGCTTCCGCTGCTCATCTCGAAGTCCGACGAGATCAACTGGATGCTCGAGCAGATGCTCGAGGCTGCGCGTCTCGAGGAAGGCCGGCTGGAGCTCAACACCAAGCCCGCCGACGTCGTGGATGTCACGGACAAGGCGATCGATGGAATGAAGATGCTGCTGCGCGGCCACGACCTGAACGTCGACGAGCCGGCCGAGCCGGTCGAAGCCGACCTCGACCCAGACCGCTTCCAGATGGTGGTGAGAAACCTGCTCACCAACGCGGCCAAATACTCGCCCGTGGGCACCGGCATCACCGTTCGCATCCGGCGCACCGATGGCATGGCGACGGTCGCAGTCATCGACCAGGGAGTGGGTATCGGCCCACAAGACCAGGCCAACCTCTTCACCCGATTCGGCCGCATCCAGAACACCCAGCACGTGCAGGGCACGGGTCTCGGCCTCTGGCTTTCGCGGGAGATCGCCCGGATGCACAAGGGTGACCTCACGGTCGAGTCCACCGTCGGCGGCGGAAGCACCTTCATCCTGGCGGTTCCATTGAGGCAGTAGGCTCTTCGGAGTGTCTCGACCCCGAGGTCCGAAGCAGATTCGCGCCATCGGCGGCCGGAGGCAAGGAAAGGGTGGCGCCGCTAGGAGCACATCGCAGATGCGTGACGACGTGGCGCCGGGCCCCTTGACGCAGCCTTCCGCGCCTCAGGCGCCCGGCCGCCTAGGGCGCGAAGATGCCCGGAACCTCGAGGGCGGGACACTCTAGTGGAACCGCAGGTGCGAACGGCATTCGAGACCACTCGTCCCCTCGACATTTTCTCGACTCTTGCTCCGATCGGGCTCGGTCCGTCGCTCAGGATCGACCATGACGGCGTCTGGCGCACCACGCGAACGCCGGACGGCCCATCGACGCTTCACCTGAAATTCTCCGCAGGCAGGATCGATGTCGAGGCGTGGGGCCCTGGAGCGGAGTGGGCGTCTTCGCGCGCCGCCGCGCTGTGTGGAGAGCAGGACGACGCTAGCGCGTTCCGGCCGCAGCACCGGCTGATCGCCGAGCTGCACCGCCGCCACCCCGGATTGCGGCTTCCCACGACCCAGGCCGTCTTCGAGGCGCTCGTGCCCGCGGTGCTGGGGCAGAAGGTGACCACGATCGAGGCGGAAGCAGGCTACCGTGCGCTCGTGCAAGCCCTTGGAGAGCCGGCTCCGGGACCTGCGGGCCTCAAGCTGCCGCCGTCACCGCAAGTGCTGGCGCGAACACCCTACTGGGCATTCCACCGATTTGGCGTCGAGCGTCGCCGCGCCGAGGTGATCATCCGAGCCGCGAGGAGCGCGAATCGCCTCGAGGAGATCATCACGATGGACCTCGCGAGCGCCTATCGCCGGCTTGAAGCCTTTCCGGGGGTCGGCCCGTGGACCGCGGCCAAGGTCGCTCTGGTGGCGCTGGGAGACCCCGACGCAGTACCGGTCGGCGACTACCACCTGCCTCACGCGGTCGGGTACGCGCTCGACGGGACCCCACGATCGACCGACGAGCGAATGCTGGAGCTCCTCGCCCCGTACGCCGGGCAACGGGGCCGCGTGATCCGGCTTCTGACCATCTCCGGTATCGCCGCGCCGCGCTTCGGCCCGAAGCAGCCGCTGCGCAACATCATCAACAACTAGCAGCGCGACCCGCCGCAACTTCTAACTCCAACGTCGCAGGGGCGGCTGGGTTCAACCCAGCCGCAACTTTGTCTCCGAGTCTCCTCGCGTTGCTGGTCTTCAGACTCTTGATGAAGTCCCATCGATATACCGGAATAGGAGTAGCCACGCGCGAAGCGCCTGGCGATGAGGGAAGACCATTCGGGTCTTCCCTCATACGTCTAGTCGTGCAGCTTGGCCAGCTCCTCCTCCACCACCGAAATGAGCTCACGCATCCCTTCGCTGTCGAACATGAGCCTGGCGCCGGCCGCCTTGAACAGCTCCGGCAGCGGCTTGGTGGCGCCGAGGGTCAGCGCCCCTCGATAGTCGCGGACTGCCTCCTGCGGGTCTCGGAGGCTGTTCCGCCACACCTGGAGGGCGCCGAGCTGGGCGATCCCGTACTCGATGTAGTAGAACGGGCTGCCGAAAAAGTGCGGCTGCTGGTACCAGCGCGCGATTCGTTCCGCGTCCAGCCCGCTCCAGTCCACCGAAGAACCTTCGAAGCGCTGACGCAGCTCGAGCCATTTACGGTCGCGCGCATCGGCGTCGCGGCCGTCGTCGTTCAGGTAAATCCACTGCTGGAACGCGTCGACCGATGCGCAGTGTGGGAAGAACAGGACGATTCCTTCGAGTAGATCCGCGCGCGACCTGACCGCGTCGTCTTCGCGGTAATAGCCGCCATTGTCAGCATCGATGAATGGCGTGGCCAGCAGCTCCATCGACATCGACGCGACCTCCGCGAACTCCGACCCGGGATGGCGCTGGAAGAGCAGGGGAAGGCTCGATGCTTCGAAGGAATGGAAAGCGTGGCCCGCCTCGTGCAGCAGGGTGCGCACGTCTTCGTCGATGCCCACGGCATTCATGAAGATGAGCGGCATCTTCCTGAACGCGAGCGTCTGGCAGTAACCGCCCGGAGCCTTGCCCTTGCGGTTGTCCAGGTCGAGCAAATGTGCCTCCGCCATGCGGCGGTAGTAGTTGCCGAACTCAGGGTCGACGTGGGCGAAAACCTCGGTGGCTCGAGCGATGAACGTCGCGATGTCTGTGAACGGCTTCAGTGGAGGGCGGCCCCTGGGATCGGCGGAGATGTCCCATGGGCGCAGCACATCCAGGCCCATATGACCGCGCCTGCGGCGCATGAGGCGCTCCACGGCCGGCAGCACCGCCGACTCGACCGCCTCGTGGAAACGAAGGCAGTCGTCTGGCGTGTAGTCGAACCGATTCTTTTCGAGATGTATGTAGTCGCGGAAGTTTTCGAAGCCGGCGTTTCGCCCGACCTGCTGGCGGAGGTCGTACATGCGGTCGAAGATGTCCGCGAGCAGAGGGCGCTGCTCGATGTACGGCTTGGCCCGCAGCTTGAAAGCGCGCTCTCGCACGGCCCGGTCGGTTGACTCGAGGTAGGGTAGGAGCTGAGAGGGCGTTTTCTCCTCGCCGTCCCAGTCGACGGTCAGCGCTCCATTTACTTTCGACCACTCGGTCTCCAGCCCGGACAGCGCGCCGAAGAGAGGGACGTTGGCCTCGCTGAACAGCTGCATCTGGTTGCGGAACCGCTGCACGGTCGTCTCGAGCCCGGGTCGCACGTAGTCGAGCTCCATCAGCCGCTCCTGAAGCCGCACGCGCTGTTCGCGCGCTCGCGGTGAGATCTGCGTGCCGAACCTCAGCTGGGCCGCCTCTCGAGCAGGATCGGAGGTGTCGCACGAGTAGGCAAAGCCGGCCAGGGCTCCGGCCTCCGAGAGCAGGGACTCGAACAAGGACCAATCGGCCAGCCAGGCTTCGACGTTGGTTCGGTCGAGCGGGCGCGAGCCGAGCTCCTCGTAATACGGGAGGACGTCTTCCCAACTTGCGTCCTTGAAAGCGTCAGGAGATTCCGGAAGAGCCAGCACCACACCCCACTCCACGAACAAAACGACTCCGCCTGCGGCTCTCGCCATGGTACAGAGACGCTTGATGGAATCTTCATCGACTACTTTGCGGTTGCCGCGGAAAGTGCGTGCGGCCGCGCTCGCGGCGATCGGGGGGACGGAGCTCGATGGCGAGCTCGCCTGGATGAGCTGGGTTGGGACCGTGTGGCGCCTGGCGGGGAAGTCAGGCGCCGTATTTGTGAAGCGGGCGGCCAACCTCGAGGCCGAGCGCGATCGCCTCGTGTGGCTGCACGGGCGCCTCCCGGTTCCAGAGCTGGTCGGCTTTTTCCACGCCGCCGGCGACGACTGGCTCATGACCCGCGAGCTCAAGGGAGTCCCGCTCTATCACCCGTCGGTGGGGTGGCCGCCGTCGCGCGTCGCCCGAGTCTTCGGCGAGATGTTGCGCTCAATCCACGCGAGCGACGCGACGGGTTGCCCCTTCGGGGTGGCCAGGCGCGGTCACGTCCTCGTCCACGGGGACTACTGCTTGCCGAACGTGCTGGTCAGTGAGGGCGAGCTGAGCGCCCTGGTCGACGTTGGCGCCGCCGGCCTGGGTGATCCACGCCAGGACCTCGCCGCCGGCGTCTGGACTCTCCAGTACAACTTCGGGCCGGGGCACGCGCGCGAGTTCCTGGATGGCTACGGTGCGCCGCCGATGACCGACCAGGAGATCGAACGGCTGCGCCGCAGGTACGGTCGCTAGCGCCGGGCGCGCGCAGGGCGCACCTTCACCTACGCGGGCAGCACCGTGTCCACGGCGCGCCAGCAGTACCAGGCCGCGATGGTCCGGTAGGGCCTGAACCGATCGCCCTCGGCCTGCAGCGCGCGCGGGGCCGGCAGGTCTTTCAGCTTATGAGCGAGCGTCCAGCCCTTGCGGACGCCATAGTCGTCGACCGGCCACACGTCGAGCCGGCGCAGCTGAAAGATGAGGAACATCTCGGCGGTCCACCGGCCGATACCTCGCACCTGCACGAGCCGGGCGACCAGCTCGTCGTCTGAGAGCCGGTCGACGTCGTGGAGCGCCACCGAGCCGTCGTCGACCTTGCGCGCCAGGTCCGTGATCGCCGCGGCTTTCGATCCGCTGACGCCGGCCGACCGCATCGCTCCCTCCGGAAGCGCAAGCACCGCGGCGGGGGAGAGGCCATCGGCGAACAGGTTCAAGAATCGCCCATGGATGGTGGACGCGGCGGCTCCCGCCAGCTGCTGGTACATGATCGACCGCACCAGCGCGGCGAAGCCGTCGTCGAAGGCATCGCGCAGCTCGATCGGCCCCGCGGCCTTGATCAGCCGCGCCAGCGCCGGGTCTCGGCGGGCGACCAGGCGGGTACCGCGCAGCAGCTCGTTTTGAACGGCCGGCGAGTCGGTGGTACCGGCGCTCAGGCGAACTCGGACATCAACTGGGCGAACTGCTCAGGCGTCGGTCGAAGCTCTGCCTCGCCCAGGTCCTTGAGCGGGCGCTCCGGGATCTGCTCGGTCGTGGCGAAGTCGTCCATCGTGGTGTCGAGGTAGAGCAGCCCTGTCACGAGGTGGCCGGCTGAGCGGCCTTCTTCGATCACACGCATCGCGGCGCGCCGGTCGGATGGGTCATGGTCGTCGCCGAGCTTCTTGAGGACGATGTGCGATCCGTCGTGCAGCTCGACGTCCCGAATCGTCCCGGGCTCGTAGTCGACGTGCACCTCCTCGAAAAACGGGATGAACGAGACGTCCGCGATCGATTCCTCGTGGTCCTTGACCCAGCTGTAGCTCTTGGTCGAGCCGTCGTGGTCGTTGAAGGTCACGCACGGCGAGATGATGTCGAGGATGGCTGTCCCGCGATGTGCGATCGCGGCCTTGATGAGCGGGACGACCTGCTTGCCGTCGCCGCTGAAGGATCGCGCGACGAATGAGCAACCAAGCGTCAGGGCGACCGCGCACGGATCGATGGGCTGGAACGTATTGACCGCGCCCTTCTTCTGCACGGACCCGAGGTCCGCGGTGGCCGAGAACTGGCCCTTGGTCAGGCCATAAGTGCCGTTGTCCTCGATGATGTACGTGCAGTCGACGTTGCGCCGGATCATGTGCAGGAACTGGCCGAGTCCGATGGATGCGGTGTCTCCATCGCCGGAGACGCCGAGCATGATGAGCTGCCGGTTGGCGAGTTGGGCTCCGGTCGTCAGCGAAGGCATGCGTCCGTGCACGCCGTTGAAGCCGTGCGCGGACTCGACGAAGTAGGCCGGCGTCTTGGACGAGCAGCCGATGCCGGACATCTTGGCCAGCCGGTGCGGCTCGATGCCCAGCTCGTACAGCGCCTTGATCATATGGTTGGTGATCGAGTTGTGGCCGCATCCGGCGCACAGCGTCGTGGCCGCGCCCTTATATGCATCTCGAGGGAGCCCGATGTGGTTCAGGGTGGCGCTCATACGGCTGCGGCCTCCGTTTGAAGCAGGGGTTCGGTGATGGCCACGGCCGGGATGGGCTGGCCGTTGTAGTGCCGGATGGAGCGGAGCCTTTCGACAAGGTGGGCCGGAAGCGCCAGCCGCACGAGGTCGTAGACCTGTCCGTCCCGGTTCTGCTCGACGACATAAACGCGCTCGTGTCGCGACACGAAAGCCGCCACCTCGTCTGACAGGGGCAGCGCGCGCAGTCGGAGATAGTCGACCGGCCGGCCGGCCTCCGCCAGCGTGTCACGCGCCTCGAGCACGGCGGCATGGGTCGAGCCGAAGGCGATCAAGCCGGTCGAGGACCCGGTGCTTTCATCGACGACCGGCGCGGGCAGCGTGTGGCGAGCCGTTTCGAGCTTGCGCGCCAGGCGGTCCATGTTTTGCGCGTACGCCTCCGCGCTCTCGGTGTACCGCGCGAACTCGTCGTGGCCGGAGCCGCGGGTGAAGTAGCCGGCCGCGGGGTGGTCGGTGCCGGGAAGAGTGCGATACGGCACCCCGTCGCCGTCCACGTCTCGATAGCGTCCCCATTGGCCGGACAGCCGCTCGAGGTCAGCTTTCGAAAGGACCTTGCCGCGGTCAAAAGGCTTGTCCGGGTATTTGAACTCGGGCGTCATCCAGAGGTTCATCCCGAGGTCGAGGTCGGACAGCATGAACACTGGGGTCTGGAAGCGGTCGGCGTAGTCGAACGCGTCCCGTGCGAACTCGTAGCACTCCTCGACCGTCCCGGGAAGCAAGACGATGTGCCTGGTGTCGCCGTGCGACAGGTTGAACGCGAAAGCGACGTCTGCCTGCGACGTTCGGGTGGGCAGGCCTGTCGAAGGGCCGATGCGCTGGATGTCGAAGATGACCACAGGCACCTCGGCGTAGTAGCCCAGTCCGACGAACTCGGCCATCAGCGAGATGCCAGGTCCTGAGGTGGACGTCATCGAGCGCGCGCCGGCCCAACCGGCCCCGATTGCCATGCCGACCGCAGCGAGCTCGTCCTCGGCCTGAACGATCGAGATGAGCTTTTCGCCGGTTTTCGGGTCGGTGCGGAATCGTTCCGCATAGGCGATGAGGTTCTCGCAGACAGATGAGGAAGGCGTGATCGGATACCAGGCGGCGACGGTCACTCCTCCCATCAGGGCTCCGAGCGCGGCCGCCTGGTTGCCCTCGACGAGGACCTTGCCTTCGACCTTTCCGGTCATCGGCTCCAGCCGGTACGGGTCTTGCTTGGAGAAGTTGTCCTGCCAGTGGTCGTAGCCGACCTTGATGGCGTCCAGGTTCACCTGCACCGCCTTCGGCTTGGACAGGAACTGCCGTTTCACGCCGTGGTCGAGGGCCTCGAGGGGAATCCCGAGCACGCCCGCGACGACGCCTACATAGATCATGTTGGCCAGCTGCTTGCGCAGGGTGTCGTTCTGGATCTTGGACTTGGCCAGCTTGGAGAACGGCACGGGATAGTAGGTCACGTCCGAGCGGACGTCCGCGGTCGAGTACACCTCCTCGTGGATCACGACACCGCCCGGCCGCACCGTCTTGAGGTCCTGGTGCCAGGTGGCCGGGTTGAAGGCGACCAGGATGTCCACCTTGTCGGACCGAGCCATGTGGCCCTCCGGCGTGACCCGAAGCTGGTACCACGTCGGAAGCCCCTCGATGTTGGACGGAAAGACGTTCTTTGGGGCCACCGGAATGCCCATGTGGAAGATCGCCCTGGTCAAAACCAGGTTTGCGGTCTGGCTTCCGGATCCGTTGACCGTGGCGGCTTGAATGGTGAGGTCGTTGATGATCTGGTGGGTCACTTTGCTCCTATCCGCCGCGGACTAAGGATTTTACGCGTCTGCAGGAACGAGCCCCGATTCCTTAGAGTGGCCAATCTGTGAAGGTCGCCATTCCGAAAGAGAGGGCAGCGGACGAGCGCCGCGTCGCCCTGGTTCCCGACACGGCGGCCAAGCTCATCGCGGCGACGCTCGAGGTGAGCGTCGAGTCGGGGGCGGGCGCCGGGGCCTACATTCCCGACGACGCCTACGAGAAGGCGGGCGTCAAGGTGGTCAAGAGCGCCGATGCGCTCCTCAAGGATGCGGATGCCGTGCTCAAGGTGCAGGCACCCGACGCGAGCGAGGTCGGCCAGCTCAAGAGCGGATCGGTGCTCATCAGCTTCCTCCAGCCAGCGACCCAGGCGGACATTGTCAAAGCGCTGGCCAAGCGCGGCGTGACCGCGTTCAGCCTGGAGCTGCTGCCGCGGATCTCTCGGGCGCAGTCCATGGACGCCCTCTCATCTCAAGCGTCAGCCGCCGGCTACAAAGCGGTGCTGATGGCCGCCGGCCGCCTGGGCAAGTTCTTTCCGATGATGATGACAGCGGCCGGGACGGTCGCACCCGCCCGCGTCCTCGTCATGGGCGCTGGGGTCGCGGGTCTCCAGGCGATCGCCACCGCGCGCAGGCTTGGCGCCGTGGTCTCCGCCTACGACGTGCGACCGGCGGTGAAGGAAGAAGTGCAGTCCCTCGGGGCGACCTTCATCGAGCTGGCGCTCGAGAGTCAGTTGGGCGAGGGAGGCTATGCGCGCGAGCAGTCCGAAGAATTTCTTCACAAGCAGAGAGAGCTGATCGGCGAGCACGTGATGAAGTCGGACGTTGTCATCACCACCGCGGCGATACCCGGGCGTCGCGCCCCACTTCTCGTGACCGGCGAGATGGTCAAGGGCATGCGTCCGGGATCTGTCATCGTCGACCTCGCCGCGGAGAGCGGAGGCAACGTCGAGCTCACCCAGGCGGGTGAGGACGTCGATGTCGCGGGGGTCACCGTCATCGGCACGCGCAACGTGCCCTCGACGATGCCGCTGGCCACGAGTCAGCTCTTCGCGCGCAACGTCGCGAACCTGCTCCTGCACCTGGTCAAGGACGGCGCCATCAACCTGGATTTCCAGGACGAGATCACCAAGGGCGCCTGTGTCACGCACGCCGGCGAGATCGTGAACGAGCGCGCCAAGCAGCTCCTGGCCGCTTCCGCATGAGCAATGAGCTGCTCAACGAGCTGACGTTCTTCGTGCTGTCGATCTTCGTCGGCATCGAGGTCATCTCCAAGGTGCCGACCATCCTCCACACGCCCCTGATGTCGGGGACGAATGCGATCCACGGCATCATCCTGGTGGGCGCGATCGTCATCGCGGCGGGCGCGAGCTCGCCGGTCAACATCGTGCTCGGGCTGGTCGCCGTGACCCTCGCCACCACCAACGTGGTCGGCGGGTTCGTGGTCACCGACCGGATGCTGGAGATGTTCAAAGGCCGGAACGCCGGGCGCGCGCAGGGCGCACAAAACGCCGGGCGCGCGCAGGACGCACAAAACGCCGGGCGCGCGCAGGGCGCACAAGATCAGAAACAATCGAATCCGGCGAAGGAATCGACGGCTCCAAAGTGACGACACTCATCGAGATCGCTTACCTGGTCGCGGCCGTCTGCTTCATCCTCGGCCTGAAGCAGCTCAGCTCGCCGAAGGGCGCCCGCAACGGAAACTTCATCGCCGCCATCGGAATGGTCATCGCGCTCGTGGCCACGCTGCCGCTGCTCCACTTCACGACAGCCGGCGTGGTCATCATCGCGATCGGGGTGGTCATCGGTGGTGCGGTCGGCAGCATCGGCGCCCGCGTGGTGAAGATGACCGCCATCCCGCAGATGGTCGCCCTCTTCAACGGCGTGGGCGGGGGCGCGGCTGCACTCGTCGCGGTCGCCGAGCTGCTGAGCTTCGGCCAGCACCCGGCTTTCGCCGAAGCGTTTCCAAGTGTCTTCAGCATCGTGATCGGATCGATCTCCTTCGCGGGCAGCATGGTGGCCTTCGCCAAGCTCCAGGAGCTGATGACCGGCAAGCCCATCACCTACCCGGGCCAGCAGGTCGTCAACGGCATCCTCGCCGCAGCGATCCTAGGCTTTGTCATCGCGGTGCTGGCCGTGGCATCGATCCCGTTCTCCTTCATCTCGCTGATGGTGCTGGCTCTCGTGCTCGGTGTGGCCTTCGTGCTTCCCATCGGCGGCGCGGACATGCCCGTCGTCATCTCGCTGCTCAACGCGTTCACCGGCCTCGCCGTGGCGGCGAGCGGATTCACCCTCAACAACTTCGCCCTGATCGTCGCCGGGACGCTGGTGGGGGCGTCAGGCAGCATCCTCACCAAGCTCATGAGCGACGCCATGGGACGCTCGCTGGGGAGCGTGCTGTTCGGCGCGTTCGGTCAGACCCATGCGGCCATAGGCGCGGTCGCGGGCCAGGAAGGGCGCAGCGTCAGGTCAGGATCTGCCGAAGACATCGGCACCCTGCTCGCGTACTCCCAGCGCGTGATCATCGTGCCCGGCTACGGGCTCGCGGTGGCCCAGGCGCAGCACGCGGCGCGCGAGCTCGCGGACGTGCTCGAGAAGCGTGGCGTCGAGGTGACCTACGCCATTCATCCGGTCGCCGGCCGGATGCCCGGCCATATGAACGTCCTGCTCGCGGAGGCAAACGTGCCGTACGAGCAGCTCAAAGAGATGGATGAGGTGAACGACGAGTTCAAGAACGCGGACGTCGCGCTGATCGTTGGGGCGAACGACGTGGTCAACCCCTCGGCGCGGAACGCCCCGGGCAGCCCGATCTACGGGATGCCGATCCTCAACGCGGACCAGGCGAAGAACATCGTCTTCATGAAGCGCTCGATGCGGCCGGGCTTTGCCGGAATCGACAACGACCTCATGTACGACCCGAAGACGCTGATGTTCTTCGGAGACGCCAAAGACTCTCTGACGAAACTGGTGGCAGCAGTCAAAGCCGCCTAGCTCCCTTTTTTCGCGTCGAAACCCAGTGGAGCTTTAGGCCGGATTTACTCCGGCCGTCACTCAAGCACGCCACCTTCCAAACACAACCGCACGTGGCCGAGGAGCGGAGGGGTCACCGTGGGGGAGGACGCCTGTCCTCCCCTACGATTAAACGAGCCTCCTGCCAAGCGGTAGGAGGCTCGCGCCGCGAAGAGGGTGTGGTGGCACGAATCGTAGGCCAGGTTTTTGCATTTCGTTAGTGGTCCGTCCACAAATAACGGAGGGAGTCGTTGTGCTCCCTACAATGCCTGAAGTGGACGCTCGGGCCTTCCTCCTCCTCACGGTGGCGCTGCTCACGGTCTACACGGTGGGGATCGGGGGAACGACTGCCGCCTCGATCGGGGCATGGGATGCCTGGCGGCGGCGCGAAAGGGGAACCCCAAGCCTCGATCCACTGCAGGGAGAGGTCGTCCTGGTCGCGCCGGCGCTCCCGCGCTTCGTCCGCGCTTTGCGGGTCGCGGGATGGATCGCCTTTATACCGGCGCTCGTGCTCGCTCTGTTCGCGAATTCGAGCTATCCGTGGCTGGCGCCTCTGACAGTGCTCCTGATGGTTGCGCTCAATGCCTTCTACTTCACCGCGGTGCAGGGAATCGGCGAACAGCTGGCCCTGACCAGCGACGGGTTTCGGATCGGATCCCCCGGCGCTGCGCGCGTCGTGCGGTGGGTTCACGTGACGGATCTCATGGGTGCTCACATCGGACCGTTCCGAGGCATGCGCATGTCGGAAGGCAGCGAATGGCAGGATCCGAAGACCGTGCCCAACGTGATCTTCTACCGGCTCAACCGCGCGCTCGTTCGACCGCGAAAGTCGCCGTTGAGCCGGCTCACCGGCCTGACCTACTTCGACGGTGTGATTCGCAATCGATTCGGAGTGTCCACCCAGGACCTGATGCAAGCGATGCGCACCTGCCACCGTAGGGCGCTGGAGGAGGAGTCGCGCCGGCTGCGGCCGCCCCGGCAGAGCGTGCCTACGAATCCCGAACTTTGATCAGCCGCTCCAGGGCCTTCGTGTCGAATGGATGAGCGAGCCTGACCACGAAGTGCTGTAGGCCCGCCTTCAGCCACTCGTCCACCAGTTTCGGTGTCGTCGCGCCCACGTTGGCCGTCCGCTCGATCGCCTTGGGATCTCGACCGACGCGATGGCACCAATCGTCCAGGACCGCCGACTTGTGCGCGAACTCATCGGGCGGCGCTCCGCCGTTCCACATCTGGGCGTGCTCTGCTACCAGGCGCAGGACGACCTTTTCGCCGCCGCCGCCGATGAGGATCGGCAGCGCGCCCGCAGGCCCGGGCTTGAGCCTTGCGATGCGGCTCTTGATTCGCGGCAGTGCTTCCTTGAGATCTCGCACGCGGTCCCTGGCTTCGCCGAACCGGAAGCCGTATTCCGCGTAGTCGCGCTCGAACCATCCCGCCCCGAGGCCCAGCACCAGCCGTCCGCCCGAAAGCTGGTCCACGGTGGCCGCCATGTAGGCGAGCAGGTCGGGATTTCGATAGCCGATGCAGGTCACCATGGGTCCGATCTGAGGTGCTCGCGTATCGACAGCCGCGGCGGCAAGCAGCGCCCAGCATTCGAATTGGTTTCCCTCGGAATCGCCGTAGAGCGGAAAGAAATGGTCCCAGAACCAGATGCTGTCCACGCCCAGATCGTCGGCTCGGCGCCACGCATCGCGCAGCTCCCCGATGGTGCACTGCTGCGGGTGGATCGTCACACCAACCTTGAATGGACGGCCGGTGCTCATCGTTGTGAGATTATCGATCGATGGCGGCTGAGCTTGTGCCGGCACGCGTCGACTTCCAGTCGGCAGGCGCCGATTTCTGGAAGCGCTATCACGCATACCGTCGGTTGAGGCAGCAGGAATCGCGTCCCGACGATCCTGTTCGCCCGGATGGCATGGAAGAAAAATGGTTGAAGCGCGAGAGCCCGTTCGACATCCAGTACAGCTACGAGTACGCCAGAGACGGCGTCTTGGTGAGCTGGATATCAACCTCGACCATCAAGCCGGGAACACCTGAGTACGACTCGAACAAGCACCTCTTCTGGGCCGATCTCTATGTCAGGCCGGATGCGCGCAGGCAAGGCATTGCCTCCGCCTCGCTTCCCCTGCTGCTCGAGCTCATGGATGCGCACGGCTGCACTGTGCTGGGCATCGGCACCGAGGAGGTCTCGGGCCACGCGTTTCTGCGATGGGTGGGAGCCGAGGCGCGGTTCACCGGCGCCGAGAACCGGCTCAATCTGGCGGACGTGGACTGGTCGATGGTCGACCGCTGGGTCGGCGAGGGCCCACGGCGTTCACCAGGCACGAAGCTCGAGGCCTACGACGGCCCTCTGCCAGAGGCGATGTGGGACGACTTCGCGACACAGCTGACGATCGTGCTCAATACCGTCCCCTTCGAAGACCTCGATCACGGAGACATCGTCGTCACGCCCGACCATCTGCGCGACTTCTACGGGCGGCTCGAGATCAGCGATGAACGACTGCACACGATGATCACCCGCGAGCCGGATGGCACGATTTCGGCCGTCACAGATACCACCTGGGCGCCCCACCGGCCCACCATCGTCGAACAGCGATTCACCGGAGTGCGGCCTGAGGCGCGCGGCCGGGGACTGGGTAAGTGGATCAAAGCCGCCATGCTTGCGCATCTTCACGAGCTCTATCCAGAGGCCCGGTGGGTGTCGACCGCGAACGCCGCATCGAACGCGCCGATGCTGGCCATCAACAAGAAGCTCGGCTTCAGGCAGTACCGAGCCGGCACCGAATACCAGATCGACCGCGACGGTCTCGCGGCTCGGATCAAGCGGCTGCCGGCTCGAAAAAAGACCTAGGCCTGGCGGCTCCGCTGGATGCTGCGGACCAGGAGGATGAGCCCGATCACGACCAGGAGCCCGGGTAGGGCAGCCTTGCCGAAGACCCCGTAGTCCATCCCGCTGATTCCGAGGATCGATTCGAAGAAGACGAAGCCGATCATGAAGATCATGGCCGCGATGAACATCAGGGTCCGGCCACGTCGCAACATCACGGGGTCGCGGTCGCGTAGCGCCTGCAGGTAAAGGCCGAGGCCGACCCCTCCAGGTGCGATCAGCGCCCACGCGAAAGCCCAGCTCGCCCAGTCGCCCGTGCTGCTCTGGTAGGCGAGCACGAGACCCAGGGCTGTGACTATGCCTCCCGGGACTGACGCGCCGGCGCCGCCACCCAGGAACCCGACCACGAGCAACGTTAGCCCGGGGATGATCACGAAAAGAGGCCAGCCGTACTGCGTGAGGTCGATTCCGAAGACCACCACGCCGAGGGCGAAGAGCCCGACCACGACCAGGACGATGCCCAGCGCGGCGCCGGACCCGCCGATGCGTGCTCGCGCAGGGTGAGGCGTGGCCGTCACGTAGTGGGGCAGAGGCGCCGTCTCGGCCGTTTGCGGAGCCAGGACTGGAGTCGATTCCGCGGGCGCCGGCGGTTCGACGCTTTCGGCCGGCGTTTCAACTGCCGGTTCCGGTGTCTCGACGGGCGCCGCCTCGACCACAGGTTCCTCGACCACGTCGGAAGCTGGAGCCGAGGTGGGATCTTCGGTCCATTTGGGAGCGAAGATGTCTGGGCTGCCAGCCAGCAGATCGCGGCTGATGTGGGCCATGTCTTCTTTCGCCGCGTCATCCGCGGCGGAAGTCTTGCCCTCTTCACTGACTGGCTGGTCGGCGCCGCTCGTGGCCTTGCCGGGTCGCTTTCGCTTGGTCATAACGGCACAGCTTAACCGCCTCCGGCGACCCCAGCTTCCTTTAAGAAATGGGACTCAACCGGTGATCTTGAACATCGGGTTGACCGGACCGTGACCGCGGCCCACCTCCAGCGAGCGCTCGATCGCCCCGGTGATGAACTCCTTCGCCTGGTGTACCGCCGCGAGGGAGTCGCTGCCCCTGGCCAGCTCTGCCGCGATGGCCGCGGAAAAAACGCAGCCGCTCCCATGAGTGTTCGCGGTCGCGATGCGCGGTGATTGAAGCTCGACCAGCTCGTTGCCGTCGAAGTAGTGGTCTATGGCCAGCAGTCCCTCGGCATGCCCGCCCTTGACGACCGCGGCCCGCGCCCCCAGCGCGACGAGATCGCGCGCCGCCTGGCGGCGTTCGTCGAGAGTCCGAACCGGCCGGCCGAGCAGCACCTCGGCCTCAGGAAGGTTCGGGGTGACGACCGCGGCCAGGGGAAGGAGCCGCGAGCGCAGCGCATCGACGGCGTCGTCGCGCAGTAGCCTGGCGCCGCCCTTGGCCACCATCACCGGGTCTACTACGAGATTCGTGAGGTTGTGACGGATCATGGCGTTGGCAACGACCTCGATGATCTCGGCGCTCGAGAGCATCCCTGTCTTCGCGGCCGCGACTCCGATGTCGGCCATCACCGCTTCAATCTGGGCGGCGACGAAGGCCGGCGGCACCTCCATGATCTCGATGACGCCCAGCGTGTTCTGCGCGGTGAGCGCGGCGATCGCCGAAGTCCCGTGCACGCCCAACGCTGCGAACGTCTTCAGGTCCGCCTGGATGCCGGCCCCTCCGCCTGAATCCGAACCGGCGATCGTGAGGGCGACGGGCAGCTTCAAGTGGACCTCCCGCGCCGGCCGCTCCAGTAAACGCCTGCGGCGACTGCGATGCTCACCAGGCCGCTGAGGTCTGCGCCGTGGAGCGCGCTCATCAAATCGTGATTGAAGAACCGTGGCGTAGCGGCAAGGTTGCTGAAGAGGTTGTCGTAGTTGACGAACACCAGGCTCGTCGCGGTGCCGGCGAGCCAGGCGACGACGGCGAGCCGCGGTCGCGCCCGGCCGTCGAAGAGAAAGAAGGTCAGCAACACGACAGCCGCCCAGGCCGGCGCCCATAGGTAGGTGAGGATCAGGAAGTCTTCGTACGCGAGGTGAAAATCGCTGACCACCACTGCATACGAGGCGAGCGCGGTCCCGAGGATGCCGCAGGCCAGCGCTGTCTGCCAGCGGCGGAGCTTCAAGCCCATCGCGAGCGTGACGAGTCCCGCGGTGTAGACGTCGAAATAGTTGGCCCAGATCTCGCCGAGGACGACGAAGATGAAGAATGGAAACGCAACCCAGGCGGGCGCGTGGCTGCTGATCACCGCGAGCACTCCCTGATTGGCGGCGAGCCTCGCATCGATCGTCGGCAGCAGAAGGCCAAATAGTCCGAGCACCAGCATCGGCACGACGATGCCCACGACCGGCCACAGCGTCACCGATCGGGTTGGGCTGGTCGCGGGGAGGTAGCGTGAGTAATCGCTTGCGAACGGATACCACGACGCGACGAGCGCAAAGCACGTCATGAACCCCAGCACGAAGCTGCCCGGATACGCGGCGCCCGAGACGCCAGGACCCTGAGCCCAATGGAACTGCGGAGCAAGCGAGACGAAAAGCGCAAGTGAGAGGGCCGCGAACGCAACCGCGCCATAGGTGGCCAGGACCTTGATCGTCTCGTGACCGAAGATCGCAACCGCCACGCTGACGGCGGCGATGAGAAGGACGAGCCCGAGCGTGATCCAGCGATTGCCTCCCCCGAGCAGCTGAGCGCCGGCCTGCGCCGCGATCACGCAGTCGACCGCGAACCATCCGATCGCAAGAAACAGGGTCAGTCCCGCGCCCAGATACGAACCACGAAGGCCGAAGATCCGGCGCGTGAAAACGATCTGCGGCTCGCCCGATCGCGGGCCGGTGTTGCTCAACAGACCGAGGATCACCGCCGCGGCGACCGTCCCGAGACCTGTCGCCAGAAGTCCATCCCACACCCCAAGGCCGTAATAGGTCGTGAGCAGGCTGGCGGTGAACAGGCTTGCGTAATTGACGAACGCGCCGGCCCACAGGAAGGCGAGCTCGCGTGGCGTCCCGTGTCTCTCTGCTGCCGGGATCGAGTCGATGCCGTGGCTCTCGACCCTTCCAAACGAATCCGAATCGACCGCCCGCACGGTGAGATCGCTCATCTATCTCCCTCCGCTGGCATTACCCAGTTCAGGTTCATGCGGTCGGCGTCACGGCGCCCTCTCAGCCCGCTTCATCCTCAGAAGCCGAGCTCCCGCTAGGAACCGATACTAACTCTCACGCCAGGGGGCGGGCAGGAGGTAGGCCAGGATCCGGTACACGTCCGGATTGAGCGCGAGACCGATGTGGCTGCCCGGCACCTCGATCGCGTTGATGTCCGGGCGCAGGCATGCCTTCCAGTTGACGACACCGTCGGATCGCGAGTAGATCGAGGTTATCGGCACGCGCGGCACGGCGGCCAGGTCGCGCAGGAATCGCTGCTCGACCGACGCCGGGTGCCCGTACCGAAACACGTTGTAGATGTGCGCGGCCGTCACGCCGGCCATGGTGAGCGGATGGATGTCAAACGGGTCGTGGAGTGGAGACCCGAGTGTGATCACCTGCTCGACCAGGTCCGGCCTTCTGTGCGAAAGCACTTTGGCGAGCACGCCACCACGGCTGTGTCCGACCAGCGAAACGCGCGCGCCCGTCTTGCGCCGAAGCTCGCGCAGCGCATCGACGAGAGGGCGGAGCATCACCTCCGAGTACATGACGTTGAACGTGACGCCCGCGACTCGCGGCCGGTATCCGATGCGCCGCAGCCACTGGAAGGGCGTGTGCAGCGTCCAGTCTCCGGCGAGGAAGCCGGGGATTAGCATCACCGGCTTCCCCAGACCGGGCGGGACCTCCACGCCGCGGAACACCGGGTCGCGAATGAGGCGCAGGTACTCGATGTACACGCGACCTTCGAGCCACATCGGCGGCATCGGGTCCCAGCGACCACGGTGTCGAAGCTCAGGCAGGATCGACGCGGCGATTCCCAGCCGTGAGCGGCGCTTGCTGTGATGAAGTTCTGCGACGTTTGCCACGCTGTTGCTTGAGCGCTTTCTCCGTTATGAATCCAGCGAGTCCGATCCGCCATTCGCCTGTGCGCCGACTACTTCCGGTTCGCGGGCGATTCTATACGTGCTCCAGGCGTTGAGCGCGTTCATAAATCTGTCCGGCGTCTCCATCATCGGGACGTGACCAACACCGTCGAGGATCTCGAGCGTCCAGTCGGGCCGGCGGCGCGCCAGCTCCCTGGCCGCTGCGAGCGGGATGAGTGCGTCCAGGCTCCCGTGGATCACCAGGGTGGGCGCGCGAACCTTCGCCACCTGGGTCCAGAAACGCGGGTCGGCCATGCGCAGCCCGATCGACCGGCTTGCCTGCAGGAAAGCGCGGCCGTTCTGGCGTCCCAGCCTGTCGCGTTCCTGCATGAGCCTGACATGTGCCTCGACGACCTCGGCAGGCACGCGGGATGGGTCGGCGCAGACGATGGAGAGAGTCTCGTGAACCAGGCCTTCTGGACCGAGCACACGAACGCGCCGGTCGAGCAGGATCTCGGCGAGGCCGGGGATGGTCAGGGCCGCCATCACTCCGAGCCTCGCCGGCTCGGGACGGGTGACGTGGACCCCCGGGATCGCCGGGTCCACCAGGACGGCCGCGTTCACCCATGACGGGTGGATCGCCGCCTCGAGGACGGCGATGTGGCCGCCCATCGAGTTGCCCATGATCACAACCGGCTCGCCGATCACCTTCTCGATGAACTCGTGAACGAGCCCGGCGTTGGCCCCGACCGCGGCCAGCCGGCGAAACAGGGGCGTCTGCCCGAAGCCCGCGAGGTCGAGGGCGATCGCGTGGTAGCTCTTCGCGATCTCCGGACCGACGGCCATCCAGTTCAGCGCGCTGCCGCCCAGCCCGTGCACCATGAGCAGCGGCCTGCCGGTGCCGCCGAAGTCGACGTAGTGAACGGGTCCGTCCAGATCGGCGGTTTTATGGCGCAATGCGTCAATCCTAGACCGCGGGCGAGGGTGTCATGAACCCCGATGTCATCCGCACCAGGATCTCCGCGACGGCTGAGGGCGAGCGGCGTCCGCCTTTGTGAAGGCGGTCGAACACCGGAAACGAGGTGAGGATCCCGATCACGTCCTCTGCTTCCTTGATCGAGCATCCCGGCCGCAGGCGGTCGTGCGCGGCGAGGCGTTCGGCCAGGGCGCGGTCGATTTCGGCCTGGCCGCCGTGCTCCCGACGGTGGCCGTGAAGCTGGCGGTACAGGTCCGGATCAGCCGCCCAGGAGGCGCAGGCCTGCTCGATTCGCAGCTTCAAGTCATCGGTGAAACCGGCGTCGGTTCCAGGCACCGGCGCGCCCTGGAGCTCGCGGCCCGCTCCTGCCGCCAGCGCTTCCAGGAGCCCGGCCTTGGAGCCGAACTGGTTGTAAACGGTGATCCGGGATACTCCCGCGGCCTCTGCCACCCTGGCCAGGCTTGATTCGGGACCGAGGTCGACGACCAATCGGCGCGCGGCGGCGAGGATCGCGGACCTGGTGCGCTCTACCTCAGGCTGCCGCCGGCCGAGGCTGTAGCGTCGGGCGCTCACCCAATTAGTTTGACATACAGTCTGTGCAATTAATCGAAGGGGGCCAGCTCTCGGCGAATTCACAGCGTTGGCACAGGAAGGGCATGGCCAATTCCCGGTAATGTCCCTTCGACTTGGCCAGAAAAGCACAGCGTCCTCAGCCTCAGCGCCTCACCGGGCAGACGGCGGACCGGCTGCTCGCCTACGGCACGCTCCCGCTGCGGCTTTTCCTCGGCGCGACGTTCGTCTACGCCGGGCTGCAGAAGATCGCAGACCCGGGATTCCTGCAACCGGGCGCCTCGAGCTATATCGGTACGCAGCTTCAGAGCTTTGCGGCGCACTCTCCGATCGGGTTCCTGATCCAGGTTTTTGCGCTTCCTGTGCCGCAGCTGGCCGGGATCGGGGTGATCGCGGTCGAGCTGGCGATCGGAGTGCTCGTGCTGCTCGGCCTCGCGACGCGGTGGGCAGCGGCGGCCGGCGCGCTCGTGAACCTCGTCTTCTTCCTCACGGCAAGCTGGTCGGTTCAGCCCTACTTCCTGGGCTCCGACAGCATCTACACGGTCGCCTGGATCACGCTGATCCTGGTTGGCGACCAGGGCGTCCTGACTGTCAGGCCGCTGATCTTCGGACCATCCACACAGGCGGATGCGCGTGGCCGGCCGGCGACCACAGACTTGAGCCGGCGCCGCCTGCTGCTTCAGCTGGGCGGCGCTTCGGTGGCCCTGGTCTGGGTGCTTGCGCTGCTGCCTCGGCCGCGTCCATCGATTCAAGCGGCATCGAGCAGCACGACGCCGGTCCCCAGCCCCTCGCCGGTCGCCTCCCCGACCGGGACCAGGATCGGCGCGCTCGCCGACCTGCAGGCTCAGGGCTCCCTCACCTTCCAGGACCCCACCACCGGAGACCCGGCGGTCGCTATTTCACTCAGCGGAGGCGGCGTCGTGGCGTTCGATGCCGTGTGCACGCATGCCGGGTGCACTGTCGCGTATGACTCCGGCCAGAAGCTGCTGACCTGCCCGTGCCACGGTGCCGCGTTCGATCCCTCTCAGGCCGCGGCGGTCGTCTCCGGTCCTGCACCGACGCCGCTGGCCTCGATTGCCCTCCAGGTGGGAACTGACGGGGGGGTTTACGCCAGCTGACCGATTGCGCAAAGCGCACGGCCGGCCACCCCTTCCCTGGCCTACAACCTACGATTCGCCTCCGTGAAGTTATGGGATCCGCTCGCGTTTCGCGAGGTGTCGGCGATGCTGCGCGACCCGGTATTTCGCGGTCGCGGGGTGCCACGTGGCGATGGGCGGCCGGTGCTTCTGATTCCAGGCTTTCTCTCCGGTGACTGGTCCCTGACCGTGCTTTCCAACTGGCTCGCACGCATCGGCTACAAACCCCACCTGTCAGGCATCCTCCTCAACATCAGCGACTCGGAGCGGCTGCTGGCAAGACTTCGCCGCCGCCTCCTCGAGGTCCAGGCCCAGGCCGGCGCATGCGTCAGCATCGTGGGACACAGCCGGGGAGGGCTGCTCGCCAAGGTCCTGGCGCAGCGCCACCCGCAGAGCGTCGAGCAGGTGATCACCCTGGGGGCTCCACTGGCCGACACGACCGACCTCGCCTTGATGACCCGCCGCGCGGTTGGCGTGGTCAAGACGGCGAGCGAGATCGCATACGGCCGCAGGTGGCATCCCGAGGGACGTTTTTCTCACGACCTGAGCCTGGCTCCTATAGTTCCGACGACCTCGATCTACACGCGCTCGGATGACGTGGTGAACTTCCGTTCCTGCCTCCGGCCGGACATCCCATCCATGCCCGTCTGGGGCACCCACAATGGCCTGCTGGTCAATCCCGAGGTGTACCGGCTCCTCGGGCGCCTGCTCGCGCGGCCTCGCCGCACCACCGGGCCACCCGACTGATCGCCGCCGCGATCGCGCTGGCGCTGGCCGCCGCCGTGCTTCACGGCACGTGGAACGTCCTCGTGAAGGTGAGCGGCGATCCCATGGCCACCTTTCAGCGCGCCACGCTGGCCGCGACGCTGGTGGCTACACCGCCGGTCGCGGTGGCTTGGCTGTGGGCCGGCCGGCCAGGTCTTGCCCCGGCCGCCGCGGGATGGTGCGCGCTGTCTGGGTTTTTGGAGGTGACCTATCTCTGGCTCCTCGCAGCTGCTTACCGGCGAGGCGAACTCTCGGCCGTATATCCGATCGCGCGCGGCTCGGCTCCGCTGCTCGCGGTCATCGCCGGCCTGGTGCTGCTTCATGAGCGTCTGACCGGCCTCCAGCTCGTCGGGGTCGGCCTGTTGCTCGCAGGCATCCTCGCGGTCACGCTCTCGCAGGCCAGCGGGCGGGCCACGGTTCCTGCCTTGCTCACCGGGGTGGCCATCGCGTCGTACACCGCGGTCGACCGCATTGGTGTGCGGCTCTCCACGCCGTGGCTATATGGCTGGCTGCTGATCGTCCTGATGCTCGCCGGCATATCTGTCTCGACATGGATCGCGGCGCGCGTGACCGCCGGACGCCGCCCTACGGTCGAGCAACCATCCAGCGGCCCCGTTTTGAGTCGCGCCCAGGCAACCCTGATCGGGATCTTCATGTGGGGCGGCTACCTGCTGGTCCTCTGGGCATTGAGCCTCGCGCCCCTTTCCGTCGTCGCCCCGGTGCGCGAGACGGCGGTCGTAGGGGTGGCGATCTGGGGCGTTTGGAGGCTGCGTGAGAGGGAGGCCTTACCGCTCAAACTCTCCGGCGCCGTGGCCACCCTCGCGGGGGTCGCCCTGCTCGCTCTTTGATGTTCTGGCGCCCCGCGGCGCCGGTGGTAAGGTAGATCAGTCGCCCAGATGGCAGGCGATGTACGCCGCGGTCGTGGTGTTCTCGAAAGGCCCGTGCGTTCGCGACATTGTTTTCGAGAAATGGGAGTAGGGAGATGCCGACAGGCACCATCAAAAAGTTGGTCTCCGACCGCGGATTCGGGTTCATCGCCGCCGAGGACGGGCGTGAGTATTTCTTCCACCGAACAGGACTCGATTCGGCTGTGAACTTCGACTCGCTGGCTGGCGGCGAGAAGGTCAGCTTCGAGATCGAGCCGAGCCAGAAAGGCCCGCGCGCGAACCGCATCAAGCTCGCGTAGCTGGACGTTTTGCCGGCCGGCCGCCCTAGCGCCGCCGGCTTTTCTCCTCGATGAACGCCGGTCTCCGGAGCTTCGAAATCGTGCCCCGGGGTGGTTACTCACTCGAACAGGGCGCGAACTTCATCGGCGCGTGGCATCGAGCACCGTCGGAGACCGGCGACCCGGAGGGCCATCTTCACCTCGCGTTCCTGACGGACGCCAATTGGACACCAGTGGGGAGCTGCCTGCGCCAGGACTCGCGGGGCCACGTTCTCGGGACCATCTACGGGGACGCCTCGCAACCGGCGATGGTGGCCAGACAGGTCGAGCGCATCCTGAGCCTGGACGTCGACGGTCGGGGGTGGCCCGAGGTTGGAAAGCGGGACCCGGTCGTGGCAAAGCTCCAGCGGATGTTCCCGGGGTTCAGGCCGGTCAACTGGTCGGACGCGTATGAGGCGGCCGCCTGGTGCATCATCTCGTCGCGCATCTCGATGCGCCAGGGCCAGGGCGTCAAGGAGCGAATGTCCCGCGAGCTCGGTCATGCGATCGACGTGCATGGACATGTGCTGTGGACGTTCCCGAGCCCGGATCGGCTGGCACACCTCGAGAAGTTTCCCGGCCTCTTCGGCCGCAAGGTCGAATATCTGAACGCGCTTGGGCGCGCAGCACTGGCGGGTGAGGTCGACACGGAGACGCTGCGCTCGATGTCGCGCGACGAATCCCTAAAAAGCCTGCGCCGGCTGCCTGGTATCGGTGAGTTCGGATCGCAGCTCGTGCGCCTGCGGGCGCTGAGCGCGGTCGACGAGCTTCCGACCCACGAACCACGTCTGATGGGTGCGATCCGCTCCGAGTACGGCCTGGCGGACGAGCCTGATCAGGGGAAGCTCGAGCAGCTCGCCGAGAAGTGGTCGCCGTACCGCATGTGGGCCTGCGTGTGCCTGAGGCGGACGCTTGAGAGCGGCGCGGGGATGACCCACTCACGGGCGGCCCAATAGGCGGCCTTAACAGCCTGGGTTGCAGCCGTTTTTTGCCGGCCGTACTCTCGTTCCAGGCTGGTGGGGGCAATCAGTAGGTCCCATCCTTCTCGCCGCTCCTGCGCGCTGGGACCAGCAAGCAGAAGGGTGGGACCCCGCGAGGGGTGCATCTGTCAGCGCGACGCGCTGCGAACCAGGACCATCGCGGCCGCCCACATCAGTGACCCAGCGATCAGCAGGACCCACATGGTCCACGTGATCACCGAAAACTCAACCAGCGCGCCGAAGATGCACATCGCCGCGGCGCCCGCCAGCAGGAACGCGCCTGGGAAAAGCATCCAGGCCGAGTACCACGGCGGCTGCACTGAGTCGCCTCGATCGAAGAGCCGGCCGGCGCCGAAGACCAGGCCGGCCACGATGACCGCGGGCGCGGTCAGGCCGATCGCCCATCTCAGCTCCACCGCGCCTGCGGCGGCGCCCAGCAGCGGCTGAAGCCCGGCAGTGGCGAGCGCCGAAGGCACCGCGAACGCGAGCATGCGCAGGATTGCGCTTGCCGGTGGCAACTCAGCTCATCCCGCCGGCAGGTTGGGTGGTTGCGCCGCCAGCGTGAAGACCGGCTGCGTGTGGATCCGGCCCAGCTGCACGTCGCTGTAGTAGGCGGGCTGCGAGAGCTGAGTCATGAACCAGTCGTTGAGCAGATTCGCGCGCCGCACCAGTCCCGCTTCGTCGATGATTGCCCCGGCATAAGGCTGTCGCGGCAACCCCGATGAGAGATCCGGCGAATCGTAGAAGTCCGAAGTGCCGTAGACAGAGGTCGACGCGTACGAATACATGGCGACTCCGAGCACCTGGTTTCCGCGCGCCGAGGGCGCCAGGGCGCGCCGAATCTGGGCCAGTGAGTCCTCCGGATAGTTCAGGAAGATGCCGACCCCCGTGACCACTCGATTTGCGAATCCCGAGTCCTTTTCGAAGCGCAGCCACTGATCGAACCAGGCTCCCTCGCGCCGGTCCCAGTCGCTGTCGTAGTTCATGGGCACCCCGAAGTCGACGTAGCCCTTGACCATCCAGTCGTACCAGTCTTGAAACACGGAGGAGTACGCCGACGTGAGGCTCCAGCCCGCCACAGTCGCGGGCCCGCCGCCAAAGCAGATGAGCGCGCCGCTGAGCTTGACGGCGGGCTTGACGGTGCGCAGATCGTCGTGCAGGTTGCGCACGAACGCCGTGACCTGTTCGCGACGCCATGCCTGCCATCGGCTGTCGTCCGGCGCGGGAACGCTGCTCGTGCCGGTGTCATGCATGTAGAGGCTGAGGGAGGCCTGGCTGTAGCCCCAGGTCACGCCGGGGTAGCGGACGAAGTCCATGTGCAGGCCGTCCACGTTGTAGTTGCGAGCGACGTCCATGAAGATCTTGTGCGTGTACGCCTGCACCGCCGGGTTGCCCGGGTCGAGGTATCCGCCGGTCGCGCCGTCGTTGGTCCGGTTGACCCAGTCCGGGTGCTTCACATACACACCGCTGGATTCGCCGACGAAGAACGTGTTCAGCCAGGCGTGCACCTCGATGCGCGGCGTTGACTCATGGGCGAGCTGGATCAAGTAGGCGAGAGGATCGAAACCGCGAGACGCCGCGATGTCCAACGCTCGTGGCTCGTCCGCACGATTGAAATACGCATCGCCTGCTTTGCGCACTTGAACAAAGAGTGCGTTCAGGTTCGCCCGGTGCGCGTCTGCGACCAGCTTCTCGATTTGGGCACGCGATTTGATGCCGTCGTGAAACGCGTCCACCCACATCGCCCGGTACTGAGCGGGACCGTAAACGATCGGGCTCGCGGATGGCGACGGCGACTCGAGGGCGGAAAGGAGGGCCGATGGGGTGGGCGTCGCGGTGGCCTGCGGACCGGGCGCGCATCCGCTCAAACCGACGAGCAGCAGGACAGCCCAACCCGCATGTCGCATCAAGCCACCGCGAACAGGACGTGGTTTCGCCCGGTTGTCTCGAACGATCCGGGGTAGGAAACTCGAAGTGTTTTGACCGCCTCGTCAATGAATTCCTGGCGGCGGTCGTCGTCGATCACCTCCATGCGGCTCGCGTAAAACCACCAGCCGGCGAATTGCGAGACAAACTGTTCGGCGGAAGGCCACTTCACGTTTTCCTCGATCGACTCGACGTCGGCAGTCGCAAAGCCCGCGTCAACCGCAGCTTGCCGAAACCGCTCCATGTCGGAGACGGCATCGCGTGTGGATCTCTGGTCGGCAGCCTGCGGCGCAGGGCCAAGCCAGCGGTCGACGACGTCATCCAGAAGCGACCACACGAGATCCTTCGTCGTGTCAACGGGGACGCTGGCGGCGAGCTGGCCCGCTGGACGCAGCACCCGGCGAGCCTCGCGCAGCGCAGCTCCCAGGTCGGGCGCGAACTGCAGTCCATGACCGCAGGCGGCGGCGTCGAACGACGCGCCGCCGAAAGAAAGCTGTTCGATGTCCATCACCTCGAACCGGGCGTTGGGAATCCGGGCCGCCTGGGCCAGCTCGATCATCCCGGGCGCGAGGTCCACCCCGACGACCTCACCGCCGGGCGCGACCTGTGCCGCGAGGCGCCTTGCCAGAGTTCCGGGTCCACAGGCGAGATCGAGGATGCGCATCCCCGGCCGGGCATGGACCAGCTCGAGGACACGGAGCCGCCCGCGCGCCTCACCGTGAGCCATGACCTGCTCGAGGCGGCGATCGTAGGCAAGTGCGTGACGGCTGAAGACCCCAGAAAAGTGCTGCTTCGATTTCACGGGGTGAGGTTCTGCCACTCGTGTTCGAGCCATAGGGCCGCCCGCAGCGTATCCGCGTTGGTCCGCCCGACCACCTGCATCCCGACCGGAAGGTCGCCCCGGCGCGCAGGGGCGGGAAGGGCCACCACCGGCTGGCCGGTCGTGTTGAAAGGGCGGGTGAATCGTGAGAGCGGCTCGCGCACTTCGTCCCCGGAGTTCACGAGCGGCGCGACGATCGCGGTCGCCGGCAGCAGGAGGGCGTCGACGTCCTCCATCGCGCGCGCCGACGCCCCCACCAACTGCTTGCGCTCGCGGAGCGCTTCCTCGAAGTCGACGGCCAGCACGCCCAGCCCGCGCCGGATGTGGCCGAGCACGTCCGCCTCGTACTTCTCCGGGACTTCGTCTGCCCACCGGCGGTGAAAGGTCGCAGCCTCGACCAGGAGGATGGTCAGGCCGGTGCGGAAAAGCCGTTCGCGATCGACAAACTCGATCTCTGGCAGGCCTTGGGAGACCAGGCGCCAGGCGCGCTCGGTTGGCTCGTCCAGGTCTGCGACCCAACCGGCCGGCACCGCGATTCGGGGTTTCGCCAGGTGTTCGGTGCTGACGGCCTCCCCTGACATCATCGAGAAGGCGCGCGCCGCGCTCGCCACGTCCCGCGCCATCGGGCCTAGCGTGTCCAGCGACCAGCTGAGCGGCACCACGCCGGTGAGGTCGATGCTTCCGAGCGCCGGCTTGAATCCCACCACCCCGCACAGGGAAGCTGGGATCCGGATCGATCCCCCGGTGTCGCTGCCGATCGCCCAGTCGCACATGGCCGCGGCCACCGCAACCGCCGAGCCGCCCGACGACCCGCCCGCCACCCGGCTGGGATCGTGCGGATTGAGGACGTTCCCGTAGTGGATGTTGGTGCTGGTCACCCCGTACGCGAACTCGTGCAGGTTGGTCTTGCCGACCACCACGCAGCCTTCCCGGCGGATGCGCTGAACAACAGGCGCGTCCCGCTCGGCGGGCACATTCGGAAGGATGATCGCGCCGGCGGTCGTGACCATTCCCGCGACGTCGACCAGGTCCTTGATTGCGACCACCGGGCCGGCGCCCTCTTCGGACGAGGTCGCGATGAATGCATGAAGCTGGGCACGCTCTTCAATCTGCCGGCGCGCCTCGCGCAGGTCCACAAGCCAATTCTCAGGTGTATGGAGGGCCGGCCGCGCTATTCTGCCCGCCATGCAGACTGCTGGTGCGCTTGCTGCCGCGATCGCCTGGAGCAAAGTCGACGTGCTGACCCCGTCTCAGCGGATCACCGCCGAAATCCAGATCCGAGGGCGTCTGCGGGACACGATCAACGATCCTGAGCCGGTATTCCACATGCGCAACGTGAGCGCGGAGCCGCTGATACCCGGCGCCGTAGCGCTGAACGGCGTCCCGGAGGGTCTTTTCAGCAAGGCCTTTGTCGGCGGCATACGCACGATCGAGCCCGAGCCACCTCCGCCGGACCAGATCATGGAGATGATCCGGCGCTACATCATGTTCCAGGCGGACACGTTTCTCGTCACCGGGGCGGTCGAGTTCCCAAAGGCGACCGAAACGGCAATGCACATGGAGATCCTGATGAAGTCGAGATTTTTCCCGGTGGTGGACGCCACGATCACGACCTTCGGCGTGAACTCCAAGAGCTGGACGCAGGCTCAGATCATGGTCAACCGCGACCTGATGCTTGCGTTGTACCTGGGCTAGAGGCGCGGCCGAAAACCCTCGGCGAGAGATGCCGCATGGGCGCCGAAGATCCGTCGGGGGCTTTTCGGGCCGCGCCTCTAGGTCGTCTTCGCCCCGAACGCGCGCTGGATCCCCGACCACATGACCTTGAAGAACAGCGACAGGGCGTTGACCGGTTTCGCCGTGACCGGTTGGGCTGGGCTCGCCGCCGCGGCGGTCGCCGCCGGCGCACCGGGCCCGCCGCCCGACGCCGGCTCCGCAGCTTCGACGTTGGCCTTGATGCACGCAGCCATGTCGTTCACGATCCGGCGCGAGACGTCTTCCATCACGCCTCGCCCGAACTGCGCGACCCGGCCGGCGACGTTGTAATCGGTCACGATCTTGACCGTTGAGCCGCTGCCTTCGGGCTCCACGCTCATCACCGCCTTGGCGCGGGCAGATCCCGGCCCGGTGGTCTCCCGTCCCTCGGCCTCCAGGGTGGCCGAGCGCTGCGCGTCGTTCCGGTCGACGATCTTCGCCGTGCCGTTGTACGCCACCGTGATGGGTCCTACCTTGATCTTCACCTTGCCTTTGAAGGTGGTCGGATCCACGACCTCGGACAGCTCCGCGCCCGGGACGCAGCCCACAATCTTGTTCACGTCCAGCAGGTAGGCGAACACCCGATCCGGCGGCGCGCCGACGCTGAATGAATTTTCTAGTTGCATTTCGCCGCTAAAAGTAGCGCAATAGACGTATCGCGTTCGGCTTGGTGGCGGCGGATTGAGCTAGGCTCGCCACATACGACCGGTTGCGAAGTCGCCAGGTCGACAGGTTCAACTTCGCCATCCGTCATTGCTTCCGGCGCCGCAAGGCCGACCGGGGAGGGGATTAGGAGGAGCGTATGAAGCACAAGGTCTCGACCACAGTCAACGGAACCCGGCGCGAGCACGAGGTCGAGTCGCGGCTTCTGCTCGTGCACTACCTGCGCGATGTAGTCGGCCTCACCGGCACGCACATCGGGTGCGACACCAGCCAGTGCGGCGCGTGCACGATCCTCGTCGACGGCAAGGCGGTCAAGAGCTGCACGATGTTCGCCGTCCAGGCCGAAGGCAAGCAGCTCACGACGATCGAGGGCATGGCCAAGGACGGAGAGCTCCACCCGCTGCAGCAGGCATTCTGGGATGAGCACGGACTCCAGTGCGGCTACTGCACGCCAGGCTTCATCATGGCCGCCGCGTACCTGCTCTCGCAGAACCCAAACCCGACCGAGGACGAGATCCGAAGAGGCCTCGAAGGCAACCTCTGCCGGTGCACCGGCTACGTCAACATCATCAAGTCCGTGCAGTCCGCGGCAAAGACGATGGGCGGCGCCAGGGCGAAGCCCGCAGGCCGGCCCGCCGTCACAGCGGGAGGGGACTAGCCATGGCGGTGACCACGATGATCGGCGCCAGGATCCACCGCAGGGAGGATCCCCGTCTGGTCAGCGGCGAAGGCCGCTACGTAGACGACTTCACCCGCCCGGGCACGGTCTTCCTCTCGGTGGTTCGCAGCCCGTTTGCCCACGCCTTGATCAAGAGCATCGATGTCAGCCAGGCGACCAAGGCACCGGGAGTGGTTGCGGTCTATACGCACAAAGATTTCGCCAAGGTGCTTTCAGGGACCATGCCCGTCACCCCTTCCTTCGTGGCGGAGAAGAAGCAGATCCCGCCCAGGTTCCCGATCGCCGAAAAAGAGGTCGTGTACCAGGGCGAACCCGTCGCGGTGGTGCTCGCCGAGACGAAGTACCAGGCCTCTGACGCGTCCAACCTGATCGACGTCGAGTACGAGCAGCTTCCGGCGGTGATGGACCTTGACAAGGCCCTGGAGGCCAAGAGTCCTAAAGTCCACTCGGGCGCACCCGACAACCTCGGTTGGGACCTCACCTACATCCCGGATGACGCGGCGGTCATGAAAGAGGCCGACGTGGTCATCAAAGCGCGCATCCTCCAGCAGCGGCTGGCGCCGACCTCGATGGAGACCCGCGGCGTGCTTGCCGAGTACTCCAAGCCAGACGGCACTTTGACCGTGTGGATGTCGAGCCAGAGCCCGCACTTCGTGCGGCTGTTCCTTGGCGGCGCGATGGGGATACCTGAAAACCGGCTCCGGGTCATCTCTCCCGACGTGGGCGGAGGCTTCGGCGCCAAGATCAGCCCGTATTCAGAGGACTGGCTGGTGCCCGCCGCGGCAAAGCTGAGCGGGCGTCCGGTGAAGTGGATCGAGTCGCGGACCGAATCGCTCCTGACCACCACCCACGGCCGAGGCCAGGTCTTCGAGGTTGAGGCCGGAGCCAAGAAGGACGGGACCCTGGTCTTCATCAAGGCGACCCAGTACCTGGACATCGGTGCGTACATGGGCACGTTCGCGGCGTTCCAGGCATGCGCGTGCCTGCTTGCGGGCGGCGCGTACAACTGGAAGCATGTGGCTGCTCGCACGGTCGGCGTCCTGACCAACAAGGTTCCGACCGATCCTTACCGAGGCGCCGGTAGGCCAGAGGCGACACACCTTTGTGAGCGGGCGATCGACCTGCTCGCAGGCGAGCTGAAGATGGATCCGGCGGAGCTTCGTCGCAAGAACTTCATCACGACTTTCCCGCACACCAATCACTTCGGCCTGGTCTTCGACTCCGGCGCCTACGAGAAGGCGATGGACATGGCCATGGGGATTGCGGGTTACGAGAAGCTTCGCCAGGAGCAGGAAGAAGGCCGCAAGAAGGGCAAGTACCTCGGCATCGGAATGTCGAGCTGGATCGAGATCTGCGGCTTCGGGCCGAGCGCGGCCACCGCGCCCGCGACTGGAGGCATAGCGTTGGTTGAATCGGCGCAGGTTCGTGTGTTTCCAACCGGCTCGGTCGCGGTCTACGTCGGCACCCATTCGCACGGCCAGGGCCACGACACCACGTTCCCGCAGATCGTCGCCGACACCCTCGGTGTGCCCTACGACTCCATCGAGTTGAGGCACGGCGACACCGCTGAGGGGCCGGCCTTCGGCTATGGAACCTATGGCAGCCGCTCGCTGGCGGTGGGTGGGATGGCCGTGCACAAGGCGAGCAAGAAGGTGGTCGACAAGGCCCGCAAGCTCGCCGCGCACCTGTTCGAGGCGGCTGAGGAAGACGTCGTGTTCGACCAGGGCCAGTTCTACGTCAAGGGCAGCCCCGACAAGCGAAAGGCGTTCGGGGAGGTGGCGTTCGCCTCGTATGGCGCGGGCCTTCCCGAGGGGATGGAGCAGGGCCTCGAAGCTGTCGCGTACTACGACCCGAGCAACTTCGTGTGGCCGTTCGGCACTCATATCGCCGTGGTCGAGGTCGATGCCGAAACCGGGCACGTCGATCTCAAGCGCTACATCGCGGTCGACGACTGCGGCAACATCATCAACCCGATGATCGTCGACGGTCAGATCCATGGCGGGGTTGCCCAGGGAATCTCGCAAGCCCTCTACGAGGAGATCATTTATGACGACGAATCGGGGCAGATGAGGACAGGAACGTTCACCGACTACCTGGTCCCGAGCGCCAACGAGTTTCCTGTCTTTGAGCTCGGCCGAACCATCACCCCGTCGCCAACCAATGAGCTTGGCGTCAAGGGCATCGGTGAGGCCGGCACGATCGCAAGCTCCGTTGCGGTCATCAACGCCATCTGCGACGCGCTGAGCCCGCTGGGCATCAAGCATGTCGACATGCCGGCCAGCCCAGACCGGCTCTGGAAGCAGATTCAGCAGGCGCGCGGCGCCTCTAGCAACGGAAAGGAGGCTCGCAAGTGATTCCGGCCGCATTCGAGTACGCACGCGCCTCCTCTGTCGAGGAGGCCTCAAAGCTGTTGAACAAGTACGGCGAGGACGCCAAGGTGCTCGCGGGCGGGCACAGCCTGATCCCCTTGATGCGCCTTCGCCTCGCGCAACCCAAAGCGCTAGTCGACATCAACGGCATCAAGGAACTCGACCACATCAAGGAGGACGGATCGAAGCTGCGCATCGGCGCCTTGACCCGCCACGTGACGCTCCAGAACTCAGCCGTGGTGAAACAGAAGCTGCCCATCCTCGCGGAGGTGGCGGGCGAGGTGGGAGACAACCAGGTTCGCAACATGGGCACGATCGGTGGCGTGGTGGCGCACGCCGATGCCGCGGGCGACTACCCGACCATCGCGTTGATGCTCGACGCCGAGATCGTCACCAACCGGCGCACGATCGCCGCCAAGGATTTCTTCAAAGACATCTTCACGACGCCGCTCGCGGCGGACGAGATCGTCATCGAGGTCGTCTTTCCGGTGGCAAACGGTCCGCACAAGTACATCAAGTTCCGCCGCCGCCTTTTCGACTGGGCGATCGTCGGCGCGGCGGCTCAGAAGATGAACGGCGGCTGGCGCATCGGGCTGACCAACGTGGGGCCGACCCCGGTCCGCGCCAAGGCCGTCGAGGAGGCCCTGCACAACGGCGCCAAGCCGGAAGAGGCGGCCCAGCACGCGTCCGACGGCTTGAACCCGTCCGGCGACCTGCGTGCCAGCCCCGAGTACAAGAAGCACCTGGCGCGGGTGCTGACCAAGAGAGCGATCGAACAAGCTGAGTAGTGACAAGGCCCGGCGTTCGCGCCGGGCCACCTGTCATCTCGTAACTCGTAACCTTTGGGCGTGACCGCAGCAGCTCCTACCACGATCGAGGACGTCGAGCAGCGCCTGCGCGAGCGAAAGTACATCGGGGATCGCGCCCTCGCCACGTCGATCTTCCTCGCCCTGAAGCTGGAGAAGCCGCTTTTCATCGAGGGCGAGGCGGGCGTCGGCAAGACCGAGGCGGCAAAGGTCATGGCCGATGTGCTCGATGCGCGGCTGATCCGCCTCCAGTGCTATGAGGGCATCGACCTGGCGCATGCCGTCTACGAGTGGAACTACCCGCGCCAGCTCCTGCACATCCGGCTCATGGACTCAGGCGAGGATCGCCACGTCGCCGAGCGCGAGATCTACAGCCCGGAGTTTCTCCTGCGCCGGCCGCTGCTCGACGCCATTGACAACGACGACCCGACGCCGCCGGTTCTGCTGATCGACGAGATCGATCGCTCCGACGAGGAGTTCGAGGCATTCCTGCTCGAGCTGCTATCCGACTTCCAGGTCTCGATCCCGGAGATCGGCACGATCAAGGCGAAGCGCGCGCCGTTCGTGGTCATCACGTCGAACCGGACCCGCGAGGTGCACGACGCGCTGAAGCGCCGGTGCCTGTATCACTGGATCGACTACCCGGATCTCGAGAAGGAGGTCGAGATCGTCCGCGCCCGGGCTCCTGAAGCGGCCGAGGGCCTCGCCCGCGAGGTCGCCGCCCTGGTCCAGGGATTGCGCGGGATGGATCTCTACAAGGTGCCGGGCGTCGCGGAGACGCTGGATTGGGCGCGCTCGCTGGCCGTGCTGGGCGCCACGCGAATCGACCCGGCCCTAGTCAACGCGACCATCGGCGCGGCGCTCAAGTACCAGGAGGACCTCGAACGAGTGCGGGAGCAGGTGCCCGCTCTGGTCGAGAAGGCGCGGGGTGCCTGAGCCGGCACCAGATCTCCTGCCTCGGTTGGGGGCATTCGCGCGGCTGCTGCACGATGCGGGCCTTGAGGCCGGCCCGCGCCGGTTGACGGACGCGACGCGCGCGCTGGTCTACATCGACCTCAAACAGCAAGCCGATTTCCGCCACGCGCTGCGCTCGGTCTTCGTGAGCCGCAAGGAAGACCTCCCGACATTTGACGCCGCCTTCGACATCTTCTGGTCGCCGCTGGATCCGAGAGCCGCCGCCGGGGTGATTCCCGGGCGCAGCCGCTCTCTGCCGCTGCCGCCCGAGCGGGCCAAGGCGTGGTCGGCCGCGCTCGGTCTCAACAGCTCGCAGATGAACCGCGAGCAGGACCCGACAGTCGTGCCCGCAAGCTCGAGCGGCTACAGCCGTGAAGAGCTGCTGCGTCAAAAGGACTTCGAGCAGATGACCTGGCAGGAGACCGAACAGGTCCGGCGGCTGCTCGAGGAGGCGCCGTGGCGGGTCGCCGAGCGAAAGACGCGGCGTCTGCGCGCGGCGCGAGCCGGCAGCATCGACCTGCGCCGCTCCGCGCGCCACGCGATCCGGTCGAGCGGTGAGCTGATGAGGCTGTTCTATCGCCGCCCGCGAGTCCGGAGGCGGCCGCTGGTCCTGATCTGCGACGTGAGCGGTTCGATGGAGCGGTACTCGCGCCTCCTGATGATCTTCGCGCACGCCATCGCGCGCCGCGAGGACCTGGAGGCTTTCGTGTTCTCGACGCGGCTGACCCGGATCACCCGCCTGCTTCGCTATCGCGACCTGGATCGCGCGCTCGACTCGGTGAGCAAGGGCGTCCACGATTTCAGCGGCGGCACGCGGATCGGCGACGCGCTGTCCGATTTCAACCGGCATTGGGCTCGCCGGGTGCTCGGACATGGCGCCATCGTGATCATCGTCAGCGACGGGTGGGATCGAGGGGATCCGGCAAGGCTCACCGCCGAGCTCATCCACCTCCGCCGCTCGTCGCACCGCCTGATCTGGCTCAACCCGCTCCTTGGCTCCGAGGGATATCAACCTCTGACCCGCGGCATGGCCGCCGCGCTTCCACACTGCGACGACTTTCTCGCCGCGCACAACCTCCAGGCGCTCGATGACCTGGGTCGCCTGCTCGCCGGGCTGGACCGGCGCTCGAGGTTCAGATAGCTATGCGCGAGGTGCTGGGCGAGCTCGGCGAGTGGACCAAGGCCGGCGAAGACATCGCGCTCGCGACCGTCGTCGAGACGTGGGGCTCGAGCCCGCGCCCGCTGGGCTCGAAGATGGTGGTCACCCGTTCGGGGAAGATGGCCGGCTCGGTCTCGAACGGCTGCATCGAGGGTGCGGTCTTCGACGAGGCGCAGAAGGTTTTGAAGAGCCGCCAGCCCAAGCTGGCCGCGTTCGGGGTGGCGGACGACGTGGCGTTCGAGGTCGGCCTGGCCTGCGGCGGACACATCGAGGTGTACATCGAACCCCTGGGACCTGTGCACCAGCAGCTGATCGCCATGCTTCAGCGAGATGAGCCGGCGACGTTGCGAACGAACCTCGCGACCGGCGAGGCGGACATGGTCGAGGGGTGGACACCCTCAGGATCCGAGCTGGCGCGACGTGAGGGAGACATGTTCATCGAGCCGTTCCGCCGCCCGGCTCATCTCATCATCGTCGGGGCGATCCACATCGCGATCCCGCTGCACCGTCTCGCCAAGCTGATGGGTTACCGGGTCACCGTCGTCGACGCGCGTGCGAAGTTCGTCACCAAGGAGCGATTCCCGGAGGCCGACGAGCTCATCGTGGCCTGGCCCGACGAGGCCATGGCCAGCCTCGCGATCGACAACTCGACGTACGTCGTCATCCTGACCCACGATCCAAAGTTCGACCTGCCTGCGCTGCGCTCGGTGCTGACGAAGGACGCGGGTTACATCGGGGCGATCGGGAGCCGGAAGACCAACGAGAACCGATTCGACGCGCTGCGAGCGGAAGGCTTCACCGAGGAGCAGCTCGCGCGGGTGTACGGACCGATCGGTTTCGACCTGGGAAGCCGCGGGGCGGAGGAGACCGCGCTCGGCATCCTCGCCGAGATCACAGCGACGCGATTCGGCGGCACCGGGGCCTCGATGCGAGATGCGCGGAAGACCTCAATTGCGTGAGCGCATCACGCGTTCACGGATGATTGGCAACGCCACATAGAACAGTGTTACGCAGGCATAGAGCGCCAGGCTCAGCCTGAAGCTGACGAGCGCAAGTAGTGTCGCCAGCGGAAAGAGTGCGAGTCCCGTGGAGAATCCCAGCCAATCGAATGGGAGGTGCGTTCGGAGAAAGCGGCGTGCGTTTAGGCTGAATAAGCTGAACGCGACCGCCATCGCCGACATGGTCGCGCCGTACGCGAATGCCGCGGTTTGCTGGTCGTGACCTGCCTGCAGGTAGTGCGCCAGCACCGCAGTAGGAAACGGGATCGCCGCCACCGTCAACAGCAGCAGCGCGTTCAAGAATAGAAAGGGGCGATCGATACGGTCCATCGAGTCAAACACGATGTGGTGGTTGACCCAGATCACGACGATGGTCATGAAGCTGATCGCGTAGGCGGCATACGACGGCCACTCGTTTAACAAGGCCCGGCTCAGCAACCCCGACTTCACCGCTGGGGCCGCAAGGGAGAAGATCAGGAGGGTTGCGGCGACCGCGAACACGCCGTCGCTGAAGGCCTCCGCACGGGTTTTGTTCACGCCGACAACCCTACTCAGGTGCGTTACCCGTGGGTCTGCGTTTGACTCCTGAAGCGCCTTGCCTTTTCGCGATTCCCGCAGGAAGCCATCGTGCACCAGCGGCTCGAGTGATTCTTCGAGCGGTCGTAGTACGCCCATCGACAGGCCTGCGAGCTGCACAGCTTGAGCCGTGTCCAGTCTGGGTCTTCCATGGCCGCGTACAGGGTGGCCACGATGCGTCCCATCGCGCCCACGATGCCAGGCGACTCCGGCTCGAGCCGCGCCTTACCGTCAGCGCCGAATCGCATCCGTAACCCGCTCGCGGTCGCAGCCCCGTTGAGAGTCGCGACGTCTACGGGGTAGACCTTCGACCCGGAGTTGGCGCCGATCACGTTGCGGATCGCCTCGCGCAAGGCGATCGCGTGCTTCAGGTCCGACGCGCCGGCCGTCAGGGAGCTGTCGAGCAGTCCTTTTGCAACCAACCAGGCCTGGAGCGTGTTTGGGTCGTCGAGCTCCTCCGGGCCGTCCTGAAGGTCGGCGGTGTTGACGAATGCCTGGACGAGCCCGATGTCACCGGCAGCGGTTTGTCGGTCTGCCACACCAAAAGTATATCCATAACCGGCTAAAAGCTAACACCGGTTATAATAACCAGTGTAGTTTGTACGCTAGTTACCAAGGAAATAGGAGGGCGAACCAAATGCATCCCTATCTGAACGAGGACGTCGCGTTCGAGCGTTTGAAGGACCTCCAGCGGGAGATGGAGAACAGTCGCATGGCCGCCGATTCGCTTGTAGGCCTGGGCAAGTTGGTCCGGAACCTGGCGGCTCGCGCCTGGTTGCTCGCCGGCCTCGCCATGCGCCGGGCGCCGCGTCGCCGCCCGGGCCTGAGCAGATCGATTACGAGGAGACCGCCGCGTCGGATGTGGCTTAGGTCTCGGGCCTCAGGCCGACAGGCGCTTCAACACCGCGACCTGCTCGGCGTCGGGACCGCCTCCGGCGCCGGGCACCTCGAGGATGAACGGGAGGCGCGCGAGGCGGGGCTCGTGCAGCAGGGCGCGAAAACCCTCCTCGCCGATCTCACCGGCTCCGATGTTCGCGTGGCGGTCGCGGTTGGAGCCGAGGCCGGTCACAGAGTCGTTGCAGTGGATCACCTCGACACGCGACAGCCCGATCACCCGCTCCAGCTCGTCCAGCGTTTTGGACACCTCGGCGGGAGTGCGCTCGTCGTAGCCCGACGCGAAGGCGTGGCAGGTGTCGAAGCAGACCGAGACCCGCTGGTCGTCCAGCGCGGTCAGCATCTGAGCGATCTCCTCGAATCGCGCACCCACGCATCCGCCGAGCCCGGCGTTGTTCTCGATCAAGAGGCGGGCAGAGCTCGGGTTTGCGCGCTCGAGCACGTGCTTCAGGTGCTCGACGATCCCCGGAAGCCTGGCCTCGAACCCGGCACCTTTGTGCGACCCGGTATGGAAGATGACGCCGTCGACTCCAAGGTCGTCGGCGGCCTTTAGGTAGCCGGCGAGCGTGCTCTCTGAACGCTGGCGCAGCGTCGGGTCGTCCCCGGCGAGGTTGATCAGGTAGACCGCGTGAAAGTAAAAGGGCGGGTGGCCGTGTTTCGCGGCCGCTTCCTTGAAAGTCGCGATCCTCGTCTCGTCGAGCTTGGGCGAACCCCAGAAGCCGGGTGGCGTGGGGTGGACCTGGATCGCCTCCGCGCCCATCGCGTGGGCCCGTTCGAACGCGAGGTGTAGACCCCCGGACGAGTCGACATGAGCTCCAAGCAGCGGCATTCAGAGAGAGTAAGGCGGGTCCCTTCTGGCATGCTGGGATGTGAATGGCAATCTTCGTCATGGGCGACCTCGACCTGGCGGTCAGGGGACGCACCTATCGCGAGCCGGAAGGGACCCACAGTCTCGTCGTGCGAGGCCGCGATCTCGACTCGGCCCTGCTGCACCTGGCCTCACGCGCCGACTGCCGCGCCCTCGCTGTCGTGGGCCTTCCCGAGACGCTCCCGGACATGGCGGCGCTCGCCGGCCGCCGCTTGCTGCTCGTAGACGGCGACAGCGAGCGCCTGCGCGAGTACGCCGAGAGCGCCATCCGTGCGGGCATCGAGGTCGAGTGGATCCGCTCCGCCCGACCTCCCTTCGAGCGCCTCGCCGCCGCGCTGCTGCCAGTGGGGGCGATCGTCATGGCAGCCGGATCCGGCTCGCGCATGCCCGGATCCGAGAAGCTGCTGCTCGAATTCGACAGCAAGCCGATGGTGCGCCACGCGATGGAGTCTGCGTCTGAAGGGGGCTGCCACCAGGTCGTCGTCGTCTACTCGTCCGCTGACGTCCGCGATGCAATCGACGGCGCCGCGGAGGTGGTTCACAACCCGAAAGCGAGGACCGGAATGGCCTCGTCTCTGCACGCCGGTTTGCGGGCGATGCGCGAAGAGATCGAGGCCGCGGTGATCGTCCTCGGTGACCAGCCGCTGGTGGGTTCCCGCACCATCGCGGCTTTGATGCGGGCCTGGCGCCGCGAAGGTTCGCGCCCCGCCGTGGCGGTCGCGCAGGCTCACGGCGAGTGGACTCCTCCGGTGGTCCTGGCGCGTGAGCTCTGGCCCGAGCTGATGGCGCTCAAAGGCGATGCCGGCGCGCGCCAGATCCTGCAGGGACACCCGGAGCTGCTCGACATCGTGCCCGCCCCCGGTCGCCCGGACGACATCGACACGCCCGAGGACTACTCCAAGATCGTCAAGCTTTTTCCGCGCCGCAAGCCACGCCAGCGAGCCTAGCCTCCCCACCATGTGGGGAGGTCCCGCCAGGGCCGCGCAGCGGCGCTCGCGGGGGAGGGGAGATGGTCGCGCGCCGCGCGTGGGAAGGCGTAGGATTCGAATCGTGCTAGTGATCGCTCTAGGAGTGAAAACTTGAAAGATCGGGGCTGGCTCAAGGCCGGCGATTACGAAGACATCCTCTACGAGACCTGGGACGGGATCGCCAAGATCACGATCAACCGACCCGAGGTCCGAAACGCCTTCCGCCCGGCGACGGTTTCCGAGATGTCGAAAGCTTTCGAGGCTGCGCGTGACGATCCCGAGATCGGCGTGGTCATCCTCACGGGAGCGGGGACCGAGGCGTTCTGCTCTGGCGGAGACCAGCGCATTCGGGGGGACGACGGCTACATCGACCCGAAGGGCACGGGGCGGCTCAACGTGCTCGACCTGCAGATCCAGATCCGCCGGCTGCCCAAGCCTGTGGTCGCGATGGTCGCGGGCTACGCAATCGGCGGAGGGCACGTGCTGCACGTCGTGTGCGACCTGACCGTCGCGGCCGACAACGCGCGGTTCGGTCAAACGGGCCCACGCGTCGGTAGCTTCGACGGTGGCTACGGCGCGGGATTCCTCGCTCGCATCGTCGGTCAGAAGAAGGCGCGCGAGATCTGGTTTCTCTGTGAGCAGTACGACGCGCAGCAAGCGCTCGACATGGGCCTCGTCAACAAGGTCGTGCCGCTCGCCGACCTGGAGAAGGAGACGATCGTGTGGTGCCGGCGGATGCTCGAGCTCAGCCCGCTTGCGCTCCGCATGCTGAAGGCCGGCCTGAACGCGGCCGACGACGGTCTGGCGGGGATTCAGCAGCTGGCGGGCGACGCGACCCTTCTCTATTACATGAGTGAAGAGGCGCAGGAGGGCCGGGACGCATATGTCCAGAAACGCAAGCCCGACTTCTCCAAGTTTCCCAAGAGACCGTGATCAGCGCCGCCCCAGCGCTGACCCCCAGTCGCGTGTGGTGGTCGGCGGTGCGCCCCGCTACGCTCGCCGCCTCCGTCGCGCCAGTGCTCGCCGGGACGGCGATCGCGGTTCACGAGGGGGGACCGCGGTTGGGCGCCGGGCTGCTCGCCCTGCTGGTCGGGATCGCGATGCAGGTCGGGGTCAACTTCGCCAACGATTATTCGGACCACGTGCGCGGCGCCGACAGTCCGCGGAGGGTAGGTCCGGTGCGGGCCGCCTCGTCCGGCGTCGTCCCTCCCGAAGCTGTCAGGCGGGCCGCCCTCGGAGCCTTCGGTGTCGCCGGAGTCGCCGGCCTGGTCCTCAGCCTCGTCACGGACTGGAGGCTGGTGCTCGTTGGTGTGGCATGCCTCCTCGCCGGATGGCTGTACACGGGAGGGCCGCGACCCTACGGTTACCTCGGGCTCGGCGAGGTTTTCGTTTTTCTCTTCTTCGGCCTGGTCGCAACGGTCGGCACCGTTTACGTGGAGACGCTGCGCGTCACACTGCTGTCCATCCTCATGGCCTGCGCGATGGGATGCTTCGCCACCGCGATCCTGGTCCTCAACAACCTGCGCGACCTGGAAACGGACCTTGGCGCCGGCAAGCTGACGCTGGCCACGCGCATCGGCCGCGAGCGCACCCGCCTCCTGCTGCTTGGATTGATGTGCGTGGCATTTGCCATCCCCATGGCCGCGGCCGTCCTCGAGCTGGCTCCGGTCGCCGTATTGCTCGTCCTTTTCGCGATCTCGATCGCAGCCGCTCCTGTCCGCACCGCGTTCACCACGTCCGCAGCGCCGCCGCTGGTGCGCGCCCTGAAGCGTGTCGCGATGGCCGAGCTTGCTTATGCGCTGCTGTTTTCGCTCGGGTTGCTCCTGTGACAACGGCGTACATCACGGGCCGCATGCCCGCCGACGTGGCGCGTGAGGTCGAGTCCCACCTCAAAGCCGGGTGCGTCAGCTTCCTGCTGCGGGAGTTGGACCGTGGCGGGATGCTCGACCGCGAGCGCCTCGGGGCGGCTCGCTACGCCGCCGGCGTTCAGGCCGAGGTCGAGCTGGAGGGCCAGTCGTCGCCGGTCGGCGCGTCTTCGGTCGCCGGCGCTGGGACGTCTGAGGTCGCCCGAGCCAGGTGATCCTCCAGCACGCGAGCGAAGGCCTCGGGCCTTTCCTGGTGCACGGTGTGGCCGGACCTCGGCACGACTTCGACCCGGCCGTCGGGGACGGTCGCGGCGAGCCGGCGGGC